>OGYC01000063.1_pt1 | contig 102085 bp, 88 predicted proteins | sample 1576461 | NCBI WGS metagenome assembly OGYC01 (sample SAMEA3541569, study PRJEB24748) | human gut metagenome | biome: human gut; feature: human-associated habitat; material: faeces | place: China | collected 2012 | reverse complement strand
TATTATATTCATGATATTCATGTTAATATTGTATTTTTTTCTTAGATAAAGGTTTTCCCGGAATTACGAATCTGTACATTCCATTCGATTTTTATATCAGCACTTTTTGTCTGGGATTACCACAAAATCCCTCAATACCTTTTACCACGCATGTTCCTATGCAGAGGTCCCATCCAACCGGATGAGACCTCTTTTTTTCGTTCTTTTCTATAGATTTTATTTATTCATTAAGAGATCGTCAAAGTAAGCGATCGTCTTTTTCAGACCTTCCTCCAGGTTCACTGTCGGCTCCCAGGAAAGCTCCTTCTTTGCCAGATCGATCACAGGGCGTCTCTGCATCGGATCATCCTGTGGCAGTGGTTCAAATACGATCTTTGAACTACTTCCCGTCAGATCGATGATCTTCTGCGCCAGCTCCAGCATCGTAAATTCGCCCGGATTACCGATATTTACAGGGCCTGTAAAGCCGTCCCTGCTGTTCATCATACGGATCATGCCTTCGATCAGATCATCGACATAACAAAAGCTTCTTGTCTGCTCGCCGCTTCCGTAGATCGTAATATTTTCGTTTTTCAGTGCCTGCACAATAAAATTGGAGACTACTCTGCCATCATGCGTATTCATTCTCGGCCCGTATGTATTGAAAATACGGATCACCTTGATATCTACCTGATGCTGACGGTGATAATCAAAGAACAGCGTTTCCGCCATACGTTTTCCTTCATCATAACAGGATCTGATACCGATCGGATTGACACAGCCCCTGTAGCTTTCCGGCTGTGGGTGGATCTCCGGATCTCCGTATACTTCACTTGTACTTGCCTGCAGGATCCTTGCATGGACACGCTTTGCCAGTCCCAGTGTATGCAGTGCACCAAGCACACTTGTCTTGCCCGTTTTGATCGGATCATACTGGTAATGGATCGGACTTGCCGGGCATGCCAGATTGTAGATCTGATCTACCTCGACGTAGATCGGTTCTGTCACATCATGCCTGATAAATTCAAAATATGGATTTCCCATCAGATGTCTGATATTATCTTTTGAACCTGTAAATAAATTATCGATACAAATGACATCATTCCCCTGCTCAATCAGTCTGTCACACAGATGTGACCCTAAAAAACCTGCTCCCCCTGTTACAAGAATACGCTTTTTCATGTTTCTTAAAATCCTTTCCCAATACCCGCTACTCCACTGTTACACTCTTGGCAAGATTTCTCGGCTTATCCACATCAAGTCCTTTTGCCGCAGAAATATAGTATCCGATCAGCTGAAGCGGAATCACTGCCAGACTGCCGATAAAATGATGATCCACCTTCGGAATATACGTAACAAAATCCGCTGTATCTTCCATTTCATAATGTCCGTACGTTGTAATACCCATCAGGTATGCACCTCTTGACTTACATTCCACCATATTGGAAAGTGTTTTTTCATAAAGATCATCCTGCGTCAGAATACCGATCACAAGTGTTCCGTTCTCGATCAGGCTGATCGTTCCATGCTTCAGTTCCCCTGCTGCATACGCTTCGGAATGGATATAAGAAATCTCCTTCATCTTCAAAGAGCCCTCTAAACTGATCGCATAATCGATTCCGCGTCCGACAAAGAATACGTCATGTGCATTGGCAAACTTTGCCGCAAACCACTGGAGACGTTCTTTATTTTCCATGATCTGTTCGATCTTATCAGGAATTGTCTCAAGCTCATCCAGATACTTCTTGCAGACTTCATCCGTCACTTCTCCTCTTACCACACCAAACTTGATGGCAAGCAGATAAGATAAGATCAGCTGCGCAGTATATGCCTTTGTCGTTGCAACGGAGATTTCCGGGCCTGCCATTGTATAACAGACGTAATCAGCCTCCCTTGCAATAGAAGATCCGACTACATTGACGATCGCCAAGGTTTTCAGTCCCTTCTTCTTTGCTTCCCGGAGTGCTGCCAGCGTATCTGCTGTCTCACCTGACTGTGAGATCAGAATGACAAGTCCGTTCGGATCTAAAATCATATTCCTGTAACGGAATTCAGATGCCAGCTCCACTCGGACCGGTAGCTTTGCAAGATCTTCTATGACATATTGAGCTGCCATTCCAACGTGCCATGCAGAACCGCATGCCACAATATAAATCTGGGAAAACTGCCGGATTTCCTCGTCAGTCAGTCCGACTGTGGAAAGATCGATCACGTCATCCTTTCTGAGCGAATGCAGTGTGTCTTTAACAACCTTTGGCTGCTCATGGATCTCTTTCATCATGAAGTGCTCATAGCCGCCTTTTTCCGCTGCCTGCGCATCATAAGTAATCTCCACAACATCTTTTTCGATCACATCACCGTTCAGGTCATAGAAAGTTGCACCATCTGCAGTGATCCTTGCCATTTCATTATTTCCGATGTAGCAGACCTTTCTTGTATAATTTAAGATTGCAGGCACATCGGATGCAACAAAGGTTTCCCCTTTACCCAGTCCAATGATCATCGGGCTGTCTTTTCTTGCCACATAGATCTCATCCGGGTAATCCTTGAACATGACCTCAAGTGCGTAGGATCCACGTACACGGACGATCGTTTTTGCCAGTGCATCGATTGGTCCTACCTTATATTTTTTATAATAATAGTCTACCAGCTTGATCAGAATTTCCGTATCGGTATCACTGTAAAATTCATAGCCATGATGCAAAAGCTTTTCTTTGAGTTCCTGATAGTTTTCAATAATTCCGTTGTGTACACCTACGACCTCTGATTCCACAGGACCGGAAGCAGAACCGGTACAATTACCGGATACATGCGGATGTGCATTTGTTTTGGACGGTACACCATGCGTTGCCCATCTCGTATGTCCGATACCACAGCAGCCGGAAAGTGCCTTCCCCCCATCTGTCTTATCTGACAGGTTCACCAGTTTTCCTGTTGCTTTAACAACCTCTGCCAGTTCCTCGCCATCCCGCACCGCGAGTCCGGCCGAATCATAACCTCTGTATTCCAGTTTAGAAAGTCCTGCAAGCAGAATCGGTGCTGCCTGCTTATCCCCTACATATCCAACTATTCCGCACATAGTCTGTTCTCCTTTTCTAACTTGTTGCCTTAATATATTTCATAAAGGCTTCTTTTATATAAAATTCATATTGCTGCCCAATCTGATCCAGGCTTTCATTTGGAACAAAGCCGCCCGCCATCGCTTTATGACCACCACCCGATCCATATCCGGAAAGTGCTGTTGCGACCAATTTACCGGCATCTACGGCTTCTATCTCACTGCGGACAGAAAATTTCAATCCATCCTTTCTAACAGAATATACGATAGATACATCCACAACGTCAAGAGCAAGGATAAAATCAGATATGATTGCAATCAATGCATCCGGACAATCAAATGGAATACATGCAAATCCGGTTCTGTCATATATCTTTATATTATCGATTGCTGCTGCATATGCCCGCAAATCCTTAAATTCCATGACATTTTTATACATTTCCTGCAGCTTTTCCACATCCGCCGTCTCGAATGCATACGCAAACATCTCCGCATCAAATGCTGTTGCACCTCTTGTAAAATCCGCCGTATCCATCTTGATCCCGTAAGCAAGCGCCGATGCCACAAGCGGCGGGATTACTATCCCCATTTCCCGGTAATAAGAAACCACGATTGAGCTGCAGGCTCCTACCATCCGGATATCCTTGTAATGATATCCACAGTCCCGAACCTGCGGGTGATGATCCACGCATGCCACCTCATCTCCGGGCAGATCTGTAAAATTAGTATTGTACTTCTGCCCGTCCACCGTCACAATATAATCTGATTCCTGCATATCTGCCAACAAGTCTGCATGCAATATTTCCATGGAGAAAACCGTCAGCATCCGCTTCGTACTCAGCTTGTCGATACTGCCATCATAACAGAGGATCGCGTCAATCCCGAACTGTTGCAGAAAATACTGCAGGCCGTAGGCGGATGCGATCGCATCCGGATCCGGGAAATTATGCGTCTGGATATAAGTCTTATGTCCTTTTAATAATACGATCAGATCCTGTGGTTTTTGTTGCCCGTCTTTCATGTTTCCGTTACCCTCTTACATCCAGAAACTGTGCCTGTCCGTGGATCCGCATTGCAACGGAATCTGCCGGAACAAAAATACAGTCTCCCTTATAAAATGTGATCTGCCCGCCCGGATAACTGATATTTCCGCAGCCGCTCACACAAAGCAGGACTCGGAATGACATCTGATCCGACAGATAAGTTACGATCTGTCTTCTTTCCGTGTTTACGATCATTCTGTACACTTCAAAATACTTGCATCTGCACAGGCATTCTGATGCCATTCCCTGCTGATATTTCAAAATACGGAGTGGCTGTCGCGGCTTTGCACTGCTTTTCAGATTTGCAGCCTCCAGTGCCTTTTCAATGTGCAGTTCCCGTTTCTTTCCGTTTTTGTCTTCTCTGTCATAATCATAAAGACGATATGTCAGATTGGAATTTTCCTGGATCTCCGCCACAAGTGCGCCTGCACCGATCGCATGGATCGTTCCCGCTTCTATAAAGAAAAGATCCCCTTTCCTGATCGGAACATATTGCAGATATCTGGTCAGCTTTCCTTTTTCGATTGCTTCCCTGATCTCTTCTTTTGTGCAGTCTCTTCTGAGTCCGTATACAAGTCTGGCATTCTTTGCCGCATCCAGCACATACCACATTTCCGTCTTGCCGAGCTGTCCATGCTCATGTTCCTTTGCATATGCATCTGTCGGATGCACCTGCACAGACAGATCTTCCCTGGCGTCAATAAATTTGATCAGTAGCGGCAGTTCCGTACACCCCATATGACGGGATCCCAAATATGCCGGATTTCCGGAAAGCACCTGCCCCAGCGTCTGTCCAGCAAATTCACCCTCTGCCACAAAGCATGGTCCGTCCGGATGAGTGGAACACTCCCACGTTTCTGCCAGCGGAGACATTTCTATTCCTTTTTCAAATTCCGTATTCAGTCGCTGACCGCCCCACAAATAATCTTTGCCGGAAGGTCTTAACAATAATGGCTTATTCATCAATACTCCAATTCTACTTATTCTTTCCCATCCCAGCAGTAGGTACAGAGCTTACATTTCTCAATACCGACCGCATCCAGCATATCGTCCAGCCGGTTAAAACGAAGGGATGTAAAATGCAGTTCCTTGCAGATCTCATCTACCATCTTTTCATACTTTTCAGAGTCCGGATCTGTATACTCCTGCAAAACCTCCTCTGTTACATTTCCATTTTCCAGTCTTTCGATCACTCTTCTTGTGATCAGATCCATTTCCGAAGAAGAACGGGAGAAGTTCAGATACTTGCAGCCGTATAAAAGCGGAGGACATGCAGGTCTGATATGTACCTCTTTCGCACCACTCTGGAATAAATACTCTGTTGTTTCCCGCAGCTGCGTGCCTCGTACAATGGAATCATCGATCAGAAGCAGGCTCTTATCACGGATCAGTTCTTCTACTGCCAGAAGCTTCATCTTTGCGATCAGATTACGCTGGCTCTGGATCGTCGGCATAAAAGAACGCGGCCATGTCGGCGTATATTTGATAAATGGTCTGGAAAACGGAATACCTGACTGATTGGCATACCCGACTGCATGTGCGATACCGGAATCCGGAACGCCCGCAACAATATCCGGCTTTACATTGTCACGTTCTGCCATTTTTGCGCCGCAGTTATAACGCATCTGTTCCACACTGATCCCTTCATAGGAACTTGCCGGATATCCATAGTATACCCAGAGGAACGTGCAGATCTTCATATCTTTTCCCGGCTGCATGAGCGTCACGCAGTTTTTATGCGTCAGGACCACAATTTCGCCCGGTCCGAGTTCTTTATAATCCTGATACCCCAGATTTTTATAGGCATAGCTTTCAAAGGAAGCACAGAACGCATCTTCTTTTTTGCCAATCACGATCGGCGTTCTGCCCCTCTCATCTCTTGCACAATAGATACCGTTCTCATTCATCAGCATAAGAGACAACGAACCATCAATTGTGTGCAGGGCATACCGGATTCCTTCGATCAGATTATCCTTCTGATTGATCAGTGCTGCAACGAGCTCTGTTGCATTAATATCTCCGCCGCTCATTTCCAGAAAATGGGAACAGCCATCTCCAAACAGATTTTTTACCAGTTCATCCGTATTATTGATCTTGCTCACCGTTGTGATCGCATACGTTCCATGATGAGAACGCACGATCAGCGGCTGTGGTTCATAATCCGAGATACAGCCGATTCCATACCAGCCCTTCATCTGTTGCATATCTTTATCAAACTTTGTACGGAACGGTGCGTTTTCTATATTGTGGATCGCACGGTCAAAGCCTTTTTCTCCCCAGACTGCCATGCCACCGCGTCTTGTGCCCAGATGCGAATGATAATCCACGCCAAAAAACAAATCAAATACACAATCTTCCTTTGCTGCTACGCCAAAAAAGCCACCCATTTTCTTTCCTCCATGCTCTTTTTCTGTCTTATGCGTTTTCTGCTTCTGCTTTTCTTGTCTGTGTAAACTTAATACCTGCCACGATACCGATCATCACAACGATAGCGATCAGCAGTGTAAGCCATTTATTTCCGATCAGCGGTGCTGCCAGATAAGCCAGACAGGAAACACCTGCACAAAGCACAACATACGGAAGCTGTGTGGAAACATGCTTGACATGATTACACTGCGCGCCCGCCGAAGCCATGATTGTCGTATCGGAGATCGGCGAACAATGGTCACCACATACCGCACCTGCCATGCAGGCTGAAATCGCAATGATCATCAGAGAATAGTTTCTCGTCTGCAGGACATTTACAACGATCGGGATCAGAATACCGAATGTTCCCCATGATGTTCCTGTTGCAAAAGCAAGGAAGCATGCAACAAGGAAGATGATCATAGGCAGGAACATATCAAATCTGCCCGCTACGGATTTCATTGCAGCCGCAACAAATTCCTTTGCGCCAAGGCTGTCTGTCATTGCCTTTAATGTCCATGCAAAAGTCAATATCATGATCGCCGGAACCATTGCCTTGAATCCCTCCGGAATACACGCCATACAATCAGAAAAGCTGAGTACTTTTCTTACCACATATAAAAGGATTGTAAAAATAATGCCAAACATGCTGCCAAGTGCCAGTCCGACCGAAGCATCCGAATTGGAAAATGCCGTCACCAGATCTGTACCGTTGAAAAAGCCACCGGTATAAAGCATACCGACCACGCAGCAGATGATCAGGCAGATGATCGGAATCATCAGATCGATCACTCTTCCCTTTTTAATACCTTCCTCTGCTTCCAGCTCCTGCTTATGATCTCCCTGTCCATCAGAAAACAGATCCCCCGCAAGTGCATTGATCTCACATGCCTTCATAGAGCCAAATTCTACCTTGAAAAGCACCATGCTCACCATCATAACAATTGTCAGAAGCGCATAATAGTTATATGGAATTGCCTTTAAAAACAGACCGAAACCGTCTTCTCCTTCCACAAAGCCGCTGACTGCAGCCGCCCAGGAAGAGATCGGTGCAATGATACAGACAGGTGCTGCTGTCGCATCAATCAGATATGCCAGCTTTGCCCTGGAGATCTTATGCTTATCCGTTACCGGCCGCATAACACTGCCGACGGTCAGACAGTTAAAATAATCATCAATAAAGATCAGTACACCGAGCAGAATCGTCACAAGCTGTGCGCCTACTCTTGTCTTGATATGACTGCTTGCCCATTTTCCGAATGCGCTGCTTCCACCAGCCTTATTCATAAGGGCTACCATGCCACCAAGAAGCACCAGAAATACCAGAATACCTACATTATAGGAATCGGATAATACCGATACGATACCGCCTGAAAATACATGAATGACGGTTCCTTCAAATTTACCACCGGAATACAGGATACCACCTACCACGATTCCGATAAATAAAGAACTGTAAACCTCTTTTGTGATCAGTGCAAGGCTGATCGCTACCAATGGCGGCAAAAGTGCCCACGCCGTTGCAAATAACGCCGGCGTATACTCCGCTGCTTCTTCCGCTTCTCCGGCAAATGCCGGCAGCTGCCACATTGCTGCAAATACGACTGACAGTAATAAAATCCGCCATGCGGCAATTTTGACTGTCTCTCTTCTTTTGTTCCTACTCACTTTTTTTCTCCCTTAGTTTAATTTTAATGCCAGTAAGGCTTCTGATCCTTATGCGAATATCCCTTCAGTTTTTCCGCATATACCGCAAGCTTTAGCCCATACTCCGCCTTCGGTTTTTCCTTCAGCTTCCCCTGACTGCACATTTTCTCATATGCTTCCCGAAGCTCTGCCAGATTTGCCTGTGCAGAATCCTTATAATTATTCGACAGGTTCATCTGCAGACGGCCTATGATCTCATCCAGCCTTTTTTCTTCTTTTGACTGTATCCGAAACAGTTTCATAATCAATTCCTCCTGCCGCAAGCGCACTCTGACGCTTTACAGTTTAGCACAGATTCCGGTATTCTACAATCACTACATTTACCAAAAAAGAACTGCCGCTTTCGCGACAGCTCCTGTAAGCATTTTTTATTTTCTGTTTAAAGTATACAGATATTCATAATCCACTACTTGTTCTTTTGTCTTTTTGTTCTGCAGCGTGATACGGATCTGTGTTACCGGGAAAAGAGAATTGTATGCGTACTGGCTCTCATACTCTGTTCCCTCATTGTTCTTTCTTGTATATTTACGCTGTTTAAGCAGTTTGATCTTGCCATTGTTTTTGATCTTTTTATAAGTATAATCACCTGTTTTGGAATTATATCCGGTCGAATACTCAATAGACACGATCTTATATCCTTTTGCCGGAGTTACCTTCAGCTTACCACTTGTTTTGTTTGTAAACGGATCATAGTAATATAACTCTTTACCTGCATATTTCACATTCTTAATGACAGGTTTGTAAAATTTATAGCCCTTTGCTATCACCGAAATGGAACAGGTCTGGACAAATTTTCCGTCTTTGTACACATCAAAGGATACAACTGCCTTTCCGGCTTTCTTCGCAAAATAAGAAATATAATAGTCAGAAACATAATCAGCATAAGATGATTTATACCGTTTTGTTGCAGTCAGTGCTGTTTTTATATTTTTATTGCTGGATCTTACATTCCGGATCGAGCATACCGACAAACAATGCAAAGGCCATGATAAGTTGTCTTTTGAAATTCTTCATGGTATCCTCCCTCTTTTTCAGCTTTTACCAAATACTTCATTTATTTTAGCATTTTCTGCGCATATATGTAAATTGTCTTTTTCACTTTTTTACATATTTTACATTCTTTTCAGACACCCTCTGTACTGTCTTTGATAAAAATGATCTTCAGGGTCAGAAAAATCAGATGGATATCCATCAGAATAGAATAATTGCTGACATAGATCAGATCCAGCTTCAGTTTATCGATAAAAGACGTATTGTATTTTCCGTAAACCTGCGCATAACCGGTAAGCCCCGCCTTTACACGGGTACGATAAGCAAATTCCGGTATCTTCATACAGTTTTTCTCGATCAGCTCCGGACGCTCCGGACGTGGCCCTACCACACTCATGTCACCTTTTAAGATATTAAAAAACTGCGGCAGCTCATCAATTCGCATACTGCGGATAATCTTTCCGATTGGCGTGATCCGGCTGTCATTTTCTTTGGCAAGTTGCGCTTTTCCATCTTTTTCGGCATTCACGACCATGCTGCGGAATTTACATATCTTAAATTCCCGGTTCCCTTTTGTACAACGCACCTGCTTGTATAAAACCGGTCCTCTGTCATAAGCATAGATTGCAATTGCCGTGATCAGCATGATCGGCGATGTCAGAATAATACCGGTCAGTGAGATCACGATATCCATTATACGTTTTAAAAAACGCTGTGCCAGAGAAATATCTGTATTTTTACAAATGTATAGCGGTGTATCCACAAGATTCATCTCATCCGAAGATTTAATAATGATATCCGAGATCTTTGGCGGAAAATAAACTCTCTTTCCTTTTTCAAAACAGAATTTCAAAATCTGATTTCTGACTTCATCCGGCAGATCATTTAACAGAATCGCATCATATTGTAAAATACACGCCTTGATTCCCTCTATATTTTCATTACAACTTATTGTCTGATCAAACTTATACTTTGCACGATACCCTGAAAGCCGGATATCCAGGTTATTATCATGCACCCCCGTAATATTCAGCATCCGGTAAGCCGGGATCACTTTCCGGTAAAGATCCGTTCCAAAATTTGTCAGAAGGAACATAAGAACCATCTGAACCACATATAATTTCGCATAGGTCAGCAGAATCACACCAATATACTTCACACGCCCCACCATCAGAATCGTGATCATGATCTCTACCGCATTTAAACAGGTATAAGCAATACACTGCCCGATATACAAATGGGATTTTCTGCCCAGTCCGATCTGAAATCCGTTAAACACATACATAAACGTCCACATGAGTATCAGATAAATGATCCACATCAGTATATTTCCCTTATTCAGGAAGCTTTGTCCCAGCAATGGATTCAATTTCGTATTCCACAAATAAACAAATGGAAGAAGTGTGATCACAGATACAATCGTCTGCCAGAAGAAACGATATATATGTTTTTTTGATTCTGTATTTATCTTTGTATTCATTGTACTCCTCAATCTGTCCGGCGGCCATATTTTGTCTTATCAGCTGCCTGATCCGACTATTATACATCATTCACGCCCGCCCGTCCATTTCTTGTTACGGCTGTCTCCTGTTCTGCCTTTTTTCCATATTTTCCATACAAAATCCGACAGAATGCTGCCTGCCATACAGCCAATTCCGTTGTGGATCATATCATCCCATTCAAATAAGCCACGGCATAAAACAAGCTGTAATATTTCTATAGAAGCGGAAACTGCCAAACCGGCAAAAAGTCCTTCCCACCAGCGGACTTTCCGGTTTCTGATAAACGGAAGCAAAATTCCCAGCGGAATCAAGATTATCATATTAAGCAGGTTTTCCTGTACTAAAAGATTATGTGGCAGACTCCCCAGTCTTCCGTTCTTTCCGATATACCAGATTTCCTTCCATGACCAGAAAAGCTCCAACTGATACTGCCTTATCCCGGATGTTCTGGTAAATACGGTAGAAGCATAAACAACAGCCAGAAAAATGAGTGCCAGCAATCCGCTGACAGCCTGTCCCTCCCGGATTCTGCCCTTTCTGACCCACCTGCCAGCCAGCAGTGCTGCCACAGTAAACACAATCAGAAAAAAGACCAGTTCCCTTTTCGTCCATGCCCTGTTATGTGTTATCAAGATCTGATGCAAGTCCATACATATCCCCTTTTCCCCGAAAGATCATTTCTGCAAATCCTTTGCAAGATCCGCAAGACTGTCATAGGTATGCTCCACATAAGGCATAAGATCCGCCGTGGGCGGTGTCAGATCCGGAATCATAACTGTATGACAACCTGCCGCATATGCACTTTTTACTCCATTGGGAGAATCTTCAAACGCCAGACAGTCCTTTGGCACGACTCCCATTTTTTCGGCTGCATAACAGTACACATCAGGAAATGGTTTTCCTCTTTCAACTGCCTCCGTCGTAAGAATCGTTTTAAAAAGATCCCCCAGTCCGACACTTGCCAGATGCGTCTGCGCCCGCTTTTGTGGTGAAGCTGTGACAACTGCCGATTTTATCCCTCGCTTTTCCAGTTCACATATCAGGCTGCGTACCCCCGGCTTACTCTGCAGGGGTGTCTGCCGGGTCTTTGCTGCCATGATCTCCTTACGACGCGTTTTCACGCGCTCATAAGCGGTTCTGTCAGAAAACCAACCGATGAATAATTCATTGGCAAGTGTTTTATCCAGACTTCTCAGCGTAAGAACCCTTTCTTCATCCAATGAATATCCAAGCTCTCCCGCCGCTTGTATCCAGCAGGCACAATATACCTTCTCTGAATCGATCAGCAGGCCATCCATATCAAATAATGCAACTTTTATCTCCTTGACAGCATCCTGAAGCATGCAAAATCCTCCCTGTATCTTTCCGGTATAAGCATTAGTCTACCATAAATCACACAGTCTGAAAAGTACAGCATCCGAAGGCTTGCAGAATTGCGCTCTTCCCGATATAATATAGTACAGTAGTTTTCTGCTTGCAGACTATACAGAATATTTTTTGATTGGGGGAGAACAAACATGATCAAATTACCGAGAAGACCAAAGCTTGAAGGCGATGCCCGTATTGAATATGGCATTATCAACCTGATGCAAAATAAAGGCTATTACAACTGCCGTCTGGTAAAGACGTTAAAAAACGGGGCAAAAGTTTTTCAGATGATGGATAAAAACGACCATCCCTGTTCCTGCATCTGGGCGCAGGCAGACGAAGAAAACTGGATAAAGGTTTCAGAAATTGCCACAAAAGATGAAGCAACCATGATTGACCTTTATGAGCTTAGTCTGGAAGCCGAAAAAAAGGAGCCGAACACACCGTAAGGTGTATGGCTTATAAAAAGAAAATATGCTTTGCAATAACTATGCCGTTATTGCAAAGCATTTACTATTCAAATTTTTAATGATTCTCCGGTCTGTAGGTCGTTACAACCGTCTTTACGAGATCTCTGATGTCTCCCGCATTTTTATAGGAAGCTTCCATAAGCTCTCTGAGCTGTCCGAGGAATGTATCTACATCGAACGGAATTGGACACCCTACATGAATAAGGTCATTATCTGTTTTCTGAATCCCCTCTTCATCCATGAGCTTCTCTTCATAAAGCTTTTCACCCGGGCGAAGCCCTGTAAATTCTATCTTGATATCAACATCCGGTGTATAGCCGGAAAGCTTGATCATATTCTTTGCCATGTCCAGGATCTTGACCGGCTCTCCCATATCAAGAACAAAAATCTGACCTCCGTTTGCATAAGTACCGGCTTCCAGAACCAGCCCGACAGCTTCCGGAATCGTCATAAAATAGCGGATGATATCAGGATGTGTAACCGTAACGGGACCTCCTGCTTCAATCTGTTTACGGAATAACGGAATAACAGAACCATTGCTGCCCAGTACATTACCGAATCTGACAGCTACAAACTCTGTCTTTGTTGTTTTAAGTGCTTCCTGTACCTGTGCATTTACATATTTATCCTGTGTCAGATGCGTAAAAAGCTGCGGGATCTCATCTGCTTTTCCCGCCTTGATCTTGGCATCAAACGCCTGAATGACCATTTCGCACAAGCGCTTGCTCGCGCCCATGATATTTGTCGGATTAACAGCCTTATCCGTACTGATCAGCACAAATCTTTTGCAGCCATGTGTCATGGCAGCAAAGGCTGTCTTATACGTACCAATGACATTATTTTTGATCGCTTCACACGGACTGTCTTCCATAAGCGGTACATGCTTGTGTGCGGCCGCATGATATACGATATCAGGATGGAACTGTTCAAATACCTGAAAAATCTTTCTGCTGTCCCTGACAGAACCGATGATCGTTTCCAGATGCATATCCGGATAATTTTTCCGAAGTTCCATCTGGATGTCATACGCATTATTTTCATATACGTCAAAAATAACCAATGTTTCAGGCTGATGTGCGGCGATCTGTCTGCAAAGTTCTGAACCGATAGAACCGCCTCCACCAGTCACAAGAATAGTCTTCCCGGTAATATAGTTAAAAATATCATCCGCATTGACTTTGATCGGATCTCTGCCAAGAAGATCCTCCACTTCTACCTTACGAAGCTTGCTCATAAGCACATCGCCGTTGATCATCTGGTAAATACCCGGTACGATCTTCATCTCGCACTCCGTCTCTTTACAGATATCCAGTATTTCCTTTTGCGTCCTGCGGCTTGCAGAAGGCATTGCCAATATAATCTGATTGATATTATATTTCTCCACTGCGGATATGATACAGTCTCTGTCTCCGACAATCTCCACACCACGCAGATATTTTCCCTTTTTGGCTCTGTCATCATCTATGATACAGCAGACTCTTGCATCCATCTCATTGGAATGCTTGATTTCTTCCACGATCAGTCTTCCTGCCTGCCCCGCACCAATGACCATGATATTCCGAATTCCCTTTCCGTCATTACCGGTAACCGACCATCTGAAGAGCCGTATTGCGCGATATGAAAAGCGGCTTCCCACGACCAGCAGCAGAAAAAAGCAAAGAAACAGGAAATGATAAGATCTCGGTACATAATATGGATCCACCAGAATTATAAAGAGAGCCTGAATGATCACAACAATCACACAGGAGATTGTTGAAAAAAACAGTTCCCTGACACTTGCATATTCCCACAGACTATCATACAAATGTTCTATTTTAAAAATGATCCATGTAGCCAGAATTGTAACAGGTGACACCAATAAAGCAGCTTCCAGATATTTAGAATCTATGGCTGAAAAGTGCATATCAAACCGGATATATAATGCCAGAAATGCGGATACCAGCACTGCCAGTGCATCATACAATCCCAGAAGAAATACTCTGATCGCTTTTTGCGTATCAATTCTTTTGTTCATCTTTTCCTTTGACATAGTCGTATTTTCCCTTCTTTTCCCTGTAATGTATACAAGGTTTTATCCCCATTATCCCATTATCCCATTTGCGCCTTTGCCCTCCCGGGCTTTTGGGCACATAAATTTATTTTTACTTTTTATATAAAAAGCTCCCTGCGCCGCAGAAAGCTTTATTCATCCATTCCACAGATCATCTGGCAAGGCCGAAGCCTTGCCAGGACCCTAAGATGCATCCAGGTAGGTAAAATTATTTAACTGCCTTAACCTTACCCTTGAAGCCAGCCTTCCTTAAAGCTTTCACGTATTTCTTGAATGCTTTAGAATTCTTCTTCAGTCCTTTAACCTTGATTGTCATCTTCTTTGTGTTCAGCTTACCGAAAGCACCCTTCTTGAAGGTTACTTTGTTCTTGTAAACTGTGAGAGTTTTCAGCTTTTTAGCACTCTTAAAAGCATTTTTTGCAACTGTTGCTTTCTTCTTGGAAGAGAAAGTAATTGTTGTTGTTTTTGCTTTTACAGCATTAGCCTTTACAGTTGTAACTTTTGAGCCAAACTTAATAACAGCCTTGTTAGGAGCCTTTTTTACAGTCTTTGTATTTACTACAGTTGCCTTTGGAGCGTCTGCAGGGCTCTTTACTGTTGTATCAGCAGCAAATGCTACACTTGAAAGAATTAAGCTGGATGCTAAAACACCTACTAACACTTTTTTCAGTGACTTGAACATTGGATTTATCCTCCTTTCCCTTAGAATATTTATGAAAACCGCAAAGCGGATTTCACCGGATATTATTTCTTGTCTCCGTAGTAGCCATAACCGTAACCATATTCTTTTCCATAGCCATAGCCCTTTCCGTAGTGACCGCCATATTGCTTATAATAATAGCCACCGCCAGCACCTTTGACACGGTTCAGGACTACGCCCAGAAGCGGACATCCTGCTCTCTCTAACTGCAATGCTGAATTCTTAACAATATTCTTCGGTGTGGAATTTCCTCTGACAACGAGTACTGCGCCGTCACAGAGAGAACCGATCCGTTCGCCGTCGGATACAAGATTCAGCGGCGGTGCATCCACAAATACATAGCGATATTTTTCCGCCAGCTGATCCAGCATTTCTTCGAATTTATGATTTTCAAGCAGAATGCTTGGATTTACGACATTATCATTATTTGGCATGATGTCTCCGTGTTCATACTGTGTATGAAGCACCGCATCTTCCAGTCTGATATCATTGGCAAGATAATAGGAGCTTCCCAGAATCTTACTGCCATCCTCTTTTTTCAACCCATATTTATCTACCATAACGGATTTGCGCATATCCGCATCTATCAGGACACAGTCAACACCTGTCTCTGCCATCTGACGCCAGAGCTGCATTGTCACAAAACTCTTACCTTCATCCGGCATTGTACTGATCACCATGATTTTCTTTACATCTTCCCCAAGGAAGCTCATGTTCACGCGCAGTCTGTTGACAGACTCTTCTATTGCATATGGAAGGGAAGGCATATTTTCAATTCTGATCTGATTATTCTGACTCATTTATCTGCCCTCCTTCTGTTTTTGCTTTCTCTCTTTTTTCTTCTGCTTCCGGATTTCTTCCTCAGCCTTATCATCAATACCTTCCAGATTGCCCTCAGGAATGACGGTCAGTGGCATAACACCAAATACTTTCTCCACATCCTCAGCTGATTTGAAAGTATCATCCATGATAAATCTGACAACGAGAACACCACCGACAAGGATCAGGGCAAGCAGTGCGCCGATGATCGTATTCTTTGGCAGACTCGGTGAGCTCTTATGCTTTGGAGTGATCGCAAGCTCTGCGATATTCGGCGTTGCCGTCTCCATAACCTCCGGTACATATGACACAGCCTTATTCGCCAGTGCATTGGCAATGTCCCTTGCCTCTGCCGGATCCGTGGATTCGATTGTGATCGCCAGAAGTCGTGTCTTATTGATCGCACCGATCGTTGTCATATCAAGAAGTTCATCATATGTATAATCTAAATGCAGTTCCTCGATGATCTCTTCAAAGATCGGTCTGACCTTTAACAGCTCTACATAGTCATCTGAAAGAGACGTACCAAGGTTCAGATCTGTCAGGTTTACAATGGAATCGCTGGATGCTGATACCATATAGACCTTTGAGGTCGCCTGATATTTTGGCGTGATCAGGAAGTATGTGATCAGACCTGCGATCACTGCTCCCACGGCAAATGCTGCGATCAGCCATACAATTTTTGCTTTCAGGTAGTAAAATAATTCCAAGAGATCGATTTCTGTCTCTTCGTTCTGATTTTGCTGCAGCTGCAACTTTTCATTCTGCTGACTCATCTTTATTGTTCCTTCCGGTTATTTTCTGTTATGTATTGTATTCAGCGGTGTTTAGTCATCCTCGGTTTTTCCGGTGTCGACAAGCGGATACAATTTCATGACATTTTCCTTTAAGGACGTCTCATCCGCATAAAATTCATTATGCACCTGTCCATCATCGATTCTGTCATTTCCCAGCTTTGTTTCTCCCTCGATCTGTAAAAATCCGAGCGATTCATATTGATCCATATTTTTTGCAAGCTTTGTAATCACATTCATATTCAGATCCGAGGTCGCATAAGTCATAATCTGGTCATATGCTTTTGCAAGGAACTTTGCATCCTGTGCATTCTGTTCCCGGATCTTCTGCGATGCTGCTTCCAGATACGCTTTCTGCCTTCTCATACGGCTGAGGTTTGTCCCATCTCCGACATCCATTCTGCCACGCAGGAAAATGGCTGCCTGCTCATCTGTGAGTGTTATTGTCTCCCCCGGCTTCATCTGTGCATCTTCTGCCGTAAAATCATCCTCGAGCGTCACTGTGACACCTCCAAGGACATGGTTTAAATCGGATATATGATCCATCGGGATAGCAAGATACCCACCGATCGGAACATCATGCAAATACGAGGAAACTGCATTAACGGTGTTGATACAGCTCTGCCTCTTAGATCCGCCATATGCATGTGCCAGACACAGATACATATCATTATACACATCAACCTGACCGTTTTTATCCATCATCGGAATTTCTGCCACACTGTCGCGGTTCAATGCCAGAAAGCCATATTTTTTATCTGCTTCATCAATTACCATAAGCATGAGAAAATCTGCCATGGATCCCTCATACTGCTCACCTTTGACATTTTCATTGCCGCTTCCGTCCGTGCCCATGATCAGGTAGCTTTTTACCGGATGATCAAGCTCATAAATTTTCCCGTCAAATATAATGTCGTTATCACTGGTCAGATAAGTATCTTCTCCATCGGTCTCAACGGTATCTCTTTCATCAATCTTCTGCAATACAAAGTAAAGTACGCCGACAAGCACAATAAAAAGGAGAATACCAAGTATCAGTTTCAGTTTTTTATGTTTTGTCATAATGAAAGCAACCTTTCTCCCAGCTTGTCAATTTCTGCCAGTCTGTCTGTTCCAAGCTTTTCCGCAATGACTGCTCTGCCCATTTTCAGATTCGGCTTTCTGACCGTCATATTATGTGCGTCTGAGCCAAGCAGGATATTTCTATCCTCAGCGAGCAGGGAAAGACAATGTTTTTTCTTCTTTCTGCCTGCAAAGTCTGTCAGTTTATCACCTTCCAGAAGGCTTCCCGCATTCAGCTGCACGATCAGTGGAAGTGCCAATACCTGCTCCATGACTGAGCTGTCCTTTTGAAACTGAAAATACCGCTCGACATGTGCCAGAATCACAGTCAGCTTCCGCTTTTTTACAAGTTGCTCCACATCTTCATAGACAGCCTTTGTCCACTGACCGAATGGCATTTCCAGCAGCAAAATATCTGTTCCTGTCACACAAAGCTCCGGAACCATCTCTGCTTTTCCAATTCCACCAAAGTAGTATACCTCTGCGCCTAAATGAGGCTTCAGTCCGATCTTATCAAATTGTACTGCTGATTGTAAGTGCGAAAAGCTGTTTGCGCGCTTCTCCAAGAAATGACCTACGGAATCCCTCTGCGCATAAAAATGCGGTGTAAATATGATTGTATTTATCCCCTGATTCATTTCCTCACTGATGAGAGCTTTGGATTCTTCTGTATTCCTGCTGCCATCATCAATCCCCGGTAAAATATGACAATGAACATCTATCATTGGTGTATCTCCATTTAATTGAAAGGTTCTTATATATTGTACCAATGACAAATTATACGCAATAAAGTATTTTCTGTCAAGCATAGTCGGAACTCGTCACATGTGCTGCCACATATACGAAAGCACCTGTTTTGCCTCTGATTTTTGCATATTATGGCATTTATTCAACACTCTCTGGCATATCATCTTTTCTGTTTTGTGACAATTTACCAAAATAAAGGATTGCATTTTTGTTTGTTTCGTAAATATGACAATCTTCCATTACGAAAAGCTTTTTCTGAAGATTTTCTTAATTATGCTCCGTCATGTTTTCTATAAAGATCCCGTATCCTTTTTCCGGCTGTCTGACAAGTACATGGGTGACCGCTCCTACAATCTTTCCGTTCTGCAGAATCGGGCTTCCGCTCATCCCCTGCACGATCCCGCCGGTCTTGGCAAGCAGCACCGGATCAGTCACCGTCAGGGTAATATTCTGGTTACCGTCATCTTCATATCGAAGCTGCGTGATCTCGATATCATAAAATGCTCCTGTTCCGTCAAAGGACGTATAAATCTGTGCCGCTCCTTCCTGTACTTCCTGCTTGAGGGCGATAGGATATTTCATAGACTCTGTCACATCACTTTTTCCGGATGTATCCAAACTTGTCTCTATGATCACTTCATCCCCGCTGTCAGCTTTGGACGGTTTACAAAAGCTTCCATATATCCCGGCTTCTGTATTTTCTTCGATCCTGCCAAGGTAATCCTCTTCATCAAAGCTGAGAATACCTGTCAATTCTCCCGGCTTTGTACCATCCGATGTATGGACTGCCAGAATATAGGTATCATAAACACTGCCTTTGGAAAGTGCCAAAAGCTCTCCGATGTCAGCATCTGCAATGCCATGTCCCAGTGCACCGAAATGTCCGTCTGCCGTCTCATAAGTCATTGTTCCGATTCCCTGTGCACTGTCTCTGACCCAGACACCGATCTTATAGACTCCTTCTTCGCACTGCAGCGGCGTAAGACGTACCTCTGACATTTCCCCATTTCTTTGGATGGTAAGGATCATCTGCTCCCCATTGCTGTTTTTGATCCTGTTTACGAAATCCTTTTTACCTTCCAGATCTGTATGGTTGATCTGCATTACATAATCCCCCGACTGCAGGATGCCTTCTGCCGGACAGACAGATTCTCCGCTGCTTCCTGTAAACATCCCTGTATCGATCACAAGCACGCCCGGTGTTTTTAAATAAATACCGATCGGTTTTCCGGAAACAAACACTTCCTGCTCTGCAACAGTCTGCATCTGTACGGTTTTCAGAGGAATGATCCCCAGAAAACGGAGCTGCATTTCATAGCTTGTTCCTGTATCGGAAGTCATATGAAAGGCGGATACTACAGGTGTTGTGATCCTTGCATTTTCTTTGCTGCGATCTGTACCGGTTGTCTGTACAGCAGCGGAAACCGGGATTCCAATGTTCAGTTCCTCGGTCTGACCTTTGCGTAGCAGGATCTGATCAGGGATCATTTTTTTGATCCGATACCCCAGAAAGCCGATCAGCAACAAACTGAGTAATAAGATAGAAAACAGCATATATCTGTAAATTTTTCCAGCTCTGTCCATGATTGTTTCCTTTCTCGTCATGTATCTGCTACAGACTCGAAAATCCTGCCAGCTCTGCTGTCAGCCGCGCTTCGCGCTTTTGATTTTCTCGTTGTACGCTCGGGCGAAATCAAATGTCAGCTTCGCTGCCGCTTGATTTCGTTACCTCGCTACATGACATAACGTGAACCCCTCGCATGCATAATCGCTTCGCGATGCTCGGGGATACATCATGTATCTATCGATACATGACATAACGCACATACTTAAGATTTCTCTTTTAGTATGTGCGTTATTTTTCAGGTTAGTTTGGTATTATTTTGCTGTTTTCTTTGCTTCGTCCGCCATGGCTTTCAGTTCGCCGGCGTTCTGCATCACTGCATCCGTAATCTTATCACTGCCAAGCAGCCGGGCGATCTCGGAAAGCATACCATCTTTGGAAAGTGCCGTCAGCTTTGTCTGCGTGCCATTTTTATCTTGCTGCTTTTCAATCACAAAATGCTGATCCGCCATCGCTGCGATCTGCGGCAGATGGGTAATGCAGATCACCTGATGTGCTCTGCCAAGGATTGCCAGTTTTTCCGAAATTTTCCATGCTGTCCTGCCACTGATGCCCGCATCGATCTCATCAAATATGAGTGTCTCTGTTTCATCCTGCTCTGCAAGCACGGATTTGAGTGCCAGCATGATACGGGAAAGCTCGCCGCCGCTTGCCACCTGCGAAAGTGGTTTCTTTTCCTGTCCGGCATTTAATGAGATCAAAAACCGGACATGATCCATTCCGTTTGTGGATAAATGTGTCTCACTGTTTTCCACTTCGATCGCAAAATCCACATATGGGAAATTCAGGGAAAGAAGTGCCTGCTTCATTTCTTTTTCCAGCTTTGCAGCCTCTTTGCATCTGATCTTAGATGCTTTTTGGCATAATGCAAGGAGTGTTTCTTTTTGCTGTGCAAGTTCTTCCTGTAACTTTATTTTATATTGCTCGAAATCATCGTATTTATGCAGAAATTCCTGTTGGTTTTGTGCATATGCCAAAATCTCGGAAATAGTATTGCCATATTTTGTTTTGCATTTATTGATCGTATCCAGGCGTTCTTTTGTATCTGTATAAGTCTGTGCATCGAATTCCATGCTTTCTATATAATGTCCCAGACTTCTGCCGATATCCTGCAAAAGCTCCTGCACCTGCGCAAAGCTTTCCACACACGGTGCAAGGGATGCATCATATTTTGCCGCATCGCTTACGCATTTTGCCGCTGCGCCGATCAGATCTCTTGCGTTTTCCTGTTCATAGCTGTTTAAGCAGGCATCTGCCTGTGAAAGACTTTCCCCGATCTGCCTGCTGTTTTCCATCCGTCTGAAATCAGCTTCCAGCTTCTCATCTTCTCCCTCGATCAGAGCCGCTGCTTCTATTTCCTCAAGCTCAAATCTGGCAAGTGTGATCTCCCGGTCTTTGCTGCCATCTTCATCCAGTGCTTCTTTTACCAGTTTTTCTTTTTCTCTGTAGGCTGCATAAGCTGCACCAAGCTCCTGTTTGACAGCCTGTAATTTGTCACCGCAGAACGCATCCAGTACTTCCAGATGCTTTTTTTCATTGAGAAGTGACTGGTGCTCATGCTGTCCGTGTACATCGATCAAAACAGCTGCTACCTGCTGCAGGAGTTTGCCCGTAGCACTTTCTCCGTTCAGTCTGCAGCTGCTCTTTCCGGTCATGATTCTTCTCTGCAACAGAACTCTACCCTCTTCATCCGGAAAGACTTCCAACTCTTTCAGCTTCTGTATCACGGAAGCATTATTTACTTGAAAACACAGCTCCACATACGCATATTCTGCCCCTTGACGGATCAGACTGCTGTCTGCCTTCGCGCCGAGTGCCAGGTTGATCGAATCGATCAGAATCGACTTACCCGCACCCGTTTCACCGGTCAGAATATTAAGTCCCTCTCCAAATGTCACTTCGGACTCGTCAATGAGTGCAACATTTTTTACCTTTAAACTTTCTAACATGATTTTCCTTATACTCCAGATCTTGTCACATATTTGCGAAGCAAATGTATGACCAGCTAACCTGCATGGCAGATTACAGCCTTAGTTAATGAACCAACTGCAGAATCTGATTCATCAGGCTTTTTGTATCTTCAACCGTTCTGACCGCCATCATGATCGTATCGTCTCCCGCGATCGTACCGACAATCTCCGGATATTTCATGGCATCGATCGCCGCTGCAACCGCCATTGCCATTCCGGACACTGTTTTCACGACCAGAATATTCTGTGCCATATCAATAGAAACAAATCCTTCCTTTAATACATTGACATATTTTCCGGAAAGATGTTTTTCATCATTATGAAACCGGACATATTTCTGATGTCCTTCTCCTGTCGGCATTTTAGAAAGCTTCATATCCCGGATATCACGGGATACCGTCGCCTGTGTGACTTCAAAGCCTTCTTCCTTCAGCCTTTGTGCCAGTTCCTGCTGCGTCTCCACTTCATATTGTGAGATTACACGCAGGATCGCTTCCTGTCTGTTTCTTTTCATTATCCTTCACCCATTTTTTTATGAAGCATCTGTAAAAAGCTCACTTTGTTAATATGCAAAAGCCTCACAACCTGCTCCGACTGGTGCACTCTGATCCTGTCGCCTGTTGTCAGTATCTGTGCCTGTCCGCCGTCGAAGTTAACCTCAGCCTGCTGTGCCTGCCCGTCTCTGCCTTCCGCGATCACAATTTCCACCTGATCCTCCGGAGACAGGATAATGCTTCTTGTATTTAACGTATGCGGGCAGATCGGTGTCATTACCATCAGTCTTGCGCCCGGCTCCACGATCGGTCCTCCCGCAGACATATTATATCCGGTCGATCCGGTCGGTGATGCAAGGATCATACCGTCAGCCTTATAATGGCATAAAAGCTGTCCGTTGACAAGCACCTCATAATTCAGAACCATCAGATGCCCGCAGCGGTTTACAACAATATCATTCAGTGCATGAGCCTTCAGGAGTTCTTTCCCATCCCGGATCACACTCCCCGACAAAAGCATCCGGTCCATGATCTCATAACTGTCCTGCATCAGATGATCGAGTGCATCTGTAATACCGCTCTTTTCCACCTCTGCCAGAAAGCCAAGTGTTCCAAGATTGATCCCCAGAAGCGGAATCCCAAGACCGACCGTATCTCTTGCTGTCTGAAGCAGTGTTCCGTCTCCGCCAAGCACTAAAATGCAATCTGTCTCCGGTGGGATCTGCAGCAGATGTTTATCTTCCTGCATCCCTTTTTCAATCCCACCTCTGACCATGACAGTCACATGCCTGCCATGCTCCGTCAGATACTTTTCTATATAATCTGTTGTTTCCAGCGACTTGTCTTTCGTCACATTCGTCACAATATAAAAATTATTCATCTAATTTCCCGTGTGCCTTCTCTACAACATCTGCAATCTGAACAGACAACTGATTCACGCCCTCTGCCAGATCATTTTCTTTTTCCATATACAAGAGGTATTCTATATTACCTTCCGGTCCTTTGATCGGCGAAAAATCAAGTCCCAGCAGGTGAAAGCCCGTCTGCATGGCAAACTGTGTGATCTTTTCCACCACTTCCATATGCACAGCCTTATCTGTCACAACACCCTTTTTCCCAACCTTTTCTCTGCCGGCCTCGAACTGCGGCTTGATCAGACATACCATCTGTCCGAGCGGCTTTAAGAGTGCAAAAGCCGGTCCTAAGATCTTCGTCAGAGAAATAAACGAAACATCACAGGAAGCAAAATCTACCTGCTGTCCAAGCGCATCCGCCTGCATATACCGGAAATTCGTCTTTTCCATGCAGACCACCCGGGGATCATTTCTGAGCTTCCAGTCAAGCTGTCCATGTCCGACATCCACCGCAAATACCTTTTCGGCTCCATTCTGGAGCATACAATCCGTAAAACCGCCGGTGGAAGCACCGATATCCAGACAGGTCTTTCCCTGTAGATCAATCGGAAATACCTGCAATGCTTTTTCCAGCTTCAGTCCGCCTCTGCTGACGTAGGGAAGGGTATTTCCCCGTACTTCTATTTTTATCTTCTCCGGATCAAACATGGTTCCGGCTTTATCCTCCTTCTGTCCGTCCACATATACAATACCGGACATCAGGATTGCCTTCGCTTTTTCTCTGGAAGGCGCAAATCCCTGTTTTACCAGTAATACATCCAGTCTCTCTTTCATGCTCTGAGCCTTTCTTTATCTGTTTTTCAGCGTTGCCAGAATTTTTCTGACGATCGACTCTGTATCAATGCCAACCTCTTTTTTCAGAAGCTCCACATTTCCATGCTCTACATATTCATCCGGTAAGGTGATCGGAAGCACTTCTGCCGGATTGCCGTTTGCTTCCATCAGATCGATCACTTTTTCAGAAAATCCGCCGCTTAAAACATTTTCTTCCATTGTAACAAGCAGGGAATGTGTTCCCGCTGCATCCAGGATTGTCTCTTCATCGATCGGTTTTACAAAACGTGCATTTAAAAGGCTGCAGTCTGCATAGCCTTCCTCCTTCAATCGGAGTCTGACCTGTTCCGCCGTCTTTACCATACTGCCCACTGCCACCAGAGCAATTTCTTTCTCCTGATAGATCCATTCCGCTTTTCCATAGGCGATCGGCTGTCTGTATTCCTCCAGACCGTCATATGCCTCTCCCCGTGGATATCGGATTGCGATCGGTCCCTCAAAGGAAACTGCGTATTTCATCATATCAGCCAGCTCCCATTTGTTCTTCGGTGCCATGATATGCATATTCGGTATACTCGAAAGAAATGAAAAATCAAAAATACCCTGATGGGTTTCTCCATCACTTCCGACAAGTCCCGCCCTGTCTATTGCAAAAGTAACAGGCAGATTCTGAATACAGACATCATGCAGAATCTGGTCATAAGCCCTCTGCAGAAACGAAGAATAAATCGCCACAACAGGTCTCAAGCCGCCTGCTGCCAGTCCTGCAGCAAATGTGACCGCATGCTCCTCCGCAATTCCTACATCAAAGAATCGTTCCGGATAACGGTTTCGGAAACGCTTGAGCCCTGTTCCGTCAGGCATTGCGGCTGTGATCGCCACAAGTTTATCATTCTTTTCCGCCATTTTATTCATCACAGTTGCAAACACATCCGTATAATTTGCTTTTGTATGCGGATTTTTCGGAATACCTGTCTCTATATCAAACGGCTCTGCGCCATGAAATCTGGCCGGATGTCTCTCCGCAGGCGTGTAGCCTCTCCCTTTTTGGGTAATGACATGAATGATCACGGCTCCTTTGACACGTTTGGCTTCCGTAATAACACGTCTGAGTGCTTTGATATCATGTCCGTCCACAGGTCCTAAATATTTGATCCCCATATCCTCAAAAAACATACCCGGGATCATCAGATGCTTGATACCGTTTTTTGCATTCTGGATCTTCTTTACGATTGCCTGTCCATATTTGGGCATTTCGAGAAGTCTGTAATAAATGCTGTCCTTCAGATCCAGATATTTGGCATCCGTACGGATGGAATTCAAGTAAGTGGATACACCGCCTACATTTTCGGAAATGGACATATTATTGTCATTTAAGATCACAATAAAATTGGTATCCAGATGCGCTGCATTGTTCAGTGCTTCATATGCCATTCCACCAGTCAGGGAACCATCTCCGATCACCGATACGACGGTATGCTTTTCGCCCAGGAGATCTCTTGCCTGCGCCAGACCGAGTCCTGCGGAAATAGAAGTGGAGCTGTGCCCTGTATCAAAGCTGTCACAGTCGCTTTCCTTCCGCTTCGGAAAACCGCTCATACCACCGAATTTACGAAGTGTCTCAAAGCCTTCTCTTCTTCCTGTCAGTATCTTATGTGTGTATGACTGATGCCCGACATCCCATACGATCTTGTCGGTCGGCAGATCCAGAGAAAGATGAAGTGCCATGGTCAGCTCCACTGCACCGAGGTTAGACCCCAGATGGCCGCCCGATACACTGATCTTCTCGATCAGAAACTGTCTGATCTCCGCTGCCAGACTGTCCAGATCTTTTTCCTTTATTTTTTTGATATCATTCGCTTTTTGTATACTGTCAAGCAACATAACCCCTGCCTACTTTCTGCGGTTTACCAGACTTCTGATCAGTTCCTCCAGGAACGTATCCTCCCCCAGCAGAGTATGCAGTCTGTCAAGTGCTTCCTTTGAAAGTCTTTCCGCTTCTTCTTTTGCTTTTTCAATACCAACCAGTGTCACGTAAGTTGTCTTATGATTTTTCTCATCACTGCCGATTGGCTTTCCGAGTTCTTCCAACGTGCTCGTCACATCCAGAATATCGTCCTCGATCTGATAGGCGACACCTACCAGATAACCGATCCGTTCCATTTCATCGATCTGCTTCTGCCCTGCGCCCGCAAGTGCTGCGCCGATCATGAGTGCAGACTGGATCAGTGCTGCTGTCTTGTTTTCATGGATAAACAAAAGCTGCTCCATAGTAAGTGGATTCTTTGCTTCTTCCGCTTCAATATCCGCTACCTGTCCGCCGACCATGCCATAAATGCCGGCTTTCTTTCCGAGGATCAGCATTGCCTTTTCCGCCTTTGTATCACCCGGTACAAGTAAAAATGCATTTGCTGCTGTCTCAAATGCCAGATTTAAAAGTCCGTCACCTGCCAGGATTGCCATTGCTTCGCCGTAAACCACATGGGTGGTTTTCTGACCGCGTCTGTATTCATCGTTGTCCATCGCTTCCAGATCATCATGGATCAGGGAATACGTATGGATCATTTCAAGGGCTGCCATAAAAGGCCGGATCAGCTCTCCCTGCCCGCCCAGCTCTGTAAAGGTTTCCCGCATCAGGATCGGTCTGAGCCTTTTGCCTCCTACCTTCACGCTGTAGTTGATCGCTTCCATGACGGTCTTCTGACTGCCTTCTTCTTTTGGCAGATATGCTTTGATGATCTCTTCTGCTTCTTTTGTTTTCTGCTCCAGTGTCTCCTTAAAGCTGCTCATCGGCTTCTCCTTCCTGCGAAAGCACCCTGACCTCTTTTTCTACACGGTCAATCTGTTCGTTGCAAAGCTGCACCAGGGAAACTCCCTCCTTATATGCCTGAAAGGATTCCTCCAAAGAGGTCTCCGGTCGTTCCAGTGTTTCGATGACTGTTTCCAGTTTTTCAAATGCCTCCTCCAGAGACAGTTTCTTTTTTTCTTCTGCCATATGCTCTCCTGCCTGTCTTATCATACAGATTGTTGATACGTTTCCTCGATCCGGGCATCTGCATAGCCATCCTGCAGATAAATACGGATCTGATCATCCCTTGTGATCTGTGCAGTGCTTGTCAGAGTCTGCTCTTCCTTTGTCACATATGCATATCCCTGTTTCAGCTTTGCAAGCGGTGATAATGCTTCCAGACGCGATGCGCTGATCTCCAGCCTGTGCTGCTGTGCTGCAAGCTTTCGTTCCATGTGATAGGAAAGCTGTTCCTCCAAGGAAAGAATGCGCATGCGATGCTGCCTGAGTACCATCTGCGGCGATACACTGCGGAGCCTGAGTTCCATATTTTCCGTCAACAGTCTCTGCTGCTTACACTTTTGCAGCATGGCTGTCACCACCTTATGCGACAGATCGTAAAGCTGCTGCACAACTGCTGCCATATCACAGACTGCCAGCTCTGCTGCGGCAGACGGCGTCGGTGCTCTGAGATCCGCCACATAATCAATAATAGTCGTATCCGTTTCATGTCCGACCGCCGAAATGATCGGAACTGAGCAGTCAAATACTGCCTGCGCCACTTCTCTGTGGTTAAATGCCCAGAGATCTTCTATGCTGCCACCGCCTCGTCCGACGATCATGACGTCAACGCCTTCTCTTTCCAGTGCATGGATTCCGTTTATAATGCTACAGGCCGCCTGATCTCCCTGCACAATGGCAGGATATAAAACGATCTCAATAAAAGGATTCCGCCGCTTTGCCACATTGATGATATCCCGGACTGCAGCTCCTGTCTGCGCTGTCACAACGCCCAGCTTTCTGACGTAAAAGGGGATCTTTGTTTTATAGGCTGCATCAAACATGCCCATTTCTGCCAGCTCTTTTTTGAGCTTTTCATACTGCTCATACAGATAACCGTCTCCCAGACGCTCGATCTGTCTGGCATAGAGCTGGTACTTTCCGTCACGCTCATATACATCAAGGCTTCCGCCTACAACAACCTGCTGCCCTGCTTCCATCCGAAAGCTGAGTCCGCCTCTGTTTCCTGCAAACATTACACATGAAATAGCAGCTCCAGTATCTTTCAGGGTAAAATAGATATGACCAGAGCCATGGTACTTCACATTGCTCAGTTCACCCTTAATCATAATGGAACTGCATAAAAAATCCTGTGCAAACATGTTTTTGATATAACTGTTAACCTGGCTGACAGTATATACATTTTGCTTCATCTACTATTTCTCGCTTATGAATTTTTAATTTATGAATTTTCTGTTTTGGGAACAAACTTGGCAAGTACCCCATTGATGAACGCCGGGGATTCCTGTGCGCCGTATTTCTTTGCCAGTTCTACCGCTTCATTGATGGAAACGGAGCCCGGGATCGTATCATCAAATAAGATCTCATACACGGCAAGACGCATAATGGCAAGCTCTACCTTTCCAAGGCGGCTGACATTCCAGCCAACTGATTTTTCATTGATCTGGGCATCGATCTTATCTAAATGCGCCAGGATCTGATCATATTTATCCTGGATCTGTTTCTGTTCCTTCTCTGTCAGTGTCTCCTGCTCTTCGTCCGCAAAGAACAAAGCTGCCTGCTCTTCATATTCTTCTTCGCTTCCGAATGCAATACGGAATAACAACTGAAATACTTTTTCTCTTAATTTGCTTCTGCTCATCAGTCTGTCCCTATTATTTATTTTCTTCCTGCATATTCACGCCTGCAATGCGGATATTGATATCGGCAACTTCCAGCCCTGTCATATTTTCAATGGCTGCTTTTACCTTGTTCTGTACATTGCGGCTTGTCTGTGGGATATTATGTCCATATTCTATCACGATCGCGATATCTACGGATACCACACCGTCCACAACCTCAACCTTAACGCCCTTTGTCAGCTTCTTCATACCGACACGGCTCATCAGCTCGTTTGTAATATTTCCAACCAGAGCAGATACGCCTTCTACCTCAGCGGCTGCAAGGCTTGCGATCATAGCAACAACATCATCTGCGATCTGGACAGCTCCCAGCTTTTCATCTTCCTTTAATACATAAGTGCCACGTTCTGTTTCTTTTTCCATTTTGTGGTCTCCTTTCTTCTATAGGCTCACGTGCCTGCCACGCGTTATAACCTGCTTTGCAGGTAATTATATCAAATTTTCCTGTCTTTGGAAAGGTTTTAGGACGATTATTGCATAAAAACAAAAATTGTATGCATCTTATCATCACTGCTGTAGGTTATTGCATCCCCGTTTACCAGCGTAAAGATCTTCTGCTGCTCAAACAGTTCATCAAGCATTTCCCGGTATAGCTGCTCACTGCCACATCGAAATCTTACAACCGTTTCTCCTTTTGCCTTTGCCTGCTCGATCAGCAGCTTCAGCCTGTCGTAATCCTTTTCCTGAAACAACAGCTTTTCCCTGACATAATAATTATCCCGCTCCGCCGTGCAGACAGGAACCGAGATTTCCGATACGATCCGGTGGGTCTGCAAAAGCTCTTCCGTTGTGATCAGCAGGAAGTTATAATTGATTCCCTTACTTTCTCCCTGATCCGAAAACTGCATTTCTCCCCAGGTCGTATCCATATAATAATAATCACCGTCAACTTTGACCAGATTCCAGACATGATCTGCACCTGTCTGCTCCGTACCGAAGATCAGTGTCACTTCAAAACCGAGCTTTTTCAGCAGATACTGTGTTGCTTTGGCATATCCCTGACAAACACTTTCTCCGTTCAAAAATACAGAACAGATATTTTGATTATCCGGACTGTCCAGTACATAGTCTGTATGATCGATCACATAATCATACACATATTTGACCTGTCCGTAAGCATCCAGCCCTGCGGGCATCGATGTCAGAACTGCTGTCGTAGTCTGATCGATCTGCTGTTGCTTTTCCTGCTGCTGTTGCTTGGTCATCGTATAGACAGGCTGCACGGACAGACTGGAAAGCACACCGTTCCGCTCCCTGCCTTCCATTGAAAAGGAACTGCTGTAAAAGATTTCCGGATGGTCGTTGAGCACATACTGATACAGTACCTCTGCCCGCCCGCTGTCCAAAATAGACAGCGTTTCCTTCTGCCTGCTGATCAGCGCTGTATAAATCTGACAATATGCTTCTTTTTCCGCATCGGAAAGTGCTTCGTAATAAAAAAGCCCATCCTGTGTATCCTGCACTTCCCGCGCAGGCTCTTTGGCTCCCTGCATCTGTGTCATGCGCTGCACCGGCGTGATATCCGCTGTTTCCTGCGGCATTTCCTGTACATCCGAAGACAGATTTTCCTCTTCTGTCAGACTTTCTGCTGTCCCTGTCCGCTCCTTCTGCAGCCTGCCAGCCCATAAGATACTGACGCCCAAAAGAAGCAGAAGCAGGAAAAGGATCTTTTTTTTCCGCACTATGTTCCCCTTTTAATTTTTACCGAATTCAGAAAGCACGAGCCCTTCATTTCTGTCAAGCACCATCTGGATGCTCCACGGATTCACAAAGAGAAGCAATGGATTGTCTCTCATATCCGTAACTTTCTTCATATCTGAAGTACCGACCAGCTTATTCAGATCAAGGTCTGTATTTTCCACCCATCTGATATGCTCATACGGAAGCGGCTCCAGTCTGATCTCTACATTATATTCATTTTCCAGTCTGTATTTCAGAACGTCGAACTGCAGTACACCAACGACACCGACAATGATCTCTTCCAGACCGGTGTTAAACTCTTTGAAGATCTGGATCGCACCTTCCTGCGCGATCTGCGTCACGCCCTTAACAAACTGCTTTCTCTTCATGGTGTCCAGCTGTCGGACACGTGCAAAATGCTCCGGTGCAAAGGTCGGGATACCTGCATATTGAAAATTATCCTTTGGCATACAGAGTGTATCGCCGATCGAGAAAATACCCGGATCAAAGACGCCGATAATATCACCCGCATAGGCTTCGTCCAGAATTTTTCTGGAATCTGCCATGATCTGCTGCGGCTGGGAAAGACGCATGACCTTTCCGCCCTGCACATGCTTCACTTCCATGCCTGCATCAAAGCGGCCGGAGCAGATACGCATAAATGCCACGCGGTCTCTGTGTGCCTTATTCATATTCGCCTGAATCTTGAACACAAAAGCAGAAAATTCATTTTCCACCGGATCGATCGGTCCTTTATCGGAAATACGCGGAAGCGGTGTTGTAGTCATTTCCAAAAAGTGCTTTAAAAATACTTCCACGCCAAAGTTTGTGAGTGCTGATCCGAAAAATACAGGCGTCAGGTTACCGCTCTGCACCTCAGAAAGATCAAATTCTGCACTGGCGCCGTCAAGCAGTTCGATCTCTTCCTCCAGAAGAGAAAGGGCATCTTCCCCGATCTCTGCGGTCAGCCTGTCCCGTTCTGCGATCGGAATGATCTCCGTTTCGCCTTCCTTTGTTCCCTTTTCCGTATCGGAATAGGTAAAGACAGATTTAGATTTTCTTTCATAAACTCCTTTGAAATTCTTACCGGAACCGATTGGCCAGTTGATCGGGCAGGTCGCGATCCCAAGCTCTTTTTCTATTTCGTCTAAAAGCTCAAATGTATCATTTGCATCGCGATCCATCTTATTGATAAAGGTAAAGATCGGGATCTTTCTCATGACGCAGACCTTGAACAGCTTTCTTGTCTGTGCCTCAACACCCTTGCTGGCATCAATTACCATGACCGCAGAGTCTGCTGCCATCAGGGTTCTGTAAGTATCCTCGGAGAAATCCTGATGTCCCGGGGTATCCAGAATGTTGATGCAAAAACCGTCATATTCAAACTGCAGCACAGAAGATGTCACGGAAATACCTCTTTCCTTTTCAATCTCCATCCAGTCAGATACCGCATGTCTGGCTGTTGCCTTTCCCTTTACACTACCTGCCAGATTGATGGCTCCGCCGTATAACAGGAACTTTTCTGTCAGTGTCGTTTTACCTGCATCAGGATGCGAGATAATGGCAAAAGTTCTTCTTTTGTTGATTTCCGCTTCATACTTGTTGTTCATTGCTACTTTCCTTCCAGTTGTATTTCTTTTTCTGCTTTTCTATCTACTACAGCATAGATTTTCCGGCAATATTTCCGGTTACTCCAAGGTAATCGAGCACTGTTGCACCGATATCCGCAAAAGTTTCTCTCGTACCGAGATTTTCCGGTCTTACATGCTTTCCGTACATGATACACGGTGTATGCTCTCTTGAATGGTCTGTAGAAACCGTATAACCGGGATCACAGCCATGATCTGCCGTAATGATCAGCATATCTTCGTCCCGCATGGCAGCCATGATCTCGGGCAGCTTCTCATCAAAATACGCAAGTGCCTTTGCATAGCCGTCTATATCGTTACGATGCCCATATAACATATCATAATCTACCAGATTGATAAAGCATAATCCGTTAAAATCTTTCTGTAAATAAGAAAGTGTCTTTTCGATTCCTTCTGCATTACCTGACGTATACGTAAATTCCGTCATGCCTCTGCCCGCAAAAATATCGTGGATCTTACCGACCGCGATCACATCCTGTCCCGCCTCCGTGATCGCATCCAGCATCGTCTGCTTCGGCGGTTCCAGAGAAAAATCATGTCTTCTCGGCGTTCTTGTATACTGACCGCTTGTCCCGATAAACGGACGGGCGATCACACGGCCCACGCCATGCTCTCCCTGCAGTATTTTCCGGGCGATCCTGCAATATTCGTAAAGCTGCTCCGGTGGCACCACATCCTCATGTGCGGCGATCTGAAATACACTGTCTGCAGATGTATAAACGATCAGATCTCCCGTCCTGACATGCTCATCGCCATATGCCTTGATCACTTCTGTTCCGGAATACGGTTTGTTGCAGAGCACGCCGCGTCCTGTCTGCTCCCGGAACGGCTTTAACACTTCTTCCGGAAATCCGTTCGGATAGGTCGGCAGTGGCTTTGGCGAAATAACGCCGGATATTTCCCAGTGTCCGATCGTCGTATCTTTGCCGCGGGAAGCTTCCCGCATCCGTGCAAGTCGCGCAAGCGGCGTATCAATCGGCAAAACTTTACCGCCGACATCGACACCTTCTATATTAAATAAACCAAGCTTTTGCATATTGGGCATATGGAAATACGGTGATGTGGCACAGGAACGGATCGTGCTTGTCCCCTGATCTCCGTATGCTGCAGCATCAGGCATTTCGCCGATGCCAAAGCTGTCAAGAACGATCAAAAAAACTCTCTTCATAAGAATACCTCCTTCTGCGCAGACGGTTCGCTCTCCTATCTCCTCCGGATATAGTTATACTCGCGAACCCGCGCCTGCGGCGCTCTCCTGTCTGCTGCGCAGACGGTTCGCTCGTTAATAAGCGCAGAAAAACAAATGTCTGCAACGCAGACGCTTGTTTTTCTTATGCGCTTATTATAACATCATTTTTATTATTCTGCTACGGGAGATATGATTATGTTTTCTGCGCCGATACCTGTTTTGCGGGAAACGATATCTTCGATCTGGGCTCTTTGTGCCTCAGTCAGATCATCTGCCTGTACGATCACGTCAGCAACATCTCCGCTGATCGATACAACAACGTCCGCAAAGCCTTTTGCTTCGAGCAGGATTTCAGCAGCACATTCCTTCTGCGTGATGTCCGTCAGCTCGATCATGCTGTTTACCGCATCCTGCTTTGCACTTTCCGGCAGATTTTCCGCATTTATGATATTCAGAAGTGCCTCTTTGTTTTTTGCCCTGGTCTGTTCCTTCATCAGATTCGCTCCCGCAATAGAGCTGATCGCCTGTGAGCTGGTAAACACTGCCTCTCCAGGTGTTTCTCCCGTATAATCTTCCGTCACCTGTGCCACTTCTCCCGAAGCAGCGTTTTCATCCGTTCCTGCCATGGCTGTTTCGTCTAAAGCCGCATCATCTGCCGCTGCACTTACATTTTCCGCCTGGTTTTCATCCAAATAGTCACTGTACACCATTTCATCCTCGGAATCCATGCTGTCAATGTCCGTCATTGCTGCTGATTCATCAATCGCTCCGTTTTCCTGCTCCGGCAAAAGAGCAAGTGACTCATCTGTAATATCCGTTACCGCTGCCATATCTGTTCCGTTCTCCGTCGTAACACCGGAAGCCTCCTCAAACTGGGCAGATGTTGTAAACAGATTTTCTTCATCTACCTTCTTTCCCATAAAATTCAGATATCCGGCGATCGCGATCATCAGCGCAAGAGCCGTGATCATGATCTGATTTCTTTTCCACAGCTTTTTCACAGTTGTCTCCTTCCCTTTCTATGTAGTCAGTTTTACTATTTTTATTTTATGTGCCTCTATTCCAAATAATGCCTCGAGAAGCTCCACAATCTCATTTTGTACCTTCTGGCTTCCTGCTCCCTGTGCCGCAACAACAACGCCTCTTACCGTAGGCTCGATCTGTCTGATAATAAGGGGAGACTGACTGCCGTCTGCCTGCTCATATAAAATGATCTGTGCATCGTTCTGTGTTTCAGTTAGCGTACGCTTACCATTTTCATCCGTTTCTTCTTCACTTTTTCTTGTGTATGGCGTATTATGCGCCGGAACCAGTTCCTTAGACGTTTGCATGGTCAGACAGACCTTTACCTTTCCTACTCCTTCCACACTGTTTAAGAATGTTTCCAGTTGTTTTTGCAGATATACCCCATACTGCATGGTTGTCAGTTCCGTTTCTCCGGCAATAGAATCCGCTTTATTTTCCCCTGCTGTCTGATCTGTTGCGGTCTGATTTTTAGTTGTCCACTGCTTACTGCTCTGTTTATCCTGCGGAATCGGCATTGCAATGATAACCAGCAGGATGCCTGCCAGAAAAAGCAGGATAAAACGGTCTTTTCCAAGCTTTCCCAGTTTTTGTATATAGTCTTTCAGATCCGGCTTCATTTTATTCACCTCCCGTTTCCTCTTCCGGTTCCTGCTCCTGCTCTGTGTTTTGTTTCTCCTGTGCTGCGTTTTGCTTCTCCTGCTCTGTTTTCTGTGTTTCCTCTACCTTCTGTAATACAGAGTCTGTCAGATGCTCCTTAAGCTGTTCCTCCTCCGGAAGCGAAAGCATCCGGTCGATATCGGTCATCCGTTCTGTAAAACTCTTTTCATATTCCTTCCGGAACTGCTGCCAGTTCTGCAGACTGTCTGCTCTTCCTTTTCCCAGAAGAGGCAAAAGTATCATGGCATACAGCATCCACGTCACGAGCACCTGCAGATATTTTTCATATTTTTCGCTCGGGCACATCTGCAGGACGATCTTTGCCAGTATAAAAAAGCAACATAGCTTTTGCAGCAGATCCATTCTTCTCCCTTTCCTTATATGAAAAGCATCAGCCTCTCACAATAACCATTGTCATCAATATTGCGATATAAAATGCCAGAAGCCCGCACAGATTGATCTTCAACATCTGGATCCCGCCATCCCCGATCTGTGATACGGCAGTTGCCAGATTTTTCAGACCCATCAGTCCCAGACAGGCTCCTCCCAGCTTCATTGCCGCCAGTATACAGAAGATCCGGAACATTGGTTTTATCATAATGAAAAACAACATACACATCCCTGCTGTTCCGATCGTATTCCGTATCAGTCCCGCTGAACCCATAAACACCTGCACCATAGACTCGGACAGATCCCCGATCCCGGGAATACTGCCGATTGCCCGCTGCAATAGCGATTTCTGCACCCCGTCCAGCTTGGATGCAATCAGATTCTGCATCGTACTGACAGAAACCGTGACCGTTAGGCAGAGCTTGATACCCAGAGAAAGGGTGCGTTCCGCCAGTCTGATCAGCTCCTTCATCCGTCCTCTGTCATCAATCCCATTCATAACAGCCAGATAAATACAACCTTTGCTGCAGGGAAGCAGCAGATTCAGTAAAATATAATCCACTCCCATTAAAAGCAGCAGAAAAAACTGGTAATTCACAGCCGCTGCCACACTGCCGCCTGCAAGTGACACAGAAAGGAAATACCCCGGAACGAGCACAGACATAAATTCCCGCAGGTTTTCCAGATTCTGCTTTGAAATTGAAAGCATTGTTGTCACATAGCGGAATAGCAGGATCATCATGAGCAGATAAATAAAATACGCTGTCATATCAGCCACTTGTTTATTTTTTACAAACCCTGCCAGGTAATGCAGCAGCATTGCTACCATTCCAATTCCCAGAATCGCCAGCAGAATTTCCCGAAAAGCAGTAATACCCGGAAAGAAAAGCTGCCCCAGTTCCTGCATAAGCAGCTTATAAGCCCCTGTAAAGTCGCCTTTTATAAACAGTCCGAACAGATCTGAAAAACTGACTGTATCCGTTCCCGCCAGTTTTGCGGTCACACTGTCTACTTCGCTGAAATCAAAATACTGTAATAAATCTTCCATTATAAATACCCCTCAAGTACCTGCAGCAAAGAAGCCAGAATAGGGATCCCTAAAAGCAATACCGCAATTTTCCCGCATAGTTCGATCTGCCCCGCGATCAGACTGTTTCCGGTATCCCTTGACAGGTTCGCCGTAAACTCACACAAATAGGTAATGCCGACAGCCTTCAATAAAATACGCAGATAAGAGGACGCATTCTCTACATATCTACCGATTCCCAGCAGGAAATCGCCCGCCTCCTTACAAAGCTCCAGCAGATATAGGGCTATCATCAGAGCTGCTGCCAGGGAAAGGAGCTGCCCCCACTCACTTTTCATAGATTTTAAAACCAGTGCAAAAACAGCAGCCACCATGCCAAACAGAATCAGCCTCTGAACATCCATCTGTGTTTACAGCCTCCCTTCTATAACTGAAACAGGGCTTCCACGGTATCAAACAACGCACTGATGTACGGTACCAGCCAGGTCAGGATCAGGATCAGTCCTCCAAGACCTACAAAAAAAGAATATTCCTCTCTCCCGCTGTTTTTTAATATCTGGCTCAGAATCGTAACCAGAATCCCAACCGCCGCCATCTTAAATAAAAGAGCTATGCTCATCATTCATCTCCCTTACTTTGCCGTCAGAACAGCAGGATGCAGATAAAAACCCCTGCCATGATCCCAATCGTCTGATACAGCTTACATTTTTCTTCCTTTTGTTTTTCCAGCTTTATGATCTGATCCGATAATTCTTCTTCATAAAGCCGGAGTACCTGCACCTGCCCGCCCGGATCCGAAAAGCCTGTCTGTGCCATACAGTCCGCAAACTTTTCCCAGTCTTTCTTTTTCAGCCGATCAGACAGCATGGCAGCATTGCTTTTCCAAAGCCACGCCGGATCCTCTCCGCAAAAAGTCTCTATCTGCTGCGCTGTTTTTTCCAGAAATGCGCCGTATGCCCCTTCCATCCGCATACTGCATCTGAAAAAAGCTTCCGCAAGCGGCAAACCATCATATAAAATCGCATCGGCAATATAGTGGATCATCTGTCTGACCGTTGTCAGTTCCCGCAGTCTGCCTGTATATTCCAGAACAAGTGAAAATCCAATACCGCCGCTCCCTATCAGCACAAGAAAAAATCCGATCCATTTCATAAAAGCTGTTCTCCTTTCTCATTGTATACAAGACTCGTTCCCTGCCCCTTTAAAACAATAAATCTTGTAAACTCCTGCATATGCAGAAGTGGCTGTAAAAATAGCTTTTTTTCGAGCTCCGCGAAAGAAGTCCCATGTACCGTTGCCAGTACCTTCGTTCCGCAATGCATTGCCTTTTGCAGCGTCTGTACATCCCGTTCCGTTGCAATTTCATCCACTGCAAGGATCTGTGGCGCCATACTGCGTAGCAGCATTTCCATGCCCGCATCTTTCGGGCAGTTATCCAGCACATCAGTCCGCATTCCTACATCGTTCTGCGGTTCTCCCAGAAAGCAGCCGGCAATCTCACTTCTCTCATCTACCACACCGACTGTATATCCTTGTATCTTCCTGCTATCCAGCACAAAGCCATCGGAAAGCTGACGGATCAGATCCCTGAGCAGGGTTGTCTTTCCCATCCCCGGTCCTGCGATCAGCATGGTATTGCACGGCATATCCTTATGCATGATAAAAGGCAGGACAGCATCTGCCGCGCCTTTCACCTCATGGGAAATACGCATATTTAAAAAGCGGATGTTTCTGATGCTGCGGATGCTTTTATTTTCCGACAGTACCTGTCCCGATACACCGATCCGGTGTCCTCCCGCCACTGTAATGAATCCCTGCCTAAGTTCTTCCCCATAGGCATAGGGGGAATACTGGCATAAATGTACAAAGATGCTTTCTACCTGTCCCACGTTAAAAACCAGACATTCCTTCGGTCTTTCCTCCTGCATGGTTCCGTCCGCTGCCAAATAATATTCCTTTCTACCCCTCCTCAGCATAACAGGTTGTCTGCACCGGATCCGTATTTCAGCAAGGTCTTCATACTCTGCCGCCTGTTCAAAATAGAGCCGCAGTTTCTGCGGGAACATCTGTAATATACTGGTTGTTTTTTGCATGTGATCCTCTCCTTTGTCTTACTTTTTCCTGCCCATACTCGAAAATCCTGCCCTTCTATAACCTGCAGAGCAGGTTATTACGCCGTACATTTGCTTCGCAAATATACGACAATGCTTGGTTTTCTCTTACTCCTTTTCCCTGCCCATACTCGAAAATCCTGCCGCTTACGCGCCAGCCGCACTTTGTGCGTTCTGATTTTCTCTTACGTGAACCTCAGCCCATACTTAATCACCTTCGGTGATGGGCTGAGGCTGCATCATGCATCTGCGATGCATGACAGAATACGTTCGGAGAAACCAAATGCCAGCTTCGCTGTCGCTTGGTTTCTTTCCTCACTACAGCATATTAAGAGGGAGACAAACTTATGACAGAAAAAAAGGACTTCACAGTCTACGACTGCAAAGTCCTTTGTATTAGCACTATTTGATTTTGTGATAGGTTATTCTGTTTCTTTTTCCTGTGGCTGCTGAGACTGTTTCATCTGGATCTCCTGCAGTACAAACGGATCATCTATATGCAGCATAAGTACCTCGATCTGCTCTTTATAGTGATCGATCTCCTTGCGGAAGCCTGCTGTCTTTTCACGGAATGCTTCCTGTACCTCTGCAAGCTGCTCATCATACAGATTTTTCATTTTTTCCAGTTCTGCTTCATGTGCCTCTTTGCCGTCCTTCAGCTCTGCCTCATATTTCTCGGTCAGCTCTTTGAGTTCCTGTGCATGCTGCTCTTCCAGCTTCTTTTCTGCCTCTTCTTTTTCCGCTGTCAGCTTCTTTGTCTCTTCTTCATGCGCTTTGCTCATATCCGCTTCTTTCTCAGCGAACTCTTTTGCCACTGCATCTTTACACTTTGCCTTTTCCTTTGCAATGACATCTGCTACAACAGCATTGGCTTTTCCAAGCTCTTTCTCGATCTCCTCTTCCAGACTTTTCAGTGTCTTTCTCCATGCCATGCCCGGCTCGATATAAACCGCATCCTCTTCCGCCTGCTGTGCGCTGGCAGCTGCTTTCATTGCTTCTACAGCCTTGATCGCTTCATCCGAAGCAGAAACCCCATTTTCTACTTCTTTTCCTGCTTCCTTTTCTGTTTCTTTTGTTTCTTCAGTCAGAATCTTGTTATCCATCCCAATTCACTCCATTACATTCTATAGTATTTTTACCCCTGTCTGCTTTAGTCGGCAAGAAGACTGCCAAGCTGTGCTTTGAATCTGTCAATCTGCCCCTGCAGCTCTGCATTTTTCTCCCTAAAAGCTGTCTGTACCTCTAAAAGCTGTTCATCATACAGCTTTTTCATCTTTTCAAGCTCTGCCTCATGGGATTCCATTCCGGTCTTATAAAGCTGTACCTGTTCATTGGCAGACGCCAGTTCATCCTGCAGCTGTTTCAGTTTTTCCTGGAATGTTTCCTGAATTTCCTTCAGCATGCTCTCATAAATATTTTTCATGCGTTCCATTTCAGCTTCATGGTCGGATTCCTTCTTCTCGCGAAAAGCTGCCTGAAGCTCATCAATCTGTTCATTGTACAGATTCTTCATCTTTGTAAGCTTCTCATCGCGTTCTTTCATTTCTTCCTCAAAAGCTGCGCTCTTTTCCTTATATCGGGATAACTCTGTCTGTAAGGAATTATTTCTGTCTCTGAACGCCGTCTGGATCTCATCGATCTGTTCCGCATACAGTTTTTTCATCTTATCAAGCTCCGCCTCATGTGCAGCGCTTAATTCTTCTGTATTATTATTTTCCTTATATTCCTCCAGATCCTTTTTCAGGCTGGCAGTTTTGGCGCGGAACGCTGTCTGGATCTCGTCAATCTGTTCTGCATACAGCTTTTTCATTTTGTCAAGCTCTGCCTGATGGCTTGCTTTCATCTGTTCTACTTCAGATTTTTCTACACCACCAAATAATTTCACCAAGAATCCCATTGGATACGCCTCTTTCTATAGTAGGATTTACCAAAAAGCTGTTTTTATTTTAGCATGATTGTAGAATATTGTAAATAATATTTCTTTTTCACGTGAATGCGTGCATTTTCCTCGTCGCCATAACAAAAAACAGACTGCCCTATCTGCACAATCGTGTTTGATTGCTTAAGATATAGCAGTCTGTCATTTTATCATTCTTACTTGCAGTCCTTGATAGAGAAGCTGATTCTGCCCATCTTGTCCTTGCCAAGGCAGACAACCGTAACAACATCACCAAGTGTCAGAACGTCTTCTACATGGTCGATACGTTCTTTTGCGATCTTGGAGATATGAACCATACCTTCCTTACCAGGTGCGAACTCGATGAAAGCACCGAATTCTTTGATGCTGACAACAGTACCTGTGTACTTCTTACCTTCTTCGAAATCAGATGCGATCATTTCGATCATCTTAATTGCATTCTGCATTGCTTCTGCTTCTGTACCGCATACAGAAACTGCGCCGTCATCTGTGATATCGATCTTAACGCCTGTACGGGCAATGATCTCATTGATCGTCTTACCGCGCTGTCCGACAACATCACCGATCTTCTCAGGATTGATCTGGATCTGTACGATCTTCGGAGCATACTGTCCGACTTCTTTACGAGGCTCTGCGATTGCAGGCTTCATACAAGTATCCATGATGAAAAGTCTTGCTTCTCTTGTACGACGGATCGCTTCTTCTACGATCGGTCTTGTCAGTCCGTGGATCTTGATATCCATCTGGATCGCTGTGATACCTTCTGTTGTACCTGTTACCTTGAAATCCATGTCTCCGAAGAAATCTTCCAGTCCCTGGATATCTGTCAGAACGATGTAATCATCATCTGTATCACCTGTTACCAGACCACAGGAAATACCTGCTACCATCTTCTTGATCGGTACACCAGCAGCCATCAGTGACATGCAGGATGCACAGGTAGATGCCATGGATGTAGATCCGTTTGATTCAAATGTTTCGGATACGGTACGGATCGCATATGGGAATTCTTCCGGGGATGGAAGTACCGGCAGAAGTGCTCTCTCAGCCAGTGCGCCATGTCCGATCTCACGTCTTCCCGGTCCGCGGCTGACTTTTGTCTCACCTACAGAGTAAGACGGGAAGTTATAATGATGCATATATCTCTTGGATGTTACATTCGGATCCAGTCCGTCAACCTTCTGTACTTCAGAAAGCGGTGCTAATGTACATACGTTGCAGATCTGTGTCTGACCACGTGTAAACATAGCTGATCCATGTACTCTCGGAATGATATCAACTTCTGCAGACAGTGGACGGATCTGATCGATCGCACGGCCATCCGGACGCTTGTGATCCTTTAAGATCATCTTGCGGACTGTCTTCTTCTGATACTGATAAACTGCATCCGGCAGAATAGCAAGCCAGTCTTCTTTATCAGCAAATGCTTCTTCAAATTTAGCGGTTACCTGACGGATATTCTCCTCACGAACCTGCTTCTCATCTGTAAATACAGCTTCTTCCATTTCCTCAGGTGTTACGACCTTCTTCATTTCATCGAACATTTCCTGCGGAACTGCGCAGCTGACATATTCATGTTTCTTCTTACCAACCTCTGCTACGATCTGGTTGATGAAAGCAATGATCGTCTGATTCACATCATGTGCTTTATAAATAGCTTCCAGAACGGTTGCTTCCGGTACTTCATTTGCACCGGCTTCGATCATGATAACCTTCTGTGCTGTAGAAGCAACAGTCATCTTCAGATCACCTTTATCCCACTGCTCCTGGCTTGGATTGATAATCAATTCACCGTCGATCATACCAACCTGTGTCATGGCACAAGGACCGTCAAACGGAATATCTGAAATACAGGTTGCGATAGAAGTACCGAGCATGGCAACCAGCTCAGGACGACATGCAGGATCTACACTCATGACCATGTTGTTCAGTGTTACGTCATTTCTGTAATCCTTCGGGAACAGAGGACGCATCGGTCTGTCGATCACACGGCTAGTCAGAATTGCATTCTCACTTGCCTTACCTTCTCTTTTATTAAATCCGCCGGGGATCTTACCTACCGCATAAAGCTTTTCTTCATACTCAACGCTGCATGGGAAGAAATCAATACCGTCTCTCGGTTTCTCACTTGCTGTTGCTGTTGATAAAACTGTTGTTTCGCCGTACTGCATAAATGCACAGCCGTTAGCCTGTTTGCCGACCTTGCCGATCTCGACACGTAATGTACGTCCGGCAAGTTCCATTGTGTAAACTTTTACCATCTTTCTCTCCTTTTCCGATGGGATTCCCCATCCTTCTCACTGTTTTTTGTAAAAATCTCCGGTAAGAAGATGCCGAAACTACTGACCCGGACACAAACACGCCTCTGCTTCTGTCTGCGTCAGTGGTCTCGGAGTATCTCCCTTACCCGATGTCACACATGATAAGATGCATGACATTATTTGAAAAAGAGGCGGATATGCAACCCGCCTCTTTTTAGCAAATCCATTACATTATTTTCTGATACCAAGCTCTTCAATTAATGCACGATATCTTTCGATATCTTTGCTCTTTAAATAATCAAGAAGACCTCTTCTCTTACCGATCATCTTATACATACCACGTCTGGAATGATGATCCTTTGGATTCTCTTTTAAGTGCTCTGTAAGCTCTTTGATTCTCTGTGTCAGAACTGCTATCTGTACTTCAGGTGAACCTGTGTCACCAGGTGTTCTTGCAAATTTCTGCATAATTTCTGTTTTTGTCTCTTTTGAAATCATTTTGATTTCCTCCTTCTTTTCATACAGCCGTACTAAGATCGGGGATCGCTTTAAAAGAAGCGCCCACGCCTGAGCATGGCTAAAACTCATACGATCATATTTTAGCACAGAAGAATTCTGCTGTAAATACCTTTTTATTGCTTTTTTATTCCCGTTTTTTTCAGCAAAAACCATCCCAGTCCGAGTCCAATACATGCCACCCCCACAAGCAGCAGATAATCTGACAGTGCATAACTGCTCTTTGTCAGGATCGGAACCGCCCTGCTTGCCTGCTCGCTGTACTTCATCACAACCACCGCTACCAGGTTATTGCAAAAATGCATCAGCATCGAACAGAATATACTGCCTGTTTTTTCTACCACATATACCAGCATAAAGCCAAGCAGTGCTGTCGTAAAGAACTTTGACAGGCTCATATGATAAATGCCGAAGATCGCTGCTGTCACAAGCATGGCAGGAAGTACGCGCCATCTTCTCTTTAATGTCCCGAAAATAAAGCCGCGGAACATCAGCTCCTCTCCAACCGCAGGCATGACCGCCATCACAAGCACCAGCACCCAGAAAGGCTGCCTGACATACTCTGCCATCGTATCTGCCATGGACTGTGTACTTTCCGGAAATATTTTTGTCAGCAGAACCGCCAGCATACACATCAGGCTGAAGCCGCCGATCCACACAAAAAGTGCTGCCAGAATATGTAATACCTTTGGCATTTGCAGCGACAATACCTTCTTAAAATCAGCTTTCAGATACCACAAATAAAGAAGTGGGAACAGAAGGATCAGAAGCTGTACCACAACCGTTCCGTAAAAGCCCATTTTGAGCTGTGCTGCCGTTCCCACATAAAAAATCAGCAGAAGCTCCACACAGATCAGTACGACCACATCTCCGATCCCCGGTATCTGCCCTTTCCGCATCTCACTCCGCGGCGTAAACAGTTTCAGGGAAGACATGCCTTCCGAGAAAAGGACCGCCTCGCTGTTGTAGATTTTTCCCAGGATCAACACTGCCAGTAAGCTGTAGACAATATTACTTAATAACACAATACCAAACAGGGCATAGTTGTAACTGAAGGAAAACAGCTGCACGATCATAAGTGAAATATTCACGATCGGAATTGCTGCTGTCACTTCTGTCAGTTCTATATTCGGAACCATCGTGACCATACTGCCAAACATAAATACAAGCATCATCGGCGTGATATAATTGTTTGCCTCTTTAAAGCTCTTTGCAAAAATGCAGATACAGAGACTGACCGCTGTTACAAACAGGGCAAAAAACACCATGACAAGCAGCGTAAACAAAATTGCCGGAAGGAACGTTGCATAGTTGATCGTCACCGCTCCCATGTCTTCCATCATATAACTGAACATAAAACCAAATGCCGCTCCCATGGATACAATGTTTAAAATTGCCGATACACAGGCGATCACCGATACTGCCAGAAATTTGCTCATGATCAGTTCAAAGTTAGTCACCGGTAACGTCAGAAGTGTTTCCAATGTACCGCGTTCCTTCTCTCCTGCGGTCACATCGATCGCCGGATAGATCGCACCCATCATAATACTGATGATCACAAGCATTGGCACGATATCGCCGAGCACATTGCCCATCGTCTGCTCTGTGGAAGAATAATTCACTTCTTCATAACGGACCGGATTTAAGATTTCATCCGCATCCAGCCCCAGCTGCTGTACCTTCTGCTTCTGGAGCTGTTTATTATAATCTTCCAAAAGCTCTTTTAGTGCGGTCGCGGCAATACCCGAATCATCCTTTGCTTCCAGATAACAGATCCGGTAAGGATCCTTCTGCGATTTCTCATAGGAAAGAACTGCATCATAATCCCCGTCCTTCAGCGCCTGTTCTATTGTTTTATCATTTTCATCAAACGGTTCCACACTGATCTGATAAGAAAAGGTATCAGCATCTTTTTCCAGTAAATCAGTCAGCGTCTGCTCCCGTTCCTGTCCCAGATCTGCAAATGCCACCTGATATGTCGTCTCCTCCTGCGACTGTGTGATCGCAGAAAACAGAAGCGTCATACCAACGATCATCAGCGGATACAGAAGAAGGGGAAGGAGCACCATCATGCACAATGTCTTTTTATCGCGGAATATATCCGTCAGTTCTCTCTTTAAAAGTGCTTTTATTTTATTTGGATTCATATTGTCTCCTTTTTCCTTATCTGCCCATATACAGTCTGCCAAACGCTTCCCTGAGCGTCCGCGTCTGCGTCTGTTCCATGATCTCTGCAGGACTTCCTTCGATCATGATCTTTCCATTATCGATCATGATGATGCGGTCACATAAAAACTGTGCTTCTTCCAGATAATGCGTCGAATACAGCACGGTCTTTCCTGCCTCCTTCTGCTGTTTCATAAAGGTAACGATCGCATCTGCGCTCAGAATATCCAGTCCAAGTGTCGGTTCATCAAATATGTAAATAGCCGGGGAATGGATCAGGCAGCGGGCGATCGAAGCGCGCTGCGTCTGACCGGTCGAAAGCTTTTCAATGCGATTATCAATAAAAGCTCCCATATCCAGCACCTGCACGATCTCTTCTATCCGTTTTTCCACTGCTTCCTTTGGCATTTCGTAGATCTCGCCCAGCATACGGAGCATCTCACGCGTCGAAAGCCTGTGGTACAGCTTTGTATTTCCGGAAAGATAACCGATATTCTGCTTGATCTGCACCGGATCCGTCATCTGATTTCCTGCTTCAGCCGTCAGGATCACACGACCTTCCGTCGGCTCCATCAATGTACCGAGCATCCTAAGAAGTGTGGTCTTACCGGCTCCGTTCGGTCCTAATATGCCTACGATCTCACCCTGCGTAACAGAAAATGAAATATGATCTACCGCATAAAATTCTTCTTTTTTTGTCTGTTTTTTCCTGTGCTTTGCCTGCCCGCCTTCTGTTTCACCGGGCTGCACGGTTCTAGTAAACTTCTTAGTAAGATTTTCTACTGTTATCATGCTTTTCCAGCCACCTTTCCCATAGATCCGGCCGTCTTTCCTTCGTCCGTTCCATGGACTGCTCCAGACGCCATTTTTCTACATTTGCATGGTGCCCCGACAAAAGAATCGGCGGTACTTTTTTCCCATGCCATTCCTCCGGTCTGGAATACTGCGGATATTCCAGAAGCCCATCTGCAAAGGATTCTGTCTGTGCACTGTCTTCATTATTAAGTACCCCGGGCACAAGACGCGAAATTGTATCGATCATGACCATCGCCGGAAGTTCTCCGCCTGTCAGCACATAATCACCGATGGAAAGATAGTCTGTAACAACTTCTTCCAGCACTCTTTCATCAATGCCCTCATAATGACCGCAGAGGAAAATAAGTTCCTCTTCCTTAGAAAGCTCCTGCGCCTTTTCCTGTGTAAATGTCTGTCCCTGCGGCGTCATATAAATGACTCTGGTCGGTTTATCTCCTTTTACTGCCATACAGGCATCATAGACAGGCTGTGCCTGCATAAGCATACCCGCTCCGCCGCCATACGGATAATCATCTACTTTTCCGTGTTTTTCTGTTGTATAATCCCGGATATTGACCGCATTGATGGAAAGCAGACCTTTCGCCGCAGCCCTTCCGATGATACTTGTGTTGAGTCCCTGTTCTACCATTTCAGGGAATAATGTTAAAATGTGAAATTTCATAGTTTTATCCTTTCCTAAAATGACAGTGGATTTCCACCGGCGGCATTTCCTGCCTCATTCTGCGATTTGGAAAGTCTTTTGCCTTCTGCCGCATAGGAAACTGCCATCGTCAGCCAGATTGCAGATACGATCGTAACCGGCCAGAGACTGATCTTCAGTACTATGGCAAGCACGGTAAATCCCGTCCATAAAGTAAGGCAGAGGTAATTCGTTACCTTATACGCATGAAATGCTGCCTTATAGATCATCTGCTGTTCCATTTCATCACAGCTTTCAATCCACTTCTTCTGAAACTTCATATCATATACGCTGCCTGACTTTTCCGGATTGACAATCTTTAAAAAGTCCACTGCATTTTTCTGCTGTATAACTGTGGCAAAAATCGTTACGATCAACATGACAAGTGCAAGCAGAAACATTGCACTGCTCATTTCATCATAATAAATATCTGCATAAAAAGAAACGGAAAAACTGAAATAATTGAAAATTGTAACAAAAGAAACGAGGTTCAGTCCTGTTCCGATCCGCTTATCGGACTTTTCATTCCATATTTCAAATGCTTCATCATCATAATTCTGTGCCTGTTTCCATTCCTCTTTGCTTTTTTTGAGTGCCCATGCCATATAACCAAAAGCAATGGCGGAAGCGATCACCATCAGCACCGGCAGTCCGTTTCCGGCGATCGTTCCGATCCTTTCTCCCAGCCATGCTGCCGCTTCTCCTTTATCATATCCTCTTTGCAGCCATGTCCCAAAACCGCCAAGAAAACCGCCCAGCAGGCAGGCACAGCACATAATGGCGATAAACGTTCCTTTTGCTTTTTTATTCTGCTGCATATTTTCCTGTTCTTTTGTCATCATTTCATTTTCTGTTTTCATACTCTATTCCTCTTCTTCCTCTTCATACTGAAAAATATCTTCTACCTTTGCATTGCATACTTTTGCAATCTTCAGCGCCAGTGTGACCGACGGTGAATAATCACCGCGCTCGATCTGGCTGATCGTCTGTCTCGATGTCCCGACCAGCTGCCCCATCTGCTGCTGGTTGACATCCAGACGGACCCGGTATTCCTTTAAATGATTCCTGAGCGGCATCTTTCCATTCTCCTTTCCTATCTTTTCATTTTGACAAGTATTTTTATCATTATGACAATTTTGTTTTTCATCTTGACAACTATCTTTGTCATATATAAAATACCTCCTGACAACTATTCTTGTCAAGAGGTATTTTCATTTCTTTTGAAATTATATTTAGTTTCCTAAAACATCCTTTACCGTACCTGTTACCGGCTTCAGATTTTTGATGTCGTTATTGACATCCGGTGTTACTTCAAAATCCTTTGATAAGGTTGCTGTAAAGGTCAATGCATTTGTGCCTTTTCCTGCTACATACTGCACATTTGTAAGCGGTATATCTGCCACCTGACCAAGTGATACACCCGATACAGAAGCGATGACTTCATCATAAATAACGGTGATGGAGATCTGCTCTCCGGCTTTGTATTTACCAAATGCCAGATTTGCCACACCTACCTGCTGCGGTTTTCTGTTATCCTGCATCATTGCATATACATAAGAAGAACCATAGAACCAGTCATCAGAACCATTTCCGCTTGCGTCCGTCCGAACAACAATCTGGTCATTCAGCCCTACCCATACATAGCCAGAGCTGTTTGGATACCAGTACTGTTTCCAGACCTTTTTATTGGAAAGGTCATGCTTTCCTTCACATAATGTGTTTCCATTTAATGTGAGCCTGACATGTGCATAGCCATCATCACTCTGCCTCTGATCTACTGCCAGCCTGAAACCAACTCCTGTCAATTGCTTTTGCATATATGATTTCTGTAAAGTCGAAAGCTTTACGTTATCATTCACTATCTGCTGCATGCTCTTAATTGTGGTGCTGAAATTATGATCATATCCTTTATCCGTGATCGTACGAGTTCCATCTGTCAGCTGATATGTAAACTGCCTATTAAATACATCATTTCCCGGAACTGTAGAACCACTAAGCGGAGAAAGAATTCTTTGTTCGGATACAGAATTTCCAAGCGTACCCTCACAGGTTCCGATCGTATCAACCACCTTGTAAAGCTCTACATTGTAGTAACGATCTGTATTTCCGCTCTGCATACCTGCTGCAATATCCGCGCTTGTATCTAAGCCCCACTCTTCGATCGTAAAGGTCTTTTCCATATCCTCCGGTCCGAATGTCAGGTAGACATCCTCACCACCTACATGTTTAAAATGACATTTATCCTTTGCGATATCAATATCTACCGTGGAACCGTATGCCGTCTTACTTACAGTGCGGTAATATACATACTGTATATTCGGTGTTGCCACTACATCTGCCGGGATTGTTCTGGTAACTTTATAAGTCAGCTTCTTTCCCTTTGATCCATCCTTTAATGCGATGTCCTCTTCTCCTACATACGACAGATTAAATTCACCTGCACCTCCCCATTTTGCTACAAGATTAAAGTCTTTTCCGGTGCCCTTTACGATCTCTTCGATCTTGTTGTCACCTTCATACCAGCCAAGGAACTGATAGCCCTTCTTTGCTACCGGATCCTCCAGCTTGATATCATCATTTTCTATACTGTATATTTCCGGATTGGAATGGCTTGCTCCGCCGGATCCCAGATCATAGCTGATATTAAACAGATCCAGATTCCAGACCGCATAAAGCGTGATATTTCCTTCTCCTGTCAGATTGGAAACCATCTGTCCATCCGTATAGGTAACACCGGATGTTTTATCCAGTGCCCAGCCGCCAAAGCTGTAGCCCGGCTTTGCAAAATTTTTCATTTCACTTGCAAGTGGCAGTACATAGTTCTGATCATAGGTCATCAGCATAGTTTCCGTCGGAACACTGTCTCCGAGACAGCTGTCAAAGGTAACGGTATATGTGTTTGCACTCCATTTAGCATAAAGGATGAAATCATGCAGTGCCTGGATCGTTACCATGCCTTCTATCGGCTTTTCAAATGAAGAATCCTGATACCAGCCTTCAAATGTATAGCCTGTTTTGCCCTTCGGCTCATGGAAGGTTACCACGTTATCTACAACAGAAAATGTGGCAGGATTGTCATCTGCATTTTCTGCGCCTTCCATATTCTCATAAATAATATTGTACAGTTCAGGGATCCAGACAGCATATAAATGTACTTCACCGTCATCCTCCCCGGACAAGCCTGCTGCCACAGCCTCATCTGCATAAACAGCTTCTCCTTCTGTTTTCTCGGACCAGCCGCCGAAATAATATCCTTCCCGTTCATACGTGTTTTTCAGAAGTGTACTAATTTCAGTATAGGCAAGCTGCTGTTCCTTGCTGTATCCCTTTCCTTCATTGGAATGGTATACGATCTTATAATGATTTTCACGCCATTTAGCATAAAATGTCTTATTGCCCGTTTCATTTGCAGAAACGGCTCTGACTTCCTCTCCTTCCAGATTTTCATTGTCATACCAGCCCTCAAATGTATAGCCCCGTCTGCTTGCTTTTTCCAGTGAAAACAGACCGGTTTCCACATTGTAGGTTGTCGGGTTATCATTCTCGGCATCTTCCGTGCCATAGTAAGTGATGGTAAACTCGATCGGTTTATACTGTGCATAGATCACATGATCATGTCCCAGTTCTACCGCGGATGTTTCCGTCAGCTTACCGCCGCCTGTCTTATCCGTGTACCAGCCTTCAAATGTATAGTTTTCCTTCTCCATGACAGGAAGACTGCCATAGGCTTCTCCAAAGGTGATCGTCCTTGTTGCAAGGTCACCTTCCACAACGGTTCCACCATTTGGATCCAGAGAGATCTGATAGATATTTGGTGTCCAGACTGCCTTGTAAACCAGATCTTCTGCCGGCATAACAGTTACAGGCTCCGTATCCCATGTATAGGAGTGGCCTTCTTTTACCGGCTTTGGAATCCGGATCTGTGCGCCATAGTAAACAGAACCTTCCGTGTAATTCTCAGCCGCGCCTCCGTCAAGATCCCATGTCAGCTTATACTGATTTCGCGTATAGTAATAATTGATCACATTGGCAGCACTGTCTGCCTTGATCATCATCTTTTTATTTTCAGCAGGCTGCGTAAAGCCGGTGTATTCCTTCAGAAGGCCTTCTACCTCTGTATCTACCTCCGCAGTTCCATATATGGTATCCTTTAACAAATAACTGTCTGATCCGTCTTCCTTTTGCAGATAATGATTGATCGTGTATCCATACTGTCCTGCGATCCATTTCGCCTTCAGGCTGATATTTCCTGCCGGCATCATGCCATCCGTAAACTTTTGGTCTGCTTCATACCAGCCATCAAAGCCATAGCCTTCTCTTACCGGAACAGGTAACTGAAGCTCTGCCCCGTATGGTACGCTGATGCTCTCCCCCGTGCCATCCGTAAATGATCCGGAAGCAGGATCCAGGGTGATCGTATAGATCTTTCTGATATATTCATATCTGACAACCGTACTGCCATCTGCTGCGATCACAAATGCCTGCTTCTGTGGTGCTTCAAAGCCTTCATAGCTCTTCACATCCGCGGACACGGTTGTATCGGAAGTACCCTGCAGCATATCCGTATCGACCAGTACATAGCTGCCATCCAGTGCCTGTTTATAATGTTCTACCAGATATGGGGTATCTGTATTGGCTTCCCATTTTGCATAGAAGCTCTTGTCCAGCCTTGATCCTTTCGGGATCTCGCTTACCGGTTCACCGGAACATGCTTCGTTTGTATACCAGCCCTTAAAAGTATAACCTGCTCTGACAGGAGCCTGCAGCGTGATCGTCTCCGTTTCCACGGTATAACCTGACGGATTTGTATTGACAGCTCCATCCACGCCATAGTAAGTGATGCCATAGTTCTTTGGCTGCCATACTGCAAATAAAGTTACAAGACCGTCGTCCTCGTCTGTCAGGTTGCTGACTGCCGCACCATCTGCATATTCTGCTTTTCCGTCAGGCTTTACAGACCAGCCTGTAAAATCATAATCCTCTGCTGTATAAGTGCTTGGCGGTAACTGTTTTTCCTGATCATATGTAAAGCTCATACCCTCCATGCTGCCAAGTGCCAGATCACTGTTTTTATTAAATTTCAGCTGATAGGTATGTACCTTCCATAATGCATGATAGGTAAGATCCTCTGTTCCCATCTTTTCCTGTGGTGTCACAGGTGTTTCGCCGTCGATGCTCCATTCCTTAAAGGTATAGCCTTTGCGCTTTATATTTTCCGGCAGTATGATCGGCTCCCCATAATACACATCCTGTGTCACAGTCTTTTCTCCTGCCTCGGTTTCATATCCCAGTGCAAATGTCACCTTATATTTCAGACGTTTGTAACGGAGCTTGATGACCGTCTTGCCGTTTCCTTCCACAGTTGCATTTTCCGTTGCAATTCCGTTTACGGTCATATTTTCAAAGACAATGGCATTTTCCTTCGTATAAAGGCTGTCTGCAGTCTGGTTCTCACTGATCACCAGATTTTTCAGGCTTTCCAGAGAAACAGACGCCTTTGTGACATCCTTGCCATAATAAATATGCTGCAGCTTATAGGCTCCGTCTGTATCCTGCACGTAATATTCTACACGATATGCGGTATCTTTATTTTTGCTCCACCGGGCTGTATAGGTCAGATCTTCCGTGCCCATGACAGACTGTACCTGCTGATCCCATCCGGTAAAGGTATACCCTTTTGCTGCCATCAACGGTGCGATGATCTTTCCGCCGTATTTCAGTTCATAACGCTGTGCTTCTCCGCCTACTTCTCCCGGCTGGAATGTGACGGTATGCTTCTGCAGGCTATAGTAATAACGAAGTACACTGCTTCCGTCGGCATTTACCTTAAGCTTCTGCTGCGCCGGTGCACAATATCCTGCAAAGCTCTTTACCTCCGGAGTCACATAGCTGTCTGTCGTGCCCTTAAAAGCAGACTTCGCCATCAACTCATATTGTCCGGATCTTACGTTTTCTCCGTAATATTCCACGCGGTACGGTGTGTTTTTATTTGCTGTCCACTTAGCATAGATGCTGACATCTTTGGCCGGCATCTTATCCGGGAACTGATAAGCGTTTTTCAGGTCTTCCTCTTTGTACCAGCCCGCAAACTGATATCCCTGTTTTTTCGGATCAGCCGGTTTTTCCACCTTTGCTTCATACTTGGCATTGATCATGGCAATATAGCTGCCGCCGTTTGTATGCGGAACGATCACATAGCCATCCTTCAGGTTGTCCCAATACAGCGAAACTGTACGTTGGATCGGTCTGGAAGAAAATGCCAGCGGATACTGGATCCATGTAATGATCATTTCGCCTTCCAGTTTTTTATCTTCCTTATCCGGATGTACACTGATCGTATTCGTCTGTGGATCGTATGTAAATTTATCATTCGTCATACGGATATCGAAATTCTTACGGTTCTTCCGGCTTTCCGGCTTAGAACTGTCAAAAGCGTCTTCATAAACAGCGTCTTTTTCTTTTCCGTCCTTCAGATCCAGATAATGCATGGAAAATACGTAATCCGGAAGCTCTGTATCCCGCACATGCTGCTTCAGCTTGATATAAGGCATACCCTCCTGCTCTGTTGTAAAGTCCAGAATATTATCCTGTCTTCCGACCGTCCACAAAGACCATTCCTTATCTAAAAGCTTTAATTCCGTTGAAAAGGTATCCTTGAATGCCTGTGCCTTCAGGCCCAGCTCCAGATACGCACCTACATCGATCAGAAGTGCTCCGCTGCAGTTCTGGCTTCGTCCGTTTCCTGCTGTATACTTCAGTTCATAATAGAAATAGCCCCACAGCTTCGTATACGCACCTGCCTCAGCCTGAAATCCTACCGAATCCAGATCCGTAGAGAACAGACCGACCTTAAATTCAAATTCCAGTCCCGCTTTGACCGCAAGCCGTCCCATGACATAGAAGTCAAATTCGTATTGCTCTTCCAGCAATGAAACCTCATCATTATAAACTGCTCCGGCAAACACATCGATCGTATACGTATACCTTTTACCTGTCTGATATTCAAAATCAAAACCGATCGATACGCAGGCATCCATTTTGACAACGAAATCGATCTCTGCATTTACAGCAATGATCGGAAGTGGCGGCGGCAGATACTTCTCCGTATCCACAATGTTCTGCTCCACAACTCTTACCCAGTCAGACTCAGCGTCCATCATTTCCTTATAACGCTTTACCAGATTGTTCTTCGCTTCCTCGGACTCCTCGTCCTCTCCGTCCTTCTTGCTTTCATCGATCAGCTCCTTGATCTTACTTGCGATCTGGGTACTGTCGTCGTCATCCTCATCATCATTGGTCTTCGTCATCATCGTGGCATTGACTTCCACACCTGTATAATTCAATACATCCACATTGGCAGTCACACGATACTCTGCAATATAAGGGAAAATGCCCCATACCTTCCAGATTGCTTTACTGCGGACACCGAGATCCAGTCCGACTTCTTCTTCAAAGACACCACTGACCTCTATCCCCAGCTGGTTGGAAGATCCCTTCTTTCCGATTGTGATATTGGCTTTGACTTCAAGCTTTACACTCAGCCCTTTATCTTTTGCCGCCGTATTCATCGCACCACTGAGCTTTGTCGGCTTCGTTGTGATAGATGCCTTCGGATAACCGTCTTCCATCTCACATTCTGCTGTAAAGCCGGAGCCTGCTGCAAGTGTCTGAAATTCCTCCGTAGTGATCGGCGTACCATCTTCCAGTGTGATCTGATAATTACTGAGATTCATATTCTCACTGAGTTTTGTAAAGTTATTTGTTGCCAGGGCAACAGATCCCAGATATTGCGCTGCTTCCTCGGCAAAACCACTGTCAACTGCCTGCTGCTCGATCTGTGCCTCCAGCGTCTTTGTATCTACACCCTCCAGCAGCTCCTGACCGGAGACTGCATCATTTGCATAGATATCCATTGCAGCCTGTACATCGTCCCACTTTGTGTCTTCAAACGTGATAACGGTAAGATCTTCCTTTTCCTCTACTTCTGTGATCTTGCCATACTTTGTGATTGTCGCCGCATCTTCTCCTGTCTGTTTGGTAAAATCCCCTGTATAGAACATGAGAAAATCACCAACATCAACTGTCGTCTGGCTGTCCAGATCGATATTGGCATATACGTCCGAAGAGAAATCAAGGTATTTATTTTCTACTGTAACAGTATTTGCTGCCGTATCCTGATCCGCATCCGCCGGGAGAGGCAGCATATCCGGCTCAAAAATAACATCTTCAGCATCTGCATTTTTGTAACTATAACGATTTCCGGTTTTTCCTGTGATCTTTACGTATGCCAGATCACCATTCTGTTCTGCGGGCGTATCAAGGGTACGCAGATCCGGTCTGAGACCTGCATAGATCGATACCGTATCTCCTACCGCAAGCTCACCCTTTGTATAGTCGAATTCACCGACTGTCAGATCAGCCGGTCCCAACGTACCGTTGCTGTCTGCCTGATACAGGGCGATATGTAAAGAATCCACATGCTTCCCATCACTTGTGATATTGCTGACATCCTCAGCCGGAATGTAGATCATGTCTGCATTTAATGCAATGTTCATGACCTGCTGCTTTGCAGTCGTAAAATTATACTCTCTTGCTGTCTGCGGCTGACCGGAAAAACACAGTCTTTCATCTGTCAGTGCAATACGATAGGTAGAACCATCTGCAAATCCATCCTGCACACCAAGTCCGCCATCTTCGGAAATCGGATTTTTACCGGAAATCACAAAGCTTCCGTTTGCACCGGAAACATTGATAATATCCTTCTGCTTTGGATCTGTCAGATTGGTTGCGGTGATTGCAGCTTTTACTGCCGCCGCATCCATGCCCGCATCGGATGTCTCTATTTTGATCGTAAAATCCTTTCCCACATCCAGCGCACTTGCAAAATTGACGGTTTCTACGCCTTCTACAGGGCTTTGCGCTATATAATCCGCATAAAGCTTTGTGTTTTTCTGTATTGTATCATTACCGCTGGCAAGCTTCTTTTTGTCCTTGTCATAATACCAGCTCACAAAAATAGCATCATTTTTATAAGGGGTCGGCAGACTGCTGATATTGGTGCCCGATTTTACCTTGCAGCTTTTCAGCTTGCTTCCTCCGTCCGTATAAAACTTGACACGATACTTTCTGTTTGTATTGATTTCCTGGTTGTCCTGTCCGGAAGGATTGTCTGCTGTGCCGGTGGATGCATTATCATTTCCCTTCAGCGTATCCTTCAGTCTGCCAAGCAGGCTTTTCTTCTGCACAGCGTCCTTTTCTTTTGTATCCGAAGAAACTGCCGGATCCTCATAGTCCTGATTCGTTTCAGTATCTGCTCCGGTATCTGTTTCCAAATCCGAACCGGCATCTTCCTCTGTCAGATGCGCTGCATCTGCTACCTGATCCTGCCCGGGCGTTGCCTGTCCGTTCCGATCCGATGTTTTGTGGATCGTAAAGGCAGCAAACGTCGTAACCGCAATCAGTGCGATCAGACATAGCAGCATAATCCGTCTCTTCTGCCTGTCATGTAATATCCGTTTCCAAAAATTCTCTTTCATATGTCTCCCCCTGTTTATTGTGGTGAACACTCCGTAAAATAACAATATTTTGTATATTTTACAAAATTTTTTACTACACCAGAGCAAAACAGCACGAATTACATTTTTTTCGACGTGAATAGCATATCAGGATATAGCTTTTTTCCCGTTTTCAAGTTACAATACTTCTATATTAATATATCTTTTCTAATGGAGGATTTTTCCTGATGAATCTTACAACTCTTGTCCATCTTTTGAATTACGGACTTGTTCTTATTTTCGGTATTATCGCATCCTTTTATCTTGCGGATTATCCGTTTCCGGCTCATAAAAGAGCCTATTGTCTGACAATCATCGGTTTTAGTCTTATGGAGCTTATTTTCTACCTGATCTTAGGGGAAGATGTGTTATACAAATGTTACCCTTTGCTGATCCATTTACCTCTCATTTTACTGATCCGTTTCGTACTGCACCGCAACTTTTTTGTATCAGTCATTGCCGTATCGTCTGCCTATCTTTTATGCACGCCCCGAAAAATGTTCGGTACCCTTGTTGCATTTTTCTTTGATTACGATCCTTTTATCACCGACATCGTCGCAATTCTTGTGACGATTCCATTGTTATGGCTTATTATCCGTTTTCTGTCGCCTTACATTATCAGACTGAAATATGAGAATCAGACGATCCTGTTTTTATTCTGCCTTCTGCCAATGGCATACTATGTCCTAAAATATGCATTCACCGTATATACAAGCCTTCTCTATACCGGTGGATTTATTATTGCAGATTTTCTTGACAGTTTTATCGTATTTCTTTATTGTATCCTTTCGATCTATGTCATTGATATCACCGGAAAGAAAAAGAAAGCCGAGCAGGAAAATCTGCTGCTTACCGCAGTTACCATTCAGTCCAGAAAGGAAATCAGCCAGCTTTCCCAGCTGCAAAGACAATCCGCCATTTACCGCCATGATCTGAGACATCATCTGCATTTTCTTGAAAGCTGTATTATGCAGGATAAAAAAGAGGATGCCCTCAAATATATTCAGGAGATCGGAGTTTCTCTTTCTCAAAGCACGATCACACAATATTGTAACAATGAAGCACTGAATCTTATTCTTTCTTTTTATGCAGACAGCGCAAAAGAAAAGCAGATCCGGTTTTCCGCTTCCGTCACTGCTTCTTCTTTTTCCGCTTTTCAGATCACCGATCTGTGCAGTCTGCTTTCCAATGGGCTTGAAAATGCAATCCATGCCTGTACACTGTCAGAAGATCCTGCCAAGCGTTATATGCAATTAAAAATCTATGAAAAAAACGGGCAGCTTTGCATCAGTCTTGTAAACAGCTGCAAAGATTCTCCCGTTTTTCAAAATGGAATTCCGCTTTCCCAAAATAAGGAACAGGGCCACGGATATGGTGTGCAAAGCATGATCTCCGTTGTTGATAAATATCATGGAAACTGCAGGTTTTTCACCACAGACGGCGAATTCCGTTTTCAGGCGGCCTTATGATCACAGCAGACCGTCCAGCACGTGCACCTGCATCTCTCTTTTTTCCATATCCACGGAAAGAATACAGTCCTTGATCGCCGGAAGCAATACCTCTCCGCCATCTGCCAACGCCACCACATACACATCATTTGCACCGGTCTGCAGCACATCACTGACAGTCCCAAGTATTGCGCCATCTTCCTCTTTCACCGTCATCCCGATCAGATCTGCAATAAAATACTCATCTTTTTTCAGTTTTACAGCATTTTCTCTCGTCACATACAGATTCTTCTTCACGAATTTCTCTATTTCATTGATACTGTCATATCCCTTAAATTTCAGGATTACAAACTGCTTAAAAAACTTGACTGTCTCAACTTCCAGATCCAGCCTGCTGCGTCCCAGATCCAGGATCAGGCTGATTCCTTTTTTAAACCGGCCGACATCATCCGTCAGCGGAAACACCTTCACTTCTCCCCGGATGCCATGTGTCTGTGTAATGGCTCCTACCTGCAATAAATCTTCCATTTGTTTTCCTCACTTTGTATCATAGGAAATCCGAAAATTTCTTATGATATGAACAGAGCAGAATGATACTCTCATTCTGCTCATTGATTCACATACTTATCAGATGATTTCCACATCCACTTTCTTATTGTCTCCTAAAGAGGCTGCCTTGACCACAGAGCGGATTGCTTTTGCAATTCTTCCCTGTTTTCCAATGACCTTGCCCATATCGGAAGCAGCAACATGAAGTTCGATCGTTACATTCTTTCCTTCTTCTTTTTCTGTTACTACCACTTCGTCAGGATTGTCAACAAGAGCTTTAGCGATTACTTCCACTAATTCTTTCATAATCCACACCTCCAAAGTGTCATGACAAAACTAGCAATTATTTCTGGATGCCAGCCTGTTTGAAGATCTTGTTAACTGCTGCTGTTGGCTGTGCGCCAGTTGCAAGCCATTTCTTAGCTAACTCCTCATTTACTTTGCATGTGCTTGGATCTGTGTTAGGATCAAAAGTACCGATTTCTTCAATAAATCTACCATCTCTAGGTGCTCTGGAATCTGCTACGATAATTCTGTAGTAAGGAGCCTTCTTCTGTCCCATTCTTCTTAATCTGATTTTTACTGCCATTTCTTTTTCCTCCACATAAACTTCATCCTGTCCGGATGTTTTTCTTTTTGAAACCCGTACCGGATTACCCGGTCCGGAAAACTACACATTTCTTATATATATAAATTAAAATGGTAATTTCATACCGCCAAAACCGCCAAATCCTCTGCGGCCTTTTTTGCCTCCCATCATACCGGGAAGCTGCTTCATCATCTTCTGACTCTGTTCAAATTGCTTGATGAAGCGGTTTACAACTGCGATGTCCACGCCTGCGCCCTTTGCGATCCTGTGCTTTCTGCTCGGATTTAAGAGCTTCGGATTCTGTCTTTCCTCAACCGTCATGGAAAGAACAATCGCTTCCATACGTGCCATCTGCTTTTCATCGATGGCTCCTTCCAGATCTGCGCCGCTGATCCCCATCCCGGGCATCATACTCAAAATAGAAGAAAGACCTCCCATTTTACGCATCTGCTTCATACTCTCCAGGTAATCCTCAAAATCGAATTTACCCTTCTTCATCTTTGCAGCCATCTGCTTTTCTTTTTCCTCGTCGATGTCCATGCTTTCCTGCGCTTTTTCAATCAGCGTCAGCACATCACCCATTCCGAGGATTCTGTTTGCCATACGATCCGGATAGAACTGTTCCAGATCGGAAAGCTTCTCACCCATACCAGCGTAGAAGATCGGTTTGCCGGTCACAGCCTTAACTGATAATGCTGCACCGCCTCTGGAATCACCGTCCATCTTGGACAGGATCACGCCGTCAATACCGACTTTTTCATCAAACTCCTTTGCAACATTGACCGCGTCCTGACCGGTCATGACATCAACAACGAGAATCGTCTGATGTACTTCTACGTTTTCTTTGATCTCCTTCAGCTCTGTCATCATCTGCTCATCAATATGCAGACGACCGGCCGTATCTAAGATCACCAGATTATGTCCATTCTTCTGCGCATGCTCTATGGCCGCTTTCGCGATATCAACCGGGCTCTGATTCTCTCCCATGGAAAAGACATCCACACCCTGCTTCTCTCCATTGACCTGCAGCTGCTTGATCGCCGCCGGTCTGTATACATCACATGCAACCAGAAGACATTTTTTTCCTTTTTGCTTAAATTTACCTGCAAGCTTTGCAGTCGTTGTTGTCTTACCTGCACCCTGCAGACCGCACATCATCAGAACCGTAATGGCTTTTCCGGGCTGAAGCTGTATCTCAGCAGATTCGCTTCCCATCAGTGCAATCAGCTCTTCATTTACGATCTTGATCACCATCTGTCCGGGATTTAAGCCATTCATGACATCTGCACCAACAGCTCTCTCTTCTACCGTCTTGATGAACTGCTTTACAACCTTGAAGTTAACATCGGCTTCCAAAAGCGCCATCTTGACTTCTTTCAGGGCAGCCTTTACATCCTCTTCTGTCAGACGGCCTTTACTACGGAGATTTTTAAATACGTTTTGCAGTTTTTCAGTTAAACTTTCAAATGCCATGTATTATAACTCCTCTAAAATCTCATCTGCGATCCTGTGTATCTCGGATAACTGCTCCGTTTCCTTCATATCATGCAGAAGCCCTTTGATCTTCGTAAATTTTTCAACCAGATGAAGCTTATCCTCATAACCGAGCAGTATCTTATCACACCGCTTTAACAAATCGTGTATGCCCTGTCTGGATACTTCATAAGCATCTGCGAGCTCGGAGAGAGACATATCATTATACACGGCATCTTCATAAACAGCTCTCTGATGCTCCGTCAGAAGATCTCCGTAGAAATCATATAAAAGTCCCTGTTCAACGATTTTTTCCATAGTTTCACCTGCCACACATGAGCTATCATACTACAGCATAAACAAGGTGTCAAGTATTTTTTCTTGACACCCGTCACTTTACAATCCGGAAACCGCGCACTTCTGATTCCTTCTGCAAATCGTTTTCGAGCAGTTCTCTTGCAAGGATTTCCGTCAGCTGCATCTGATTAAGCGGAAGCGTCAAATGATAATCCACTCCTGCCTCCAATGTACGTAGTCTGTCTTTTCTGAAAGCATGGGCTGTTACCGCAATGATCGTAATATCAGACAGATCCTGTCTTTCCATCTTACGGATCTCCATAGTTGCTTCCAATCCATCTTTGACCGGCATCTGAATATCCATAAAAACCATCTGGTAATATCCGATATCGGATGCCAGCAGCCGCCCGATTGCCTGCTGTCCATCTTCTGCCGTTTCCACCTGTACACCGATCCGTACCAAAAGCGCACACATGAGTTCCCGGTTGATCCAGCTGTCATCTACGACCAGTGCGCGGATTTTCGAGAAGTCTGTTTTGTCCAAATGCCGGATCATATGCTCCATTCTCTTTGCATTCTCATAATCCGATACATCCGCTGACCGCACGGGAATCCGTACGGTCACAGCGGTTCCTTCCCCCAATCTGCTGGAAAGCTGCATCTTTCCTCCCATATTAGTTACAATATGTTGCACCAGCGGAAGCCCCAGCCCGCTGCCTCTGTTTTCTTCATCATAACAGACAAAGTCCTGAAAGACCGTCCGCTGAAATTCTTCTTCCATACCGGGTCCGTTATCTGTAAAACGCATGGTTACCATCTCCCATCCGGGCTTCATCAGCTCCGCATAGATCTCACACCTGGTATAGCCACCGTTTTTCCCATACTGAATGGAATTCTTCATAATATTGATAATGATTTGTTTCCATCTTACAGGATCCAGCATTACCAATGAAAAATTTGTCGGTTTTACTTCAAATATAACCTTGATTTTCTTTTCACATGCCTGTTTTTCCAGTTCATCGGCAATTTCACGAATCAGCTTCCAAGGTGCAACCGCCTCTTCTATGATAGCCATGTCATCCGTCTCAGCCGCTGAGACATCCAGCAGATTTCCGAATATCGTCTGCAGCTGCTCCACATTTTTCATTGCTTTCCCGATATATGCCCGGCTGTCATCTCCTGTCTGTTTCAGCTGCAGCTGCTGCAAAATACCGGACAGCTCATAAAGTGGTGTCCCGATATCTTTTGAAATATGTAACAAAAATTCTTTTTTTACCTGATTTGCCTTCTGTGCTACATCCAGTGCTTTTTCCAGTACCTGTTCTTCTTGTTTTTGGGTTTTATGTTCCTTTGTTATATCCCGCCATACAATATACAAAATGTCGGGAAATTCCTGCAGAAACTTCGCCTGCAGCATTTTCCGCTTCATTTTTCCGCCCACACGGATTGAATAGGAAATGCTTTCACATCCGTTTTCTTTCACCGATCTGACGATGTTCTCCAGCCGCGTCATCCGTATCACAACCTCGGTATCATCGCCCTGATAATGCTGCTGTAAATATTTCTCCGTCCACGCATCCAGATCCGCAATCGGTAAAAGTTCTTTTTCCACGTCATAGTCCATCAGAAAAGCCGTTTCATCCTGCAGATTAACGACTACAATACAATCATAATTACATTTCAGCAGATCTTCAGCCAGCCATCGTATCACTTTATTTTCCGCATGTTTTGCATCCATTTTTCTATCCTCCGCAGCATCGCTTCTAATCCTGTTTTCTAATAGCATACCATGCTCCGATATATTTTTCTCATGTTTTTCATCGACAAATTTCTTTTTTGTGCATCTTTATTTTGATGATATTGATGTCAAAAGATGTCAGGCGGATTATCCCACGCCACACACTTCCGCAATCCCGCTCTGACATCATATTTTTTCCTGAAAAAGATTTTTGTATCCTTCCCCATAAATCTCATTTGCACTTGTTATGATCAGAAATGCATCCCGATCTGTTTCCTTTACAATCTCCTCTATTTTAACAGCTCTTTTCTTGTCCACAACACACATCAATATCTTCTTTTTCTGCTGTGTATAAGCACCCTCTCCATGCAATACCGTTACGCCGGCCTGCAGTGAATACAACAGGCTTTCCGTAATTGCTTCTTCCTTCCCACTGATAATATAAATGAGCCTTGCTCCATCATGACCGTACAACACCTTATCAAGTGCAGTGGTGGTGATCGTCGTGGAAATTGCCGCATAAACCATGGCTTCCGGATCTCTGAATACCAGTCCTGCAAACATCACCACAAAGGTATCCAGCATAAAAAAAAGGCTTCCTGTTCTGATATATGGATATTTCCGTCTGAGAAGCTTTACGATAATATCCATTCCGCCGGTTGTGGCATGGCATCTGAGCACTACGCCCATCCCAAATGCCACAAGACAGGAGCCTGCCACTGCTGCCATCAGTCGGTCATGTGTAACCGGCTCATATTGCTGCAGTACATTTGTAAAAAAAGTAATCAATGTAAGCGCGTACAGAGTGGAAAGGATAAATTTACCGCCAAATTTCCACATCCCAAGTAATAAAATGGGTATATTTAAAATAAAAAACAGGCTTCCCGTATCAATGCCGGTCAACCTGTTTACCAGAATGGAAATGCCGGTCAACCCTCCGGGTGCAAGATCATTCGGATCTAAAAACAGTGCGATTCCGATCGCATAAGGGATCGTTGCCAGTGTGATGAGAATATACTCCTTCACGCGCCGCGCCTCATGGTTTCTCCATTCTATACAATTATATCTTTGTTTGTTCTTTCCGCATGTTTTCATGCAGGTAGTATGTGTAAGTTGCACCTATTTTATCCAAATACAGAAGTAAGAATCTGAGTATAAAAAAACAGGCAGCTACTAACGTGATTGCGTTTATAGCAGCTGCCTGTTTTATACTCCTTTTACATCATCGTGCGGACAACCTTCGGCTGATAGCCGTTTTTGTTGAGGGCTTCGATGATCTCGTTTTTGTGCGTTGTACCAAATGCCTCCAATGTAATGCGGAGCTCTACAGCCGCGCTTCTGTTCGTCGATACGAACTGATTGTGCTCCAGCTTGATGACATTTCCGTTGACATCGGCGATCACGCCTGCCACCCTGGAAAGTTCGCCCGGCTTATCCGGCAGAAGAACGGAAACTGTAAAGATTCTGTCTCGGAAGATCAGACCCTGCTGTACTACGGAAGACATTGTGATCACGTCCATATTACCACCGCTTAAGATGGATACAACTTTTTTATTTTTCACATCCAGGTATTTTAAAGCTGCCACTGTCAGAAGACCTGAATTTTCCACGATCATCTTGTGGTTTTCTACCATGTCAAGGAACGCAACGACCAGATCTTCATCCGGTACCGTGATAATATCATCCAGATTCTTCTGGATATATGGGAAGATCTTGCTGCCGGGTGTCTTAACGGCTGTACCGTCTGCGATCGTATTGACAGTCGGAAGTGTTGTTACCTTACCTGCTTTTAAAGATGCCTGCATACAATTTGCACCCTGCGGTTCTACACCGATCACCTTGATCTTCGGGTTTAACAGTTTTGCCAGAGTGGAAACGCCCGTTGCCAGCCCGCCTCCGCCGATCGGTACTAAAATATAATCTACCAGTGGCAGTTCTTTTACGATCTCCATCGCAATGGATCCCTGTCCTGTTGCAACGGTCAGATCATCAAACGGATGGATGAACGTATATCCGTGTTCCTCGGCCAGTTCATAAGCCTTTGCGCAGGCTTCATCGTATACATTTCCATATAATACAACCTCTGCACCATAGCTCTTGGTACGATTTACTTTGATCAGCGGTGTCGTCGTCGGCATAACGATGACTGCCTTTGCACCATATCTTTTGGCTGCATAAGCAACACCCTGTGCATGATTTCCTGCTGATGCGGTAATGATACCCTTCTGTCTTTCTTCCTCGGAAAGTGTACTCATCTTGTAATAAGCACCACGTACCTTATAAGCACCTGTAAACTGCATATTTTCCGGTTTTAAATAAACCTTATTGCCTGTCTGGTTGCTCAGATATTCGCTGTAAACAAGGTCTGTCGGTAAGATAGCTTCTTTTACCTTCTCGGAAGCCTCTTCAAATTTTTCCAGTGTCAACATATTTTCTTCACTCATAATCGTATCCTTCCTTTTATATTTACTCATTTCAGTTGTTCATGATGCCCACGGATTGTTCCGTGTTTCTCGTCTTTTGCCCCTGGTGGTTTCTCCTGACACCCCGGATTGCTCCATGCGTGCACTTCGTGTTTCTCGTCTTTTGCCCCTGGTGTCAATCCTCTACATTACGGGAACCTCAGCTCATGCATAATCGGCTGCGCCGATGAGCTGAGGCTACATAGGGGATTGACTGCGTCAATCCTCTACATTAAAAAGTGCATCTACAAACTGGTCTGCATCGAATTTCTGCAGATCCTCAATCGTTTCTCCCACGCCGATATATTTTACCGGGATCTTCAGCTCCGACTGTATCGCTACAGCGATACCGCCCTTTGCCGTGCCATCCATCTTCGTCAGGATAATACCTGTCAGATCCGCTACTTCCCCGAATTCTCTTGCCTGTGACAAAGCATTCTGTCCTGTCGTCCCGTCGAGTACGACCAGATTTTCTCTGTGTGCATCCGGGAATTCCTTATCAATGATCCGGTTGATCTTTTTCAGCTCTTCCATCAGGTTTTTCTTGTTGTGCAGTCTGCCCGCCGTATCGCACAGAAGTACATCTACCTTTCTTGCCTTTGCCGCATGCACTGCATCAAAGATCACACTTGCAGGATCTGCATTTTCCGCTCCGGCAATAATATCTACGCCGGCTCTGTGTGCCCATTCCTCAAGCTGTTCCACTGCTGCTGCACGGAACGTATCCGCTGCTGCCAGCATGACCTTTCTGCCCTGTTCCTTGAGCTTGCCTGCCAGCTTCCCGACACTGGTTGTCTTGCCGACGCCGTTTACACCGATCACCAGCACAACCGACTGCTGATGTTCAAATTCATATGCCGTCTCACCAACCTGCATCTGCTCCTTGATGCTGTCGATCAGAAGCTGCTTGCACTGCGTCGGCTCCTTGATATGCTGCTGTTTTACCTGTTCTTTCAAGCGCTCGATGATATCATTGGTTGCTCTGACACCGATATCACCCATGATCAGGATTTCTTCAAGTTCTTCATAGAAATCATCATCAATGCTGGAAAAGCCGCTGAAAACAGAATCGATCCCGCTGACGATATTATTTCTGGTCTTTGTCAGACCTTCCTTCAGTCTCGTAAAAAAGCCTTTCTTTTCTTCACTCATATCCTTCTGCATTCTCCTTACTGTGTCAGATCCTTTTCGATCAGATTGACACTGACTAATGTAGAAACGCCCTTCTCCTGCATGGTGATACCATACAGGCGGTCTGCTCTTTCCATTGTACCACGTCTATGGGTAATTACAATAAACTGCGTGTGTTTTGTAAGCTTATGTAAGTATTTTGCAAATCTGGTAACATTGGAGTCATCCAGTGCTGCCTCAATCTCATCCAACAGACAGAACGGAGACGGTTTCAGATTCTGGATCGCAAATAAAAGTGCGATCGCAGTCAGTGCCTTTTCTCCACCGGAGAGCTGCATCATATTCTGCAGTTTCTTTCCCGGCGGCTGTGCAATGATACGGATGCCTGCTTCCAGCACATCTTCATCCTCCATCAGCTCCAGCGTTCCCTGTCCGCCACCGAACAATTCCTTAAATACCTTGTCAAACTCGGTACTGATCTGGGCAAATTTTTCATGGAACTGGTTCCGCATGGCAGTATCCAGATCGGTGATAATGCCCTGCAGTGTTTCCTCTGCCCGTACCAGATCATCATGCTGATTGGACAGGAAGGAATATCGCTCCATCAATGCCCTGTAATCTTCAATGGCATTGACATTGACATCACCGAGCTTTTTGATATCATCCTTGATTGCCGCGATCTGTCTCTTCATGCCCGGCAGATCGTTCATATCTTCATCCTTCAGCTTTGCAGCCTCGGAAAGCGTGATTTCATATTCATCCCACATATAATTGATCTGGGAATCCAGTGCCTCCTTCAGTCGTTCCTTCTGGGCATTTAAACGATATACTTCTTTATCCAGTGCGGAAATCTGATCAGACAGCTTCTCCCGCTCTGTAAAGAAGCCCTTCTGCTTTTCGGACAGTTCCTGTTTCTTTGCCGTATCCGCTTCGAGTTTTTCTTTATTTTCATCCTGCGAGGTATAGGAAGCATCTATCGTCTGCTGCAGCTTTTCGATATCCGCGTTTTTCCGATCCATATCCTCCTTTGTTCCGGTCAGGCTCTCTAAGATTTCTTCCAGCTCTGCCTGTACACGTCCGATCTCTCCGTTGATACGATCCACATTCTGCTGCATAAAGCCCTGCTTCTGCAAAGCCTTTTCAGTTTCCATACCAAGCTGCGCATGACTGTTTGCAATTTCATTTTCTTCCAGTCTGAGGGCATCCAGCTTTTTCTGTACCTCAGCCACTTCAGCCTGCAGTCTCTTTTCTTCTTCTTCGGAGGTAAGCAGTTCTTTCTGGATCTGCTTTTTGTTTTCTTCTATTTCAAGTACCTGTGCCTCTACGTCCTTTGCCTCTTCCTTCAGACGTTCAAAGCCCTTACCTGCATCCGACTTCTTCTCCTGTGCCTGAATGACATTTAATCTGGCTGTATTCTGTGCAATGAATTTCGCCTGCAGATCTCCCTTGACAGCTTCCAAATCCTTACGCACCTTTGTACGCTCCGCCTTGCAGCTTTCGATCTCATCCAGCAGTTCATCAACCTTATGCAGATAAGATTTGACCTTTGCAGAAAGCTCATCCATCTCTCTGCGGCGTCCCAGCAGATTGCTTGCATTTTTAAATGCACCACCGCTGATCGCACCGCCCGGTACTAACAGCTCTCCTTCGAGCGTTACCATACGGATTCCGTAATCGTATTTTCTGGCGATCTGCACTGCATGATCCACATCATCGACAACGACGATCCTGCCAAGCATTGCTTTTGCCACATTGCGATATTTCTTTTCCGTTTCCACAAGTGCATCTGCCATGCCAAGCACGCCTTTTTCTTTTAACACCTCAGGCGTCTTAAATTCCTGCGGATGCAGGATACTGGTCAGTGGCAGGAAAGTTGCTCTTCCGTATTTATTCTTCTTTAAGAAACGGATCATCTTTTTCGCTGTTTCTTCATCCTCGGTAACAATATTCTGGATATTACCGCCTAGTGCTGTCTCGATCGCTACTTCGTATTTTTTCTCCACCTTGACGATATCCGCTACAACACCGACGATCTCTTTATTCTGTTCCTTCTGCTCCATAACACGGCGGATACTGTTTCCGTAGCCGTCATAGCGTTCTGTCAGGTTGGAGATCGCTTCCAGCTTTGATTTTTCCTGATGATACAGTACCTGCGTATCACGCAGCTTCTGATCCTTTGCGGAAAGCTCATCCGTGATCTCACTGTTACGTTCTTCCAGCTTTGTCTGCTGTTCATTCAGCTCACGGATCGTCACATTGATCTGCTCAAATTCCCTCTCTAAACGCTCGATCTCTTCATCCTGCTTTTCTTCTTCCGACTGTGCCAAAAGCAGCCGGGAGCTCATCTCTGCTTTGCGGATATTGATCTGTTCAAGCATCGTGTCATAGCGTCCGATCTTGGATTTGATCGTTGCACGCTCTGTCAGTGCATCAATGATCGTCTTTTTATCTTTCTCTATTGTTTCATTATACGCGTCCATCTGCTGCTGCATGTCTGAAAGTCTGCCTGCTGCCTCTTCCATCTGCAGACGCATCTTTTCATACGCCGCGTCAAATGCCTTCTTTTCCTCTAAGATCGCATTTTTCTCTTCCTCTTTTTCTGCGATCTGGCTGCGCACGCTCTGCTCTCTTAGCGCAAAATGTTCTCTGTTGTCCCCTGCTGACCGGATCTGTTCCTTTAAAATATTGATCTGCACTTCCAGCTTGCCACGCAGCTCGGATGCATTTGACAGATTTTCCCGTTCCCGTCCGATCTCTTCTTCCAGACGTTCGATCTCAGAAACAACACGCTCGTATTCTTCCTTAATGCCGGCAAAGCTGTCTTTTGCATTATTCAGATCCGCCTGCGCGATCTCATATCTGCCTGTTACATCAGTCAGCTGCTGCTGCATTCTGTTATTTTCCAGAAGGAACATGTTGACATCCAGTGTCTTCATTTCCTCTTTCTTTTTCAGATAGATCTTTGCTTTTTCGGATTGTTTCTCTAAAGGTTCCGTCTGTTTTTCCAGCTCTGCTAAAATATCATTGACACGCACAAGATTCTGTCTTTCATTTTCCATCTTCTTCTGCGCTTCATTTTTACGGCGTTTGAACTTTACAATACCTGCTGCTTCATCAAACAGCTCTCTTCTTTCCTCCGGCTTTCCGCTCAGGATCTTATCGATCTGCCCCTGTCCGATGATGGAATAACCTTCTTTACCGATACCGGTATCATAAAAAAGCTCATTAACATCCTTCAACCTGCATACGGTTCCGTTGATGAGGTATTCACTTTCTCCAGAACGGTACAGCCGTCGTGCAACCGTTACTTCTTCATAATCAATGGCAAGTGAATGATCGCTGTTATCCAGTGTGATCGCCACATAGGCATAACCAAGCGGTTTTCTGCTCTGCGTTCCCGAGAAAATGACGTCCTGCATGGACGCACCACGGAGCTGCTTGACACTCTGCTCACCAAGTACCCAGCGGACTGCATCCGCTACATTACTTTTTCCGCTTCCGTTCGGTCCTACAATACCGGTAATACCATTATGGAATTCAAATAAAATCTTATTGGCAAAGGATTTAAACCCATGCACCTCTATGCTTTTTAAATACATAAAACACCTACTTTAGTTAGTTTCCTGCGCCTGCATCTGCAATAGTGCCTGATACGCCGCATGCTGTTCTGCCAGCTTTTTGGAATGTCCCTCTCCGCTTCCGATCCTTGTATCATCCAGCCATGCTTCCACGGCAAAATGCTTTGCATGATCCGGTCCGTTTTCCGCAATCAGTTTATATGACAGATTTCCCAGATGTCCGATCTGTACTTTTTCCTGTAAAATAGATTTTGCATCATAAAACAGCTGCTTCTTTTCCAGATCATTCAGCACATGTGTCAGGATAAAATCCTTTGCCGGTGCCAGACCACCATCCAGATAAATAGAGCCAATGATTGCTTCCACGCCATCAGCGATAATGGAGTCTCTGTCACGCCCACCAGTCAGTTCTTCTCCTTTTCCAAGCAGCATGTAACTGCCCAGCGAAAGATCACGCGCCGTGATCGCCAGTGCCTGCTCACAGACACTGCTTGCCCGCATCTGTGTCAGTTTCCCTTCCGGCAGATCCGGATAAGTAAAATAGAAGAACTCACTGCTGACCATTTCCAGTATGGCATCTCCCAGAAATTCGATCCGTTCATAACTCTTTAACTTGTTCATCTTCTGCTCATTGGCAAATGAAGTGTGTGTCATTGCCTGACGCAGAAGTTTTTTGTCCTTATAGATATAGCCAATCTTCTGTTCCAATCCATCAAATCCGTATTGATTCATTTTTTCTCCTTGAAGAAAGACCCTTTACAGGGTCTTTACTGATTTGCTTTCACGGTTTGCTCAAGCAGCTTTACTGCCTGCCTGACAGTTTCCACCTTTTCTATCTTTCTCGGATCCAGCTCTATAGAAAGTCTCTCCTGAATTTTCAGAATGATCTGAAATGCATCCAGTGAATCCATCCCCAGATCCCCGGCTAATGTCGTATCCATATGGATTTCATTCGGAGCCACATTCATCACCTCGACAAGAGCCTCCTGTAATACTTCAAATTCCATGTGAAAAGCCTCCTACTTTGCATCCGCAAGCTGTATTTTTTCTTTGATTTTCTCATTGATCTGCTGTTTTTGGAAGGTCACACACTGCAGAATGGAATTTTTAATTTCTACTGATTTACTGCTGCCATGTGTCTTGACAACCAACCCTTTCAGTCCGAGCATAGGTGCTCCGCCATACTGCTCCAGATCAAAAGCTTTCAGAGTCTGCTTCAGCGCAGGCTTTACCAAAAGTGCGCCGATCTTACTGCGCAGGGAGCTCATCATGCCCTTCTTCACCTTGCTGATCAGCGTTGCCCCAACGCCTTCATAGGTCTTTAAAATGACATTGCCGGTAAAAGCTTCACATACAACGACATCCACCACACCTGCGGGAATATCTCTGGCTTCCACGCTGCCCACGAAATTAATATCCGGACAAGCCTTCAGAAGCGGGAACGTTTCCTTCACAAGTGCATTTCCCTTTTCTTCCTCCGCACCGATATTGACAATACCGACCTTCGGATTCTTAACACCCATAACACTTTCCATATAAATGGAACCCATTTTGGCAAATTGCACAAGATTAGACGGACGCGCATCCACATTCGCACCGCAGTCGATCAGAAGAGAACAGCCTCTTTCATTATCTGTTGGGATCAACGGTGCAAGCGGTGGTCTTTCTACGCCTTTGATCCTGCCAACGAGAACCTGTCCGCCTACTAAAACCGCTCCCGTGCTGCCTGCGGATACAAATGCATCTGCCTGTCCTTCGCGTACCATATGCATGCCCTTTACGATAGAAGAATCCTTCTTTTTACGGATCGCATTGACCGGCGGTTCTGCCATCTCAATTACCTCCGAACAGGCTACCACTTCTACGCGCTCCTGGTCATATGTATATTTGGAAAGTTCCTGCTTTATGGCTTCTTCCATACCGAGCAGATAAATAAAAATATCCTTGCTCTCCGTGAGTGCTTCCACTGCACCTTTTACGATTTCGCCGGGCGCATTATCGCCGCCCATGGCATCTACAACTACTTTTACCAATTCAGCCATTTTATCGACTCCCTTGCTTTTCTAATTATAAAAACGCTATATTATAATATACTTGAAACAGGGTAAAATTGCAAGTTCTGTTCCTCGTCGCCATAACAAAAAGGCTGCTGCTTTCTTTCAAAAGCAACAGCCTTACTTTGCAATTCATTATTCAGCTACAGAAATGATCTCTTTCTTGTTGTAGCTGCCACAAGCCTTACATACTCTGTGAGGCATCATTAAAGCACCACACTTTGAGCACTTTACAAGTGTTGGAGCGCTCATTTTCCAGTTTGCTCTTCTCTTATCTCTTCTACCTTTAGAAGATTTATTTTTTGGACAGATGGACATCGTTACACCTCCTTATCACGCGTTAAAGATATCTTTTATTACTGCCATACGCGGGTCCGGAACGAATGTATCACATCCACAGTCCCCCTCATTCAGGTTTTTGCCACACACCTTGCAGATTCCCCTGCAGTCAGGCTTGCATAAAACCTTCATCGGCCAGTTTACAATAATTTCGTTGTTTATAAGAGCATCCGTATCCAGTGAAAAGCCTTCGATAAATGGCATTTCCTCCATCTTCTCCGGATCTTCAAAGTCACTTTCCTTCAGATATTCGCTTATCTTTAAAGAAAAAGAAACCTTAACGGGCTTCAGACAGCGATCACATGGGACCTCACACACCAAGGAAATCTCACCTTCCGCTTCCGCTTCGCCTTTTGCCTTATTGGCAAGTGTTAAAGTCAGATCGGATTTTTCCAGAATCTTATAGGAATCCAATCCGTTGCTCACAGTCTCGTGCTCATATGGAACTGTCAGCTTTTCTACTTTTTCTTCACTTGATAATATACCGGTCAGATTATAAAGCATAGCATACTCCTATCCACACTCAACCAATTATACATATGCCTCTGCAGTTTGTCAACTGCATTTATATATTTTTCTCATTAAGAGCATTTTCATTTCAGAAAAGATGCAGAACAGCCATTCTGCTCCATTTGTCAAACAGCTCCGGCTATGCTATATTGAAAGAAATGAAGATCACTGATCAATACGGCAGAACGTAATACATCTGCAAGCAGCTGAATTATGTAAACTATAGGAGATTTATGATGACAACAAGTGTTTCCAAAAAAGCTACGATTTTGAAACCGGCTTTCGCGTTTCTTTCTCTTTTTCTGACTATCCTCCATATTCTACTGGTCAAAGGGCGTGATCTGGTTACATTTACCTGGACAGAACATTCCCGGCTTTACATTGGCGTTATTGTCCTGCTTGCCGTATTATTTACTTATTTCTTTTATCTTTGTCTGACACACACCCTCTATTATATAGGGAAGAAAAATAAAACCTTTCTCTCCTATTTTCGTTTTTTTATCGGATATTTCCTGTTTATGGGCGTTTTCTGGCTGCTGACATGGCCGGGTATTTTTAAGGGAGACGAATTCTATGTGATCCGTGCTGCCCTTTCCTTTACCATGTCCGGTGCACAATCCGGTATTACAAGCCTGTTTTATATGGTTGCCCTTTTGTTTTTCCCTTCCATGGCATCCATTACTTTTATCCAGATTCTGCTTATCTGCACGATCTTTTCTGTGATCATGCATGATCTGTTTTCTGTGCTTTCCGGCAAAAAACGATATTTCTTATTTTTGCCGTTTATCCTGCTGCCTGTCATTGACGGCAACTTATTTACCCTGCGTGCCACGCTGGTTGGCTGGATCTTTCTGTTTGTCCTTGCAAAAGTTTACTATCTTACCAAAACAGACCGTTTTTCCGGCAAATGGCTTTTGGTCCTATCTGCCCTGACCGGACTTCTTTGTGCATGGCGCAGCGAATTTATTTATCTGGTCGTATTCCTGCCCCTCGCATTTTTACTTCTGAAAAAAATGCATCTGAAGCAGGCTGCCTGTATGCTTGTGTTATCACTTGTATTCTTTATGCTTTGCAATATACCGAACAAAATTGCATTAAATGGAAGCAATAAATATCCAATCTCCCTTGTCTTAAATCCGGTTGCAAACTTATTTACGGAAGTAGAGGATTTAAAAGGTCCGTGCGTCTACGACGATGTTATGACGATCAATGAGCTTGTGGATGCTTCCCTGCTCCGTCAGTCGGCAAGTGTCCGCAATATCAGCCAGTACTGGAATATTGATGATGTCCTGCCAAAAGAAACCTTGAACCGTTTTATGCAGGCTTCTCTGCGGCTCATCATTTATAATCCTGACAAATTTCTGAAATACAGATGGCAGACATTTGCCTATACAAACGGCCTGTATCCGGGCTATATCAACCATCCGGGTGGTGAATGCATTGACGCGATTAATAAACTTGTTTACTATGGCAGCGACTATAAGTCCTATTTTGTCTTTATGAATCCGCCTTTTGGACAGGCTCTTCGTGAAAAAACGATCTCTTTCCTTGCCTGCCGCCATTATGAACAGGATAATATCAGGACAAATGCAATGCTTCCGGTCTTTTACAACTGTATACCCGGTGTGATCTTTTTGCTGGTACTGTTTATTTCCAACTGTATAGCAGTGCTCCGCGCAAGGAAGAAGCAGCATGGATCCGTAGACAGATATGTGCTTTGCATCGTTCTGATCCTGCTGACACTGCCACAACTTATACTTATCTTTCTGACAGCACCTGCCATGTTTTTCATGTATTATTTTGGTTTTTATCTGAGCAGTTATTTTCTGACAGTTTTAAGTTGTCTGGAACTGACTGGGCAGTAAATTGCAAAATCTGCTTCGCAGATGAGCGAGGCTACATCATGCATCAAAGATGCATGACATTATATAAAAAGGCTATGTAAAATCTCACATAGCCTTTCTTTTTATGGATCATAAAATTGATACAATACTTATTTATCCGATTACACAAGCTGTGCCTGTACAGCCGTCAGTGCCACTACACCAACAATATCTTCCCACGAGCATCCACGGGACAGATCATTGACCGGCTTTGCGATACCCTGCAGCATTGGACCGTAAGCTTCTGCCTTCCCAAGACGCTGTACCAGCTTGTAACCGATATTGCCGCAGTCGAGATTCGGGAATACCAGTACATTGGCTTTACCTGCCACTTCTGAGCCCGGTGCCTTTGACTTTGCCACAGACGGAACAAGTGCTGCATCCGTCTGCAGCTCGCCATCGATACAAAGATACGGATACTGTTCTTTTGCAATCTTTGTCGCTTCTACCACTTTATCGACAAGCGGATGCTTTGCGCTTCCCTTTGTGGAATGGGACAACATGGCAATGATCGGCTTTGCACCGACCAGCGACTGGAAGCTCTTTGCAGAGGACTCTGCGATCGCAGCCAGTTCTTCCGCATTCGGATCCTGATTCAGACCACAGTCTGCAAATAAGAACGTACCGTTTGCACCATATTTACAATCCGGTACATCTAAGATAAAGAAGCCGGATACCAGCTTCACGCCTGGTGCAGTCTTTAAGATCTGCAGCGCAGGTCTGAGCGTATCTGCTGTCGCATGACAGGCACCTGCTACCATGCCATCTGCATCATTTGCTTTTACCATCATAACGCCAAAGGTCAGATAATCGTTCAGCAGTGTTTCTCTTGCCTTTTCCATTGTCATACCCTTTGCTTTTCTTGTTTCGTATAAAAGTTCTACATACTTGTCCAGCTTGTCGGTCGTCTGTGGGTTGACTACTGTCACACCATCCAGCTCTACTTCCAGCCAGCCGGCACCGTCTCTAATCTTCTCTTCATCACCGATCATAATAATATCCGCAATTCCTTCTTCCAGAATATGGGACGCTGCGATCAATGTACGTTTGTCATTTGTCTCCGGTAATACGATCGTTTTTTTATCTGCTCTTGCTTTTTCTTTGATTTGATCTATGTAAGACATCTCTGTCTCCTTTCCGCTTGTTTCATTTCTTCTATTATAATCTAAGGTGTTTTGAAGTACAAGGAAATCCCCCTCTTTTTTTGTGCAAAATATCATACAATTTAAGCAAAATCCTGAGGAAATAACCCTGTTATGATTGTGCACGAACCACAAATATGATATAGTTACTAATATGTAAAACAAATGACTGAAGTCAAACTCACAAAGTCATGCCTATGATACAATTGGGGAGCTTGTAAAATAGGCTTGATATGATTTGTAATGGAGGAATTCGATATGAAGGTTACAGGAATTATCGCAGAATATAATCCTTTTCACAGAGGGCATGCCTACCATATTGAACAGGCTAAAAAATTAACCGGTGCAGATGCCGTTGTTGTTGTCATGAGCGGTGACTTCACGCAACGTGGCACCCCCGCCATCATGGATAAATATGCCCGGGCACGTATGGCACTGATGAATGGTGCTGATGTTGTGATCGAGCTGCCAAGCTGCTACGCCTGCGCCAGCGCAGAGTACTTTGCAGACGGTGCAGTTGCCCTTTTGGACAGTCTTGGTATCGTGGATACGCTTTGCTTTGGTAGTGAATGCGGCAGTATTGACATGCTCCGTCCCATTGCCCAGGTTCTTGTAGACGAGCCGGAAGCTTATAAAAAGACTTTAAAAGCAGAGCTTGCGATCGGACGCTCATACCCTACTGCGAGAAATACGGCACTTGTACATTGTATGCCGGAATTTGCAGCCAATGAAAATATCATAGGCAGTCCAAACAACATTCTTGGTATTGAATATATCAAAAGTATCATCCGCCGTGGCAGTAAGATCAAACCTGTGACGATTCAGCGTACAGGTGCTGATTATCACTCTTACCGCTTCAGCAACAGTTTCAGTTCTTCACTTGCACTCAGGCAGGCATTACATACACCCGGCTCTTTGGAACTGATCCGTGATCAGGTACCATCCAATGTATATGACATTATGGCGGAAAATTATGGAAAAACATTTCCTGTTTTTCCACGCGATTTTTCAGCCATGCTGAAATACAAACTGCTTGTGGAGGAATCCAGAGGTTATAGCCGCTTTGTCGATATCAATGAAGATCTTTCCGACAGGATCTTAAAGAACCTGTATAAATCATATGATTACGAGTCGCTCTGCGATATTTTGAAATCCAAAAACGTAACCTATGCAAGAGTCAGCCGTATGCTCTGCCATATCCTGCTGAATCTGAAAAAATCAGATCTGTATGCATATCGCAGCAACGGTACTGTATTTTATGCCCGTATACTCGGTTTCCGGGAAGATATCGGCGGGCTCGGTGTGATGAAAGCTCTGCATCAGTACACCTCTGTTCCGATCATCACAAAGGTTTCCGATGGCAAAGATCTGGCAACTGATCTCGCACAGCGCCAGTTCCACCATGACATTTTAGCGGCTCATATTTATGAAAGTATTATCGCGGATAAGTATCAGACAGAAATGCAGAATGAATATACAAGACCGATTATAAAGCTTTAAACTATAAAAAAACAGGAGAAATGCAAATTTGCATTTCTCCCTTTTTATACTCTAGTTCTTAAAGCTGTGAATCGGAGCCGGAATCCGTCCGCCGCGATTTACAAATGCATCACAGGAATACGGATTGACAGGCATGATCGGCGCATAGCCTAAAAGTCCGCCAAATTCTACCTTTTCTCCCACGCCTTTTCCGATCACCGGAATGATACGGACTGCTGTTGTCTTCTGGTTTACCATACCGATCGCCATTTCATCTGCGATAATACCGGAAATGGACGTTGCTTTTGTATCGCCCGGAATAGCGATCATATCAAGACCAACGGAGCAGACACAGGTCATTGCTTCGAGCTTTTCGATCGTCAGCGCACCTGCTGTTACCGCATCGATCATACCCTGATCTTCACTGACCGGAATAAAGGCACCACTCAGGCCGCCTACATAAGAAGAAGCCATAACGCCGCCTTTCTTTACCTGATCGTTCAAAAGGGCAAGTGCCGCTGTTGTGCCCGGTGCTCCTGCATATTCCAGACCGATCTCGCAGAGAATATCTGCTACGGAATCTCCGATCGCCGGTGTCGGTGCCAGAGAAAGATCTACAATTCCGAAAGGAATGCCCAGCATCTTGGAAGCTTCTTTTGCTACAAGCTGTCCGACTCTTGTTACCTTGAAGGCTGTCTTTTTGATTGTTTCACATAATACTTCAAAATTCTCGCCGCGTACCTTTTCCAGTGCTGTTCTGACAACACCCGGTCCGGATACGCCGACATTGATGATCGCATCAGCTTCTGTTACACCATGGAATGCACCCGCCATAAACGGATTGTCATCCGGCGCATTACAGAATACAACAAGCTTGGCACAGCCAAGAGAATCATCTTCTTTTGTATATTCTGCCGTCTGTTTGATGATCTCGCCCATCAGCTTGACCGCATCCATGTTGATACCGGTCTTGGTGGAACCTAAGTTAACGGAGCTACAGACACGCTCTGTAAAGGATAGTGCCATTGGAATCGATTCGATCAGCATTTTATCCGCCTTCGTCATACCCTTGGATACTAAAGCGGAATACCCGCCGATAAAGTTAACCCCCACTTCCTTTGCCACTTCATCCAGTACAACCGCGATCTGCGCAAAGTCTTCCGGTTTATGACAGCAGGCTCCACCGATCAGAGCAATCGGCGTAACGCTGATTCTTTTATTTACGATTGGAATACCAAATTCCCTTTCAATCTCATTTCCTGTTGCAACAAGATCCTTTGCCGTCTGCTTGATCTTACTGTAGATTTTCTTCTTACAATTTTCCAGATCTGCATCGATACAATCCAGAAGGCTGATACCGATCGTAATAGTACGCACATCCAGATTTTCCTTTTCGATCATTTCATTTGTTTCATTTACTTCAACACGATTAATCATGGGTATTCTCCTTATTAGATTCTATGCATTTTGTCGAAAATTTCTTCTCTCTGGCATTTGATCACAACGCCGATCTCTTCTCCGACCTTTTCCATCTCATCTGCCATATCACCAAAGGAGTTGGTGGCATTTGTTCTGTCTACAACCATCATCATATTAAAATAACCGGATACGATCGTCTGGGAAATATCCAGAATGTTGATCTGCTTTTCTGCCAGATATGCACATACCCTTGCAATAATACCTACCGTATCTTTTCCAACTACAGTAATAATCGTTTTTTTCATGCTTTCTTCTCCTCTTCTGCTTCTGTAACAAACTTATCTACATCATCTTAAACTTTCCTATCTGTTCTTGCAAGTCTTTCTTGACAAATGCATCATCAAAACTCCAAAAGTCTTGTCGGTTCACTTCTGCTTGCTACCGTAATATCAAAATCACTTGCCTGATAGGGGGACTCCCCCATCGTAATCTCCAGCCTTACTGCCTCATGCGCAAGCTGCGGCAGATTGTTTTCCTTACTCAGATGTCCGAGCAGGACATATTTCAGATCATCATGCAGAAGCTCACACAAAAGTTTTCCTGCCGTTTCATTGGATAAATGACCTTTGTTTCCTAAAATACGCTGTTTCAGATAATAGGGATACGGACCGACCTGCAGCATATTGACATCATGGTTCGCCTCAAGCAATATGGCATCCATGCCTTTCAGATTTTCTACGATTTCCTCTGTATAGCAGCCCATATCCGTTGCGATCGCTGCATGACTTTTTCCGTTTGTGATCGTATAGCAGACAGGCTCCGCCGCATCATGCGAAATCGGAACAGCTTTGATCAGAAGCCCGCCGACCGTGATATTCTCATTTTTATGTATAACCTGATACAACTGGTCATCGATATCTCCGACCGAACGTGTCGTACTGATGCCTGCTATCGTTCCGCTTGTTGCATAGATCGGTACATCATACTTGCGGGATAACACGCCGATCCCGCTGATATGGTCAATATGTTCATGCGTCACAAAAACCGCATCCAGATCTTTGCCGCTGACCCCGATCGAATTCAGTCCCGCTTCGATCCGCTTGCCGCTGATCCCCGCATCGATCAGGATATGCGTTGTATCATCCCCCACATAAATGCAGTTTCCACTGCTTCCACTCGCAATACTAAGTAGTCTCATTTCTAGTCCTTCCAGAATATATCAAGCACATCACCCGTTTTCAGCGGTTCCACATACTGTGCTTTTCTTCCGTTAATCAGTGTTTCCACTGTTTTGCCTTTCGGCTTTGACAGATCAAAATCAATGTGGTCAAATACATCCACATAGATATAATCTTTCTTGCCCGTCAATGTCAGCTTTTCGCCGTTTACCGTAACAGTCACTGCAGTGATGGCATCTGCCGATGGCTGTACTTGCACTGTCTGTTGCTCCGGTGGCTGCGCCTGTACCGGTTTCTGTTGTGCAGGCGGCGTCTGTTCTACTTGTGATACCAGTTCCTGTTGCGCCTGCGCTATCTGCTGCACCGGTGGCTGTACGGGTTTCAGCTGTTCGTGCTGTGGTATCTGCACAGGCTGTGGCATATCCTGACCGCTGTTATAGGCTGTTGCAAATGCTGCGATCCGTTCTGCCGCTGCATTCGCCCGCATCTGCTTCAGTTCTTCCTCTACCTCTTCCGTTATCGGCGCATCCGCTATCTGCTGTGCGGACTGTCTTGCTTTTTCCAGCATACTGCCGCCCGATCTGCTCGTTTTTCTGCTTTCCTGCACATCTGCTCTGTCAGGTTGCTCCTGTTCTCCGATCTCTGCATCTGCCTGCACTTCTTCTGCCGGCTTCACAGGCTCTGAACTTGCTTCCGTTTTCGCGGCTAATTCCACCGCTGTCCCTGCTTCTGCTTCCTGCTCCGGTTCTTTGGTTTCTTCCGTTTTTTCCTCTGCCAGCTTCCACTCCAACGTAAAATTATCATAGACCTTGGAATCCATATCCGCAGGTTCATGATTGATCAATATCTGCATGGCAGGATCCAGCTGCACGTCCATAACCTCAGTTACCTGCTGCACCGTATAATAATTCAGCAGTTCAATCTCGTCGCCTTCCCGGATCTGATAAAAAGCAGACTGCAGTTCTCCGTTTGCCGAAGCAAACTTTGGAAGTGTAATGTTCTGTCCGTTTACGGTAATATGGATCTCTTGGTTGTACTCTGCTAACTTTCCAAGCTCCATCACAGCCGGCACGCCGGCTGTGGATTCTTTGATCTCGATCCTGTCATTCCCGCGGATCGGCGTATGGATATCCGCCGGTTCTCCGTTCAGAAGGATCACGGCTGATTCTCCCCGTTCTCCGCGGATCACCTTCTGCTTTCCGTTAAAGGTAAAGGTCAGTGATTCCCCGCGCTTCGGGAACAGTGCATCATTCGGAATCTCCGCCTGAATGGCTGCATCCACTACCGCCAGCTTGTTGTTATCATATAATTTGACACGTTCTCCGTTCAAGGTCACAAACATAAAATTGTTGCTCTGCTCATAATAATTCAGACAGATACCGACAGGTGTCACAAGCATGGAATCCTTTTTGATGTCACCCGGCAAAAAGTCGATCTTCTGCATCACTTCTTCCCCACGCAGCGCACAGCGTTCTCTGGCAATACCAAGTCTGTCCGCCACAAGCTGTGTATAGCCCTCGATCTTTCCGCCGCCACCGACAACAAAAACTGCGCTGACCGGCTTACCCCCATTCAGCTCCATGATCTTGTCCGCTGCCTGTTCTGCCATTTCTGTCAGATTGTCAGAGCAGACGGAAAGTACTTCTTCTTTGCTGATCGTCTGAGGCAGTCCCATAATATCCTTATATTCCACCGTATCACTATGCTCGATCCCGCGTTTGATCATCTCTGCCGTTGTAAAATCTACCAGACAATGTCTGGCAATATCTTCTGTCAGGCAGTCCCCTGCAACAGGCAGCATACCATATGCTACAATACTGCCGTCCTTTGTAATGGAGATATCGCTTGTTCCCGCGCCGACATCGATCAGAGCGATATTCAGCATCCTGTACATCTGCGGGATTGCCACTGCCATAGCTGCAATAGGCTCCAGTGTCAGATTGGCAACCTCAAGCCCTGCCAGCTCCACGGCTTTGTAAAGTCCGTCCACAACATCATCCGGCAGGAAAGTTGCGATCAGATCCGCTGCAATGATCTTTGCCTTATGATTTTCCAGATTACTCATCGGATAATGATTCATATAGTAGCGCATGACCGTATAGCCCACGCAGTAAAACTTCATATCCAGCTCATTTTCTTTCTGAAACTCCTCATATGCCTTTTCAATGCCATAGGAGTCCAGTGCAAAAATATCTTCTTTTGTAATGAGCTTTTCACCTTCCAGATCGATTTCCACAGAAGTCGTCACAGTCTGTAAAACACGACCTGCTGCCGCGATACAGACCTGAGAAAGCGTGATGTCCAGTTCCTTTTCCAGCTCATCTGTCACATCCCGGATCATTTCACCGACTGCACCGATATCATGGATCTGCCCATCGAGCATGGCACGCGTCTCATGCTCTCTGACCTTTTGTGCCACTACCACAAAATGATCCTTTTCCATATAGCCGACTGTTCCTACGATACTTCTCGTTCCGATATCAAGACCGTAGATCAACTTATGCTGCTTGCTGTCTGCTCTTTGCACAGGTATACCCCCAATTTCTCATCTATCTGCTGTTTTGTATTCTCAAAATCACCGGAATTGTCCAGCACAAAATCACATTTGCTGCGGAATACCGCATCCGGCTGCTGCCTGCTGATAATAGAAGCTGTCTTTTCGTCCGAATAACCGCGGCTGTCCTTCAGCCGTTTGTAACGCACCTGCTCACTGGCATACACATACCAGAGCTCATCCACAACTTCATCATAATGCTCTTCGATCAGAAGCGCCGCCTCCAGAAAGAAAAAATCATTGACTCCACTTTCTCTTTCCAGCCGGATCTGCTCCATAATATAAGTACGCACCGCCGGATGGATGATCGCATTGATCTGTGCCAGTTTTTCAGACGATGCAAAGATTGCCTCTGCCATCTTTTTATTATTGATTGTTCCATCTTCCTGCAGAATCTGTCTGCCAAGTGTTGCGATCACCGGTTCATAACAGGGCATGCCCGGTTTTTTCAGATCATTGGCAGCTTCATCTGCCAGAAGGATCCTTGCTTTATACGTATCCCGGATATAGCCAAGCACCTGCGATTTGCCTGCGCCGACACCTCCGGTCACACCGATCAGTTTCATATTATTTTGCCTCGTACCAGTTTTTTCCTGTGTGTACATCTATTTCGAGTGAAACGGAAAGCTCTGCTGCGCCCTTCATATCACGCATCAGTATCTCCCGTACCTTCTCCACTTCATCTTCCCAAACTTCCAGAAGCAGTTCATCATGCACCTGTAATAAAATGCGGCTCTTCAGCCCTTCTCGCTTAAGTGAATCATAGACACGGATCATGGCGATCTTCATAATGTCAGCTGCTGTTCCCTGGATCGGCGCATTCATCGCCACACGTTCACCGAACTGACGCTGCATGAAGTTAGAACTGGAAAGCTCTGGGATCGGTCTGCGTCTGCCATACATCGTACGGCTCTCGCCTGTTTCCTTTGCCTTGGCAATGCAATTATCCAGAAAACGCTTTACACCGGGATATGTTTCAAAATACTGTTCAATATAAGCACTTGCCTCCTTCCGGCTGATGCTCAGATCCTGACTCAGTCCAAAGGAACTGATCCCATATACGATACCGAAATTGACTGCCTTTGCGTTTCTTCTCTGCAGATCCGTCACTTCTTCAAACGGCGTATGGAATACCTTGGAGGCTGTGATCCTGTGGATATCCTCAGACATCCGGTAAGCCTCAATTAACTCCTCATCTTCTGACATATGCGCTAAGATACGCAGCTCGATCTGGGAATAATCCGCATCCATAAATACGCAGCCCGGCTTTGGTACAAATACCTTACGGATCAGACGCCCCAGCTCCATGCGCATCGGAATATTCTGCAGATTCGGCTCTGTGGAAGAAATACGTCCCGTCGCCGTGATCATCTGATTAAAGCTTGTATGGATTCTGCCATCCTCCGCGATACAATCCGCCAGTCCGTCCGCATAAGTTGATTTTAATTTTGTAAGTCCTCTGTATTCCAGAATATCATTTACAACCGGGTAATCCGGTGCTAACTTTTCCAGGATATCCGCAGCTGTGGAATAGCCTGTCTTTGTTTTCTTGCCGCCTTTTAGCTGCATTTTTTCAAATAATATCACGCCAAGCTGCTTGGGCGAATTGATATTAAACTTCTCACCGACCGTATCGTAAATACGCTGTTCTACAACAGCGATCCTTTCTGCCAGCTGCCCACCGTAATGCTTTAATTCTTCCTTCTGTACGATCACGCCTTCTTTTTCCATGGCATAGAGCACATAAGTAAGCGGCATTTCAATCTCATCATACAGCTCTTTCATAGCTGTCTGTGAAAGGGCATCCGTCAGTTTTTCATAGCAGTCATAGATTGTCTGGATCAGCCCGCCCGCATACTGCGTAAACTTCTCTTCCTCTGTTTCCATGCTCTCTGCAACAGACTTTTTCCCGAACTGCTGCTTATAATCCATCAGCATTACATTTCTGTATTCCTGCGCGATATCTTCCGGTGTATATTCACTTTTCAAAGGATTGAGCAGATACGCCGCAAGCTTTGTATCAAAGAAGCAGCTGACGTCTGCACGCTCCATTGTAAACAGTCCATAAAACTTCTTAACATCGAATGTTAAAAGCAGGTGCCCTTCCTTTTTACAGGCTTCAAACAGTTCCTGCAGCTTTCCCTGTAAATAAGCAAATGTCAAAAAGCCCTGCGCGGGAATGTAATAATTCTCCTGCCCGCAGGAAAGCAGCACGCTTTCTCCCAGCACATAAAAAGCAGTTTTTTCCGCTTTTTCGCAGAGAGCAAAAATCTCCTCTGTCTTCTGCATCTCTGTGATGCAGAGATTTTCCCTGACATCCGATTCCTGCCTGTCCTGTGCATCAAAACGGCTGAGCATATTTTTAAAGGCTAACTTTTTCATATAGGCATAAGCCTCCGGCGTATAGAAATTGCCGGTTCTGGCATCTGCCAGCGTATAGCGGATCGGCGCATCAATATCGATCGTCGCCAGCTTTTTAGACAGATCTGCAAGCTCTCTGTTTTCAGCAAGCGATGTCCTGATGCTGTTTTTGGAGATCTCCTCAAGATGCGCATAAATATTCTCAATGCTTCCGTACTGCTCCATCAAAGCGGTCGCTGTCTTTTCTCCGACCTTCGGAACGCCCGGAATATTATCTGCCGTATCGCCCATCAGTGCCTTGAGCTCAATGAATTGCTGCGGATTCACATGATATTTTTCTTCCACATCTTTTGCATAATAGTCTTCTATTTCTGTTCTCGCGCCCTTTGTCTTTGGGATGCGGATCTTGATCTTATCCGTAGCGATCTGCAACAGATCCCTGTCTCCCGACACAAGTGCTACCAGAACGCCTTCTTTTTCCGCACGTTTTGCCATCGTACCGAGAATGTCATCCGCCTCAAAGCCTTCCTGCTCCATTGTCAGAATTCCCATGGCGGAAAGCACCTCTTTCATGACCGGAACCTGCTCCCTAAGTTCCTGCGGCATTGGCTTTCTCGTCCCTTTGTAGGCATCGTACATCTTATGGCGGAAGGTCGGCGCACTTAAGTCAAAAGCAACCGCCAGATACGTCGGATCCTCTTCCTCTATGATCTTAAACATGATATTCAGAAAGCCATAAATGGCATTTGTATGCAGCCCCTCTGTATTGGTCAGATCCGGGACTCCGTAAAATGCCCTGTTCAAAATACTGTGGCCATCGATCAGTACTAATTTTTCGCTCATAAATACCCTCTTGCTTCTTTAATTAAAGTAATGCGTAGGCAAATACCCCTGCAATGATCAGTATTGCCAGTATTTCCAGCACTAATATGCCAAACCGGAGCTTCCGGCGCAGCTTGTACTTCCTGACCATTGTATGCATATACTCTGTCAACTCCCGGTCAAGATCAAAGGTTTTCCCTTCCTCCAGGCGCGCAATACCCTCGGAAGAAAGATACTGGATCGTCAGCTCCTCCTTGCAGGACTCACAGCTTTCCACATGTTCTATAAATTGTATGAGTTCCCGTCCTGTCAGATCATTTGCCAGAAAGCGGGATATTCTTCGTTCTGTTTCTTTACAGTCCATAAAATCACCAGTTTTTATTATAGCAAACCTGCCTACATACGTCAAAACCTGCCAAGGCTTTTAAAGCATTTTTTACGGATACAGAAATAAGCGGTGAGCATAGCTGTTCCCGTAATGACCCACGAGATCGGATAAATGATCATCAACAGGCCAAAATCGTGCACCAGCCGACATGCTGTTGCGATCCACACAAGCCGAAGCAGGCAGGAGCCGACACAGGTAATGATCGCCGGAAGCAGGGAATGGCCCAGTCCGCGCATGGCACCTGCACTGATTTCATAGGTGGAGGTCAGAAGCTCTAATGTCGTTGCGATCAAAAGCCTCTGCGCTGCAAATACAAGAACTGCCTCATCGGTTGTATAAAGCCGCAGGAAAAATCCTCTGCCCAGTACAAAAACTGCAGAAAGCATGCCACAGAATATAAGAGAAAACACCATATTCAGACGGAATATCTTTTTACATCTGTCCACTTCCCCCGCTCCATAGTTCTGACTTGTGAAAGTAACGGTCGTCTGCGCAAATGCATTGACGATAAAATATGCAAAAAACTCAAAGTTGAGTGCAGCGGCACTTCCTGCTATCGCATTGGAACCGAAGCTGTTAATCGCACTCTGGATACACACATTGGCAATGGAAAACATCATCCCCTGCAGTCCCGCCGGAATACCGATCACCAGAATTTTCTTCAATTCCTTCGGTACAATACTGAGCTGTTTCAGTTCTACCCTGATCGGCTCTTGTTCATGCAGCAGAATATGCAGTACAATACCAGAACTGACCATGTTGGAAATAACCGTTGCAATGGCAACACCGGATACGCCCATCCCAAAGCCGATGACCAGTATCAGATTGAGGATCGTATTGATAATACCCGCTGCGATCAGTGCATACAAAGGTCTTTTACTGTCTCCTGTGCTCCGCAGGATAGATGCGCCAAAATCATAAAGCATGATACAGGGCATACCAAGCAGATAAATCCGCAGATATAATACCGCCAGATCGATCACATCCTCCGGGGTTCCCATCAGAAGTAATACCGGCCTTGCGATCACCTGCCCAAACAAGAGCACAAAAAAACCGCATAAAACCGCTACAAGCATTGCCGTATGGACTGCTGCCTTAATATTTTTCTCAGAACCCTGCCCGATATAATGGGCGATCACAACATTGGAGCCCAGGGATACACCCAGAAATAAATTGATCATCAAAGAGATCAGGGAGCTGTTGCTGCCAACTGCCGCAAGTGCCTGACTGCTGGCAAACCGTCCAACCACCGCCGTATCTACGGAATTAAACAACTGCTGCAAAATACTGCTTGCAGCCAGCGGCAGTGCAAATAATAATATTTTATTCCAAAGGCTTCCGTGGATCATATCCATGGAATTGGTTTTTTTCTCTTTTTGCATGAGATATTCTGTCCTTCCTCTTTTGTATATCGGCATATCAAAAATTTCTTAATTTTATTTCCGGTACTGTAGCATATGTCGGAATTATGTGTTAATCCTGACACTATTTTTTATTTTCTGATACACTTACCAGTTCATCGAGCAGCGTGATCGCTTCCCGGATCATACCGTCGCAGTGCTCCTTTTTATTGCCGCCCCGCTCTGCATTTGCTTTTAAAAGCAATTTACAATCCGTCATGCCATCATGATTTTCTGCGATCCGTCTGCGGAATTCGCCGATTTTAGCAGCCGATTCGATTCCTTTGCCTCCAAGTACCAAAAGCCCGCTTGTGATCACGCCGCATGTTCCGCCGCATTTCATGCCGCCGCCAAAGTTGCTGCCCAGCTTTTCTGCCTGCTCGGGTGAAAGCCCCAGCTCCTTTGCATACACCCGCAGGATCGTCTGGGCGCAGTTACATACCATCGGCTGTTCATTTCTGATCTCCATCGCGTCTTCTATATGTTTGTTCATCCTTCATTTCTCCTTTGTATACCATTTTACGCCGTTTTCGTTCACGGACACATACTTCTGCGCCCTGTACATACTGTCATTATACCCGATTTCCCGTATTCTTTCCATTGCTTTAAAAATTTGTTGAATACCGTCGAAAAATAGCCTATTATAATGGGTAGAAATTCTATGCTCAACAGCATATAAAACGAGGTTTTTGTAACATGAGTCAATTTATAAAACAGGCTTTTTATAAACAACGGGCAGATTTCCAGAAAGATCTCCCGGCACGTGATAAAAAATATACACTTTGCAGCGGTGTTACCGTGCTAGAGGACATTCCTTATGCAGAGGACGGGCTGCCTGCCCACAGGCTGGATCTGTACCAGCCGGAAAATGCAGCAGATCAGAAACTTCCCGTGATCTTGAACGTGCACGGTGGTGGACTGTTACTTGGCTGCAAGGAATTTAACCGTTACTTCTGTGCCAAGCTCAGTAAGCTGGGCTATCTGGTTTACAGCATTGAGTACAGGCTGGTTCCCGACTGTCTGTTTTTTGATCAGTGCAGCGATGTTATTCTTGCCATGGAATATATCCGGAAGGATCTTGCCAAAAAAGGACTGTCGCAGCAGATCTATGCTGTCGGCGACAGTGGCGGTGCCTGCCTGCTGACCTATTGCACTGCAATGCAGAACAGCAAAAAGGTAGCAGCTGCTGCGCATGTAACACCATCTGCACTTCCCATACAGGCACTTGGGCTGATCAGTGGCATGTTTTATACCAATAAACGGGACAAGATAGGACTTTTCCTGCCTTCCTATTTATACGGGAAAGGCTATAAAAAAGGAGCCTTTGCTCCCTATGTCAATCCAGAGCATCCGGATATCCTGAAAGCACTTCCGCCCTGCTTTCTTGTTACAAGCCGAAATGACCATCTGCAGCATTATACCCTGCAGTATGAAAAGGCAATGACCCGCCAGGGTGTTGTTCACAGTTTACTGAACTTTCCCAAGAAAAAGGAACTGACCCATGCGTTCTCCGTCTTTGAACCGGACTTAAAAGAAAGCGACGAAACGATCAAAGCCATTTCCGACTATTTTAAGACACTGTCTGCCACACAACATGGAGGTACCTATGAATTACGATGAATCTGTTTTTAAGGAAAAAGCCAACCGAAGGGCACGTAAAATCTGGCTGATCTTTGCTATTCTGCTTTCCGCCAACTATGGCAGCGACGTTGCAAACGGGCTGCGGACTGCCCCTTACTATTTTGTATTTCTGCTGCTCTGCTGGCTTCCGATTCTTATCGGAGAGATCCTGCTGCGGGTCAAAGGTTTTACAACGGAACTTTACAAATATAATCTGGTCATTGGCTACGGCATATTTTATACCTACGTTGTCAGTACGACGGAATCTCCGATCGCGTTTACCTACATACTCCCGGTAACCAGCCTTCTGGTTTTGTATAAAAACAAAAAATTCATGGTTACCTGTGGAATTGCAAATTCTCTGATCATCATAGGCAGTGCTGCTTACCGCATCATGATCGGTTATAATTCCGCCACCAATATGAAGGATTATCAGCTGGAATTCTCCTGTATTGTCCTCTGCTACATCTGCTATGTCATGTCCATCAAGCATCTGAATGAATCGGACGGTGCCATGACTGACAGTATTAAGGCAGATCTGAAGCGTGTGATCACAACTGTCGAGCAGGTCAAACAGGCATGTAATTCGATCATGGACGGTATCACTGTCGTACGTGAGCTTGCTTCCGAAAATACACACGGAGCCAGCATCGTTGTAAACAGTCTGCACAAGCTGCAGGATAACAATGTCATGTTGCAGGACAGCACCAATTCTTCCAACGATATGACATCAGATATCCGTTCCCAGGTCAATCATGTTGCTGAAATGATCGAGCAGATGGTAGCTCTGACCGCTACCTCCGAGGAGCATGCACAGGTAAGCTCTGCGGATCTGGAAAATCTTGTTGCCACAACAAATACAATGGCGCAGCTTTCCGGTGAGATCGAACAGACCCTGCAGAACTTTAAAGATGACTTTGCAATGGTAAAGAAAGAAACCGGAACGATTGAAAATATCTCCAACCAGACCAATCTTCTGGCACTGAACGCTTCTATCGAAGCTGCCAGAGCCGGTGACGCAGGACGTGGATTTGCTGTTGTCGCAGATCAGATCCGTTCCTTAAGCAATGAAACAAAAACTTCCTCCGGTCAGATCTGGCAGGCACTTACCCATCTGGAAGAAACTTCCGACAAGATGACATCCGCTATGGAGGAAACCTTAAAGCTCATCCAGCTTACGCTTGATAAGGTCACACTTGCCGGTCATAACATCACGCAGATTGCGTCCGATGCAAAACAGCTTGGTGATAACATTCAGGTGATCGACACTGCCATGAAGGAGGTCGAGACCTCCAATCTGCATCTTGTCAACAATCTGGAGCAGGTTACGCATATTGTATCTGATATGACAGACCACATTACTGACTCTAATGAAATCAGCAGCCGTATGGTAAGCAAATACACAGAATCTGCCGAAAATATTGATTCTATTGAGAAAGTCATTGAAGCACTGATGTGCGAGCTCGGTATTGGTGGATTCATGGGAACAGAGGATATCCAGCCGGGTATGAAACTGGTCGTATTCCTTGGCGAGCATACAAGCTACCATGGTGAGATCATAGCGCAAAAAGATAATACCCTGACAGTTTCCCTTCCTGAATCCGTACAGTTATCAGATCCTGCTGAGTGTAAGCTGCAGGTAACCGTCGGCAATGTACTGTACTGCTGGAATCACGCAAAGCTTTCTCCATCTGCCGAAAGAGATAGCTCCTCTTATATGATCCAGATTGAATCCCGTCCTAAGATCAACAACCGCCGGAAATATCCCCGTATGGATCTGACGAACCGCTGCAGTATTACAATTGTCAGCGAAAATAAAGTCATCGAAGGCAGGCTGGATAACATCAGTGCCAACGGATTTGCTTTCCTGACACATGACGATTACTTTGCAAAGCATAAAGATATCACTGTTTCTGTCAAGATTCATGATTTCGACCTGCCAAAGCATGATGTCGTTGAAGGCCATACAATCCGATGTTCAGACAATGAAGGTCTCTACATCGTAGGCTGTCAGATGCCCGAGGACAACTTCTTTATCAGGGATTATGTAAAAGAACATTTGCAATAGACGTGAAAAATAGTGCCCCGCTCTACTTCCTTCATTTTTATATACTTTTTAGGTATATTTTTACTAATTCAGCATAGAAAGAGATATCGAAAAACCCCGTAAAATCAAGATTTCTTGAAATTACGGGGTTTATACATTACTGCCGGTGGCGGGACTTGAACCCGCACGGGCGTACACCCAACAGATTTTGAGTCTGCATCGTCTGCCATTCCGACACACCGGCTTATCTTCGGCTGTATTCCAACAGCCGAAATATAGTTTAGCATATCTACGATAGATTTTCAAGACCCATCTGAAAATCATAACAATCATAGCAATTCTGAGATTTCGGTCTTCTGATCATTAAAATCCAAGTTTTTTATAAATCGGAAAACAATCAAAGGTTGCAAAGTAATCTTTTGGTTCTTCTGCCCGGCGGATAAGCTGTACACTGCCATCCTCTTTCAGCAGAAGCTCTGCTGATTTCAGCTTACCGTTATAATTGTAACCCATTGCAAATCCATGTGCTCCGGTATCGTGGATCACCAGATAATCACCCATATCGACCCTTGGCAGATTTCTGTCGATCGCGAACTTATCATTATTCTCACACAGAGAACCTGTGACATCATATACATGATCACAAGGCTCATTCTCCTTGCCCAGTACCGTAATATGATGATATGCGCCATACATAGCCGGACGCATCAGGTTGACCGCACAGGCATCTACTCCGATATATTCCTTATACGTATGCTTTTCATGAATCGCCTGTGTCACAAGTGCACCATACGGTCCCATCATAAAACGACCCATTTCTGTGTAGATTGCCACATCATCCATACCGGCTTTTCCCAATACCTCATCATATACCTTATGCACGCCTTCTCCGATCACACGTATATCGTTTGGTTCTTTATCCGGCGTATACGGAATTCCGACTCCACCGGAAAGATTGATAAAGCAAATATGTGCACCTGTTTCTTTCTGCAGCTCTACTGCCAGTTCAAACAACTGCTTTGCCAGTATCGGATAATACTCATTTGTTACTGTGTTGCTGGCAAGAAATGCATGAATACCAAAGTTCTTAACACCCTTTTCCTTTAAAATGCGGAATCCTTCAAATAACTGATCCTTTGTGAAACCATATTTGGAATCACCCGGATTATCCATAATACCGTTGCTCATCTGAAAAATGCCGCCCGGATTAAATCTGCAGGAAATAGTTTCCGGCAGCTTACCAAGTGTTTCTTCCAGACATGCAATATGTGTAAAATCATCTAAGTTGATCGTTGCTCCCAGCTTAGCTGCATATGCAAACTCTGCAGGCGGCGTATCATTGGAAGAGAACATGATATCTTTTCCTTCACAGCCGATCGCATTTGCAAGCATAAGTTCTGTCATGGAAGAACAGTCACAGCCACAGCCGTATTCTCTCAGAATATCAATTAAAAATGGATTCGGCGTTGCTTTTACCGCAAAGTATTCTTTAAATCCCGGATTCCATGAAAATGCTTCCTTCACTGCTTTTGCATTTTCTCTGATCCCCTTCTCATCATAAATATGAAATGGTGTGGGATATGTTTTTGTGATCTCTTCGATCTGCCGTTTTGTTACAAAAGGTTTTTTATCCATTTTCTTCTCCTGACGTCTTTTTTATTTCTATTATAACAGATGTGCACGCAGTTCCTCACCGCTCATTGGGCTGAGGTAAGCCGGTGCTACATCAAATACCGTCTTGCAGCCCTTCATGCCTTCCTGTTTCATTCTGTATACTGCTCTTGCATATGCAACCAGAACAGATGCTGTAAATTCCGGATTGGAATCCAGCTTCAGACTGTATTCGATAATGTGATTATGCTCCTTATTAAGACCTGTCTTGCCGCTACGGATCACAAATCCACCATGTGGGATACCACTGTGGTCTCTCTTCAGTTCTTCTTCTGAAATAAAATGTACCGTTGTATCATAATCAGAAAAGTAGTTTGGCATTGTCTTTATATCATGCTCGATCTGTGCAAGATCAGCACCCTCTTCTGCTACAACAAAGCACTCTCTTGTATGCTTCTGCCTGGTAGTAAGCTCAGGGTTACTTCCACTTCTGACAGCCTCTAATGCCGCATCTACAGGAATTGTGTACTGCTTACCATCTTTTACACCTTTTACACGACGGATGGCATCAGAATGTCCCTGACTGACACCTTTTCCCCAGAATGTATAATCTTTTCCTTCCGGCAAAATAGATGCTGCATATAAGCGGTTCAAAGAGAACATTCCCGGATCCCAGCCTACGGAGATCATTGCAACATGTCCGTTAGCCTTTGCCACTTCATCCACATCTGCAAAATGCTGCGGAATATTGGCATGTGTATCAAAACTGTCAATTACATTAAAGTATTTTGCATATTCCGGTGTCTGCTTTGGCAGATCCGTTGCACTTCCGCCGCAAAGCATCAACACATCGATCTTATCCTGAAACTCTGCGATCTGATCTACTTTGTATACTGAAACACCCTCTGTCTGAATTTTCACCTGCTGCGGATCTCTTCTTGTGAAAACTGCAACAAGCTCCATATCCTGATTCTGACGAATTGCACACTCAATTCCTCTTCCTAAATTTCCATACCCTAAAATACCAATTCTGACTGCCATAATATCCTCCTAATTGACATGATTTGCAGCTAACTATACGGAAGCTGTCTGCTTCTGCTGGTCTATCACATTCGTCAGGCGGATCTCATTACGCAATGCCTCTTTCAAAACATTGACCAGATTTTTCTGTCCGGAATACAGACAGGTATCAGACTCCTGCCCACTGTAATCGCCTGTCAGTACAAGCTTGGAATCCACGATCAGATGAATCTGCGCTTCTTTCCGATCCGAAAGATATGTTGTGATACCTTCTGATAACTCTACCTGTTCGTCCGTCAGGATCACTACTTTGATCTGACGCAACACAAGTTTTTGCAGTTCTTCCTTCCAGAAAACAAGCTCCGGTGCTGATAAAGACAGATAAATACGTTTCTCTGCCTTTTGCAGCATTGCATAGACCTTATCCTGAATATGTCGATAGCCTTCTATTGTGATATACCCTTCTGTTTCCTCTTCCACAGGAAGCAGATTGTTTCTCAGATAGCCCTCTGCCTCTTTTAGCAGACGCATTCTGTTCTCACAAAGTTCCTCCACGGGAGCAGCCAGATATTTATTTGCTGCCGCTTCCATTTTATAGGCTGCACCTTTTTCTACCAATCCTGCAAGTGCGCTGTACACATTTGATCTTGATATTCCCGTATCCTTCGCCACCTCATAACCTGTCAGCGGGCCGGTCTGATATAAACAGATATAAATCGTCGCTTCCTGTCTGGTGAGTCCAAATAACATTAATTTTTCGATCATATGTCCTTCGCCCCTTGGTTAGTAGTCCTGTACAGGAACACTATAACACAATATTACTGTTTGTCAACCCTGCGGAGCCGATATTACTGATAAAATCTATCGATTCTCAATCTGCCAGTCAATCGGCGTCAGACCATTTTTCTCCAAAAATGCATTTGTCTGACTGAACGGCTTACTGCCAAAAAATCCTCTGTATGCAGATAACGGGCTCGGATGTGGTGCCTCCAGAATCAGATGCTTCGGATTGTTCAGCATTTCCTTTTTGCGCTGCGCCGGACTGCCCCAAAGAATAAATACGATCGGTCTGTCCTGTTCATTCAATACCCGGATCGCAGCATTGGTAAATTCTTCCCAGCCAATCCCTCTGTGTGAATTTGCCTGGTGCGCCCTGACCGTAAGTACTGTATTCAGCATCAGCACCCCCTGCTTTGCCCATTTCACCAGATATCCGTTATTAGGAATATAACAGCCGAGATCGTCATGCAGCTCTTTGTAAATATTCACAAGAGAAGGTGGAATTTCCACATCCGGTTTTACAGAAAAGCAGAGACCATGCGCCTGTCCCACATTATGGTACGGATCCTGTCCCAGAATCACCACCTTGACGTCAGCAAGCGGTGTCAGTTCAAACGCACTGAACACTTCATTGGATGGCGGAAAGATCATATGAGTCGCATACTCTTCTTTTACTTTTTTATATAATTCTCTATAATATGGCTTTGCAAATTCCGGTGTAAGCGGTGCAAGCCAGTCATTACTGATCGCTGCCATTTTTCTATCTTCTTTCTAAGTAAAATCAAACATTATACTATAGTTCGCTTTTGCTATTGCATGATCCCGAATTTATAATCTGACCGGAACTCCACGATCTTTCAAGTATTGCTTAACCTGTCTGATCTCCAGTTCTTTAAAGTGGAATAAAGAAGCAGCCAGTGCTGCATCTGCCTTTCCATCGGTCAATGCATCATAAAAATGCTCCAGCTTTCCCGCTCCGCCGGAAGCGATCACAGGGATGGAAACATTTTCTGAGATCAATCTTGTCAGTTCAATATCGTATCCGGCTTTCGTACCGTCACAATCCATGCTGGTCAGAAGAATCTCTCCCGCGCCCAGCTTGTCTGCCTGCATTGCCCATTCAATCGCATCAATGCCCATATCGACACGGCCACCGTTTTTGAAAATATGATACCCATCCGGCGTTTTCTTCGCATCAATCGCTACAACAACACACTGACTGCCGAATTTTTCTGCCGCTTCCGAAATCAGATGCGGATTCATGATTGCTGCGGAATTCACTGAAACCTTGTCGGCTCCCTCTCTCAGGATTGCCTTAAAATCGTCCACTGTCCGGATGCCACCGCCTACCGTAAACGGAATAAACACCTGCTCCGCAACCTTGCGCACCATATCTGCCACTGTATTGCGGTGATCCGAAGATGCTGTGATATCCAAAAACACAAGTTCATCTGCTCCTGCAGCATCGTAAGCCGCTGCTACCGCCACCGGATCCCCTGCATCGATCAGATTCACAAAATTAACACCCTTTACCACTCTTCCATTATTAACATCCAGACATGGGATAATTCGTTTTGTATGCATATCAGTTATCCTCCCTGTTGATAGCCAGGAAATTCTGCAAGATCTTCCTGCCGACTGCGGAACTCTTCTCCGGATGGAACTGGCAGGCGAATACATTATCCTTTTCTACCGATGCATGGATCGTCACACCATATTCCGTCGTTGCTTTTACAATTTCTTCTTCCTCTGCCTGTAAATAATAGGAATGCACAAAATAAACGTATGCATTTTCACTTAGTCCCCGGAACAGTCTTCCTTCATTTGGAAACGAAAGGGAATTCCATCCAATATGCGGAATCTTCAATCCTTTGTCATGTGGAATTGCCACGATCTTTCCCTTTAATATACCCAAACCTTCTACACCCGGTGTTTCATCACTGCTTTCAAACAAAAGCTGCAGTCCCAGGCAAATGCCAAGAAACGGAATTTTCTTCTCCACGATCTGATGGATCACATCTACCAGTCCGTAGGCATCTAATTTTTCCATTGCATCCCCAAAAGCTCCAACCCCCGGCAATATTACTTTTTCTGCCTGCAATAAAATTTCGGGATCTCTGGTGATGACAACTTCTTCTCCAAGCGCAATAAGTGCATTTTCTACACTTCTGATATTACCTGCATCATAGTCGATTATTGCGATCATTCTATTTCCTCCTCCGGTAATATATCCTGCATTTGTGTCATATCTGCCGCATCACTGACACGATCTTCCTGTGTACCATCATTCGTACTGTCTTCTGCAGGTGTTGTAGTATCCGTAGCTTGTGCATCTCCTGTCACAGCAGTACTTCCTGCCTGCTGTGCATTACTGTTTTTATGGCTCAGGCTTCCTGTCAGTTCTTCCAGCCTTACAGTATAATCATAATCATCCAGTGCATTGATCTGCCTTACATCATCTTCCGTAAGCTGATAAGTATCATATAAGGTATTCAGTATCTGGTACTTCACTGCATCCGTCTCCGTTGTTGCATCATATTCCGTGATGGCATCTGCTTCCTGTTGCCAGAACAAATAACCTGACAGCAGACTGTCCAGTGCCTCCACAGGCATCTGCAGGGCTGTATAAGAAGTATATGCATCATATCTTTGCTGCATGGACGCTACCAGCCTTGCCTTTTCATACAATCTCTGATCTTTTTTGGAAAGTTTCTTTCCGGTCATTTCTTCAAAAGCAGTGCGATATTCTTTCTTATAAAATGCATTTCTTGCATCTGCAGCTGTCCACATGGACGGAATAATTTCTACAACGATCAGCAATAAAGCCAGAATAGAAAATGCCAAAATAAAGATACGAACAACCATCTTGATTGGAAGCTTTTTACTGTCTGCTTCCTTTTCCGTTCCTTCTTTTGGTATTGCCTTCTTTTCTTTTTTAGGCTTCTTATCCTTCTTCTTTTTCTTTCCCTTTTTGCCATCCGCACCTTCTGCGTCCAGTTCCTCTAAGATTCCCTGGTTGTCTGATGCATCCGTAACTTTCTTTTTCTTCTTCCCCTTCTTATCTTTTTTCTTCTTTTCCGGTTCCTGCTCTTCCTGTTTGTCCTCTTCTTCATCCTCTTCAAACAGTGCGCTTCCGAGTTTCTTCCAGAAACTTTCTTTCTTTTCTTTTTGGATATCCGCTGCCTCTGTTATCTGTTCTCCCGCAGTTTCATCTTTCTGTAAAGAATCCTCCGCAAATCTTCCTTCATCTTCAAAAAGATCCTGTAAAAGATCATGTACATCTCCATCTGCTACAGGTTCGGATTCTTCACCGTCTACTTCCGCTACTCTTTCAGCAGTCGTTTCCGCATCCGATGTATCATCCGTCTGCTGTTCCGGGTCTTCCTGTTTTTTCTTCTTTTTGCCAAAGAAAGAGAAAAGACCTTTCTTCTTTTTCGCAGGCTTATCCCCACTCTCGGCTTCATCCTGTTCTGACTGTTCCGGACCATCTTCTCCTGTCAGACCTGATAATAAGTTATCCTGTTCTCCCGGCAGATCCAACTCTTCATCCACCATCTCATGATTATCGGATTTCCGCAGCAATTCCTCTATTTCATTAACTGCATCATCTTCGTTCTTACTTTCTTTAGTATCTTCCTTTTCTCGGATATCCTGCAAAAAGCTCATGGCATCCGGATCTGACAGATCAATTTCCATTTCTTCCTGCGGTGGCAGCTTTTCTTCTGTTGCAGCAGACTCTCTCTGATCCTCAGTATCCACTCCTGCCTGCACTTCATCTCCCGGACCTGACTCTTCTTCGTCATCCGGTTCCGCCTGTATTTCTTTCAGCAATGCAGACTGTTCATCACTCATATCGGAATCTTCTGTATTTTCTACAGATTCAGTCTCTGGTTCTGATTGCAGAATCTCTGCCGGCTCTTCTTCATTTCCCACAGGTTCAGATTCGGTTTCTGATTCTGCTACTGGTTCCGACTGCTGGCTCTCTGTTGTATCTTCCTGATCTTCCACAGACTCACTTTGTGGCGCTACCACCGGTTCTGAATCTACCACGTGTTCTGATTCTACCGCCGGTTCCGGTTCTGCCGCCGGTTCTGGTTCTGCCGCCGGTTCTGGATCTCCCTGCATCTGGGCAAATAATGCTGCGATCTCATCCGGACTCATTTTATGATTATCGTCCGCCGGTGCTGCAACTTTCTCTTCCTTTGGTGCTTCTGCAACCGGCTCCGGCTCTGCTTCTACTTCTGATTCTGCTGCTTCTGTCACTGGAATCTCTGCCGGCTTTTCCTCAGATCTGACCTCTGGCTCTTGTTCTGCCGCCGGTTCCGGATCTCCCTGCACCTGGGCAAATAATGCTGCGATCTCATCTGGGCTCATCTTATGATTATCGTCCGCCGGTGCTGCAACTTTCTCTTCCTTTGGCGCTTCTTCAACCGGTTCCTGTTCTGATACAGGTTCCGACTGCTGGCTCTCTGGTGTATCTTCCTGATCTTCCACAGACTCACTTTGTGGCGCTATCACCGGTTCTGAATCTGCCGCCGGTTCTGGTTCTGCCGCCGGTTCCGGATCTCCCTGCATCTGGGCAAATAATGCCGCGATCTCATCCGGGCTCATCTTATGATTATCGTCCGCCGGTGCTGCATTTTTTTCTTCCTTCTTTATATCTGGTTGTGCAGTTTTTGCATCAGACTCTTTCTGTCCCATTGTTTCTTGCAGAAGTCCATCTAAATATTCTTCTGTTGTGCTCATAAAACTGCCTCCCCATCTTTCATATCTTTAAAAAACGAAACTGCCGATGCTTCTATCCCACATGATCTCTCTGCAATCTCATGATTAACCTGATGAAATGTATGATGAATGCGATACAAAGAAGACTTTTGATTGTAGTATACTGTTTTTTCAAAAGGCCAGCGGATAACAGACGGTAATGACATCCCTGCCCCTGCTTCTATCACGCACAGCTTCTTATTTACAGAACCCTGCAGCCATTTCATATACATCTGCCAGTTTCCAAGATATCCTTCTTCTCTGTAGCGTGTTGCTTCTAATGTGTTAAAAAACAGCGGAGCACCACATTTCGGGCATATGAGCTTTGCTATCTCTTCCCGGCAATCATTGACCAGATCTGTCAATACGCTTTCCTGCAACTCTGTTTCGGAAACATCCTGCATTTTCTGCTGCAGTTTTTCTGAGAATACCTGCATGATTGATTTCGCAATATACAATTCCTCCGTACAGCCATTTCTGCATTGCATACGCTGTACACTGCCACATGGATTCACACAGCGATCCATATCAAATCCCATTTGTGATAAATACGGATCTATTGTAAGCGATACAATATAGTAATCTTTTCCTTCCAGAAGCCTCCGTAAATGTGCATACGCATCCTTCCACATATCCGGTATTTCTGTTATTTGATTATAATAAAAAGCTTCCAAATAAGGCACAATATCTCTGTACTGCTCTTGTGTTGCAGCAAATTTTAGTAAAGCAGTAAACACCGGATGACTGTCTTCCACTGCATTATAAATAACCTCATCTGTCAGAACCCATTCTTCTCCAAGTCCAACCAATACACGATCTGCTTCCCGTACTGCATTCTTTATTTTTTCATAATATTGCATATTTATAAACTCCGCTTTTCTGATATTCAATGTCATAACAGAGCTAAGATACGCTCTGATTAAAGCTCTCCATAACAGAGACGAGATACGTTCTGCAAATCTCGCTCTGATTAGCGGCCGTCAAATGCACCTCATAAATGCGTGTATTTTCCTCGTCGCCATAACATAAAATAGGCTGGGAATTTTCCATCCCAGCCCCGTTACTAGTGTACCAAACTATCAATTACCCTTACCAGATTTCCGATTTCCGGCTTGGAAAGCTGTGCATCCGCACCTAATGATTCACCCTTCTTCTTCATATCTTCATTCACCAGAGATGAGAAAATAATGACCGGAATGTTCTTTGTCGCATCATCACTTTTAATCAGTTTAGTCAATCTGTGACCATCCATGATTGGCATCTCAATATCTGTAATAACACATCTGACATGTTCATCCAGCGTGCCTTCTTCTTTACATTCACAGATCACATCCCATGCTTCCTGTCCGTTCTCCGTATGTATCAGGTTCTGATATCCTGCTTTCTTCAAGGAATCTACAATCAGTTTATTCAATAATGCCGAATCTTCTGCAATCAGGATTGGCACGTCATTTTTCTGTCTTACACCAAGTGCATCAACTTCTGCCGTTTTCAATCCTGTTTCCGGACTGATGTCCGTAATGATCTTTTCAAAATCCAAGATAATGATCAACTTGTCATTAATCTTTACAATTCCGGTTGAAATACCATCTTCTGAATTTGATACCGTTGTCCCTGGCTTTATGATTTCTGACCATGATACCCTATGGATACCGATTACCTGATCTACATGAAATGCAATATCAAGCTTATTAAAGTTTGTAATAATAAATAATCCCTTTTCCTCTGATTGTCCTCTCTGTAAACAATTCTTCAGATCAATCGCAGTAATCATCACATCACGCGGCATAAAAATACCTTCAATACTTGGATGTGCATTCGGTACAGGTGTTACCTTCTGATAAGGAATGATTTCCCTGATCTTTGCCACATTGATTCCATAGGAATTTCCATCCAAAATAAACTCTAAGATCTCTAATTCATTTGTTCCATTCTCTAATAAAATATTTGTATCCATTTTATCACCTCTCACGGACTTTGAAGCATTGCCTTGGCAATCATCAATATAGCTAAATTATAACAAATTTCGAATAAAATGTACACCTGATTTATTGAAATTATGCAATAAAAAAGGATTCCAAGTGGAATCCTCATTTGAAGTCATATCTTCAAAACCGAATACTGAAATCTTTCTCTGCATCTTCTGCAAACTCTTCTGACTATCTTTAATCTTTCATTGCTTACTTGATCGTTTCATGTTGACCATACTCTCACCACTTCATGATGATTTCTGTTCTGTAACAAGCTTCGCTTGTTACCTGGCGGCAAGATCACTTCCCACTTCCGTGGGCCCCTTCTTGTCGCAAAGGATAAGCCCTCGACCTATTAGTACTTATCAGCTGAACATATTACTATGCTTACACCTTAAGCCTATCTACCTCATACTCTCTAAGGGGTCTTACTTATTGGGATATCTCATCTTGAGGGGGGCTTCACGCTTAGATGCCTTCAGCGTTTATCCCTTCCGGACTTGGCTACTCTGCCATGGCTCTGATAGCCAACAGATACACCAGTGGTCCGTCCATCCCGGTCCTCTCGTACTAAGGACAGCTCCTCTCAAATATCCTCCGCCTGCGCCGGATAGGGACCGAACTGTCTCACGACGTTCTGAACCCAGCTCGCGTACCGC
>OGYC01000058.1_pt1 | contig 105826 bp, 70 predicted proteins | sample 1576461 | NCBI WGS metagenome assembly OGYC01 (sample SAMEA3541569, study PRJEB24748) | human gut metagenome | biome: human gut; feature: human-associated habitat; material: faeces | place: China | collected 2012 | reverse complement strand
AATCTGTCAGATTCAAATCAGCCTTTACATAGTTTGATGCAATTCCCACCAAATCGACAAAGCCCATGGCAAAGAAGCAGAGCATAATGGGAATTAAATGTCTATATTTTATGTGAATATTATTCATTATGTAAATATTAAATGTTATACTATATACATGATTTAATGTGAACTTTAATTCTATAATTAAAATACTTTAGTTTCATTATATCAGTATCTGTTGATCTCTTTACAATTCATTATTTGGGCACAATAAAGACTTGCTCCTAGAGCTGCCTCTTCTTTATTAGGGGATAATTGTAATTTACATCCACATTGTTGCTCAAATATTTGGCAAAGTAGTTTATTTTGTCTGATTGCATTACCTGAACCTACCCATATTTTTTTATTATTTTTGATATTGTCAGGTATTTGTAAATAGAAGTTGTAAAGTTCCTTGCAAATACCATTTAAAAAACCTTTGACAAGATGTCCTAAAGTAAAATTTGATAAAGAAATATTAGTAATTCGTCCACGTTGATTGGGATTCAATCGTGTCCCATTAAAAAGAGTTTCTATTTGAAGGTTTTCCTCATTATTAATTTCAGAAGCTGCAAGGAGCATAATACGATACAGTTTTTCATCAGTTATTTTTTGCCCAGTGCAACGCACAATTGTTTCAGCGACTAAGTTTTTTAAAAGAGCAAATGAACAACCTCCACAAAGAGCAGCTCCTACAAGAAGATATCCTCCACCTGGTAATGGGCGTGTATCTAATGCAGGTATTTCTATATATTCATTTGTATATACAGATAGTTGACTGCTAGTTCCGACTGTAATGTGTATAGAGTGATTTAAGTCTTGTACAGAACCTAAAAATGCGGCTTGATTATCACCAATTGCAGGGTATATAGGAATACCTTTATAATATCCTAAAGGAGTGTTGTCTTTGGACAATAAAGGTAATATATCTTTATCTATTCCTGCTTTTAATAAAGCTTGTTCATCAAATTGGAGATTGTATTTATCAAAGATACCTAATCCTGCTGCATTTGATACATCTGTTATTGGCTCTTTTATTTTTGTTAAAGTCATGCCTACATAGTCCATGATTGTACATATTTTATAAGCATTATCAGGAACAAGTTTATTTTTTATGTTATAAAAATGGGTTACTAATCCAAATCCTGTAGAAAGTGGATACCCCGTTTGTTTAGATAAAAACGTAGCATAACTTTCTTTATTTTTGTATAATTGTTCTCCTCTACCGTCCTGCCATATATAAAGAGGACTAATGGCGCAGCCTTTGCTATTAATATATAATACTCCATGCATTTGTCCCGATATCCCAATTCCTGCAATATCTGGATGTTGAGTGCGAAGTTCTTCTATAAGTTTTATTACAGTAGTAATTATTATTGTTGGATCTTGCTCCTTTTTCCATGTTTGGGAAGTAGTGAGGTTGCTATTGTTGGGTTTCGTAATTGATATTGTTTCTTTGGAAGAACTATCATATACAACTCCACATATAGAACTTGTTCCAATGTCTATTCCTATGAATTTCATATTTATGAATTGATCAAGGTTAAAGAGTAACTATTTTAATGTTTTTGTATTTAACTGTTCCTTGTTTGGAATAAAACCAAAGATATTTTCCATTGTGTTCAGGTAAGCGGTTTACGATACAACGGCGTTCATCTATACATATATCAATGATGTCATCTTTCATGATAATGTCTATCTTTAAAGGACGATTTAATCCATCGACAGATTCAATGAAAGCATCTTCTCCTAGACGTATAGTTTTTTTGTTAGAATTCATACTAAATTTATAACCGTCATTAGCTTTATCACTTGCTCGTAAGTATAATCCATATTCATTGTTATTGCCAATAGGATCTATTTCTAATGATATGTGGCAATTATTGGGAATATTTTTTATATAAGCTCCACTAATACCTTCTTTTCCCTTTAATAATATCTCTTTGTTGGATATTATTTGAGCATTTTCAATAGCCGTTAATTTGCCATTAAAAATTTGTTTTCCTTGCGGTATTACCTCGTTGGGCCATTTTGTTGCTAAATCTCCATTAGGAAGTTGGTATGCTTCACGTAGAATAATGTTTCCTCCAAATTGTTCATTTCCATAATCTTTATTTTCTTTTTTACTGGGAATCCATCCTGCTACAATCCTACGTCCTTTTGTAAATTCAGCAGTTTTAGCAACATTAACCCATTGTTCCAATAATGCTTGAGACTCTGGGTATTCCCATGGCCCGTATGGCTGTTTTGATTTAACATAATATGTATCACCTCCTTGTCCGTATATTAAATAATACCATCCATTCCATTGAAAATAATCTGGACATTCGGGTACATCATGTTGTCCTGACAACATGTCTTTTTCAATATTCCAATTTTTCAAATCTTTAGAAGTAAGATGAACAAGAGTTCCTTTTGCATCACTAATTATATATTTTTCGCTTTCACTGGATACAAATAGATGGAACGTTCCACTCTTATCAATAACTATTTTAGGATCTCGAAAATGCCTTTGGCTATAACCTGGCGCAGAGGTATAAAAAGGATTAGGTAGTTGTTTCTCAAAATTAAGCCCGTCTTTACTGATTGCGTAACTTAATTGTTCTTTTATTTCATTTTCTTTAGTAATTAACCGAGTTGCATAAAATGCATAAAATAATTTTCCGTCAAAGGCTACCGATCCTGTACATATTGATTTTTCCCATTCTTCATCAATACCAATAGCAATTGGATAATGTTTCCAATTTTTTAAATCTTTTGTTGTGCTGACACACCATTGATGTCCTCCTAGACCATTAAGTGCTCCGTGATGTCCTTTATCTAGTAGCCAATATAAATAATAAGTACCTTCATGATAAAAAGGAATGCAATCTCCTACGAACAAATCTTTTTCTACAGGTTTGAAATACTGAATACTATTTGTTGGTTGAATACTAGGATTATAATCAATCTTAAATTGCGCTTGACTAGTAGTAATCCCCATTAATAATGTCATAACGATAATCAATGTTGTTTTCATAAATTAGTTTTTTAGTTTGTTATTATCTTTATTCAGCTAACGGAGCTATTTTTATATTTTGTAGAGAAACATGTTCTGTATAGAAGCGTAGTCGATTTATTGTTAATTTTTCTCGATAAGATATCATGGTACGTTTTCCTGCAATCTCTGTATCTATCAATGTCCCATCAAATTTTTCAGTATTTTTGATTATCATACGTACCTTAAAAGGTTTGTCTGTATCTATTAGATTTTCAATAGCATAGTTGCGGCACTGTTGTGGAGCACCACCTTCACGTAACGAAAGTTCTTGATTAGCCCAATTTAAATTATTTATTCCTGCATATTGTGCTCTGTGTTTGGTGCCGTCTATTCTCCATTCACAGGCATCTTGCCATCCTTTTTCAGTTGAAGGAAGTAAAGAAACACCTATTCGGTAATCCTTACTTTGTGGTATTACTTCAAAGGTTAATAAAAATGAACTAGAAGGAAGATTGTCAATAAACTCTTTGTGAGTAGAAATTGTTTGTTGTTGTCCAATAATAGGTAATAACTCTTCCATCCATTTAGTGCCTATACGTCCATTGGACTGTTGTGTGAGTTCATGAATTACTAATGCTCCTCCCCATGCTTTCATCCATAACCAACCTGCCATGAGAAAACGTCCATTGGGAATCTCTGTAATGGTAGGTACACTCATTCCGTTATAGAAGTCCAGTCCGTCTGCAACTAGATCCTGATATGTAGAATCTGGTAATGTTGTTTGTTTAGACCACAAATGTGTAAAACCTCCTATGATATAGTCATAGTTTCCCCAATGGAAGAAGAAAGTACAGTCACCTCCTAATGGGAAATTTTCATTAATGCAATGCCATCCTCCAGCAACTGAATCAGATGTCCATGTACCTTTGGATCCGTAGTTTGCTAACATTTTCAATTTACCTCTTGGGTCTATATAAATACTAGGGTTTTCACAGGGATGAAATAGAATTCCTGTCTTTTGGAAGTGAATGCCATCGCTACTCACTGAATAAGAAGATCCAGCTGCAACTTCTGAAATATTATGGCGTTGAAATGTATTTGTATGTCCATTTTTATTCAGGTATTTATGCATAGTCGGAAGTGTTGTTTGTTCGTAAGGATAGATACGTGTTGTATGATAACCATAGCTGAGGTAAAGTTTGTTTTCCCAAACAAATGGTGTTCCTGTACCAAAGGTTTCCCATTGTTCTTCAATGGGAACAGCCGCTTCGTGTTCTGTCCAGTGGCGAAAGTCACTAGTAGATATATGTTCAAAATAATGTCCACCTTTACCAAATTTACTTTGGTGTCCGCGACGGTCGTATAAGTAAAATAGATGATAACGTTTTTTATAATATAAACTTACGACATCACCTACCCACGTATTATGTCCGTTAGGTGTCCAATATTGAATCTGAGGTTTTATCTCCTTTTCGATTCCTGTTATTCGTTTAGGTTGAATCGCTGGATAGAATAATTTTGCAGATGAAATAAAAGTTGTATCTATTTCCCATTTTTTCATTTTTTCTGCTATCGGATAACCAATTGGAAAATCATTGTCCATTAACTTTCCATCTATGAACATTGTCCATTGTGCTCCTGAAAAATTCAGTACAAGTTCATGTTCACCTAATGGTCGATCAAGCATTGCTAATGGAAATCCAATAACCATTTTTTCTTCGTGCCCATCGATGGGGGATTTCAAAGTTAATCCAGCCTCTAATACAGGTACATTACCTTCTTTCATTTTATATGCAGGATAATTCTGTCTACTACGGTCTAATGGATTATGTTGTCGTAAACAGACATCTAATACGTCTGAAATTTTCAATATATGTCGGTCGAATGTAGGAATGCTTAAATGTAATTTGCAACGGATAGAAAATCCTTGTTCAATATTCGAATAAATGGCTAATTCTTTTTCTGATACATTTTGATTTAATTCACTCCAGACATTCTTGGAGGTTTCTAGTTTCCAACAATTATTCAGCAGTTCTATTCGTGCACCTTCTTGCTCATAAACTTGTTCGCAAGAGCTTATACTATTGCAGAGAATAAAACTTAAGCATAAGGTTCCTAAAAAAGATTTCATACATATAATGTTTTATATTATTAATAGAGTATATTTTATTTTCAATGGATTATTGTATCATCGAGTTTTTCTATTGTTGCATCAATTAGTTTTACAGTTCCTTCTTTGGCGAAAATTTCCAAGGTTATAAATTTACCTTTAGGATAACATAGTGATGTCATAGAAACTTTTCCTTGGGATGCAAATAATTCAATAGAATTTCTATCAAAAAAAATCCACCAATCAGAAATGGTTGAGTTTGACCGATAATTCGCTCCCATTAGCTGCTGGAAGCCTACTTCATCAGGATTTCCTTTTAATGATGTCCTATCAATATAGTATGAACTTAATTCGTTCTGATATCCAAGAGTTAAAATTTCATTCATATCTGTTTTTAATCGAATACCGTAATCTCTAGACTTCCATATAGCTAAATTATCTGTATTATTAAATTTTAATTTGATTATAAAAGAACTATTTGGGTACGGAAATTTACATTTAAATGATTTCGTTTCAGATAATTCAGTTTCGCCAATATAATATTTTTCTTTTATATATTTTTTTATATTATTTATTGGAGTGGAAGATAGAAGATAGAAATTATCCTCATAGGTTAATTTTAATTCTCTAGGTATTGTTAGGTTTCCTCTCCATTTTAACGTAGGTAGGAGGTTAGCATATTCCCAACAATTCATCCATCCTATAGCAAGCCTGTGATCATTAGTAGCAATATCAAAAGTAGATATTGAATAAAAATCTTTCCCATAATCTAACCATAGTTCTTTGGACTGAGTTACTTGGAATTGTGATCCGTTAAAATCACCAACAAAATATCGAGTAGCAGATGTACCGCTAGGAGAACCATTTCCCATATTAACTAATAATACCCATTTAAACTCTTCTTTTCCATCTACTTGAATCGGAAAGAAGTCACATCCTTCCCATCTGTTTGCGTAAGTTCCAATATCTTCAAAAGTACTTTCATATTGCCAGTGAATACAATCTTTAGAAGTATAAAATTGTACAGATGATTCTGAAGAAACAGTCATTAACCATTCTTTTGAAAATTTATTCCATGTAATGTGAGGATTACTTATAGGAACATTAATGTCAGATAAAATAATTGAATCACCTTTTTCCCATGTTATACCTTTATCCAAACTATATGCCCAAAAAATATATTGGTCAGACTGAGAGTTCTGATATGTATAAAAAGCAATAAAGGGATATTGTGTGTCATTACCTAACTTAGAAGTGTTATTTCGGTCAGCTATTACACTTCCAGAGCAGAGATAACCTTTGTTATCGGGGAATAAGGCTATCGCTAAAGTGTCCCAATGGATTAGATCTTTGCTAACAGCATGCCCCCAGTGAATATTTCCATATACATTTTCGGTCGGATTGTATTGATAAAAAACATGATATATTCCATTATCATAAAGTAAACCTGCCGGTTCTCCAATCCAGCCTTCATCTCTCGTAAAGTGATATAAAGGTTTATACTTATCCTTTTCAATCGAAATATCATTGGAGCATGAGAAACAGATTCCAATAAGAAAAGATAAAAGTATATATCTATGTTTTGTTTTCATAAGTTTTATTTGAATTGCAATTTGTATTTATTAATGACTTTTTATATCTATGAATGGTACTTATTACAGATTTATGTATGATGCGAAATAGTATTACTGTTTTATTAGAATTCATTTTCGCATATGATATTGCTTGATAAATATTGAAGATACAATGATTTAATATATATTTAGATTTTCAGAATTGACATTTAGATATTATAGGAGTGTATACTCCTATAATATCTGCTAAATTAGTTTTGTATAATTAAACTTATATAAGAATAGCTGACATAATTTTATTCTATAGTATCTGATTTTACCATCCGTAATTTTGTTTATATAATCCTTTTACATAACTGATTTGAGTTTGCGGAATAGGAAAATATTCGTCTCTGTTTTTGGTGAATTTAGCGTCACTAAGATGAGTACGTCTGGTTTTTTCTATTTTAAAATAATTGTTCATATATGTATCAGCTATTCCCCAACGTACTAAATCAAAAAACCATTTTCCTTCTGTCGCGAATTCCAGATGTCGTTCCCATTGCAATGCTTTCCAAGCAAAATCTTTAGTTAATACAGGACAGTTTACTCCTGGAACATATTCTTGAACATCAAATTTACCCGTGAAAGTTCCATCCGCAAATTTAAGCCGTCCTGTGCTTTGAGAGGCACGAACCCTGATTTGATTAATTAAGCTTAAAGCTTCATTTAAATCTCCATCCAGTTGAATTAAAGCTTCCGCTTTCCATAACATGACTTCATCTAAACGAATAACATCCCAATTAAGCCCGCTTCCCATAAAAGGATTAGTTTTTCTGAAACAATCACAAGTAGGTAATACAGATAATTTTTGACTCATTGAATATCCATATACTTCAGGGGCACGTGCCCAGCTTTCTTCCATAATATAATTAGGGTCGTATTTCCATGGCATTCCAGGAACACAAACTGTATGCATTAAGCGAGGGTCCATTGGATGGGTTGCAAACGCTTTTTTATTATCTAATGTTTCACCTTCATCAAAATGATCAAAGTCCGGTAATCCATTTACTGTTTTATAGTGATTCATCATGTGTGTGGATGGTTGGTACGCTCCACAGCATCCATATTCTTTATTCATTGGATAAATAAGCCAAGAATTTAATCGACCTGTATTAGAGCCATCATTATTGGCTGAGTATTGAATTGCCCAAATAGACTCAGAGTTATTTTCAAATTCGCATAAAAAATTTTCTGCAAAATCATTGACTAACTGTTTGCCTGATTTTTTTATAATATGATCACATAAAGAAGCAACTTCGGATAATTTGTCTTTATTTATATTAATAACGTTGTTTTTTTCGTCTTGTTCGTAAGCGGCAAATAAAAGAGCTTTTGCTAAATAAGCCTCAGCTGCAAACAAAGTAGGTCTACCTACTTCTTCTTGTTTTTCGGGTAGATTACTTGCTGCAAACCGGAAGTCATCAATTAGTTTTCCCCAAAGTTCTTGATCTGTTAATTCATCATTACTGACTTTATCATATTGGTCAGTGGGAGTATTTTCATCAATCCATGGGAAAAATTTGAAACAGAGTTTCATATACATGTAAATATGTCCTCGAAGGAAGCGTAACTCTGCAATACGTTGATTACGTAAGGGGTATTCTTCTTCGCTTAAAGCCTGTACTCTTCTTAATGCATCATGTACACGGCCGACTCCTACATAATGTACCCACCATAAGTTATCTAAGTCACCAGTTGTTGTTGGCTGCATATATGTGAATGTTTCCCATAAATGACGTTCTGCGTTGTCATTTGTGCCTGCAGCTCCTTTATAGGCTTCTCCTCCACGAAGTGAACCTTCTTCGTAAGGCATACCAAATTGTTTGTTAAAATGATTTTGTCCACAAAAAGAATAAGCAGCATTAACCATTTGTTCAGCTTTATCTGGAGTGTTTAAATCTTCGTCTGAGATAATACCTTGAGGATTTTGGTCTAATAGTGAGGTGCAAGCTGTACTAGTTAACAGAAAGCAAAAACATGCTCCTAATATATTTAGTGTTTTCATACTGTTTTAATTAATGTTAAAATGTTAAATTGATTGACATCGTCATCGAAAAAGGTAATGGGTATGTACTACCTGGAGTTTCTGGATCTAATCCAGTAAACGCATTGTCTCCCCATGTCTTTTTTATTGTTGCAATATTGTCAGCTCTAAGCGCAATTCTTGCTTTTTGTATTTTTAGCGATTTTGCAAATGAGTCTGGTATTGTATAACCAATCTCTGCATTTCTAATTTTCAGATAAGATCCACTTTCTACATAGTAAGTTGACATACGTCCTTCATCATTATTGTTATTAGTAGATAAGGCTGGTATTGTTGTATCGGTATTAGTTGGAGTCCAAGCATCTAACATTCGAACTCCATAATTTTCGCCAGATGTACCTAGTGCATAAATGTCTGTCCAACTTTTCCAACTTTGTACGTTTAGATCTTTTCCTAGCATTCCATTAAAGAAAATATTAAAATCAAAATTTTTATAAGTAAGACCTACTGAAATTCCATATTCAAGTTTGGGATCTTCACATCCAATCCATGTACGATCTTTATCATCAATGACATTATCGTTATTTAAATCTTTATAGCGTATACGTCCTGGAGCAGCTCCTGTTTGTTTAGCATGTTTATCTACCTCTTCTTGAGATTGAAATAAACCATCTGCAACGTATCCATATAATGAATTTTTAGGTCTTCCTAAAATATTTTGGTCTTCTCCGTTGCCTGCGAAATTATTAATGACATCATCAGGAACCTTTACAACTGTTTGTTTATTGTGTGAAAAAACTCCACTAATGTCTACTCCTAAATCCCCAAATTGATCATTATAGTTTAATGTAAGTTCAAACCCTTTATTGTCAATATCAGCGCCATTTAACCACATTTGTGCTCCTTCACCTAATGTTGCAACAGTACCAGGTTTCATTAAAATGTCTCGTGTATATTTTAAATAATAATCGAATGAACCGCTTATTTTATAGTCAAGAATAGCAAAGTCTAATCCGAAGTTATGTTGCGAGGTTGTTTCCCACTTTAAATTAGGATTTCCTCTTTGAGTACGGTGATAACCGGCAGGAAGTGTGCCTCCTAATCCTGTAAAATCATAGGCTGTTCCCCAGTTCCAGTCATTTACATTATTAGAGTCATATAATGATTCATAGAATTGATAAGAAGAATATGCATCAATACTCGAGTTTCCATTTTGTCCCCAACCATAACGTAATTTTAGTAATGGAAGAATATTTTTGATATTCTCAAAAAATTTCTCATTATTAATAGACCAACCAATTGAAAAAGCAGGGAAAGTAGCCCAACGGTTGTTTTTACCGAAGACAGAAGAAGCATCTCTTCTTAATGTTACTGATGCTAAATAACGATTATCGTAGTTATAATTTATTTTTCCGAACCATGAAATCATAGCATTTTTCGTCGCAGAACTTCCATTGTCTTTTTCAGACTCACCGGAGCTTAGCCACATATAGTCATCATTTTCTAAGGCATAATCTCTGCGGCTTCCCCAATGTTGTTGATAAGTATGAGTGATGGTTTCTTGTCCAAGCATGATATCAAAGTTGTTTTTCCCAATATCAAAAATGTATTGTAAAATGTTACTATTATTGCAACTTAAATCAAAATATGATTCTTGATATACTTTATTTCTATCTTCACTCATAAATCCTGATTGATATCTATAATCCATTGTACGCTTCCACGAGCCAACACCATCTACTCCAAAAGAAGAACGGAATGTAAGTCCGTCAATAATTTTTATATTAGCATATATATTTCCAAAAATACGAAGATTGTCATGATGATTTTGTTTATTATCTTCAATTAGGCGGACAGGATTTTGTCGGTCACTCATACCTCCAATAGGACCACCCCAACCTTCACCATCAACAGTATGTACGGGAACAATAGACATTAGTGATCGGCATGCATTTAAATTAGAATCACCAATCTTATCACTTTCTCTCCATTTGGAAATTGTAAAGTTTTCTCCAATTGTTATGTGTTTGTTAAGAAAAGTATAATCTGAGTTAATACGTCCATTGAATCTACGAAAAAAACTGCCATCTATAGTTCCTTTATTGTCATAATAATCAAGAGCAAAGATTGCATTTCCATTATCATTTCCAGTAGATAGACTTAGACCATATTGTTGCACTTGCCCTACACGCAATATTTCCTTTTGCCAGTCAGTATCAGAGGATTTCATTGTATGTTCTTCGTCTAAATATTCTTTCCATGTTACTTTATCTAATACCCAATTGCCATTGTTGTCTAGATGGTCTTCATATTGATATAATCCTCCGATGCCGACAATATTGGGATCATCGTTGGGGTTATTATTTTTTATAGCCCAATATTGAGCAATACCTCTTTGCTCTGTATTCATTAATTCATAAGGCTTTTTTTTGCTTACTATTGTATATGAGGCATTAAAATCTATTTTAGTTCCTTTCTTTCCTTTACGTGTAGTAATAATAATAACTCCATTTGCGGCACGTGAACCATAAATAGATGCTGAAGAAGCGTCTTTTAGCACTTGAATAGATTCGATATCTAAAGAGGCTAATTCAGACATTGAACGTGTAGTTGGTGTTCCATCAATGATGTAAAGTGGATCATTATTATTTAATGTTCCTTCACCACGGATACGTATTTTTGCATTTGGAGATGGAGAGCCATTTGATGAAATAGACATTCCTGCAACTTTTCCTTGAATAGCCTTCATTGCACTTCCATAGGATCCTGATTTTAGTTCATCGGCTTTTATAACAGATACAGAACCCGTTAAATCTGCTTTCTTTTGTGAAGTATATCCAGTGACAACTACTTCATCAAGAGCTAGTGCATCTTCAATCATTGTTATAGTTTTTCCATTAATATCACTAGCTGGAGATTCTATACTCTTATACCCTATATAAGTAAAGACTAGGATATCTTTTTTGTCCTGAACTGTTAAGGTAAAATTTCCGTCAAAATCTGTAATTGTACCATTATTGGGATGTTTTTTGTCAACGACAGTTACCCCTAATACTGGTGTTCCTGATTTATCAATTACTTGTCCTGTAATAATAATTTCCTGTTGTTGTACAAAATTTAATTGCTCATTTGCTAATTCTGTTGCATACAATCCGGAAATCATAGAACCACAGAGGTATGCTGTTAAAGCATACTTGTAAAGTGCCTTTTTCTTTGATTCCATTGCTAGTTAGATTTAGTTAAACAAATGTTTTTCCTTGAACAAATATAAATGATTATATATTAAAATGATTTAGAATACTTTTCTTTTACTCATAATAATGAGAATTTATTATTACATATATGTGAATAAATTAATGAAATAATTTAATTATATATTCTATATTAGTTAAATATATGATTATGATTTTAATATGCTGTTTTGTGTAATCTGTTGGTTAATAGGTGTTTTTATAGATATTGCTATATCTGATTTAATAATTGGCATATAAGTAATAAAAATATATGGCTATAAATTATTGGTATGGAATATTTTTGAATAGAGTCTTTAGTTTTTGATAAAATATAACTTTATATGTAATAGTTAATTATGGTATTAATGTGATTTGGGACTTTATGCAATGCTTTTAAATTGCTTGTTGTTATTTAATTTGACATTAATGATATATTTTTCTTATCAAATAAGTAATAATTTATAGTAGGATTATCTCTTTATTATAAGATTATTGAAACAATTAAATTGAATATACTTTAGTTTGTTATCTCTATTATTTATTTTTTAGTTTGAGTTGTATTTAAATGAGTTTGTGTACTTTTGTATATTGTACAAATGAGTAGAGATTATTATAAATATTATTATATTGTATAGAGGCATTAATTGGTTTAATCTCATACTTGCAGGTAAAAAAAGATCATTAGAAAAATTACTGAATATGCAGACTATACTGATTGTAGAAGATGAAAAAAGAGTTGCCGACTTGTTGAAAGCCGGACTGGAAGAAAATGGTTACCAGACGATGGTGGCATATGACGGAGCTATGGGACTGCGTCTTTTTCAGACTTATTCTTTTCACTTGGTTATATCAGACATTATCTTGCCAAAGATGGACGGATTCGAGCTTTGCAAGGAAATCCGCAAACAGAATGAAAAGATTCCTATTCTGATGCTGACTGCTTTGGGATCTACCGATGACAAACTGGACGGATTCGATGCCGGAGCGGATGATTATATGACTAAGCCATTCGATTTCAGGGAGCTTACAGCGCGCGTGAAAGTATTATTGAAACGAAATAAAGAAATCGTAGCCGATGCGCCTGAACAGATTGAATATGCTGATTTGACAATCAATTTGAATCTTAGAGAGGTAAAAAGGCAGGGGAAAGCAATAAAATTGTCTCCGAAAGAATATAACCTGTTGCTTTATATGGTTGAAAATGCGGAAAAAGTAATAAGCCGTGTGGAGATAGCCGAAAAAGTATGGAATACACATTTTGATACGGGAACGAATTTCATAGATGTGTATATCAACTATCTGCGTAAGAAAATTGACAAGGAGTTTGATGTCAAACTCATTCATACGAAACCTGGGATTGGTTTTATTTTAACGGATAAGTTATGAAAATAAAGACAAAGCTGACTTTACAGAATACATGTGTTACGGCAGCAGTTTTTCTGTTGTGCATGGTATTGATTTATCTGGTAAGTGAACATACACGTAGCCGGACTTTTTTTCACGATTTGAAAAGTGAGGCAGTTACAAAGGCTCATTTGTTTCTTCAGAATCAGGTTGATGCGCAGACCATGCAGTCTATTTATCTGAACAATAAAAAGTTTATCAATGAAGTGGAAGTAGCTGTCTATTCTATTGACTTCCGGATGCTTTATCACGATGCCATACAGAATGATATCATTAAGGAAGACCATGCAATGGTGGACCGTATCCTGAAAAAGAAAGAAATGGAATTTTACATTGGCAAGTATCAGGCTATCGGGATGCTCTATTCGTTTGGAGGAAAGGATTATATAGTGACCGCTGCTGCTTACGACGGATATGGTTATGGCAATTTGTTTGAATTGCAGAAGACATTGCTTATCTTGTTTGTTGTAGGATTGTCGCTGTTGTTCGTGGCTGGGTATTTTCTCGCCCGGGCATCGCTGAAGCCGATACGTGATATTGTAAGAGAGGCTGAAACGATAACTGCATTACATATCAACAGGCGTCTTCCGGTGAAGAATGAAAAAGATGAACTGGGAGAACTTAGTACTGCTTTTAATGCCTTGCTGGAGCGGCTGGAAGTATCATTCAACTCTCAAAAGATGTTTGTCAGCAATGTGTCGCATGAGATACGTACACCACTTGCAGCGCTCATTGCTGAGCTGGATTTGTCGTTGCAAAAAGAACGGACCGGTGAACAGTACAGACAGGCTATGCAAAATGTATTGCAAGATGCCCGACGGATGAATAGTCTGGTAGATGGCTTGTTGAATCTTGCTAAGGCAGACTATCAGAAAGAACAGATTAAAATGCAGGAAATCCGGCTGGATGAATTACTGCTTGATGTAAGGGAGGTGATATTGCGTGCTCATCCGGATTATCACATTGATTTGTTGTTCGAGCAGGAAGAAGCGGATGACGACCGCATGATTACTGTCAGAGGAAATCTTTATTTGTTGAATATCGCTTTTTCTAACCTGATAGAAAATAATTGTAAGTACTCGGCTGATAAATCTTCGTTTGTACAGATATCCTATTGGGATAAATGGACAATTGTACGTTTGTCGGATGCCGGAGTTGGAATGTCTGAAACCGATAAGCAGCATCTCTTTACTTTGTTCTACCGTGGAGAACAGGACAAGAAAGTAGGTGGACATGGTATTGGAATGACACTTTCACAGAAGATAATTCATCTCCATCAGGGAAATATTTCGGTTCATTCTCAGCAAGGTGAAGGTACAACTTTTGTTGTAGAACTACCTCACGTTTAGGACCTTTTGTCAACTTGTTTACTTTATTCTTCTATCCTTATCAATTGAGGTTGTTAGGGTGGTATTGGAAAACTGTTTCAGATTCTAATAGTTTTCTAATACCACTCTAATAGTTTTCTAACGGCTGTCTTCGTGTGTCTTGCCTACTTTTGCGGCGTGAAAAGGAAACATGAGTAGTAACCTAATCAAAATTGAAGTAACAATGTGGAAGAAGAAAAAGCGTAAGGAACAATTTGCCTTCAATGCAGAAAAAGTTTTTCTGGCAGCAACTCAGCCACTCGGCTCTGTCTTTAGCTATTTTCAAACAAGCCGAATCGGGCTTACGGCTGATGAGGTGGAAAAGAGGCAGTCTGTTTATGGTAGAAATGAGGTGGAGCATGAGAAAAAGAAAAATCCGCTTTCTACTTTCATCAAGGCATTTATAAATCCTTTTATTGGGGTATTGACAGGACTGGTTGTTATATCGTTTGTGCTTGATGTATTGCTTGTGGCTTCAGGAGAACAAGATTGGACCGCTATCGTTATTATCTCTACAATGGTGATTTTCAGTGCTATTCTTCGCTTCTGTCAAGAGTGGAAAGCTAATGCATCGAGTGAAGCACTGCTGAAGATGGTTACCAATACTTGTTATGTAAAGCGGGCTGGAAATCATGATGAAGAAATTAATATAGCAGAACTGGTTCCTGGAGATGTTGTGATGATTGCTGCCGGTGACATGATACCTGCCGATATTCGTATTATTGAGGCTAAGGACTTGTTTGTCAGCCAGTCTTCGCTTACCGGAGAGTCTGATCCCATTGAGAAGCATCCGGAAGTAAAAGGAAAGAAATATAATAAAGGTAGTGTAGTCGAACTGGATAACATTTGTTATATGGGCTCGAATGTGGTAAGTGGCTCTGCTACCGGTATTGTTTTTGAAACAGGGAATAATACTTATCTGGGAACCATTGCGAAAAGTATCGTCGGACATCGGGCTGCAACTGCGTTCGACAAGGGAATCAATAAAGTGAGTATTTTGCTTATACGTTTCATGCTGGTGATGATTCCGTTTGTATTCCTGGTGAACGGGTTGACCAAAGGCGACTGGTTTGATGCGTTTATTTTTGCCATTTCTGTAGCTGTGGGGCTGACTCCTGAAATGCTTCCGATGATTGTAACTGCAAATCTTTCTAAGGGAGCAGTGGCAATGTCGAAAAAGAAGACAATTGTCAAGGATTTAAATGCCATTCAGAATTTCGGTGCTATGAATATTCTTTGTACCGATAAGACAGGTACATTGACATGCGATCAGATTGTGTTGGAGAAGTATATCAATGCGGATGGTTCGAGTGACAATGACAAGCGTATTTTGCGTCATGCTTATTTTAACAGCTTCTTTCAGACCGGATTGAAGAATCTGATGGATAAAGCGATTCTTTCGCACATCAAGGAGCTTTCGTTGGAGTATCTGAAAGATAATTATAAAAAGGTAGATGAAATTCCTTTTGACTTTGCACGCCGCAGAATGTCGGTTGTTGTGGAAGACAAACAGGGCAAACGGCAGATTATTACGAAAGGAGCAGTAGAAGAAATGCTTGATATCTGTTCTTATGCTGAGTTCGACGGAGCTGTTCATCCGCTTTCCGCTGAGCAGAGAAAAAAAGCGCAGGAAATCAGTTTGCAGATGAACAAGCAGGGAATGCGGGTACTGGCTGTTGCTCATAAAAGTTATTTGAGCAAGGAATGTGATTTCAAGGTAGAAGATGAGAAAGATATGGTACTCATTGGTTATCTGGCATTTCTTGATCCTCCCAAGCAATCGGCAGCAAGCGCAATCAAGCAACTGCATGAACACGGGATAGAAGTGAAGATTCTTTCAGGAGATAATGATGCGGTAGTGCAGACTATTGCCCGTCAGGTTGGAATAGAAACCCGCAACGCACTGACTGGACCGCAGTTCGAAGCCATGGAGGAGGAAGAACAGCGTCAGGCTGTCTGTAAGACAAATGTATTTTCTAAATTAACTCCTATTCAGAAGACACAGATCATTATGTTGCTTCAAGAGCAGCAGAATACTGTAGGCTTCTTGGGTGACGGTATTAATGATGCTGCTGCTTTGCGTCAGTCGGATATCGGCATTTCGGTTGATTCAGCAGTAGATATAGCCAAAGAGAGTGCAGATATTATTCTACTGGAAAAGGACTTGATGGTGTTGGAAGATGGTGTGCTTGAGGGTAGAAAAACATTTGGAAATATCACTAAGTATATAAAGATGACAGCAAGTTCGAATTTTGGAAATATGTTTAGTGTAATGGCTGCAAGTGCATTTTTGCCTTTCCTTCCGATGTTGCCGATTCATCTGCTGATTCAGAATTTGCTTTATGATATTTCGCAGACTACCATTCCTTTTGACCGTATGGATGCTGATTATCTCCGTAAGCCTCGTAAATGGGATGCTTCTGATATTAGCCGTTTTATGATATTCATCGGACCGATAAGTTCTATTTTTGATATTGTTACTTATCTGGTGATGTGGTATGTGTTCAGCTGTAATTCTGTGGAGCATCAGACGTTATTTCAGTCGGGCTGGTTTATAGAAGGTTTACTGTCGCAGACATTGATTGTTCATATGATTCGTACGCAGAAAATACCATTTATACAAAGTTGTGCTTCGTGGCAGGTTACCGGACTGACTGTGCTGATAATGGTTATTGGAATTATCATTCCTTTCTCTCCTTTCGGAACTTCAATCGGACTTGAACCTTTGCCATTAAGCTATTTTCCCTGGCTTGTCGGTATTCTGCTTTCATACTGTGTACTGACTCAAATGATAAAAAACTGGTATATCAAGCGATTTGTAAAATGGTTGTGATAAATGATTGTGAAGAGATTTGTTTTGTGTGCTGCTATGGTAATGGTTACATTTACAAACCATTACCTTGCGGCTCAGGATTTTAATCTGACCTACACTACTGAATTTCAAACTGATTTTCGTAAAGGAGCAAAATGGGTGAATTTACTCCGTACTGATTTCCAGCAATCCTTAGGTAATTCGGTTAACATTGAGGTTGCTTCTATCAGTGTGGCACGAACGAGTGATAAGAAGCTGGTTGATGATTTGCAAGTATATTCGAATATTGAAGAGGAAAATTTGCCTCTGGCTTTAGCCATATTAGGGATAAACTGGCATGTAGGGGCTTCTTCTCTTTTTGTTGGAATACGGAATCTGAATGAAGATTATTTTAATTCACCGTGTACATCTTTGTTTACCAATAGCTCATGCGGTATATTTCCTACTTTGTCGGCTAATTATCCGATTGCAAATTATCCGGTGGCTTCAGTAGGTATGGATTATAAGTTGAAGCTGGGAAACTGGCATATGGAAACTTCCATTTATAATGGAACCGGCTATAACATGTTTGTCGGAAAGGAAAATGTTTTTCGTTTTTGTCCGAAAACGGATGGAATATTGAGTATTACATCATTAAATTATCAAAACAATGATAGCGGTTATTATATGGGCATTGCTTTACATAGCGGGATGTCTGCTGGTGATGAAAGTGGAAATGGTGAAACGGAAGAAAAGAAAAAGTTGAATACAGTACTTTGGGGATATGCGGAACAAAAACTTTCTTCTGGTCTGTATGCTTTGTTTCAATATTCCATAAATCCGACAGAGAAACAAGGATGCCGTAGTTATGTAGGTGGTGGACTTGTAATGCGTTATAAGAAAATAGAAGGAGGTGTGTTTGCTGATTATGCAGATTTTACAACTGAACATGAATGGGCAAGTGAGTTGACTTGTAAGTTCTTGTTTGGGAAAAGTGGATATGTACAGCCTGCCTTCCATCTGATAGCCAACACTCGTGAATGTAATTGGGTCGGACTAATCAGGTTAGGGTATGAGATATAATTTTTTCTGAGAGTGTGTCGTGATGTCTTTCGGGGCACACTCTCAGATATTTATTTGGCTATTTTCAGAAATGCTTCTATATCTCGCCGGATCATCTGATAAAGAGGTGATGACTGGTAATGAGGATTTTTACGGATAACCACTTCTATATCAACCTGACTGCGCTGATAGGCTGTGAGCTCATTATGTAACTGAATGTCGTGTAAAGCTAAATCGTGTATTTGTTGTTCACGTTCGCGACGGAGTACTGTGCATACCGGAATCAGCAGACGCAGTATGACATTGTCCATAATGTGATGTCCTTGAATGAACATGTAAGTATTGTCCGGGTACACTCCCAATGTACGGAACTCTTTTTTCATATCTTCAATCTCTTCCAGGGCTTCTACATGCCGTCTTTCTAACTCATGAAGTTTACGGTTGACTTTTTTGGACATGATTTCCAGACTTTTTTCAGGATGGCGTGTACTGACTTGGTCTAACTTTACGAAAGAGCAGAAATCCAGTAAGGAAAATTCTGATAAATTATGTTGGCGGTAAAACCATACAGACCAGATGAAAAGCGGATAGGCTATTTCTGAATAGAGTTTCATGAAGGTAGGAAAGTCAATCAGTTTATGGTCGTTTAGCGTAGCTGTAACACACGCTTCGTGTAAGCCTTCGGCATAGCAGTGGTAATTTTCTATGGCATAGGCATACGTCTGTAATACGTAGGGGCTGTTGATGATGTACCGTGACGTTTGAGTCCTTCCTTGAAGAAGATAATCGTAATCACTGTCAACACAGGCTATCATATTTTCTCCCAGACGACTTCCCAGTTCGTTCATCAAAACTGATTTCTTTCCCTTGGCAAGTGAACTTCGGGATGGCAACATGACTTCAAAGTAACGTTTGTCATTCTCATATTCGGCCAGAAGGGAACGCCAAAAAGATATGTCATCGTAACTTTCTACATATGCGACGATTTTTCTTTTTGCTTGTTTTGGCTTCAGACTGTTGGCTGCTCCAATATAGAGTGAAGAAAGGTTTTCTGTAAGTCTTTTTCCCATAGCCGTAATTGTTTAATGAGTAGTTATATCACTTACTTCTGTCACTGCATCTATCCATCCGTTCATAATTAAGGCAGGAGAGTGAGTGGTAAGTATGATCTGTACATTAGGGTTTAAACTTCGGATGAGTGAAATCAACCGTTGTTGCCATTCTACATGAAGAGATATTTCGGGCTCATCCATAAATAGTGCGAATGGCTGATTGTCTTGTACCAGTACGGTAAGCAAAATGACAAGCATTTGTTTTTCTCCTGATGACAGCTGGTAAGGAGTTAATATATCACCATCTTGCTCGAATAAGATTTCGTTGCTTCTGCGGTTGATTTTTTTTCCGGTTTCGCTGAAAAGATCATCCATTAAGTCCTGGAATTTTGTTTTGGGACGTGAAACTTCAGCAGCACGAGCCTGATCTTCTATAACTCCGCTTGTAAGCAGTTCGATAATTCTATTTCCGATATTTACCTGATAATCCAGATAGCGACGCTGAAGCAGATATAATTGCCAGTCGAGTTCTGTTTTTACATTTGAGTTTCCTATCTTTTCAAGCAGTCCGGAATTGATTAGCGGACGGTCGAAACTACGGATTACGTCAAATCGGATGAAATTTGCATCTTCAGGAGAGAATACGAAGGAAACTCCCGGCTGTACGCCATTAGTCAATGCATGCCCTTCCAGTTCGTTAAGATATCGTACGGAATTGTTCAAAATTGTACTTTTACCAATACCATTTACTCCGCTTAAAATGTTGACATCAGCACGTAAGTCCCATGAGATATTCTTTCTTCCCCATAGACCTTTAATTTCGATACGTTTAATGTAGTCGGCTTGCTTCTTCATGGTTGTATTTGTTTATACGCTTTAAACAAAAATACGGATAATCTTGGAATAAATCAATGTTTACAGCTCTCTTTTTTCGGATAACTCTTACCTTTGCATCGTAAAAAATATGATAGAAAACATGAATGTAAAAATTATAAGAGCACATCTTGCTTTGCTGGGTGCGGCAAGTATGTGGGGATTGATGTCGCCAATGGGAAAGGCGGCCATGGAAGCTGGAATAACCGGATTGTCGTTGGCTACAATGCGTATGATAGGTGGTGCGGTTTGTTTTTGGATTGCGTCATTGTTTGCTCCGAAGGAGAAAGTTAGTTCGCATGATTTGATGTTACTTTTCTTTGCCGGACTGTTGGGTATTGTGTGCAATCAGGGATGTTTTACATTTGGTTTGTCGCTTACATCTCCTATAGATGCTTCTATTGTAACTACTACCATGCCGATAGTAACTATGATATTGGCTGCACTTTTTTTGAAAGAACCTGTTACACCCAAGAAGGTTATTGGTATATTTCTAGGCTCAATCGGTGCGCTTATGCTGATTTTAAGCAATCAGGGCGGATCGGTAGATGGAGGAGGCAGCATTTTGGGAGATGCATTGTGCATAACGGCTCAGGTAAGTTTTGCCTGTTATCTGACTATATTTAAGAAACTTATTTCCCGCTACAATGTGTTTACACTGATGAAATGGATGTTTACTTATGCGGCTATCTGTTTCATTCCTTTTTCCTACCGTGATTTTTCTGCAATGACGACTATGTCTTTCTCTGCTACGGTATGGATGGAAGTTGGTTATGTTGTCTTATTCGGAACATTCTTTGCCTATATTTTGATGCTCGTAGGTCAGAAGACACTTCGCCCTACCGTCGTAAGTATGTATAACTATATACAGCCCATTGTCGGAACTACAGTATCAGTCTTTTTAGGAATGGGAGTCTTTGGCTGGACCAAAGCATTGGCAGCGGTATTGATTTTTGTAGGTGTTTATGTTGTAACCCAGAGTAAGTCGCGGGCACAGATGCTGGCTGAAGGTGAGAAGGAATAAATGTTTAGCCTATGAGAGAAGATCCGTGTATAAAATCTCCTGTACTTTATTTGCAACATCAATATGAATTGTTGCAGATAGAATATGAATACGAAAAGGAACAGTTTAAGCAGCAAACAGAGCTGATGGGCATTGGACGGAAAATCAAGCGCGGTATGTGCTGGTATCCGTTAAATCTGGGACGAAATTATTATAACGCCTTAAATCAGCTGGTAATAGAAGTTGAGCGGTGTGAAGACAAGGATATCGAACATCAGTTTGAATATGGACGTCCGGTATGTTTCTTTACGCAAGATGTTTCGGGTAAATTGAATTATCTGAACTTTGTCGCAACAGTAAACTACGTGGATGAAGATCGGATGGTTGTGATTCTTCCTTCCGTTGATGCTTTGCTTGCCTTGCAAAGTAAAGAGGTAGTAGGTGTACAACTTTATTTTGATGAAACAAGTTATCGCCTGATGTTCGAGGCTTTAAAGCAAGTTATCGGAGCAAAAAATAATCGTCTGGCAGAGTTGCGTGATATCTTTCATGGAACTCAACCTGCTTCTACTTTTTCGTTTCATCCTTTGCGCTTTCCTTGGTTAAATGCTACGCAGGAGGAAGCTGTGAATAAAGTACTTCATGCTAAGGATGTAGCAATCGTACATGGACCTCCCGGAACGGGAAAAACTACTACTCTGGTAGAGGCTGTATACGAAACTCTTCATCGCGAGAATCAGGTATTGGTTTGTGCACAGAGTAATATGGCCGTCGACTGGATAAGTGAAAAACTAGTCGACAGGGGAGTAAGTGTATTACGTATAGGAAATCCTAGTCGGGTGAATGATAAAATGTTATCGTTCACTTATGAACGCCGTTTTGAATCTCATCCTGACTATCCGCAGCTATGGAGTATTCGTAAAGCGATACGCGAATTGTATGCCAGGAGCAGAAAAGGCGCTGAACGAGAAGCTGTCCGGCAAAAGATTAATTCGCTGAAAGACCGTGCAACAGAATTGGAAATTCGTATCAATGAATCTTTGTTTTCTGAGGCTCGTGTAATTGCCTGCACATTGGTTGGAAGTGCCAATCGCTTGTTGACAGGGCAGAAATTCGGAACATTGTTTATTGATGAGGCTGCTCAGGCACTTGAAGCTGCCTGCTGGATTCCGATACGGAAAGCCGACCGGGTAATATTGGCAGGAGATCATTGTCAGCTTCCTCCGACGGTAAAGGCACCGGAAGCTCTTCGTGCAGGACTGGGACATACGCTGATGCAGACTATTGTAAAGAGTAAACCCGATACTGTTTCACTGCTGAAGCTCCAGTATCGTATGAATGATGAGATTATGCGTTTTTCATCGGAGTGGTTTTACGGAGGGATGTTGCAGTCTGCTCCTGAAGTAAAATATCGTAGTATTCTCGATTTTGATACTCCTATTGAATGGATCAATACTGAAGGATTAGATTGTAATGAGGAGTTTATTGGTGAAAATTATGGAAGAATAAATAAGTCGGAAGCTGAATTATCTATCGAGCAGCTGAAAGGTTATATTACCAAAATAGGACGGGAACGTTTCTTGGATGAACGCATTGATGTAGGTATGATTTCGCCATATAAGGCACAGGTACAATATTTGCGCCGTCTTGTCCGGAATGATGCTTTTTTTAAGCCTTACCGGCAGGCTATCACGATTAATACTGTGGATGGATTTCAGGGACAGGAACGTGATGTGATTCTGATTAGTTTGGTACGTGCTAACGAGGAAGGACAGATTGGTTTCCTGAATGATTTACGACGTATGAATGTTGCGATTACCCGAGCTCGTATGAAACTGATTATATTGGGAGATGCTTCAACATTAACCCGGCATGCTTTTTACAAGAAGCTATATACTTACATAGAAAGTCTGCATGAATAGTTCGAGGATATTGATACACTGATAAACAAAAACTCTTCTTTTATTTCTGGAAACAATCATTTACAGATGATAAAAGAAGAGTTCTTTTATAATGCTTTTTAAAATATGGATATGGATTTATCCTGCTTGAAGACGCTTTTTATTCCGGTAAGTTTTTAATCGTTCTAACGCGTGTTTACGACTTAACATGATTTGGCGTCGGTATACGATACAGGTTGTAATAAAATACACTACGGCTTGTATCCATAATCCCCTGATTATAGGTAAGACATCATGTAATGTTGCTCCCATGGTATTGATGCGTACATAACCGTTTATTCCAAACGTAGAAGGGAAGAACCATGAGAATATTTCCCAAAATTTAGGAATAGCTGCGCCTGGCCATGATATACCTGATATAAACAATAAAGGTACAGAGGTAAATACAAATATCAGCATGCACGATTCTCTGTGATGAATGAATATAGAGCAGGTCATGGCAAAGAAAATACATGCCAGCAGATAAGGTAAAGTAAACCAGAATAAAGTAGCTGGTTGAGCTATCTGTACCAGGCTGAATATTTTAGGAACCAGACAGAGAATATATGTCGACATAACAGCATAGATCATCAGGTATGCAAGCGATTTTCCTAATACAATGCGTAATGTCCCTTGATATTGCCGGCTGATAGGTACAAGGTCGCGGAATCGATTGTTTTCGCGTGCTGTTCCTGCAGACAAACCTACTCCCAGCAATAGAGTTTGTTGGATAATAAGTATTAAAACAGCTGGAATAAGGAAACTGGCAAAACCATCTTGTGGATTGAACAAAGAAACAGACTCATATTCTATTGGAGTTGTACTGATTTCATCTTGTCGTTCTGTTGTATTACCTAATCTCTTTACCTGAATCTCCTTATTCATTTTCAAGGAGGTTTCTGTATTTGCCAGCAAAATTGCTTTGTAATAAAGCATTCCGCTCATGTCGCAATAAATGCTTACGTGAGCTTGCTTACCTTCGGCCAGATCTTGACTGAAGCTTTCAGGGATATATATAATGCCATATACCTTTTGGTCCTTAAGCAATAGCCTTGCTTCTTCCATATCGGCGCAATAAGACTGTATATGTACATCGGGACTTCCATCTACCATACGTATGTATTTTCTGCTTTGAGAACTGTTATTCGCGTCTACCACTGCTGTGGGAACCTCACGAACAACCTCGTTTGTATAGATGAAAGCATATATCAACGGGTAAGCTAATGGAACCAGCAGGAAAAATATCAGGACTCCCTGATCTTTTATCGTAGCTTTAAGTTCCTTTCTGAATATATAGAACAGTCCATTCAGCCCTTGCCGTATAATATGTCGGAGTGAATATTTTTCCATGATTGACCTTTTAAGGAATATATGTATAGTGTAACATAATCGTACGTAGCTTTTTTAGTACGAAGAAAGGGAGTAGCATGAATATTAATAATGCTACAACAGCATGCCAGGCGTAGATCAGTGGATAACCGTTGAGTGCAAGGTTGGCATATAGTAAAAAGTAATGCCTCAATGGGAATAGCACACTGAGTGCCTGAAGAGTCGGATGCATGGCCATAACCGGAAATGTAAATCCTGAAATGGAAAAAGATAAAACTCCCCAAAGTGAGGCTGCACTAAGAGCCAGACGAAGCGTGCCAAATAGGCCAAAGAAAAACAGACCTACAGCTTGTGAAGCCAGTACTAATAAGAGTCCTGACAATAACATTGGGAAGATACCACTGTTACATGGGTAATGTAAAAATCCATAGAGATATACATTGTAGAATACAGCTATGATAAAAAACAGAATTGTTTGTGGTAATAATTTGCCGACCAATGCTGTAACAATGGAATTATCTGCTAAATGAAGTAATTCCTTTGCCGTATTTTCTTTTATTTCAACTCCTATTGTATATGCTGTAATTAGAAAAATCAGTAGCATCAATATTCCGGGAAATAGTGTGTTACACAGATATACGGAATAGTTTAGCCAGGGATTATTCAGTGGATGAGTATCAATGACAATTGGTTGTAAGAATGCTACAGCCTGATCTTCTGTAGCTCCCTTGGCCAATAAGGTACTCTGACCTATGGCAGCAGAAGCAAGCTCACTCATCGTACGTTGATCTCTGTAAAGTAGAGAACCGGCTATCAGGTATGAATAGTTTGTGTAAAAAGACACTTTAGGTTGTCTGCCTGCTATTGCTTTCTCTGTAGTCCCTTCCGGAATGTAATAGAATGAATAAATTTCTCCGCGCTGGATGGCTTCCCTTGCTTCGTTGAAACTACCGTAGTGAGCTACGATTTTAGTCTGCTGAAAAGCATCCAGATTACGTATGATCGTACGTGTAGTTGAAGTATTGTCAAGGTCCACTACGCCTGCAGGCATATTGGTAGGTAGCCCGCTGCTCATTAGCGTAGTAAAGAAAATATAACTGAAAATCGGAGCTATTACCATGCAAAAGAGATACATCGGCTTGGTTGCGATGCGTATAACTTCTCGTTTCGCAATTTGTAACAGGCGTTTATGGACAGTAATTGACATAGTTTATTCTTTATTTTTCAATAATAGCCGACATGCCGGGGCGTAAGTTTTCTACTGTTTGTACGGGTTTGGCTTTTACCTCAAAAGTTTTTAAATCGAATTGTCCGGTTGTCTTGGTTGCTTTCCATGCTGCATAAGTTCCCAAATCTTTCATGTATGTGACCTTGAAAGTTGCATTCTTTTCTAATGCAGGTATATAAGCTGTAATTTCCCCTCCTACGGTAAAATCTTTCAAGAAATCTTCTCGTACATTAAAGGTTACCCACATATCGTCTAGCTGAGCAACATTCATGATTGGAGCTCCAGTACCTACCAGTTCACCTACTTTAGGGAATATTTCTGTAACTTCTCCATCGGCAGACGCTATCAGATAAGTTTCGTTTATATATGAAGTAACTTCGGCCACAGCACCTTTCGCACGCTCTACCTGAGCTGCTGCCATTGCTTTGTCTTCACGTTGTGCACCATTCTTAGCCATTGTGTATTGTGCTTTGGCAGCCCGTTCTGTTGCGGCCATAGCATCATATTGAGCTTTTGCTTCATCTCTTTTTTGAGCAGACATAACTCCTTCTTCATACAATCTGTTTACACGGTTATATGATTTTTCTGCGATGTCCAGACCAGCTTTTGCCTTTTGCCACATTTCGAATGCTGCTTGCAACTGTTCTGAACGAGTGCCACGGATTGCTTTTTCATTTAAAGCCTGTGCAGCTTGTTCTGCTGCCTGTGCCTGAGATAATTTAGCCTGTACATCCGGAGCTTCAAGTATAGCAAGTGTATCTCCAGCCTTTACTTTTTCTCCTTCATCTACTAAAAATTTAAGTATACGTCCTGGCACTTTGCTCGAAACGCGATATTCAGTTGCTTCTGCCTGACCTTGAATAATTTCAGGACCCTTTCCGAGAGTAAAGAATCCGATGATACTTACAATGACAATTACTGCAGCAAGTGTAAAAAATGCCAGCATGATATTGCTGTGTTGAGATTTTTCAGTCATATTGATTTATTATTTTAATGTTCCCATTGATTTGTTCAAATATATTTCACTCATTTTCAGATCGATTTGTGCATCAATCTTGCCAGATTGTGCTGACAACCAAGCCGTTTGTGCTTCTAGCACATTGCTTGCAGGTATGACTCCTTCTTTAAATCCCAGATTGGCATATCGCAAATTTTCTTCGGCTTTTTCCATGTTTTTTTCTGCCATGGTCAGCTTTTTCACAGCTTCATTAACTTTATACGAGCTTTGTGTGACTTGAAGCTCTACCTTTTCTTTTATATCTTCCAGTTGGTAGCGTGCTATATTGGCTTCAGCTTTGGCAGCTTTGACTTTGTATATACCTTCTCCCCAATGGAATACAGGTATTTTTACGACAACACCGATTCCCCACATTCCTCTGAATTTATTTTCAAATCCATTAGTCAGTGAAGGATTTGTGAACAAGTAGTTTGCTGTTAATCCGACTGAAGGAAGAAACTCGGCACGAGCAACATTTACCTTCTGTCTGTAAATCTTTTCGGCAAGTTCTAGCGATTTAAGTTCCTGACGGTTTGCAAATGCGGTATTTACATTGCTTTCCGTGTATGTATTGGGTAATGTCAAATCTTTAATTTCTTCATCTGCCAGTCGTATTTCTGTATCCAATGGGATGCCACAGAGCTGGCATAGTACCATTTTAGATAGACTTAACCCATCTTCTACCTGAGTAAGTGTTATTTCTGCTTCATTTACTTTTACTTTTACACTGAGTTCATCCGCAGTTGTAGCTACTCCTTCGGCAACCATTTTACTCACGTCAGAGTCTAACTTTTGAACAAGTTTCAGGAAGCTTTCTGCCAATTTCTTTTTATTGACCAGAGAGATGACTTGCCAGTAGGCTTGATCCGTACTTAATATTACATCCTGCATGCCTGTAGCATGTTGTGATTGTGCCAACTGCTCTGCATACTTCGTTATTTTATTATATGCTACGATTTTTCCTCCCATAAAAATAGGCTGGGTAAGGGTAGCAGCTCCTACATATAAATTTCTGGTATCAGTACGAAATGCATCAATAATACTTTGTCCTGCATTGTTTAATGCTCCTGGAATTTTTCCCATAGCATTGCTTAAAGGAGTAAGGAGGGGAAGCAATTCAGGATGTTGCATTGCTATTTGTTGCAATTCTTGTCCCAAATGTTGTAATTCGTTTCCTACGCTGGTTCCCATATTGCCAATGACTTGTTTCTGGTCATTGCTTAGTAAAGATATTTCTTTTTGGGTACGCATATAGCTTCCCGTCACATCTATCTTTGGGAGATAATTCGTAAATGCTGCTTTTTGCTGGTAGTGAGCAGCATTTATTTTTTCTTGCGCGATGCGTAGTTCTTTGTTGTTCGCGAGAGCCAGTGCACGGCAACTGTCCAAATTTAAGATTCGTTGGGCATAACCATTTAGAACCAGCCCGAACAATAAAATGAAACTTAAAATTCTTTTCATTACCAATTTTCTTTAGTGTTTAGTTGCTTATGCAACATTGCAAATGTATTATAATATAAACAAATCACCAAGTAAAAAGGTTGAAAAGGAAGAGCGTTTCTGTGTCTTTTTTGCTTTTTTAGCTTAACTGTCTTTTTGAAAAATTAGAAACTAGTCAGTTTAGAACGTTTGGGTTTATTAGCAATAGAATTAGAAACCACTTGTGGAGTAGAGTTTGTACCAAACCAACGTGTCATTATTCTAGTTTCACTAGGAGTTGTTGATGGGAAATTGCCATGCTCTATGTGATACAATACAGGGACCATCAAGGAATCTTGTTCTGTTCCCAGTTCTCCCAAATATCCGGTAAGGTCCTCACTTTCTTCATAATCGGGCTTCAGGCCATCTGTATAATAATCGTAATAATTTTCTGAATTACTTATGTACGAAGTAGTTAGCCAGAATTCTAGTTGCGGATGAGCTGCATTGGTGAATAAACTTTGAGCTACATTTTTACCAAATGTATTTTCTCCTACCTGAATTAATTTGTCACCTAAATATGGGCGCAGGCAGTTGATTATGATTTCTGAAGCTGAAGCTGTATTTCCTGTTGTCAGCACATAAAGATGGTCGAACGAAGCATTGGATACTCCTTGCAGAAGAGCTGGGTCGAACACATAATTTTCTGTTTTATTCAGTTTATCATTAAATATCAGGTTGAAACATGTTTTTCCCATTGCATCAGCAGGAGCAAGTATGGTACTCAATAGTAAAGCTGTAGAAACGTAGCCACCGGGGTTGTATCTTAAATCCAGAACAATCTCATTGGGTGATGAGGCTAGCCCTTCTGCAAATTTGCTTTTCAGCTCAGTTTCCTCTGTTATTTCGAAACTGTTATACATGATATAGAAAACTTTTTTTCCGCCCGATGTTGTAAAATTGCGTGTTAAGTATACACTTGGTTCCTCAACGATTCGTGGAGCAGGTGTCGTAAATTCCAGACTGTCTGGAGTTCCGTTGTCATTCATTCTTGCAACCTGATAGCGGTAAGTTTTGCTTGGGCGTTGGAAGTATTCTGTATAATTGCTACTCGTAATTTTCTGACTGTCGACCATAAAAATATGATCGCCACGCTTCAATCCCATTTCACTGGCCGGAGAATCCGGTTGAGTATATAATATTGTATAATAATAGTCTCCGCTTACACCGCGAACCAAACTTCCTTCGATGCCGAATGTAGGATAACTGCTTTGCACACGGGATATTTTAACAGAATCGATGTGAGAGAAAAGAACGCCATTTTTCTGGTCACGATCAGATGCCACCGATGTTAAAAAATCTGCCGGCTTATCGAAAAAATCCAGTCCGTCTTCAGCAGGAAGATCCTCATAGAACAGATAATTCTGTTGCATGGTTTCATACATCCATGTCTTACTTGCAATTAAGGCATAGTATTCACCAGAACGGTCTTCTCCGCATGACGATAGAAAAAACGTTGGAAAAATGGAACTGAGTATGAAATAAATTAAGTATTTTCTCATAAAGTTTTATTTCATTTCGAATGAGTTCTGACCGATCATATTGCCATCAGCAAAAATGTATACGGTATATGTTCCCGCAGGGAGGAATTCTTCTACATCCCAATATACGGTAACACTTTGTTCCTCACCAGTATATTCAATATATTTCTTGATAGAATATGTAATCTGACGATCTTCGTATGGGAATGTTGTATCACCTTTCGATAAGATTTCGTTGTTAGGTTTGGCAATACGGATATATAGAGTTTTATTACCCGTTTTGGCTGTAATGTTCTTGACGATGGTGAACGAGATAGCAATTTTCTTCACGTCCTTTACTTTACGTGCTTTTTTACCTCGTTTATTCATTGGAAGAGCAGATATATTCGTTGCATCAAGTTGGGCTGCCAGTGATACTCGCTCATTAAGATTTTTCTTTTCAGCGGCTAGGGTATTGATTTGTGCAGTAGCTGCTGTATATTTACTTTTCACTTCCTGATTTTCTTCCATCAGTGCAGCATTGATTCGATTCAGTGAGTCGATTTGCATGACATAACTTCTCAATACGGCACGAACAGTTTTCAGTTCTTTTTTCAAGCGTATGATTTCAGCGGCGTTGCTACTTTTTACCTGGCGGAGTTCTTCGAGCAAACGTTGGGTCTTTAACTTTTCACTTTCCAGCTTTTCGCGTAGAGAGTCATTATTTATTTGTACCTGAAGCTCGTCATATTGAGTGGCAAAAGTGCTGTATTCGTTTTCCATCTCTTCTTTTTCGACGGCGAATACTTCAGTCATTTCTTTATTTTTGCGAAATTCATTGAACGCTAAAAATGAAACTCCAGCAATTACAACAATCAATGCTGCTATAACGATGATTAATTTCTTATTTTTTTCCATGAAAACTGATTTTGTGGCAAAAATACAATATTTTACTCATAAGCATCGTCCTTTAGCCTAAAAAAAACAAAATCTAGCGGAGTTCCAGTATTATAGGAGGAATATCTCCTTTAATCCATTGGTAAAAGATCTTTTCCGGATAAAGCTGTGCATTATCTGATATCCAGTTGTTAAGTATGTCGATAACTGGTATATCATTTTCTGCCGTCATCGTGTTTTCATCGTATGTGTATATCTGTTTCGGGGTAGTTTGGTAGGTGTCGTATACTCCTCTGACATCTACATCGCAGTAAAGTCCGCTTTCTATCGTACAGTTGTTGCTTTTATATACCAGTGATCCATATTTCTTTTTTGATGGATATCCTATCGTTTTGTATGTGTAGCAATTTTTCATTTCACTTCTTGGTTCCATGGTATAGCAGATACCTCCACTACTCAGTGTATTAGTAAAATCACAACTTGCCATATAGCAGTTTAACAGTTGTCCGAAATTACTGAAAGATATACCGGAAGCCTGAGCGTTTGGCAGTTGAAAATCAATGTTCTCTGCAGAGCAGTTAATGACGCATCCTTTATTGATTCCGGCAATACCGCCAGCCTGCTTAACCGATTCTCCTGTAAAAGAATTGTTCCCTTTGATATGACATCCTGTTATTGTACCATTGTTCCTACCTGTAAGAATAGCTTCATATTTACAGGTATATCCGGCATTGGAGTATGATACGTTCTCAATATTTAAATCCTTGATAATGCCAGCTGTATCAACAAAAGAAAACAAAGCATATGAATCCATATTGCTTTTAGGTTCTAATTTTAGTCCGTACAGTGTATGGTTTTGTCCGTCCAGGCAATCTATAAATCCTGAGTTTTCGAAACCTGATTGGTTATAATGTCCGATACTTTGCAAACGTGCACACTCTTCGGGAGTAAAATGAATGTCATTTAATAGATAATAAGTCATTTTTCCATTGACAGATGTTCCGAACTCTTCTAAACATCTGTCGCCATACGCTTCTCCATTGATAAGATAAGTAAAAGCGATAAAATCTTCAGCTGTACTGATTCCGCATCCGTCGTTTGATGATTTTATGTTATAATTATACCGATATCCGCTTTGAAAGGCTGAAGAATGAACGGATGCTGTGTATGTTTCCTCCTCAGTTGTGATATTTATATCTACCCGTATCTCTGGAGCTGGAGGAACAAGCAGCGTATATATACCATTTTCTTGTTTTGTAAATACTTGGGGATAAGGGTGCTCCTCTGTGTATTCCATTTCAGCAGAAAAAGGATCGAATGAGTGTACTGAAACAGAAGGAGTAAACTGTATTTCTTGGAGCTGCTTGTTTAGAAGCGGATCAACATGAAAGACAAGTTGAGAGAATAAATGACTGAATTTTAAAATAATAGGAGAACCGTATCGGGTATTTCCTGTAGAGTATAAAATGTCTTTTAATTTTCCGTCAGGTTCATATATCGTAAAATTATCACTCTCCATGTAAGGATAATAGGCACTGACAACCGCGTCCGACTGATCAGTATTCCATTGTAGTTCGGAAGTATAATTCCATACTCCGTGCGTGTAAGTAAGCGGTATATTTTCTGCACTTATACCTCCTCTGCTGTAAAAAGAGATTATACTGTTTTCTTCCAATTGTCCGGAAATATCGTTTCTTGATTCTTTTTCTTCAAAAGTGGCATATTCTTTTCCTGTGATGATTACCTGCTTCAATTTCTGTTCGGAAAGCTTTTCGGATGTACATCCGTTTAATATTGTAAATAAGATTATGATTGTTGATATATATTTCATGGCATTATTTCAACTTGACTTTTTATAAGAATAACGCCATATTTAGAATTTATGTACTTTTTTGGAAAAAAATACGCTGCCGAACCTTCTCAGGCAGGCAGCGCAAGCTACAATACAAAATACAAATACAACTAAACGAGATATATTGTAAAATTAAGAAATAGAAACCACAAATAAAATTTTGAGGACAAGAAAATTGCAATTTCTATTCTTTCTTTTGTTTTTTAGTTCTTTAGACAATACCTTGAGCCATCATAGCATGTGCTACTTTCATAAATCCTGCAATGTTGGCACCTTTTACGTAATTGATATATCCGTCAGGTTCAGTTCCGTATTTTACACATTGTTCATGGATGTTATGCATAATTTGGTGCAATTTTTCGTCAACTTCTTGAGCAGTCCAGCTCAGATGCATTGCATTCTGGCTCATTTCCAGTCCTGAAGTTGCAACACCACCGGCATTTACAGCTTTACCCGGAGCATACATTAGCTTATGTTCGATGAATGCATCGATAGCTTCTGGAGTACATCCCATATTTGAAATTTCTCCAACGCAAAGTACGGAATTATTTATCAAGTTCATGGCATCTTCTCCGTTCAATTCGTTCTGGGTTGCACAAGGCAGAGCAATATCTACTTTTACTTCCCATGGACGACGTCCTTCTACGAAAGTAGAACCAGGGAACTTGTCGGCATACGGTGCTACGATATCATTGCCAGAAGCACGCAGTTCAAGCATATAGTCAATCTTTTCTCCGCTGATACCATCTGGATCATAAATGTATCCGTCCGGACCAGAGATAGTAACTACCTTAGCACCTAATTGAGTAGCTTTGGTTGCTGCTCCCCATGCGACGTTTCCAAAACCGGAAATAGCCACAGTCTTTCCTTTTATATCTATACCTTTCTTATCGAGCATGTGTTTTACAAAGTACAAACCACCAAATCCAGTAGCTTCTGGGCGGATTAATGAACCGCCGAATTCCAAACCTTTACCAGTGAATGTACCTGTAAATTCATGTGTTAACTTTTTGTACATACCGAACATATATCCAACTTCACGGCCGCCTACACCGATATCACCGGCAGGAACATCCATGTCTGGACCTACATGACGCCATAATTCAAGCATGAATGCCTGGCAGAAGCGCATAACTTCAGCATCACTCTTGCCACGTGGTGAGAAATCAGAACCACCTTTACCACCACCCATCGGAAGAGTTGTCAATGCGTTCTTAAATGTCTGTTCGAAACCTAAGAATTTCAGGATAGAAAGATTTACAGATGCATGGAAACGGATACCACCTTTATACGGGCCGATGGCATTATTAAACTGTACACGATAACCTAAATTTACTTGTACTTTGCCTTTGTCGTCCACCCAAGGTACACGGAATGTTATGATACGGTCTGGTTCAACCAAACGCTCTATCAGTGATGCTTTTTCAAATTCGGGATGTTGATTGTAAATATCTTCAATAGAAAGTAGAACTTCTCTAACCGCCTGCAAGTACTCTGATTCACCCGGATGCTTAGCTTCCAGAGATGACATAATCTGGTTAATGTTCATGACATTTTTAATTTAAGGTCTGACAAAATGAAATTGTTTGTTACTGCAAAGATAGGTTTTTATGTAGAACATCAAAATATTTCAGAATGTTTTTGCGGGTGAAAAGTGATAAAAAGTTAAAGCCTGAAAGGTGCTACATGTGTCTGAAAGTAATTTTTATCTGCTGCTAAGTTGCACAAATCAATAGAAATCACGTTATTTGTTAAACAAATAAAGCTTAAACCTTGAAGCTATGCTCAGTAAGTTAAAATTAAACCAACTTTATTTTAAAGATACCCAGTTTGTCAGTTTAATGACTAAACGCATCTTTAATGTACTTCTTGTGGCAAATCCGTATGATGCTTTCATGCTCGAGGATGACGGTCGCATTGATGAAAAGATATTTATCGAATACATGAATCTCAGTCTTCGTTATCCTCCTCGCTTTACACAAGTGTCTACTGAGGAAGATGCATGGAAGCAACTGGGAAATACAATGTTCGACTTGGTTATCTGTATGCCCGGATCGGACAATAGTGATACGTTCGACATTGCTCGTCAGATAAAGGAAAAATATCCTCATATACCATTAGTTGTTCTGACACCTTTCTCTCATGGTATTAAAGAACGAATGGAGCATGAAGACCTGAGTATTTTCGAGTACGTGTTCTGCTGGTTGGGAAATACAGATTTGCTGGTATCTATCATAAAGTTGATAGAAGACAAGATGAATCTGGAACACGATATAAAAGAGGTTGGTGTACAGATGATATTACTTGTAGAAGATTCCATCCGTTTTTATTCGTCTGTACTACCTAATCTGTATAAGTTCGTGCTTCGCCAAAGTCAGGAGTTTGCCACCGAAGCATTGAATGAGCACCAACGTACGTTGCGTATGCGCGGACGTCCTAAAATAGTACTGGCCCGCTCTTACGAAGAGGCGATGGACTTATACAATAAATACCAGAATAATACGTTGGGTATCATATCGGATGCCCGTTATCCGCGTGAGGGTAAAATTGATCCGCATGCAGGTATTCGTTTTCTTACCGAAGTTAGAAGTCGTGATCCATTTATTCCATTGATTCTTCAATCGGCAGAAGTCAGCAACAAAGAGTTTGCCCTTAGTTGCGGCGCTCAGTTTATCGATAAGAACTCGAAGAAAATGAATATCGACCTGCGCGAAGCTGTTTCCGAAAATTTTGGTTTTGGTGATTTCATTTTCCGCAATCCGAATACGATGGAGGAAGTGGTACGTGTGCATAATTTGAAGGAACTTCAAAATGCCATTTTCTCTATACCGGCCGAATCATTCCTTTATCACATCAGTCGTAATCATATATCGCGTTGGTTATATTCGCGCGCCATATTCCCCGTTGCAGAGTTCTTGAAACAAATAACCTGGGAGTCTTTGCAAGACATCGATGCCCATCGCCAGATTATATTCGAGGCGATTGTGAAGTACCGCAAAATGAAAAATCAGGGAGTTGTAGCCGTTTTCCAGCGTGACCGTTTTGACCGTTATTCTAACTTTGCCCGTATCGGTGACGGTTCGCTGGGAGGAAAGGGACGAGGACTTGCCTTTATTGATAATATGGTAAAGAGGCATGCCGAATTCGAAGAGTTTGAAAATGCCTCAGTTGTGATTCCTAAGACGGTGGTACTTTGTACAGATATATTCGATGAATTCATGGATATGAACCAGCTGTATCAGGTGGCACTGAGTGATGCTGATGATGAAACCATATTACGTGCTTTTTTAAGAGCCAAGTTGCCCGACAGACTGGTTGAAGACTTTTTCGCCTTCTTCGATGTTGTGAAGTCACCTATTGCTATCCGTTCGTCCAGCTTGCTGGAGGATTCTCATTATCAGCCATTTGCTGGAATCTATTCTACTTATATGATTCCTTACCTTACAGATAAATATGAGATGCTGCGCATGCTGAGTGATGCGATAAAAGGCGTTTATGCATCGGTTTATTACAAAGACAGTAAGGCATATATGCAAGCTACCAGCAACGTTATCGATCAGGAAAAGATGGCTGTTATTTTACAGGAAGTGGTAGGTACTCAATACGGTGACCGTTTTTATCCTTCTATTTCAGGAGTAGCACGTTCTATCAATTATTATCCGATTAACGATGAACTGGCAGAAGAGGGAACTGTAAGTCTTGCTTTGGGATTAGGAAAATATATTGTCGATGGAGGACTTACGTTGAGAGTTTGTCCTTACCATCCCGATAAAGTGCTCCAGACAAGTGAGATGGAAATGGCTTTGCGTGAAACTCAGACGCGTTTTTATGCCCTCGATTTGAAAAATATGGGACAAAACTTTTCACTCGATGATGGTTTTAACCTGTTAAAGCTTCCTGTGAAGGAAGCCGAAAACGATGGCTCTTTGAATTATATTGCTTCAACATACGATCCGTATGATATGGTAATACGCGACGGAATCTATCCGGGTGGACGTAAAGTGATAACTTTTGCCAATATTCTTCAGCACGATGTCTTTCCATTGGCACGTATTCTTCAATTGGTTCAAAAATATGGACAGGGAGAAATGCGTCGTCCCGTAGAGATTGAGTTTGCCGTAAATCTGAATGCAGCAGAGAAGAAAGGAGTATTCTATTTGTTACAGATACGTCCGATGGTAGATATGAAAGCCGATTTGAATGAAGATTTGGATGCTATCCCCGAAGAGCAGCTCCTGCTGAAGAGTGTAAATTCTCTCGGACAAGGTATTATGGACGATATTCAAGACGTAATATATGTAAAGACCGAAGGGTATTCCGCTTCCAATAATCAGCTGATTGCCTATGATATAGAGAAACTTAACAAACGTTTCTTGGATGAAGGAAAGCATTATATTCTTATTGGTCCGGGACGCTGGGGAAGCAGTGATACATGGCTGGGTATTCCGGTAAAATGGCCTAATATATCGGCTGCACGTGTCATTGTAGAGGCTGGACTCACCAATTATCGTGTCGATCCGAGTCAGGGAACCCATTTCTTCCAAAATCTGACATCCTTCGGCGTCGGTTATTTTACGATAAATGCATATATGAACGACGGACTGTATAATCAGGAATTGCTGAACAGTATGCCGGCTGTGGAAGAAACCAAGTATTTACGCTGGGTACATTTCGATAAGCCGCTTGCTGTCAAGATGAATGGTAAGAAGAAAATAGGAGTGGTTAGTTTTGACTGATCGGATAAATATAAGACAGGTGGGGCAACTTCAGTATAATTGCTCCACCTTTCTTTTTATAGCTTTTTTATCCGTTATTCCGGTAATCCAGCGGGCTCATCCCCACATATCTTTTAAAATATTTTCCGAAAAAGGACATGTTAGCAAAGTTGAGCGAGTCTGAGATCTCCTGAATCGAAAGATTTGTTGATTTTAGTTGCGACTTTGCATCCATGATAACCATGCGCGAAATGATTTCCATGCAGGTATTTCCCGTTGCCTGTTTTACCGTAGTGCAGAGGTGTGTTTGAGTTATTCCTAACTTTTCGGCATACCATGCTACATTACGTGTTTTATTGTAATTCTGCATGACCAGCTGAGTGAAGTTTTTGCATAACATTTCGCTCTTCGACAAATTACTTTTGTTTTCATTTGCCCGGTTGCTGTACATGGCTGCTATACCTATATGTATATTATTATAGAGGTGTGGAGTTATGAACTTTCGGGTATTTTCGTTAAAGAATTCATACAGCTTTATCAAAAAACAGAGATAATCTTTCAGCAGTGCAGCACCTTCCTGACGGAGGGTAATGAGCGGGCGTCCTAAAGTGATGTATAAAGTATTCATTGTAGAACGGTTTAAGTTAGCCTGTTCTACATATTTCGATGAAAACCCTCCGAAGTATAATTCCATTTCTCCTTTTACACTATGTATCTGAAGAATTGTTCCGGGCATGATTGTCACAAAATCGTTGGCGCGTACAGTTATTCGGTTCAGGTTAACCGATGCTTCTACTTCACCGCTCATACACAGAACGAAAATTTCCGATTTTATTCGGCATGGGAAATTGGTGTATAAGCTTAGTAGCTCTTTACTGATACCTGTCCCTACAATCCATTCTTCCGGTAAATCTATCTTGGGTAATTCTTTTTCCATCGTTTAAAACTTTCTGCAAAGTTATATGTTTTTTGAAATATAGACTATTCACTGATTAGTTAAATAACCTAATATAGTTTATAAATTAGTACGTTATATATTCACTTTTAATATCATATTAAAAAATAGAACAAAAATAATAAGATTAGACCTTGCCAGTTCCTCTAAAAGGTTGTTACTTTGCACCGACTAATAAAAATAAAAATTTAAGGTATCAAATGAAAAAGAATTTGTTTTTTTACTTGTTTGCTGTATTGTGTACAGTGAGCTTGTTCACTTCTTGTAGTGACGATGATGAACCAACAGTAACTGTCCCTGGTAATGTTGATGTAGCAGGTGACTATACAGGTACATTGGATGTTAAATTAGTATCGGCAGGTATTGAAACACCGGCTGGCACTGTTCCTTCACAGTTGGTTTCTGTTATTAAGTCAGGAGAAAATACCGTAGATCTGAAAATAACTAATTTTTCTTTCAGTGGTATGCCGCTGGGTGATGTTGAGTTAAATGGTTGTCAGTTAACTGATGGTGGTAATGGCAAATATACTTTCACAGCAACAGAATCTTCTATGGAATTAGCCGGTGTGCTGGTTGCTGATGTGAAGGCAAATGGAACTTTTGCAAACGAAACTCTTGCTATTGATTTGGATATAAATAATATAAAGCTTGCTGGCAATGCTGTTCCTTATACAGTAAAAGCTGTTTATGAGGGCACTAAACAGTCAGGTTCTGAAAGCAGTGAAGCAAAGATCCTTTCTTTTGTTTTCGACAAAGAAGTTGCAGCTGTAGATTCATTGGTTGTTGGTGATGTGGTTATCAACGAAGAATCTAAGACTATTACTTTCATGGTTGCTGATACTGCAAAAGCTGAATATCTTACAGCTTTAGTTCCGACTATTGAAGTTTCTGATGGGGCAACTGTCACTCCTGCAAGTGGTGTAGCACAGGATTTCTCAAATGGTAAGACTGTAACTTATACAGTTACTGCCGCTGGTGGTAATGTGGCTGAATATAAGGCTTCTATTGTTGGAAAAACTGCATTCTATGATTTTGAAGATTGGAAAACAGTTGAGGTTAAAAGTGAGTTTGATGGTTCTGTTCAATGGACATATCAACTTCCTGTTGCTGGTGCATGGTCGGGGGCAGATGCCGCATTACAGTTGATACCTGTAATGGTTCCAACTTTTGATGCTACTCAAAGAAGCCTATTGCCGACTGATGAAGCTTATTCTGGTAGCAAAGCTGCAAAAGTGGTAACATTGGATACCGAAGGTGCTCCGAGCTTTATGCCTGGAGTTTTTCCTAGTGTTCCTAAAGTTACGTCAGGTTCTTTATTCTTAGGGGATTTTGAAGTTGATGCTCAAAAAACATTACGTAGTACACGTTTTGGTGTGCCATATAGTGCTAAACCTATAGTTGTTCGTGGCTATTATAAATATATTCCGGGCGAGGTATATTATCGTTGTGATGATCCGGAGAAATCGAATGAGGCTGTAAAAGATGCTTCATTGAAAGATGAATGTGCCATAAGTGCTGTTTTGTATGAAGTTTCTTCTTATGAAACAACAGAGGATCATGATAAAGATGAACGTTTGGACGGTACAAATATATATACATCTGATAAGATTGTTGCTATGGATGTATTGGAAAGTGGTGCAACAGACGGATATGTTTCATTTGAATTAAATTTGGAATACAAGCAAGAATTTGATGCAACAAAACTGTATCGTTTTGCTATTATATGTTCGTCAAGTAAAAATGGTACAACTTTCTCTGGAGCTCCAGGTAGTACATTATATGTAGACGATATTGAGGTTATAGCAGAGTAATTAATCAAAATTAATAAGAGAAGAGGTGGTGAAGTATTATTACTTTACCACCTCTTTTTATTTGTACAAATTATAAAAAAACATGCTGATGTTTTATCCAATTCTTGGGCAAGTTTTCTTGAATTTATGCTCATGTTTTTTTAGTATACGGTGATTCCTAAAATATAGATATCTGATATAAACTAAAAAGGCTCTATCAATCGTATTTGGGAGAATGACAGAGCCTTTTTTATAGTAAGTAAAGTGGTTGATTCTTAATGTAATAAACTCTTTTGGGAAGAGCCTGATCTTTGGTTTGCCCTCACGTTTTCTTCAATAGCTGAAAATTTGATGAAAGGCCTGAAAAATATGTATTTCTATTATGCGAGGTTAAAACTCGTAGCCAAATCCGAAATTCAGATAAATGGGGTACATGGCAAAAGAAATAGTATTGAAGTCTTTCTTGAATATGTCATTGAGTCCCCATGTCAAATCGGCGTGTACAGTGAGGTGTTTGTAAGCTTTCCAGCTTCCTCCAGCCTGAATACCCCATTGGAAACGACGTAATTCATCAGAAAAGTCATATGCAGCTGAGTTGTCACCTTCAAAATCAATGCGGCTTCCCGTTGCATCGGGAGTGCGCAAATGTCCTTCATAAACTTCTCCTGAAAAATCTCCATCCATCATGTATGAGAAATAAGGACCGGCTACAACTTTCCAGCGGTTATTGATTTTATAGTTTGCCAACAATGGAATAGTGATATACGACATCTTGACTTTGGTTTTGACACCTCCGGTCCAAAGGCCTTCTACTTTTCCGCCTACTTCGTTGAAGATAGCCATTCCGTAATTTTTTACTGTAGCACGTGTGGTCATGTCTTTGCTGTCAAGTCTTACTCCAAGACTTATTCCCCATTTCTGGGCAGCATCAACCCATTTTGTTGCGTTTCCTTCAATTGTTATGGCAAGTCCCGGTGAGTAACTGTCCAAGCTTCTGATCTCTTTTGGAAGAGGAAGCGGTGAAGTTCCTCCGATATTGACTCCCGCCTTGAATTCGTAATCTAGTCCATGTAGGGATGACCATAACAAACCTTTATGTTCGGTAGACTGTGCATGTAACAAATTTGCTCCTGCAGTAAGTGCCGCAGCTAATATAAATATATATTTTTTCATATTCCTGTTTCGAATATCTAGATGATTGAATTGTATTATTCACAAGTTATTTCTACTTCGTCAATGCAAAGCTCACTTCCTATAGCCCCTTCGAAATAGGCTCCCTGAATGCTGGAAGAGAAGACAATAGCAAGTTTATATTTACCAGCTTTCAGATTATCTTCATTAATGGTTTTACCATTTTGGAGCTTGAAGTCCAGATCAAATCTGGTCCACTGGTCGGTTGCTTCTGTTTTGTCTATACGTGCCATTGAAACAATGTTTTTTGCCTTCTCGTTGCCTTCCGTAAATAAGTCACCATCCAGTGAGAAGTCACTGTTGGGTGCTTCATAAAGCACGGCATAGATATCACCGGTATCGGTTTTTCCTGAAATGACATTTCCGTTCTGGTCTGTCAATGTTGCTCCCGGTTTATATTTGTAGTATCCTGACATTTTCAGAGGTTTCCGTGTGAAAGGGAAGCCGAACTGAGTTGCTTGTCGTGGAGCAATAATAGCATAAGTCATGTTGAAAGAGCCGATAAAGAGATTTCCGGCTGCAATCGGCATTTTAGGGTTGGTATTCATACCGAAGGTTCCTGTTGACTGAGTAACTAGTTTTACACATTTGCCTTCTACTCCTCCGTCAGCCTGTGATGTCGGATATTGTATGGCATTGGTTGCCATGCCGCATAAATTATATCCCTGATTACCACTAGCCCATTGCATGATACCATTTACATCAGTCAGATATAATACATGATATGGATTGATTTCTCTTAAGTTTTCGAATGAATATTTTAAAGGCAGCTCTATTGTATATAGATTAACTGTATAAGTTGCCTTGTTACTTCCATCTTCGGATGTGACAGTGAAGGTACGCTCTTTTTCAGTGCTGAAATCGTAGTAAGGTGGATTGTCTTTGCTTTGAGATTGGTCTGGACTGATGGTAGCCCCGTCAGGGAGAGTAAAATTCAATTCCTGAGCTGCTACATTAGAGCCTTCGAAAACGAAGATATCGATTTCTCTGCTTATTTCATTGATGTTTATTAATTGGATATTTGCTCCGCTGCATCCGTCTATTGCCGCTTCTACATTTAATGCTTCATCCTGAATGCAGGATATTGTGGATAAGGATAAGGTGATTCCGATTAAAATGTTTTTTAAATCCATGTCTCTTTTAGTTATTGTTGATATGGCAAATATACGATAAAAAAAGCCCTTCGGAAGCTAATTTCATTTAATTTTTATACCGTATCTATGAAAAATAGACTAAATGAAAAATTGTAAAATACATGAATTTCGCTGTTTTATGATATGCTAAAGGTTGTGGAAAATAAAAAATAGGACAAAAATAAAAAAAAAAGACCTTTCCAATTTAATTAAAACTCTGTTACTTTGCTCCCTGAAAAAATTAAATTATTACTTGGATGAAAATGAATAACTGTTTAAAGGCTCTTTTTTCATTGGTGTTGTTGGCTTTTTTAGGCAGCTGCTCTAATGAAGAAGGAAAAGAGAGTGTTACAGGACAAGGACGTATTATGGTCGATTTGTCGACCGACTTGTCTTACAGCCGTTCGGTAGACGAAAGTGCTTACCGTAACGTAAACAATTATAAGGTATCTCTATATAAAGGAGAAGAACCTGTTTACACGGATAAACTTTATGGCGATCTGGAATTGGAACAGAGTGTAGACTTTGGAGTTCCTTATACGCTTACTGCTTATTATGGAGAGGATGTTGCTGCTGGTTACGACAAACTGTACGTAAAGGGTAGTCAGACATTTACGGTATCTCAAGGTGATAAAAAAACTGTTTCTATTCTTTGTAAACCTGCCAATGCCAGAATTACTTTAGTTTATAAAGGAAATGATGATAACGATGCATTCGAAGATTACTTCCAGGATTGTACCGTTACTATAAAGACCGACTATATGGATGAGGCTTGGACTATGAATAAGTCGAATGAAGGTCAACAGCTTTATCTGAAAACCGGTGATGAAGGTACAAATGCTACTTTGTCTTTCTCTTTAATCGATAAAAATGGTGAACCTGTATCTGTTGATGGTTTCGATACTTCTAAGGTAATCGATTTGAAACCTTGCTATTCTTATACTTTGACTATCAAGCCGAATAAAACAGATATTCCAGGAGGTAAAGTAGGATTGGATATTACTGTTGTTGATGATGTTACTAATGAAGATGTTACTGTTAATATCCCGGGTGATTACATTCCAAATTAAGATAAAATACGAATAAAATGAAAAAATATAAGAGTTTAATATGGCTTTTAGGCCTTATTGTAGGTTTGTCATCTTGCGAAATGCGTGATGAACTTTTGGGTAAAGGAGGAGCCGGAGAAAATGCCGGTACATTGGAACTCGATTTGGCTTCTATATATAATGGAGTTACGTTAAGCCGTGCAAACGAGACTGTTGATGGCGGAACTACAACCGGAAGCTTTAATGAAGAAGATGTAAATGTAGACAACTATACATTGATTGTAACAAATACTGAAACTCAGGAAGAAGCAGCCAGAGGTAAAGTCAGTGAATTGAAGAACGAAAACGGTAAGGTAGTTCTTCCTTTGGGTGAAGGAAGTTATGCTGTAACTGCTTACAATTACGAAGGTGAAAATGTAACGGTATCCGAACGTCCGTACTTTAAAGGTGAGCAGACTTTTTCTGTAAAGAAAGGTATTTCTACAAGTGTTGATCTGACTTGTAAGCTGGCATGTGTTGAAGTTTCAATAGGCTTGACAAGTTCGTTTGAAGAAGCTTTTAAAGATGATTATACAGTTGTGGTAGATAATGGTGATGGAGCTAGTCAGGTATTCGACAAAAATTCCATTGGCAAAAAATATTATTATCAGACACCTGACCATCAGAGTACCCTAAATGCTTCTATTAAGGCAACTTCTGTAGAAGGTAATTTCGTAGAATTGAAAGCAACCATTCAGAAACCTACCGATGCAGAAGGTGGTGAATCTGATTTGGAAGGGGGAGATTCTTTTGAAATCAAGTTGACAGAAGAAGGTTCTACCGAGTCTTCTATTTCGATTGGCATCACAGTCGACCTGACATTTACTGAAGTGGGTGAAACTATCGAAATCCCGGTAGGTAATATTATTTATGAAGGTCCGGAAGAGGGAGGTGATCCTGATGAGCCGACTACTGGTACTTTGTCTGTTACAGGTATTCCAGCGACATATGATTTGACTCTTACCGGAGAAGTCCCTACGATTAAAGTAGATATGGCATCCGAGAGAGGTATTAAGTCATTAGTCGTTTCGATAAGTAGTGATAACCCAGTATTCCCAACTCTGTTGGCTGGTTTGGATTTGGCGGAACCTTTTGATTTATGTAATTTGGAAGATAGACCTACTGCTAAGGATAATTTACTTAATTTAAAATTAATATCAGAAGAAGTTTATGCTCAGTTGTATGCCGGAACATTAACATCTTACACATTTGAGGTTACTTCATTAGTAAATATGTTGCCTGCAAGTGGTCTTACTGGCTCTCATGTGTTTAATTTGACCATTTCCGATGGTAACGAAACCAAGGAGGGAGCTTTAACCGTGAATGTAACAGAATAATAATCCTGCTTTTAAAGGATAATAACAAAACATAGAGATAAATGAAAACAAATATATTAGTTACCAGTTTATTTCTTTTGGCAGGATTATTCTCTTCTTGTCAATCAGAAATAGATGAAGCCAAAGGATATGGCTATCTCCAGTTGTCTTCCGTTGATGTTAATAAGAGTGTGACTACTCGTGCAGACATTACAAGTTCGGAGGCGATAGCTGTAGATATATTGAATGCATCGAATACCGTGGTTAAGCATGCTGACGACTGGAAAAGTCTGGATGATGTTCTATTGCCGGTAGCAACTTACACGATTAAGGCTTATTCGGCAGATAAAAATACGGAAACTCAGGGATTTGACGCACTTCCTTATTATGAAGGACAGAGCAGTGTAGCAATTGAGGCAAACAAAGCAAAAACTGTTGAAATCACTTGTAAACTGGCACAGACAATGGTTTCTGTAAATTGTTCAGAAAGTTTTAAATCTACTTTTTCAGATTATAGTTGTTATATAGAAGGAGCCGATGCGCTAAGCATTCCTTTTGTAAAGGATGAAGCTCGTACCGCTTATGTAAAGGCAGGTCAGTCTTTGACCGTAAAAGTTGATTTTGGCAATGGAAAGACTTTTTCTCAGGAAATTGTTTCAAAAGCTGAAGCTGCATATCATTATAAAGTGACGTTGGACATTACTGAGAGCAATGCCGGATTTGATATTTCTGTAGACCAGACTATTCACCAGTACGATGTCACAGTAAAAGTACCTACCAAGCAGGAAAGTGCTGATATGGTGACCAGTGATATCAGAAACGATATTTCTAAAGTTTGGGGACAGTTTGCTTATCTGTCAGGTGCTTGCAATTTGGAAGAAATTACCTCTCCGGTACAGTTCCGTTACAAGAAAAAAGCTGATGTCGAATGGACTACAGTAGAAGCTGTTCAGGAAGAAGGTACCAAAAATTATTCAGTAAAGGTTGCTCCGCTTGATTTCAGTACTGAGTACGAATATTATATTTTGTGTGGAGATAAAGCTGGTGAAACTTGTACGTTTACTACAGAAGCGTATGCGGAAATTCCGAACTTGAATTTCGATACATGGAGTCAGAACGGGAAAAATTGGTATGCCAATGCTGATGCGTCAGATAGTTATTGGGCTACAGGTAATTCTGGTGTTACTATAGTGAAAGATGCTACAACTGTTCCGGTAGAAGGAAGTGAAGCTCATAGCGGAAAAGCTGCTAAGATGACTACTGTTGATGGTGTAATGTTGGTTGGAGCTGCTGCCGGTAATTTGTTTATCGGAACTTATAAAACCGATATGCTGAATCCATCTGCAAGTGTTAATTTTGGTCGTGAGTATGCAGGGGCTCGTCCTGTAAAACTTTCAGGTTACTATAAATATACTTCTTGTGCAATCAATTATGGTTCTCAACCGGGTACACTTACAACTGATGAATGTAATATTTATATTCGTTTGTGGGATGCAAGCGGGGAGGAAATTGGTTTTGGTGAATTTGTGGGTTCTGAATCGGTTGATACATATACTCCGTTTGAAATTACCATTAATTATAGTAATACTCAGAAGCGTCCTGCTAAGTTAACAATTGTTGCTACTTCCAGTCGTTATGGTGGTGAATTTAGTGGTAATAAAGTCGTAGGTCAAGTTGGAGCCGGCAGTACCCTTTGGGTAGATGATTTTGAATTGTCATACTATTAATATTTACATGAAGAAATATTTGATTCTATTATTAACCTTTTTGTGCGTGACTTCGGTTTACGCACGAAAAGGTTATGATCGTAATATAAAGCCCTCCTTATTTGTTCCGAAAGGATCGTGGATGGGAGGTGTCACATTCTCTTATACAGAATTGACCGGTGATAATTATAAGTTTCTGATATTGGATGATGTAAACGGTGAAGGGTATACCTTTAAGGTAAGTCCATATGCTGGATATTTTTTCCGTGATAATATGGCTGCCGGTGTTCGTCTGAACTATAATCGTACGTATGCAGATGTTGGTAATATCAATCTCGATTTGGGAGATGATTTGACTTTTGATATCAGTGACTATAAATATCTGGAGCATGAGTACACTGCTGCCGGATTTTTGCGTACTTATATGGGACTTGGCAACAGTAAAGTCTTCGGTTTCTTTAATGAACTTCGTTTGACATATGGATACGGGCAGGGAAAAACGTTGTCTGGGTCGGATGAGAAAGCTACGGGTACCTATCAGACCTCTCATCGTTTACAGATTGGAGCTGCTCCCGGTCTGACAGCTTTTGTAACAAATAATATGGCCGTAGAAGTATCTATTAATGTTGTTGGTTTGGATTTTAAATGGATTGAACAGACAACCAATCAGGTAGAACATGGTTCGTACCGTCAGAGTTCGGCTGATTTTAAGATTAATATATTTTCGATAAATATAGGTATCTGTACCTATTTTTAAACTGATGGATTATGATAATGAAGGCTTTGAAATATAGCTTTGCTTTTCTTTTATTGCTGAACATGTCTTCGTGTATAGAAAATGATATTCCTTACCCTTATATTGAGGGAGTAATTCAGGAATTTCAGGTGGAAGGAATGCAAGGGGAGGCTGTGTTCAATAATCAGGCTCGTACTATTGAGCTTACTATAGGGGAGGATGCTTTTATTGACAGTTTACCTGTTACGAAACTGATTGCCAATACGGAAGCTTCAATCTATCCGGATGTTGCTGCATGTATTAAACCGAATGGTTTTCCTAATTTCAGTTTTAGTTCGCTGTCAGAACTTCCTGCTAATGCCAATACGGCTATTGATTTTACGAATCCAGTTAGAATTTTGTTGAAAACTTATCAGGATTATCAGTGGAGGGTGACTGTAAAGCAAGAAATTGAACGTGTGATTGAGGTGGAGAATCAGTCTGGTACTGCTCCTTCATTGGACTTATATAATCATGTTGCTATTATTTATGTCACGGAAGATGCTGATTACCGGAATATCAAGATTAAAAAATTAAATCTGGAGGGCTCAAAAACAGTATTAGATCCAGATCCGGCAACAGTAACGGATTTTACTCGTCCACGTGTGTTTAAGGCTTACCGTAATGGCAGATATATATGCGACTGGACGGTGGATGTACAGAAATCATCGGTAGCTGCTTCTGTAGAAAAAGTAAATGCATGGGCTACTAAGGCTTATATCAGTGGAAGTTTTCGTGCTGGAACTGATATTTCTGTGGAATATCGTGTGAAAGGTAATGAGGAATGGACGAAATTGGATAATTCGGCTATTACTGAAACTGGAAGCACTTCTTATTCTGCTGAACTTACGGGGTTGCAGAGTGGTACGGATTATGAAGTACGGGCACTGGCCGGAGGTAGTGAAGGCGATGTATATTCTTTCCAGACAGAAACAATTGTTACGCTTCCTAATATGAATTTTGATACATGGACCCAAGATGGAAAAACATGGTATCCGAACCCTGTTGCCGATAATCTGGATGATCCGCAGGCTTATTGGGCTACAGGTAATGAGGGAGTGACTATTTATAAGGAATCGAGTACCGTACCTGTTACAGGTAGTGATGCTTATAAAGGAAAGGCTGCCAAAATGTATACGTACGGAGATATTTTATTGGTTGGTGCTGCTGCCGGTAATTTGTTTATCGGGACTTATAAAACGAATGTAGGAAAACCTGAGTCGAGTCCGTCGTTTGGACGTGCTTATTCTGGAGCCCGTCCTACAAAACTGAGTGGGTATTATAAATATAAATCAATGCCTATTACATACGCTGGTACTGTTCCCGGAAATCTGAAAACAGATCAATGCCATATTTATTTAAGATTATGGAATGATGCCGGACAGGAAATAGCTTATGGTGAGTTTATTGGTACAGAGACTGTTACTGAATATACGAAATTTGAGTTTGATATTAAGTATAGTAATACCGAATCGAAACCTGCGAAAATCGCGATTGTTGCTACTTCCAGTAAGTATGGCGGTGATTTTGATGAGTATGGAAAGAAAGTAATCGGACAGGTTGGCGACGGCAGTACGTTGTGGGTAGATGAATTTGAATTAGGTTATGAATAAATTGGTTATTGAATATATGAAGTGGATAGGAGGCTTGTGCTCGCTGCTGCTATGTATGCTACTGGGAGGGTGTCAGGAGAATGAGGAAACTGATTTATCTGGCAAAACGGGATTGCTTGTTACCTTGACTGATGAGGATAATAAAGCATATTCACGTAAAGCTCCTTCTGAGTTGGAAGATCCGCTGACAGAAATGTTTCAGTTGAAGATTTTATATAGTGGTACCGATAAATCTGCCTATAAGGGAGCTTGTAAGGAATATGTTTTATTACAGGAAGGCCTGTACGATTTGACTGCTACGTATGGTGATAATCCAGTGATTGCATTGGATGCTCCCTATTATGTAGGAAGTTTGAATGCACAGGAAGTGATAAAAGGAGAAATGACTTCAGCTTCTATATCTTGCTCTGTGGCCAATTCTCTGTTGTCTGTCATTTATAACAGAGAGAGTCTGAACAAGATGTATGAATCCTATTTCGTAACAGTATCTGTTGGCAGTGAGTCTGTCGATCTGGATGCTGATTCAGGAAAGAGTGCTTATTTTCGTGCAGGTTCGTCAGTGAAGCTGGTTTTCCATGGCCGTTTATCTGGTACGGGAAAAGAGGTCGTATATGATATTCCGGATCAGGAGCAGTTTGCAAATATTGCAGTAAAGACTCATGTAAAGGTTACATTAGGTTTGGATGATTCAGAAATTTCATCGGGAGTCGGTATTTCTATTGAGAAACTTGAAACGGAAACGGTTTCTATTGCTGAAACGATACCTTCAGAGTTTATGCCTAAGCCGAAATTGGAATCGGATGATTTTCTGAATAACGAGCTCTCGTTCGCTGAAACAGAAAAAAAATCAGCAATTATTCGTCTGAAACTTTCATCTGCCTTGCAGGAGTTGAAGTTGAAATTTAATTCGGCAGATACTAAGTTTGCTGGATTGGAACAAGGAAAAGAATATTTGTTGTCTAGTGCTGAAGATAAGTCTGCGATTGAAAATGCATTAGGTATTTCCTTACCGGAAGTTGGAGCAACGGAGGCTGTTTTGGATTTTACTTCTTTATTACCACAGCTGATGACGGATAAGGGAGCAACTGTTACATCAACAATAGAAGTGGATGTGAAGGCCAATAACCGCTGGGCTAGTGAAGATGCAACAGTTAATCGGGTTTATACACTTAAGTGTAATAAGCCGGAGTTCTCTATCGTAACTAATCCGGGAAACTTCTGGTGTAAGGAATTTAGTGTGGACAGCTGTGATATAAAGACTGGAGATATCGAAACGATTTCGCAGAAAATTCAATATCAATATCGTCAGAAAGGCGACGAGCAATGGATAGACTGTGATCGCTTGGTACAGTTTGACGACTATCCTGTGGATAAGCAATATCAGATACGTGCTGTTTATCGTGAAGGTATTGAAACTGAACCGATAGATATTGAACTGGAAACTCCGCAGCAGTTGCCGAACTCGGATATGGAAGACTGGTACATTGAAGAAAAGAAAAAATCAGGGACATGGCCTTTTAAAGATAAAACTTATTATACTTTTCATCCTTATGCAGAAGGTAATGCTGGATCTTCATGGTGGGATACAAACAATGATAAGGCTCAAGGAGGAACTTATGCTTTGGGTATTTGGTATGAAGGTTGTTTTGCTTCCTGCGTTAGTTATACGGAGGATGCTCACGGAGGAACAAAAGCTGCATTGATGTATCTATCGGGATGTGGTGATGGTTATGCTAATACATCTGGTACTTATGTTGGTGGTGCTATGGTAGGAAGCTTATTTATAGGAACTTATGATTCTGGTATCATACAAGGGCATGAATTTAATTCCCGTCCAACTTCATTGTCTTTCTGGTATAAATATAAGCCCTATAATTCTGATGCTTTCAAGGTTGTTGTGTCTTTGAAAAACGGAGATAAGGAAATTGCAACTGGAACGTATGAGCCTGCTGCCTATTCGGTAGAGGATAGTGAATATGGACATGCTACGGTCGACTTTAATTATCTTGAACCTTATGAGAAGGCAACTTCTATATGCGTACAGTTTCTGGCTTCGAATAAAACTTCACTCTCGCAGAGTGATTTTGATTTAGGGACAACTATAACTTATCCTGTTATTGGAGATTGGACTGTACATATGGGAAGTATTTTGAAGATAGATGATATTTTCTTGGCATTTGATAAATAAAAGATAAAGTCATGAAACGAAATATACTTTATATATTGTGTGGAATCTTTTTGTTGGTTGGTTGTCAGCAAAAGGAAGTTATATCTGGTGTTGGCTATATGTCTGTTTCCGGTATAGAAATTCAATCGAAAACTATAACAGAAGTTGCTTCACGGGCAACTGATGATATAACCTGGACTGTTGAATTATGGAAAGGCAGTGAGATGCTTCGTACACTTTCAGCCGGAGAGATGCAGGATAAAATTGAATTGGATGCGGCAGAAGATTATATGCTCAAAGTGTATACTCCTAATTATGGAGTGGAGAAGAGCTGGACTAATGCGGAAAAAGGTGAGCCTGTTTATTATGCGGAAGTTCCTTTTGTCGTAAATCAGGGCGAAACTACCGGCTTGAAGGTTCAGGTTCCTATGATTACTTTTGCTGTAAGTCTGGATCTTTCGAAAGTTATCGGAGGTTGGTTACAAGACTATAGCTTTACAGTAACCTCGGGTGAAAGAGTTGTTTCGCTCACTGATGGAGAAACCGCTTACTTTCCTTATTCAGAAGGTGTTTCTTTCGGTTATGAGTTGTCTGTTACCAATTCGGATTCGGAAGTGAATGTCTTGAAAGGTGAATGGGGGGTAGAAGCGGAAGAACCTGTAAATATCAACACTGTGTATACGGTAGTTTATAATTGGGATACTCAATCCCTCTCTTTAACAGAATAATCTGAAATGTTTTGATAACAGTTTAGAATTTTGATATCTTTCCTTTATTGAATGATTTCATACAGCCTGAAGTGCTGGATCGTTTATAGAAAGAGTTCGGTGTTATGCCAGACTCTTTTTCTTTTTAATCGACTTCTGATTTTCTTATTGTTATAATAATCAATATATTTTTCCAATTTCTTTATAAATACCTTTGCTGGTTCAAACATCTCTCTTCTATTATATCAATTGTTTTTTGGAAACTTTTGGGAGTGCAATTCATTTGGAAACAGCCTTATTGATGAGATAATGGATAAATAAACAAATTGAAGAGTTATTTGTTATAGCTTTAAAAAAGGGGGAATTATGAAATATAAAGGGTTTAATATTTTCTTATTGCTATGTTTTTCAGCTTTGGTATTACCTGCTCAGAATACTGATAAAGTTGAATTGATTGCTACATTCGATAAGCAATTTGAATATTTAGATTCTTTACTTAATCATCAGTTTACAGATTTTTGTTCGCCTTTGCAAGAATTTGAAGCTAATACCCTCTCCGAAAGAATAAATAATATTGAATTGCACAAAAGGAATACTGCCATTGGATCGGATAATAAAGAGTATTCAGATTGGTATGTTGCTTTTGAAGATGCTGTAAATCGGAAAACTCGTGCCGAAATTTCAGCAATAAAGAATAAAACGGGACTTCAGTGGTCAAACAGCTACTATAATCGCACTGTTCCGTATCGGCTTTACCAGTTCATTGATGATGACGGTGATTTTTCGATGGTTAAAGTTCGGTATCAAACAGATTTAAGCTGGAATTTGATGGATTGTGGACTTTTGTGGGGAAAATCAAAAATTGCAGCTTCTAAAATTTCTGCGGAACAAACACTGACAGATGCTAAGATTAACATTCAAAATAATTATATAGAAGAGCTTACAGCTGAGAATGTACAGCGGTATCAGCAGACTATCGCTCTTTTGAGATTCTTGCGTTTACAAAATCTTTCATTGTTGGAGCAAACGGAAACCGTCTTGTTGGAGAATCAACAATCTAGTACTGATAGGTTGTTAGGGATTATGGATGAATTATTTTTGATGGAACAGACGCAGGCAACAGATATGGGTTCATTACAATTCTTGAGTGGGCTGGCTTATCAGGTGATAGATACAGTAGCACTGCATACTGATCTTTTTCTAGAAACGGTCAAATCACATAATTATGAATTGGTAAAACTAGATCTGAGTCGTGATCAGATTGGTACTCAAATTAAACAGACTTCTTTTTGGAACAATGTTACTCTATCACCTTTTATTCGTTTGGGAATTTATGGCATGATTGGTAATGAACGTCAGGGAGCTATTGATATGGGGGTAAATCTTCGTATTCCTTTGTCTTTTGAACAGAGTAAATCGAGGAAGGCTTTAGTTGCCGACCAGCAAATACTGGCATCCAAACGTGATTTGTCTTATCTTTTTTTTCAAGAAGAAGTCTGTCGTCTGGCACAAGAATTAAGCCAGATAAATAAGAAGATGATATTTGAATACCGGCGTATTCAGGAAATGCGGAAGTTGTTACTTGACCGTTCGGAGGCATTTAAAGCATTATCCGGAGAATATAGTCGTCCGGGCCGTATCAGGGAATATAATAGATATATTACTTGTTTGGAGGCAATCGTTCAATTGAAATATCAAAGAAATGTTATACTGATTGGCTTACAGAGATATTTATCTGGTGAAAGAATAGACTCATTTATAGATTATATACAACTCAGTTGATTTCATCGTTATGAGAAATTTTATGTATAAGGCGCCTGAACGACAGGCTGAAATTGAATATATAAGAAAAAAACAGAAGCAGCGTATTGCTAAACAACAGGTTATCTTCATAGCCATTTTCCTTTTGTTTGTTTCCGGTTTACTTTATTATATTGGATATAAACAGTATTATTTGGAATTTCCGGGAAATGTACATGTAAATGTAAAAAGAATAAGGGCTACTAAGGATTTGATAGTATTTGATATGAATAAGGAAATTGGAGATATTGTTGCTCCGGGTGATACTGTGTTTTCCTATATGTATTTAGACTATCTGATGGAACAGGAAAATGTAAACAAGGAAGTTGATGTATTAATTAATTATCGTAAAGCTAAAATAGAGTGTGAAGAAGTAAGCAACGAAATAAAAATCAAAGAAGCTAAAATTAAAGAATTAAAGGAAGATATTGCAAAAGAAACCCATAACATTATGTTGGGTATTAGTAATAATGTCTATAAATTGGATCTGGAGCGACAGTTGCAAGAGGTACAGATGGATTTACAGGCTCAAAAGAATGTTATGAAGTTATTAAAAAAACAACTTCAGGATATGCATATAGCATTAGAAAAAAGTGGTATTGAAGACTCTAATATTCAGCAGCAGTATCTTACTCATTTACGCAAAAAAGATTTCAATAGTGACGTATTGCGCTTTTACGTATCTTCTGACTCCGCTATAGTAACCGAAATGTCGGCGGCAAAGAAATCCAGAGTGTTCCGATCTGAGGATATTGTATATATGCAACCTTTAGATGTACATCTATCAAACATTTATATTACTGCTTATGTACCATTTGAGGATGTGAAATATTGTACTCATGGCACTCCTGCAGAACTTGTGGTAAGTAATGAAATTTGTTTGGAAGCTTATGTAGCCGTGCAAGGAGCTGAAACTGTCGAATTACCACCTAATCTTCAAAGTAATTTCTCACGGGAAATTATGGTAAACCAAACTATTTTCAGATTAAAAGAAGGACAGTATATCCCTTTTTGGTGTTTGTCGGAGGGAACCCCTGTGAAGGTTAGAATCCGGAAAACTGATGTGAAGAAAAAGTTGGATGTGATTAATATCCACACCTGATTATATGTGAGTATTTTTCAAATATTTTAAATATAAAATTATTGTTATAATGTTTGCTACTTGGAAAATTGTTACCAATCCTAATGAAAGAAAAATATTGGTAGTAAATGGGGTTCTTTCTGAAGAATACAAGAAGGAATTGCATTTAAAAGATTATGAGGCAATATTTATAGAGTCTTTTTTCGGACAAGTTTCTCAGGATTACCAGGCTATTTTTTCGATTCATCCTTTATTGGAGAGAAGTGCAGGATTGAAGCCTATTTTTGTAACGGATAAATTGCGTTCCAAGCTAGGGATATTTGCCGCAGTGATAGATGGATATGCCGCTTCACCAACGTCACCAAGTGTAACGAATAAAATTGAGCAGATATATCAGAACATTCGGGAGATGGGTATTGTACATCAGGTTGGCTGGGTAGATACCAAGGAGGCGATTCTTATACACTCTTTTCGTTTTATGATTTCCCGGAAAAAATTCAAGATGACTCCGCTGCTTTCCGAAGGCTCCACATCCGGATACATCATTCCCTTTATGGAAGTTTTGGAGCGTGCCGGGATTCTTGACATTTCTTTACGAAGGCTCTTTCAACTGAAACTGATAGAGCTTGGTTACATGCGTCGAATTCGTTTTGTGAATAAGGTGTATTTATGCCCTAAATGCCAACATTCGCATATCCTTTTTGTGGAGGTATGTCCGAATTGCAAAACGTCTGATATTCAAAGTCAGTCTGTGATTCATCATTTCCGCTGTGCCAATGTTTCTCCGGAAGATACCTATCTGGTAGATGGTATGTTGAAGTGTCCAAAATGTGGCAAATATTTGCGACATATCGGTGTCGATTATGACCGTCCTACTGATATTTATATTTGTAACAGCTGCACGCACCATTTCATTACGCCAGACATGAATGCCATCTGCGCCAGGTGCAAAGAAACGTTTAATACAGCCCAGTTAGTTCCGTATGATATTTATGAGTTTGAGTTAACAACGAAAGGAATTCATGCATTTGCTTCCAATGAGGCTTATCTTACACTGCAGAAGGATATTGAGGTGGGAATCTCCTCGTATGAAAACTTTGCAGATTCTTTATTGATATTGGCTAGTATGAATGACACCAATGAAGATTATCTTATCCTGGGTAGACTATGGATTATTGGTGAGAATGGGGCAGTTCTTCCTATCCGTTCAGACCATATTATTCTACAATATGTTTACATGAAGTTCAAGAATTTTAAGGTAGCTACGGATGGAAAGATGATTTATATAGCACAATTGGTTTCTGCTGATGAGGAGAAAACCCAAAAGACTTTTGTCCAGAAGCAGCTTACCTCATTGCAAAGAGAAATGATAACGTTTAAACTGGAACATTCAAGTATCCGATACGAGATATTCAGTGTTATAAAGAGTGATTTTGATGAGCAATTTATTAAGGAGTTGAAGAATATTCCACCTAATTATTAAATCGATAATGGAAGTGATTTATCAATTTTATCAGGCTATATTCGAGTGCTTCTATTTCAGGTTAACCATATCTTCTTTATTCAGTGTGTTTTGGTTTATGCTGATAATAGAGGTCCCCCGTTATTTTCTGTTGGAGCTGTTTGTGGCGTTTTATAGCGGCATTACTTATTGGAAACGGAAGAGAAAACATTCCGTGGCCCGGATGTTGCTATATGTGGATAATCCGTTGATTACCGTACTGGTCCCAGGGAAAAATGAGGGAAAGCATATCTTCAAGTTGGTTAGCTCCCTACGTGAACAGACGTATCGGAATCTTGAGGTTATTATCGTCGATGACGGTTCTGATGATGATACACCGTTTATCTGCAGGGATCTGGAGAAAGATGGGTATATCGATAAATATTATCGTCTGAACGAGCGTGGTGGAAAAGCCAGCGCCGCTAATTATGGAGTCTACCACGCAAAGGGTAAATACATCGTTCATTTGGATGCCGACTCCTCACTTGATAGGGATGCTATCGAGAAGGTTCTAATTCCGTTTTATATGGATGACCGTATCAAAGGAGTAGGTGGTTGCGTCAAGGTCCGTAATTCAGATGAAACAATATGCACCTCATTGCAGGCATTGGAATATCTCCACACGATTCAGGTGGGTCGTATGGTTTCGAACTTTTTGGGAATTTATCACATCATATCCGGAGCTTTCGGAGCATTTGATGTGAAGACCATTAAGCAGGTTGGCTGCTGGGATATAGGTCCGGGGCTAGATGGAGATATCACTCAAAAGCTACGTAAAGCCGGGTTCAAAGTGTATTTTGCTCATGATGCCATTTGCATGACGAACGTCCCTTCCAAGTGGTACGCATTGTTCAAACAGCGTCTGCGCTGGTCTAAGTCATTGGTCCGGTTTCGAATTCGCAAACATATCAATATGCTTTCCGCCTGGAGAAATTTTTCTTTTTTGAACTTCATCTCAAACATGGAAAATATCTTGTTTGATTGTGTTTTTAATTACTTGTGGTTGTTTTACATCATCCATTTGTGCATTGTGCATACTGATATGCTTCTGGAAATCTTCTTGATAGGTTGGATGCTGCGATATGGAATGTCAATCATCTCTTTTGCAGTAGCGATGATGATTAGTGAACGTCCTTCCGAAGAATTCAAGTTGTTTTTTTATCTGCCATTACGCACGTTTTATACGGGATATTTTATGCGCATAACCAGATTGATTGCACACACAATGGAGTTTTTCTTTTTTTCATCGTACAAAGATTCTTGGAATCCTTCCAAGACTTCAATATATGCGCGCATTGAAGGAATTTAATTAAATAGAATATGAAAGATTTAATTATTGGAATTATTGGCTTGGGATACGTAGGTTTCCCTTTGGCATGTTTGTATGCAAAGCGGTATCATACGATCGGTTATGACCGTAATCCTATAAGAGTGGATGAATTGAATGCCGACAAAGACCATACGAACGAAATTGATTCGGAGACTATCCATGAATGTCTGAATACTAACTTGGTATGTACTTCAGATGAGAATGCCTTGAAGAAGTGTAATGTGTATATTGTAACTGTACCTACTCCGGTGGATATCTATATGCAACCGGACCTTTTGCCTTTGAAATCGGCCAGCGCATTAGTGGGAAAATATCTTCAGAAGGGGGATATTGTGGTATATGAATCCACGGTTTATCCAGGAGTGACAGAAGATGTTTGTGTACCCATACTTCAAGAAGTGTCTGGGCTGGTTCTTAATGAGCATTTTTATGTAGGTTATTCTCCAGAGCGTATTAACCCTAGCGACAAGGAGCATACAGTAGAAAATATCTGCAAGATCACATCTGGTTCTACGCCAGAGGCAGCAGTGATAATAGATCGTCTGTATGCTTCAGTCCTGAAGAACGGTACTTATAAGGTTCAATCCATTAAAATAGCTGAGACTGCAAAAGTGTTGGAGAATGCACAGCGCGACATTAATATTGCCTTCATGAATGAAGTGGCAAAGATTCTGAATGCGTTAAATGTTGACACTAACGCTGTGATTGATGCCGCTGCAACCAAATGGAATTTCCTGCCGTTCAGACCTGGGTTGGTCGGTGGACATTGTATAGGAGTTGACCCTTATTATCTTATTCAAAAGGCACAATTGCATGGGGTGTCTCCTCGTCTTATGACAGAAGCCCGAAAAATCAATGATTCTATGGGCAGTTATGTGGCACATCAGCTGATTAATAAATTATGTGGTACAATGTTTTGTATTTCTACCAGTAGGATTCTATTATTAGGCTTCACTTTCAAGGAAAACTGTCCCGATATAAGGAATACCAAGGTCATAGACATTTATAACACTTTGAAAAGGTTTACTCCTCACATTACAGTTTATGACCCATTGGTTAACCCGGAAGATGTTGCCCATGAATATAACATCCATGTAATCAATAACATTGATGCATTAGAAGATAGTTCGTACGAGGCTATTTTGGTGGCAGTTGCTCATCGGCAGTTCCAAGCATTTGACTATGAGCGATATCTGGCTCCTGAAGGTATCGTATATGATGTAAAAGGACAAGTTGAAACATCATGTCTTACATATAAATTATAAATAGTTATTAACTTCAAATATTTAAAAGACGCGTGAAAAGAATAAATTTACAAAGTAGAATCAATTTGTTAGGCATTGCATTAATCTTTGCTACAATATCTTGTACAGATTTCCGTGAGGAGGCTTGGAACAACCGCGAGAAATATGCCGACACAGCTAGTATTACCTTGCAAACAGATGTTGCAACGCTCACCAAACGACTTACTTTTGCTGATAATGAAACTGTATCTGCATTTGCTTTGAAACGTGTTACTGTTTCTGTTCCGTCAATTCCTAACGAGGCGGTTCAATTGTCCAATGCTCCTACTAACTATAACAACGGGGTAATCTTGAGTAAGGGAGGAAGTTATTATGTAAGTGAAGGGGAGGTGTTTACCGGTTCTATCTCCGGTAATTCTGCAGATAAGGTTACCATTTATGTTGCTGGCACCTTGGAAGTGACAGCTTGGTGGTTAAGCGGAAATAATGTTACTATTCAGATTCTTCCAACAGGAAGCTTGAAATATGCTTCGGATTTTAATAATCAGGCTATTGCACTTATAAAGGACGGTGTGACTATTAACTCGTGGGGAGCTTTTACAACGTACTATAAAGGAAGTGGTATCCGTATTGCACCCAATGCTGTCCTGAATTTGTATAGCTCAGAGCAGGCTGAGAGCTTTTATGTCAATCCTCAGGGAGGAATGTGGGATAGTTCGTTCTGGGTAGAAGGATGTTTTCAGTCAGACAGACCGGTTGTTATAGATGGTAATATGCTAGTGGATGGTGGAAAAGCTGTGTTTAATTCAGACCTGACCGTATCAAAAGAGCTTTATGTACAAGGTGGTTCTGTGGAATTGTATGGTTGTACTACTATAGAACAGGACCTTAAGTTTCCTTCTACCGGGGATTTGTATGTGGCAGATTATTTGAATGTTCGTAATATGGAAACAAACCGAGGTTCGATAGTTATTTCTGATGGTGCTTTGATTCAAGTAGTGGAAAATCTGTTTCTAACAGCTGGAGGCGGTACTAAGATAAGTGGTCCGAAGAAAAACTATGCTGTTATAGAAGCGGAAAGTATGTTTTCTGAAACTATTTGGCTGTCACAGTTCATGACAGGATGTATTGATCTTCATTCTGCTGAAATCAGACAGGGAAACAGATGGTGGTATTCAGACCCGATTGTTTTGGATGCATCAAACACAAATGGTGTAATTGTTAATGGTAATACTAGTATTAAAGCAAACGGATGTAATCCTGGTACAGGTTCTGTGGAAGAATCTGGAAACTTGAGTCTGGTGGAAGTTGCGAGGTTATCTCCTCCTGCAGATTACTATTCTGCTACTAGTGTTGCATTCAATGGAAATCTGGCTTATGTATCTTGGCATATCAATCCTAGAAACTATTTGGAGGATTTCGGTGGAGCCATCGATGTCATTAATATTACAGATAGGAAGGTTCTGCAAAGTCGTGTAAATACCGATGTGAAATATAATCATACTTATTTCTATCATGGCTGGTTGTTTACTGCTGGTGGTGATTATCATTGGGGGGCAATCTTGTCTAAGATTCATTTGCAGCACGGTATGTTTGCTGATAATAAAGAAGAACAATTGGTAACTCTCACTGGTAGTTCTGGTAATTGTGTAGAAGTCGTTGGAAATACTTTGATCACTGCTTCAGGAGCTGAGGACGGTGGTTTTGACTTGTTATTGCCTAATTCTGCAAAGAAGCAATTTTCTGTCTCCGCTCCGGAAGCTAAGTATGTTTACTCAAATGGAGAGAAAGTAGTAACTTTGAATAACATGAACTTAGGTACCATCAATGTGTATGATGCACGGAATGGATGGCAGGAAGATATGCTTGGTACACCTAGATTAACTTTCAATGCTGGTTCTATTGCTCCTGTAGATGGTAAGAATGTAATCATGTGCAATGAAAAGTATATATATGTTTGTATGGGTGAGAACGGCTTGCGGTCTTTTGATATAAATACGGGTAAGGAAGTGGCTTATTATGACATCAAGCAGGTGAACGGTATCGATCTCGATGGTGATTATATTTATGTGGCGAATGGTTATGGAATAACAGTCCTGAAGAATGCTGATTTGGCATATGTTTCTTCGTTTGTGGATAATACTGGTTCGGCTAATTATGTAAAAAAAGGTGAGGATGGATTTATTTATGTGGCTTACGGTATAGCTGGATTCCGCATATTTAAATTCGAATGATAGATGTTTTTTTAGTTAAGAATGATGGTGGGGGAAGGCGTGAATAGCTTTCCCTCTTTCATTTGAAATATCAGGGTGCTGTATCTTAGTAACGAACTGCCATTATAATTAAACTCTTTTCGTTTGTATATGAGTTTTTTCTTGGATGGATATGGAAAGAAGGGCTTATTTTTTCCGAATGTTAATAATCTGTTTGATTATAACAGATAAAAAAAGAGGGTGTGTCAAAACTAAAATAACTACTCCTCAAAGTTACAGATTATAACTATAATATTTAAAAAGGGTCGTATCAAACTCTGTATTGAGTAATGATACGGCCCTTTCTTTAGTCTTTTAGGATGCTCAAATTTCAAATTATAAGTTCATATTTTCAAAAAACGAGTTTTGACACACCCTCTAATTGTATTTTTATGCTTAGGAATGACTAATCTGTTTAGACAATACCTTGTGCCATCATAGCTTTTGCCACTTTCATGAAGCCGGCAACATTTGCACCTTTCACGTAGTTGATATAACCGTCAGGTTCTGTACCGTACTGTACACAAGCTTCGTGGATATTCTTCATGATGCTTTTCAGTTTTTCGTCTACTTCTTCCTGACTCCAGCTCAGTTTGATAGAATTCTGAGTCATTTCCAAACCAGAAACAGAAACACCACCGGCATTAGCAGCTTTACCCGGAGCATAAAGAATTTTAGCTTCCTGGAATACACGGATAGCTTCTGGAGTAGAAGGCATGTTTGCTCCTTCCGAAACAGCGATTACACCGTTTGCAATCAATGCTTTTGCATCGTCGCCATTGATTTCATTCTGAGTTGCAGAAGGAAGAGCGATATCTGCTTTTTCGTTCCATGGACGAGCACCTGCTACATATTTGCAGCCATACTTTTCTGCGTATTCGCGGATACGGCCACGGTACAAGTTCTTCAGTTCCATGATGTAATCCAGCTTTTCACGGTCGATACCGTCCGGATCATAAATATAACCGTCTGAATCAGACATTGTAACAACTTTTGCTCCCAGTTGGATCAGTTTTTCTACTGTGTACTGAGCTACGTTACCTGAACCTGATACAAGACAAGTTTTACCTTTAATATCTATGTTACGTGTCTTAAGCATTTCCAGCAAGAAATAAATATTTCCGTAACCAGTTGCTTCAGGACGAATCAATGAGCCACCAAATTCACGACCTTTACCTGTCAATACACCTGTAAATTCGTGAGCCAGCTTTTTGTACATACCGAACATGAAACCTACTTCACGACCACCAACACCGATATCTCCGGCTGGAACGTCTGTTTCAGGACCGATATGACGCCATAACTCCAACATAAACGCCTGGCAGAAACGCATTACTTCTGCATTTGACTTACCACGTGGAGAGAAGTCAGAACCACCCTTACCACCACCCATAGGGAGTGTTGTCAGAGAGTTTTTGAATGTCTGCTCGAAAGCAAGGAATTTCAAGATACCTAAGTTTACAGAACTATGGAAACGGATACCGCCTTTGTACGGACCGATTGCATTGTTGTGCTGAACGCGATAACCCATATTAGTCTGGATATTGCCTTTATCATCCATCCAAGTTACACGGAACTGATAAACTCTATCAGGAATGCACAAGCGTTCAATCAAATTTACTTTGTCGAATTCTGGGTGTTTGTTGTATTCTTCTTCGATAGTGCCTAACACTTCTTCTACTGCCTGGTGATATTCAGGCTCATTAGGAAATCTTCTTTTCAGATCTTCCAATACTTTAGCTGCATTCATAAATTATCTATTTAGTTGTTGGATTATTTGATTTTCTAAATTGATCAATTTTTGATGTGACAAAAATATAGATAAAAATTTATTTGTGCAACATTTGATAAATAAAATCAAAGAAAAAATATCAAAATATTTGATTTTGTGAATTAAATATGTGTAAATGCTTATTATTTATTGTTTTTCATAGACTTAGCGATAGGAATAAATACCAAAGCTCCTGAAATGAGAAGCATTGTGATAAGCGGTCCGTCAATACGTGGAGAAGAAGTCAGGACTACAAAACAAAGAGCTGCCCAAAACAGGGTAAGTATGACACTTTGGGTTTTTGTTAGTGGTTTTCTCATAGCTTTTGTTTATGGATAAAAAAGGAAAAGCTGAAATCGGGAAAATGACGAATTAAAATTCACAGAAGAATTACTTCATTTTCTGATTTCAGCTTTTCCTTTTATAAAGGGTTTAACATTGTTTCTTTTTCTTATCTACTATTGCATCGATGCAGGCAATAGCGGTGATATTCACGATATCACGTACAGAACTTTCTATATCGGTAAAGTGGATAGGTTTGTTCAATCCCATCTGAATCGGACCGATAACCTCTGTCTCACTCATATTTTGTATAAGCTGATAAGTTGCATTTGCCGAACTTAAGTTAGGGAATACAAGCGTATTGACTTCTTTTCCTTTCAGGCGTGTGAAAGGATATTTTTCATCACGCAATGCATTGTTCAAGGCAAATTTTACCTGCATTTCTCCGTCGATAGCCAGTTCCGGATATTCATTGTGCATATAGTTTATTGCTTCGTGTACTTTTGCCGGGCTTCCTTCAGTATCTGAACCAAAGTTAGAGTATGAAAGCATGGCCATAACCGGTTCCTGATTGAAGAAACGTACTGCCTTTACTGACAATTTTGCTATGTCGATGAGTGTATCGGTATCCGGATGACGGTTGATCAATGTATCAGCGATGAAATATGTTCCTTTCTTGGAATTCAGGATGTGCATTGTTCCGAAATGGTTGTATCCCGGCTGTATACCGATAACTTCCTTGGCTACTTTGATAGTATTTGAATATTTGGTGTACAGACCTGTAACAAATGCATCGGCTTCTCCTGTTTCCACCATCATCATACCGAAATAGTTACGTTCGAACATCTTGTCGTTTGCTTCGGCAAAGTTTGCTCCTTCGCGGGCACGTTTTTCACACAGTATGCGTGCGTAACGTTCGCGGCGTTCTGCTTCACGGTCGTGGCGGAGATTTACGATTTCTATTCCATCCAGATTCAGGTCGAGTTCTTTGGCAAGCTTAGCTATTCTTTCTTCATTACCTAATAGGATTGGGTTACAGATACCTTCGGCCTTGGCTTCTACTGCAGCTTTCAGCATGTTGGGGTGAGTTCCTTCGGCAAATACAACGCGTTGCGGGCAGCGACGTGCTGTTTCATATAACTGGCGAGTCAGTTTGTTTTCTTGTCCCATCAGTTCACGCAGGTGATTCTTGTATGCTTCCCAGTCGGTAATTTGCTTACGTGCGACTCCCGATTCCATTGCAGCCTTAGCCACAGCCATGGAAACTTCTGTTATCAGTCGTGGATCTACTGGCTTCGGTATAAAATATTCGGGACCAAATGTCAGGTTGTTGACATGATATGCTTCATTTACTACATCGGGTACAGGCTTTTTAGCAAGGCCGGCGATAGCTCGTACAGCTGCCAGTTTCATTTCTTCGTTGATAGCAGTAGCACGTGTATCTAATGCTCCACGGAATATATACGGGAATCCGATAACGTTATTAATCTGGTTAGGATAGTCTGAGCGTCCGGTTGACATTAATACGTCAGGGCGTGATGCCATAGCATCTTCGTAAGATATTTCTGGAGTTGGGTTTGCCAAAGCAAAAACAATCGGATGGTCTGCCATGCTTCTTACCATATCTTGAGTAAGCACGTTTCCTTTTGACAGCCCGAGGAAAACATCAGCTCCCTTGATCGCTTCTTCCAATGTATGTACGTCAGTACGATCGGTAGCGAAATATTTCTTTTGTTCGTTCAGGTCGGTACGCTGCTTGGAAATAACCCCTTTACTATCCAACATGACGATATTTTCCAGGCGTGCACCCAGCGATACATACAGCTTGGTACATGATACAGCAGAAGCTCCAGCACCGTTTACAACGATTTTTACATCTTCTATTTTCTTTCCTGCTACTTCCAAAGCATTGATCAGACCGGCACTTGAGATGATTGCTGTTCCGTGCTGGTCATCATGCATGACAGGAATGTCAAGTTCTTCTTTCAGGCGTTGTTCTATCTTAAAGCATTCGGGTGCTTTGATATCTTCCAGGTTAATACCTCCGAATGTAGGAGCGATAGCTTTTACAGCTTCGATAAATTTGTCAGGATCCTTTTCGTTTACTTCTATGTCGAATACATCGATGCCGGCATATATTTTAAACAATAATCCTTTTCCTTCCATTACGGGTTTTCCGCTCATGGCACCTATGTCACCCAATCCCAGAACAGCTGTTCCGTTTGAAATGACAGCAACCAAATTACCTTTAGCAGTATAGTCGTATGCTGTTTCAGGACTTTTCTGGATTTCAAGACATGGTTCTGCAACTCCCGGCGAATATGCTAATGACAAGTCTCTTTGTGTTTGATAAGGTTTGGTCGGAACGACCTCAATTTTACCCGGTTTGCCCTGTGAGTGATAGAGCAAAGCGGCTTCTTTTGTTATTTTGACCATAATTTTATTGGTTTTATGAATTATCAATTAATGTGTAGCGCAAATGTAGGAATAAAATAACAAATGGAAGATTTTTTCTTTTAAAAAACTGTAATTTGTATAATATGCAGAAGTTTCTGTCGATAATATTTGTCAATTAGTTGTTTTAATTTGGCTATATGTAATAACTATTCTAGTTTTATGGTTATTGTTTGTTAAACAGTTGGTTTTGTGAGTGATTTTTTCATTATATTTGCACGGCTAAAAACTAATCGGGTTGAAAAAGTTTTCTATTGAAACGATAAAACGAGGGTAAGAAAAACATTAATTTTTTTATAATATGAATATGAGTGTAAAAAGAAACAGAAGTTTTTTTTCTAGCCGAATTTCCCTTATGGCTTTAGGGTTATCGGTTTTGACTGCCTGTGGTGGGGGCCAAGGCGGCATGAAAATGGGTGACAACGAGTTTGCTGTGCAATCGGTTACAGTAACTTCTAGTAGCCAGACCACTCAGTATCCGGCTACAATCAAAGGTTTGCAGGATATTGAAATTCGTCCTCAGGTGTCAGGATTCATAGTGAAATTATGCGTAGATGAGGGAGCTACAGTTCGTAAAGGTCAGGCTCTATTTCAGATAGACCCAACTCAGTATAAAGCTGCTTACGACCAGGCTAAGGCTGGTGTAGAATCTGCTAAAGCTAATTTAAAGACTGTTACAGAAACAGAAGCAAATAAGAAAATGCTGCATGAACAGAAGATTATCAGCGATTTTGAATATCAGACAGCTGTAAATAATTTGCTGACAGCTAAGGCTAATCTGGCGCAGGCTGAAGCTGCTTATGCTGCTGCAAAACAAAATTTAGGCTTCTGTACAGTTACAAGTCCGTCTGATGGTGTTATCGGAACTTTCCCGTACCGTGTAGGTGCTTTGGTTAGTGCATCGGTAGCTCAACCACTGACAACTGTTTCTCAGATTGGTGATATGTATGTATATTTTTCTATGACAGAAAAACAGTTGTTGGCTTTGACAAAAGCTGGTGGTACATTGAAAGAACAGCTGGAAAAAATGCCGGCAGTAAAACTGCAACTTTCTGATGGTACTATGTATGATGCAGAAGGTAAAATTGATGCTGTAAGTGGAGTTATCGATCAGACTACAGGTTCTGTTAGCATGCGTGCTATTTTCCCGAACAAGCAAAATATTTTACGTAGTGGAGGTATGGCAAACGTTGTATTCCCTTATGCAATGGACAATATTATTTTGATACCTCAGACAGCTACACAGGAAATTCAGGATAAGAAATTCGTTTATGTATTGCAGGCAGACAGTACACTGAAACATACGGAAATACAGGTTTCTAACTTGAACGACGGTAAGAATTATATCGTAACCGGCGGTTTGAAGGAAGGAGATAAGGTAGTAGTGGAAGGTGTTCAAACTTTACAGGATGGACAGAAGATCGTTCCTATTACTGTTGCTCAAAAAGAAGCTAAATATCAAAAAGCCCTCCAGGATCAGCGTGATGGAAATATCCAGACTGCTTTCAATTGATTGTGTGAGGAGAATAATGTATTCGTATAATATTATTAAGGAATAGAATGAAACTAGATAAATTTATTAATCGTCCGGTACTGTCAACGGTAATATCTATCTTGATAGTTATCCTGGGTATAATCGGCCTTGCTACATTGCCGGTAACACAGTATCCGGATATTGCGCCTCCTACCGTATCGGTAAGAGCTGCCTATACGGGTGCCAATGCGCAAACTGTATTGAACTCAGTTATTGCACCGCTGGAAGACCAGATCAATGGTGTAGAAAACATGATGTATATTCAGTCTAGTGCGTCAAACAACGGCTCGGCCGATATCAGTATTTATTTTAACCAGGGTACTGACCCGGATATGGCTGCGGTCAATGTACAGAACCGTGTTTCTATGGCGCAGGGTTTGCTGCCAGCCGAAGTAACAAGAGTCGGTGTGACAACTCAGAAGCGTCAGAACTCTATGTTGTTGATTTTCTCTTTGTACGATGCAGAAGATAAGTATAACATCGAGTTTATTGAAAACTATGCCAAGATTAACTTGATTCCGGAAGTTCAGCGTGTAAAGGGTGTGGGTGATGCCAACGTGATGGGTCAGGACTACTCTATGCGTATTTGGCTGAAGCCGGATGTAATGGCGCAGTATAATTTGGTTCCATCTGATATTTCTGGTGTATTGGCCGAACAGAATATTGAAGCTGCTCCCGGACAGTTTGGTGAACGTGGAAATCAGACATTCCAATATACTATTCGTTATAAGGGACGTTTGCAGCAGACAGAAGAATTTGAAGATATCGTTATTAAAGCATTGCCAAATGGAGAAGTTCTTCGTTTAGGTGATGTTGCTCGTATCGAACTCGGACGTTTGGCTTATACCTTTAATAATACAGTAAACGGACATAAGGCTGTAACTTGTATTGTGTTCCAGATGGCAGGTACTAATGCTACTGAAACTATTAATAACCTGCTTGATGTTATCAGCAAGGCAGAAGAAAGTTTGCCTGCCGGTCTGAAGATCAACGTTGCTCAAAATGCTAACGACTTCTTGTATGCATCAATCCATGAAGTAATCAAGACTTTGATCGAAGCATTTATCCTGGTGTTCATTGTTGTATATGTATTCTTGCAGGATATGCGTTCTACATTGATTCCGGCTATTGCTATCCCGGTAGCTTTGATTGCTACATTCTTCGTATTGAAACTGATTGGATTTAGTGTGAACTTGTTGACTCTGTCGGCGATGGTGCTTGCCATTGCGATTGTGGTCGATGATGCCATAGTGGTGGTAGAAGGTGTCCATGCAAAATTGGACCAGGGATATAAGTCATCTCGTGAGGCTTCTATTGATGCCATGAACGAACTGGGTGGAGCATTGGTTTCAATTACATTGGTCATGATGTCTGTGTTCATTCCGGTAAGTTTCATGGGAGGTACAGCAGGTACATTCTACCGTCAGTTCGGTATTACCATGGCTATCTCTATTGCATTCTCTGCATTGAACGCGTTGACACTGTCTCCGGCTTTGTGTGCTATCTTCCTGAAACCACATGATTCAGAACACAAGCCAAAGAAAATGAGTGTTATCGATCGTTTCCATACTTCATTCAACGCTGCTTACGATTCATTGTTGAAGAGTTACAAGAAACGTGTTGTATTCTTTATCCATAAGAAATGGTTATCATTAGGTTTGGTAGCTGCTTCTATTGTTTTGCTTGTATTCTTTATGAAGATCACTCCTACAGGTATGGTTCCTAATGAAGATACAGGTACTATCATGGGTGCTGTAACTTTACCTCCTGGAACATCTCAGGAACGTGCAATGGAAGTTTTGGCTAAAGTAGATAGCTTGGTTGCAGCTGAACCTGCTGTTGAATCTCGTACTATTATTTCCGGATATAGCTTCATTGGTGGTCAGGGACCTTCTTACGGTTCTGTCATTATCAAGTTGAAAGACTGGGAAGAACGTTCTATGATGCAGAACTCTGATATTATTTATGCAACATTGTTCATGCGTGCACAGAAAATCATCAAAGATGCACAGGTATTGTTCTTTGCTCCTCCTATGATTCCGGGTTACTCTGTATCAAGTGATATCGAGTTAAATATGCAGGATAAGACCGGTGGTAGTTTGGATCACTTCTTCGAAGTAGTCAATAACTATAGAGCTGCGCTTGAAGCACGTCCTGAAATTAACTCAGCAAAAACAACATTTAACCCTAGCTTCCCGCAGTATCAGCTGGATATCGATGCCGCAGCTTGTAAGAAAGCAGGTATCAGCCCGAGCGATATTCTTTCTACTATGCAGGGATACTTCGGAGGTTTATATGCATCAAACTTCAACCGTTTCGGTAAGATGTACCGTGTAATGATTCAGGCTGAGCCGGATGCTACTAAAAACATGGAATCTCTGAACAGCATCAAAGTTCGTAGTGGTAACGAAATGGCTCCTATTACACAGTTTGTCAGCATGAAGAAAGTGTATGGTCCGGATATCATCAACCGTTTCAACCTGTATACTTCTATGAAAGTCATGGTTGCTCCGGCTTCAGGATACACTTCAGGTCAGGCATTGCAGGCTATTGCCGAAGTTGCTAAGGAAAACTTACCTACTGGATTTGGTTACGAATTAGGAGGTATGGCACGTGAAGAGGCATCTACAAGTGGTAGTACAACAGGTATTATCTTTGTGTTGTGTTTTGTATTCGTTTACTTGTTGCTGAGTGCTCAGTACGAAAGTTATATTCTTCCGTTGGCTGTATTGCTTTCAGTTCCGTTCGGTTTGATGGGTAGCTTTATTTTCGTTAACGGATTCGGTGCATTAGGAAATATACCAGCATTGAAGATGATTCTGGGAACTATGTCAAATGACATCTACATGCAGATTGCATTGATTATGTTGATGGGTCTGTTGGCTAAGAATGCAATTTTGATTGTAGAGTTTGCCCTCGACCGTCGTAAGCAAGGTATGAGTATTTCCTGGGCAGCTGTGCTGGGTGCGGCAGCTCGTTTGCGACCGATCTTGATGACCTCTTTGGCTATGATTGTCGGATTGCTTCCGTTGATGTTTGCGTTTGGCGTAGGTGCTCACGGTAACCGTACTCTGGGTTCTTCAGCTATCGGTGGTATGTTGATTGGTATGATTCTGCAAATCTTCATTGTTCCGGTACTGTTTGTTATATTCCAATGGCTACAGGAGAAGATTAAGCCGATGGAATGGGATAGCCTTGACGAAAGTGAAGTAGAGGCTGAAATCGAACAATATTCTCCTACTGCTAAAACTCATAAATGATAAAGACGATAATGAAAAAACAAATATTAGGTGCGATGTGTCTGGCTGCCATGATGAGCAGTTGTCACATCTATAAAGCTTACGATCGTCCGGAATCGATAGATGCTTCAGGCATCTATCGTGACCCGGCGTCGGCTACCGATACGTTGGTTGCCGATACTTCAAATATGGGAAACTTGCCATGGAAAGAAGTCTTTCGCGATGCAAAATTGCAGGCTTTAATTGAAGAAGGATTGGCAAACAATGTAGATATGCAGGCTGCAGCTCTTCGTGTACAGGAAGCAAAAGTGATGCTGACTGCTGCAAAACTGTCGTATCTGCCTTCTATAAACTTGGCTCCTCAAGGAACAACAACTAGTATGGGAGGAGGAAGTTATGTAAAAGCTTATCAACTTCCAGCTGTTGCAAGTTGGGAAATCGATTTGTTTGGCAAGATTCTCAATACAAAACGTGGACAGAAAGTTGCTTATGAACAAAGCAAGTATGCGGAACAGGCAGTACGTTCACAGATTATCTGTGGCATAGCCAATATTTATTATTCGTTGCTGATGCTCGACCGTCAGGTGGAAATTACAACAGAAACTGCTGCCATCTACAAAGAAAATGTACGTGTAATGGAAGCTATGAAAGTGGCTGGTATGACAACCGAAGCGGGAGTTGCACAGATGCGTGCTGCTAGTCATCAGGTAGAAGCTTCGCTGATGGATTTGAAACGTCAGGTGCGCGAAACAGAAAACTCTCTGGCTGTATTACTGGCAAAAGCTCCGCAAACTATCGACCGTAATACTCTGGACGAACAGGTGATGCCTGAAGAATTGACAGCTGGTGTACCATTGCAGTTGCTGGAAAATCGTCCTGATGTAAAGATGGCAGAAATGACATTGGCAGCAGCTTATTATACCACGAACTCTGCCCGTGCAGCATTCTATCCGGGTTTGAACATAACAGGAACAGCCGGATGGACAAACGGTTCTGGTATATCTGTAGTTAATCCAGGTGAATTTATGTTGCAGGCACTGGCTTCATTGGCTCAACCTATATTCAATAACGGCAAACTGGTAGCCAATTTGAAAGTTTCTAAGGCAGAAGAAAAAATTGCCAAAATGAACTATCAGCAGACGATATTGGAAGCTGGTAAGGAAGTAAGTGATGCATTGTTCTTATATGATACACAGAACAAGAAACTTATAGAAGACCGTGGACAGGTAGAACAGTTGGATAAAGCTGTTACTTATACCAAAGCTTTGTTCCAGAGTGGAGAAGCAACTTATCTGGAAATTCTGACAGCACAGCAGAATTTGCTGAGTGCACAGCTGAGCGAGGTTTCTGATAATTTCCAGCGTATGCAAGCTGTTATAAACTTGTATAGTGCTTTGGGAGGAGGAAGAGAATAATTAACCTTAAATATGAAAGAAACTATGATTAGTCCTTTAGCTTACGTTGACCCGTCTGCCAAGATTGGGAAAAACGTTACGGTACATCCGTTTGCTTATATTGACAAAAATGTCGAGATAGGCGACGATAATGTGATTATGCCTTATGCCAGCTTGATGAGTGGTACTCGCATGGGAAATGGCAATAAAGTGTATCAGGGAGCTGTTGTTGCTGCAGTTCCACAGGATTTTGCTTATACAGGTGAAGATACATTAGCCTATATTGGCAATAATAATGTAATCCGTGAAAATGCTGTGATTATTCGTGGTACACATGCCGGACATGCTACAAGCGTTGGCGATGGAAACTTCATTATGACAGGTGCACGTCTGTCACATGATGTTGAAGTTGGAAATCATTGTATTATCGGAAATGGTTCGCAGGTATCTGGTAATTGTATTATCCAGGACTGTGCGATTCTTACATCCAATGTGCTGATGCAGGGTAACACACGTTTGGGAAGTTACTCTCTGGTACAGGGAGGATGCCGTTTTATCAAAGATATTCCTCCTTATATCGTGGCAGCTCACGAACCTATTGCTTTTTACAGCATAAATACGAAAGTGCTCGAGCTTGCAGGTTTCTCTGAAACTCTGATTAAACATATTGCTCAGGCATATCGTATTCTGTATAAGGCAAATACTTCTCAGCACGATGCATTGCTTCGTATTCAGGAACAGGTTCCTAATAGTCCGGAAATCGAACGGATTATAGAGTTTGTAAAAACATCGAAGTTAGGCATTATTCATTAATTGTATTTTATGGCAGGCGTAAAGAGAAATAAGTGTGACAGAGCAGAGCTGAGGAAACGAGTGATACTGGAAGCTTCCCGTGCTTTTGCCAAATCTGGCATCAAGAATGTTCATATGGACAGTCTTGCGTGCGCACTTTCTATATCCAAACGGACTCTTTACGAGCTATTCTGCGATAAAGAACAGCTTTTGCTGGAAGTGTTTGCCATGCACCAGCAAGAGATGAGTACATATATTAGCGAAGTTGCTTCCAGAGCTGAGAATGCTCTGGAAGTAATCTTTGCTTTTTATAAGCGTAAGTTGAATGAGTTGGGACAGATAAATCCGCTTTTCTTCCGCGATTTACGTAAGTATCCTAATGTGTTGACATATATACGCGAACATCAGAAATTGAACGATGCAGCGGCATTGGTACATTTCCAAAAGGGAGTAGAAGAAGGCATATTCCGTAATGATATAAATTTTGCCATTATTAATCAGGCAATGTCGATGCAGATGGAAATGCTGATATATTCAGATATAACAGAAAATTACCCTATTTCAGAAATCTATAGTGAAGTTACTTTCCTGCATATGAGAGGAATTACTACCCCGAAAGGTATGCAGATGGTAGATGCTTTTTTACAGTCTGTAAAAGAAAAGCCTTGATAATACCCCCTATATTCTTCAAAAAACCTCTATCTTTGCAGCTGTTTGCAAAGAATCATCGATGAAGAATAAAATAACAATAACTTTTGTCTTTACATTACTGGTAGTCTGCGGACTATTGGCACTCTATTATTTGCCTCCTGTAAATTTTAACGGGAGTCCTTTGCGTAAGGTCGATTTATTATCCGACTTACGTCCTGATCCTGTAATCGAAGAAGTTTCCGATACCGATTCCATACCTTTGCCTGTTGTGGCAAAGCCTATATTTGTTGATACCTGTAAGGCTGGTATGACCTGTATAGAGGACTATGCTGATTCTCTGGAGTTGGGAATGGGAGCTTTCTATGAAGCTTTGGAGAATCGTGCTTCACTCAATCGTCCCGTTCGTATCGCTTATTTTGGTGATTCCTTTATAGAAGGTGATATATTGACAGCCGATTTACGTACTCTGTTCCAGCAGAAGTTTGGAGGAAGAGGTGTAGGATACGTGCCTGTAACTTCCCGTATTGCTGGATTCCGTCCCACTGTAAAACACACTTTCAGCGGGTGGGAGAGTCATGCTATAACCGACTCCGTTGCCTTTCATCGTTCCATGCAAGATATATCCAATCATTATTTTATTCCTCGTCAGGGAGCATCTGTCAGTCTGAAAGGTGGTAAAAATTATACTTCTTGTTTGGATACATGCGATATATCTTCTTTCTATTTCTTTTCGTCTGATTCCGTAAAACTGTCCGTACAAGTCAATGGAGGTGAGGATACAGAATACATTTTCCCCGGCGACAGTACGGGAATGCAGGTTGCCCAGGTAGAAGGTAGAATAGGAAATGTATCTTGGAACGTATTGCAGGCTGGAAAAAATACCCGGTGCTTTGCTGCTACAATGGATTCGAAAGAAGGAGTTATACTCGATAATTTCAGTACCCGAGGCAGTAGCGGACAGCAACTGGCCAGCATTCCTCTGTCTATCCTGAAAGCATACAACCGCTTGCGTACCTACGATCTGATTGTTTTGCAATATGGATTGAATGTCGCTTCCGAAAATGTATCCAACTATTCTTATTACACACACGAAATGGAGAAAGTTGTCAGACATCTGAAAGAAGCTTTTCCTGAAGCAGCTATTCTGATAATCGGAATCGGTGACAGAGAAAATAAAACAGAAACCGGAGAGTTGCGAACTATGCCTGGAGTAAAAAATCTCATCCGCTACCAGCAGGCTTTGGCTGCAAATACTCATGTTGCTTTTTGGAATATGTTCGAAGCGATGGGAGGGGAAGGAAGTATGGTAGAAATGGTAAACAGCAAACCGGCAATGGCAAATTATGACTATACGCATATTAATTTCCGAGGAGGAAAACATCTGGCAAAAATATTGTTCGAAGCGCTGATGTACGACAAGGAACAATACGAAAAGCGTAAGGCATATGAAAATTAATGCACTATGAAACAGCTGAATGTTCTGATTTTTTATCTGCTTAGTGCTCTGGGGCTATTAGTTGTGAGGCCGGGGTATGCACAGGATGCTATACCTGTATGTCCAAAGCCGGATACACATTCATCCCCCGTCTATCCAAGCCGTGAGATGAAACAACTCATGCAGTTTGTTGCAGTAGACAGCCCGATGCCCGATGTTTTCAAGAATGTTACAGAAAACGAACTGACAGATCCTGCGGGCTCTTTATATCCTTTTTGGGAAAAGCTCGGAGAATTAGACCGTCCGTTACGTATTGTACATATAGGCGATTCACACGTCAGAGGTCATGTTTTTCCCTATGTAATGCGTTGCTGTCTGGAAGATGATTTTGGAGCAAAGGCAGTAGAGCATATTCCTGTATCGTACCAGACCTCTGGAATAGCAAAGGAAACAGGTTCGAACGGCATAGTATACCATATTCTTGGTGTAAACGGAGCAACCTGCCAGACTTATTCTACTCCGGAACGCATTCGTGAAATTGTAGATTTACATCCCGATCTGGTTATACTGTCATTCGGCACCAATGAGGCACACGCACGTCGTTATAATGCATCGGAGCATACACAAGCTATGAGCCATCTGATAAATATGTTGAAGACAGCGTGTCCTGATGTTCATTTTCTCATGACAACTCCTCCGGGAGCATATGTCAGAAACGGGAGAAGAGGCAGAGTTATCAATCCACGTACACCGCTGGTTGTAGAAAACGAGTTGGAATTTGCCCGTGAACATGGCATTGCTATCTGGGATATGTACGACATTGTAGGCGGCCGGCAACGTGCCTGCCTTAACTGGAATGCAGCAAAAATGTATCAGCGCGATAAAATACATTTTACCCGCGAAGGATATACTTTACAAGGATTATTATTACATGAAGCATTTATAAAAGCATACAATAATTATGTGGCAACTAGATTGGACTAAACTGGCAGACATACTGACTTACGATCCCCGGCAGCCGATGATATTCAGCAGCGGACTGTTTCTGTTTCTTTTCCTCGGATTCAGCCTGATATACGCACTTTTGCAGAAACGTACTACAGCACGTCTGCTTTTTGTATCAGCTTTCTCTTATTATTTTTATTATAAGAGTAGCGGTGTCTATTTCTTTTTATTGGGAATCGTTTCTGTAAGTGACTATCTCTTGGCCGCTAGAATGGCACGTACCGAGACTCTTTGGAAACGTAAAATGCTGGTTGTAGTGAGCTTATGTATCAATTTAGGGCTGTTGTGCTATTTTAAGTATACTAACTTTTTCTATGAAATACTCTGTCCGTTGTGGAACGGCCATTATGAAGCTTTCGATATCTTCCTTCCCGTAGGAATATCTTTCTTTACGTTTCAGTCGCTCAGCTACACTATTGATGTATATCGCCGTGATTTGAAGCCTCTCGACAGCCTGTTGGACTATGTGTTTTATGTTTCATTCTTTCCACAGCTTGTAGCAGGTCCCATCGTACGTGCCCGCGACTTTATTCCTCAAATCCGTCAGCCCCTGTTCGTTTCGAAAGAAATGTTCGGACAAGGAGTATTCTTTATTGTGAGCGGATTATTTAAGAAAGCCGTTATATCCGATTATATAAGCATAAACTTTGTAGAGCGTATCTTCGATAATCCCAGTCTGTATTCCGGTTTAGAGAACCTATTCGGTGTTTATGGCTATGCCTTACAGATATACTGCGACTTTTCCGGATACAGTGATATGGCAATCGGTATTGCTTTGCTGTTGGGCTTCCGTTTCCCGATAAACTTCGATTCACCCTACAAGTCGGACAGTGTAACCGATTTCTGGCATCGCTGGCATATATCTCTGTCCAGCTGGCTGCGCGACTACCTGTATATTTCGTTGGGAGGAAACCGGAAAGGCAAGATACGTACCTATATCAATCTTATTCTGACCATGCTTCTGGGAGGTCTGTGGCATGGAGCCTCATGGAATTTCATTATCTGGGGAGCACTTCACGGTGTAGCTCTGGCCGTGCATAAATTTATCCGCAGTCTGTTCCATCGCCCCAAGAACTACCGCAGTACTGGCTGGCGACGTGTTTTTGCTGTCATCATTACCTTCCATTTCGTATGTTTCTGCTGGATATTCTTCCGTAACACCGAATTTGAGGGTTCGGTATCGATGATCCGTCAGATATTCACCTCTTTCCATCCTGAACTGTTCGTACAACTCGTAGAAGGATACTGGAAAGTATTCGTGCTGATGGGAATAGGCTATATACTTCATTGGTGTCCGGATAGCTGGCAGAATGCATGTAGCCGTGGCATGACACGCATGCCGTTGGTAGGACAGGCATTGATTCTGATTGCCCTGATATTTCTGGTCATACAGGTAAAGAGCAGCGACATACAGCCGTTTATTTATTTCCAATTCTAGACTGAAAAATGAGGTGATTGATTTTTCCTTTTATCGTATAATAACTCATGTATGTGAAGGGTACAAAAGGGAAAAACAGAAGAAAACTTATTTAAGAAAAAAATTGCTGATGTTTTCATAAAAACATCAGCAATTTTTTATAGAAATCTGTACAAAAGTTACAATGATTTGTACAGATTTTCAGTAAAATTTGCTGTCCTTTCTTATTTTGTAGATTTTATTTGTATCGGAATGCCAGTATATAATATACGCCAATTGATAAAACACATATTATCAATGAAATAACTTTTAAGATTGCTGCCCATTTATAATAGTCAGATAAAATGCCTGCAACCATAAATATTGTCAAAAAGATATTGAAGATACGTATGAGTTTAATGACCAGTATATATTGTTTGACAACATTATGTTTTCCAATGCGTACCGGAAAATTGATGCAACGTACGGGAGCATAGGCTCCTCCAAACAATAAAGCAAATACTACTATACTGATGAATATTCCATATACTCCATAATCGGAGAGGATGTCTGTGTGGAAATAATTCCAGCATACTATTCCGATGCCAGAAAGCAGGCAGAGAGCTGCTGTGCCTTCCAATATCCTATCTGCGATAGATGGATGATAATGTATTTCAGGAGCGTTTTTTCCGGAAAACGGACCTAAATTGATGGTGAACATATTATTCTTCTTTTGTATCAGTTTTCTTTGTTTTCTTTAATCTTCCGCTTTTGCGTAATGCTTCGTTGATAATCCACTGAAGTTGCCCGTTGGTACTGCGAAATTCATCCGCAGCCCATTTTTCGATAGCTTCCATCGTTGCAGCATCTACACGTAGAACGAAACTTTTAGTCGTATTCTCTTTTTTTGCCATTGGCCGTTTTCTTGATTAATGATTCAGCGTTCCTGTGTTCACAACCGGCTGGGCGGCTTCGTCGGCACAGAGCACAACAAGCAAGTTACTTACCATAGCAGCTTTTTTATCTTCATCCAGCTCTACGATATCTTCCTGAGAAAGCTTGTCGAGTGCCATGTGCACCATTGATACAGCTCCTTCTACGATTTTTTCGCGTGCGCTGATGATGGCCGAAGCTTGTTGACGGCGTAGCATGACGGCAGCGATTTCCGGTGCATATGCCAGATAATTGATACGTGCTTCTACAACTTCAATGCCGGCCATAGCCAGACGTTCGTTCAGCTTTTGTTCCAGTTGTTCATTGATTTCTTCTCCTCCCGAACGTAGAGTAAGTTCATCAGTTCCCGCTTCATTGTCATCGTAGGCATATTGTCCGGCTACTTGTCTCAGAGCTGCATCACTCTGTATTTTCACAAAGTTCTCGAAAGCATTCATACGATTGGCTACAGCATTTCCAACACTGATTTCTTTGCCGTTACCAGAAGAGGTCGTATCGCTCGCCATAGTTTGTGAATCGATCTCGAACATGGCTTTGTATGTATCTTTCAGTTTCCATACCAGTACCAGACCGATAAGAATCGGATTTCCTATTTTATCGTTTACCTTGATCGGTTCTACATCAAGGTTACGGGCACGTAAGGATAATTTTTTCTTGTTCATGAAGGGATTTACCCAAAAGAATCCTGTCTCTTTGAAAGTTCCTTTATATTTCCCGAAAAAGACCATGATACGCGCTTCATTAGGTTCCAGTTGCATATAACCACCAAATAAAATAAACCAGATAAGCAAGAGTACTCCACCCAATATGAAGAATGGAGTTGTCATTTGCATAAAGCAGCAAATAATGATGCCTGAGATCAATAACAGGTGCATAGCCAGCATGAGAAATCCGTTAGCTTTAAATCCTCTGAAATTTAATTCTTTTGCTTCCATAAACTCATATTTAATTGATATTATTTTGATATCACAAATTTATGGATAAAGAATGAATAAAACAACACGAGAGAGGATGTTGTTTAGCATCCTCTCTCGTGTTGTTTTATTGAAATGCAGATTATTCTGCCATGCGTGTATATGTATATTTATCATAGAAACTACCGTATTCGTCTGCTCCAGTTGTTTCGATAACAAGTTTGTCTGAAGAGGCTTCAAGTATTTTTGCGGTAGATACATCGACTCCCTCCATGCTTTCCGGAATCATATTGTTTCCTTCCAGGTAGAAGTTTTCACTATCGTATCGACGCCAAGTACCACTATAGTATTCATAGTGAGTTACAGTGTATTTATTACCTTCTATTTTTTCTATAGTAATTTTTTCGCAGTCATCTGTAGGTTCAAAAGGATTAAAGTTTTCATTATAAGAAATTTTTTCACCTTCATAATAGTAATATCCGTTAACGGCAGTCATACCCCATACTCCTTCTAACTGATTTACTTCGATAGCTTCATCGTCTTTAGAACATGATGAAAAACAAAAAACACTGATCAGGAGTGTTGCTAAAAACAAAATCTTTTTCATTGGATTAATTTTATTAAATTTTTAATTTTTTTCAAAAGTATATAAAGCTACGAGAATATACAATACAGTTTTTATGGTTCTATGACTATATTGATTTTTACTGTATATATGAGGTGTAAATTTAGGATTATCAGGATATCCTTTATAAAAAAACTCCTGCCATTTTGAAAAACAGCAGGAGTAATTTCATTAATTATATTTACAAAATAAATTAAAAATCATCAGCAGGGAAACCTGTGCGGCGGAATCCTGAAACTTTATAAGTCAGTCCGTCTGGGTCATCATCATTGAAATAAATTATTGATCATGACTGGAGTATAGAAATGTAAAAGGTTGATAAAAGAAAAGGAGAATGTCTCCACATTCTCCTTTGTACTTTTAGAAATATTACTTCAATGAAGTTATTGTATAGCTTTCTTCGTATATACCAAAGCTACCTGCACTCACTAAGAACTCAAAAGGAAAAGTAAAGGTTTTGCTTGCTTCATCATAGGTTGCCTCTTCTGCAAGCGAAGCTGTAATAGCGCCATAAGTTGCATCGTTTATACCTGTAGCAATTGATGTTGACTGCAAGGTTACCTTATCTCCTTCCCATGAGAAAATAATACTACCTGTTCCTGTACCCCAACATGATTTTAAGCGATACATATTCAAAATGGCTGAATATTCCATTTCCTGATCTGTTTCTATCGGATTCTCATCCGGACTCATGATATAATCAGAAAATTTACCGTCAGCATAAGGTACGTAGTCTTCTTTTACAATATTCAGTTCCAAACGAGGATAATATTCTGACTGTGTATAAGCCTGAGTATATGCCGGATCAATGACAAGAGTCATCGGATAAGACTCGAACATTTCCATGCCATTACCTATTTTAATGGTAATGGTCTTGCTGCTTTCTCCTTGTGCAAAATCTACCTGTGTCGGAGCTTCAAACATATCAGAATAGACACTTGTCATTTTCAGGGGAACTGATAATGCGTTATCCGTTTGGTTTCTTCCTACTGTAACTGTAAATTCTGCATCATTTGGTCCTAAAGCAACTTCAGCGTTGGTTGGTGATTCGAAGTATACGTTTATACCGCTTGCATTGCTTGCCTCTCCTGGAGTATAATCATCATCACTACATCCACTCAGGAAAGCAGCTGTAAAGATTGCTCCAGAAAATAATATTTTATTTAAGATTTTCATAATAGTCTTATTTTTAAAATTATATTAGTTAGTCGGTAACTCCGTCTTTCAAGTTTGGATTTTGTAAAGATATGGGTTTTGTTCCTCCTGCATTATTTACAATTCCTGCATTGTTATTTGATTCTTTTTGTGGAATACGGAGCAAAAGATATGGATCATTAGCTTCTATATTAAAACAAAAAGCATCAGGCCAATTTCCTTTATCTGTTCCATGAAAACGTACGACAGGTTTATTTAAACGCATGATGTCTGCCATAGCAAAACCTTCTCCCCATAACTCAATACGGCGCTGTTTCCATATTTCATCTTGTAAAGCTTCTTTGGTTGAGGCTGTACAAGTATAGCTTGGATCACGATAATTTTTAACAAATGCTTCAAGCTTGGATTTGGCTTCTCCTTCTTGGTTACTCATGGCAAGACCTTCTGCTTCGATCAGCATCATTTCTTCTACACGCATGATACACCAGTCGCAGTCATTTGTAGCACTTCCTATACCACTTTTCATACCAAACTTTACATTTGTATAAGGCACATAAGCCATTTTAACGTCAGTAATTGTATATGTAGGAATGTCCTGTCCACTAGCTTCCCCCCAAACTTGTCCGTTCAGAAGGTCAGAATGCAGATCTTCGTCTACCCACCATTGCTTACGGATGTCTGTTTCCGGTATTACATTGTACAATAATGTATTGATACGTTTATATACACCTACTGCAGCAGCATATGATGCACCAGAGAATGATCCTAAGTGTGATGGCCATGAAGGATTGCCACCATTTTTGGTTACATCGCTTGCTGTAATACTAATTCCCCACATCCAATTATGGTCATTCAGATTGTAAAAAGCAGGTTGAGAAACCTCTTCGCGGTTATATGGGGTATAACCTTCCATTGCTTTAGATGCATCATTAGCTGCTTCTGCCCAATTTCCCATATATAGGTTAGCACGAGCACGAAGTCCATATGCCACTTGCTTGTCTATACGAGTCTTGTCACCTTTACGATCATAATTTTCTAATTTGTCTATAGCATCGTTCAGGTCATTCATAATTTGTGTATAGATTTGTTCTACGGTAGCACGCGGATTATTGTTGAATTCTGTAGTAGCTTCAGTAACCAGGGGAACACAAGGTAAATCTTTGCTACTTGCGTAATTGAACTGATAATAAGGAGCTAAACATAGATAATCGAAAGCACGTACAGCTTTTGCTTCACCTATATATTGTTTTAACTTCTCGTCCTCTGTATTTTGATCAACAGATGCCAGTATATCGTTTGCCAGTTTTAGCTGATTATAAAAATAGCTATAACGTAATTGAGGGTTAGCATAGGTTTCATTACGGTCTGAGTAGTCACCTGATACACTAAACCAGTTATAACCACTATTATCGCATACCATGTCGGCTCCATTCAAATCTTGCGAAATACACGCTGTTGGATAACCGAAATCATCATCTCGCTCATTGGTAGGAGCACCTGCATATTGTGTTCCCATATAATGATACATACCTACAAGGCTTGATTCTACACGTGAAGGAATAAGTTCATTGGTGTCTTCAATCTGCCCATCGGTAATGCGGAAACCTTCGCTGTCTATATTGTCCATATCAGAGCAGCTATTTAATGTGGCACATCCTATGGCCATCAAAAATAGTTTATTATATAATTTCATAATTTATGTCCCGTTTTTTAGTGTTAAAAAGTAAGGTTGATACCGCCGGTAATAGTACGCATAGCCGAATAAGAACTACTAGTTGCAGCTCCACTACCATAGGTTGAACTACCCAGACCTAAATCCTGACGTGGGTCAAGACCTTTACGTGCTGTAAGCAAAGCTACGTTATCAGCTGATACATATACGCGCAGATTATTAATCTGGAGTTTCTTAGTCCAGCTCTTAGGCAATGTATATCCTAAAGTTATGTTGTTTAAGCTTAAGTAATTTGAGCTAACCAAGAAACGGCTTGAATCTAATTGGTAGCAGTCATCACTAGCATCAAGTCGTGGAACATCTGTATAGCGGTTTTCCGGAGTCCATGCATCACGAATATCAGTAGACCAGTTATATCCTTGCATACCACTACCACCATTATGCATAAATGCCTGATAAGTTCCATCGTAATAACGTCCTCCCAACTGATAAGAAAGCTGTATGCTGAAATCCAACCCCTTATAGTTCAATGATGTTCCAAATCCACCATATACTTTGGGAAGCAAATCACCCTGATCAGCTTGTTTTGCAGCACTATAATCACTGGTTGTAGTATAATCTCCATTATCTGGGTCAACATAATATAATGCTTTACCAGTATCAGGATCTACACCTGCATATTCTTTGACGTATGATTCAAACAGTGAACCTCCGATGCGATAGATATAATAAGAACCTTTTTGTCCTCCGGCTGCTTCCAGTTCGGGCGATAAGGCCGTAATTCTGTTTTTGTAATGAGTCAGGTTTAAATTAGCAGTCCATTCAAAATCTTTGGTACGGAATATAACTCCGGTTAAATCAAGTTCTATACCCTTGTTTGAAATACTACCTACATTAGTTGGAATATATCCTGTACTGATACCAGAAGAAACTGGGGTCGGCTGATTGTACAATAAATCTTTGGTGATACGGCTGAAATATTCTACTGTACCATTCAGCCTGCTGCCAAATAATTCAAAATCGAAACCTGTATTAAATGAGTAAGAAGTTTCCCATGTCAAATCCTTATTTCCCTTATAGGCTAAAGTCGTAGAATACTGTCCATTGCTGTATGAAACGTTATATTGGTCTTTATAAGCATACCAGTTGTTGACATATTCTCCATTTACTAGAATCAGAAGATGGTCGTTTCCTTGAATACCCCAACTTGCTTTATATTTTAACATATTCAGCCAGCTGATATCTTCTAGGAATTTTTCTTTGGTCATCAGCCAAGCTCCACCGACACTTCCGAAATTACCCCAACGATGTTCTGGAGCAAAACGTGAAGAAGCATCACGGCGATATGAAGCACTTAAAAAGTATTTGCCATCGTAGTTATATTGGATACGGCTTAAAATACCTTCTGTCATATAATTATCTGTATATGAATTTACGGTTTTCTTATCCGTTCCAACAGCATTTCCTAATTCACCCAAATTAGGATCATATGTATTAGTGTTGTCACCATACAGCACTTGTTCTTTCAGTCTGTATTGTTCGTAACCTACCATGATATCGAAGTTATGAACATTATTAAATGTATGGACATAACTTGCTAAATATTGGGTATTGACACCGAAAGTACGTGTACTTTCTACATAAACTTCACCATCTGTTGCAGCTGCACTACCGAAGGTACTGTATAAATTATTTGAACGTGTATTTTCGAGTGTTGTTGCAATATTTGCAGTAAGGGTAAGACCCTCTAACGGTGTAATGTTGGCATACCATTTGCCGGAAAATGCATCTGTGTAAGTGTGATAGCTATTTAGTTCTATGTCACGAGCTGCATTACCAGTAAATGAAGGACGTGAGAAATTAGTTGTAGAACCTGCATCGTATACTCTATGACCTGTGCTCGGATCTATTTTAATAGAGCCATCTGCATTGCGTACATACATTGGATAGATAGGAGCGATAGAGTTGACGATAAAGAACAAGTTACCACTTGAAGACCAATCGTCTGATGTTTGATTGTCAGGTGCTTGTGAATCTGAATAGGTGTATGCAAGATTAGTACCTATCTTCAGCCATTTTTTTGCCTGATAATCAACTTTACCTCTTCCTGTATAGCGTTTGAAAGCTGAATTTTGTATCAAACCGGTATCATTCAGATAACCAGCACTAGCATAATAGCTGATCTTGTCAGATTTACCAGAAACACTTGCATTATATTCCTGTCGGAAACTGCTTCCGAATATTTCATCATACCAGTCATCAGGAGTATAATAATATGTACCATCTGAATATCCTAAAGTTGCATTGGGATTCAATTTGAAATTTGTTCCAATTAGGTTCTCTCCTTTGGGTACAGTGTATACTTGATAGCCAAGACCACCGTTTTTCGCATCGAACAATGTATTGTTGGCATAAGCATAAGCATCTGCTGCTGACGCGCCTGCATAAGCTTTTGAATTATACAAAGCTTTGAACATTGTTTCGTAATATTCACCAGGATTGCTGATTACATCATAGTTAGGAACAGCACGTGAATTCGATCCCCATTTAGCGTCAAATGTAACGCGTGCTTCTCCATTTTGTCCGCTCTTAGTAGTAATTAATACTACACCGTTTGCACCACGAGCTCCATAAATAGCATTGGCAGCAGCATCTTTCAAAACAGTCAATGATTCGATATCGGACGGGTTGATAGAAGATATATCTCCATCATAGGGTACTCCGTCGACAACGTAAAGCGGATCATTACTTGAAGCCATAGATCCTATACCGCGGATACGAATTTTTGCAGATTCACCAGGCTGTCCATTGTCACTTGTCATTTGCACACCGGCAACTTGTCCAGACATGGCATTAGTAATATTAGATACACTTCGAGTAGCTATTTTATCTGCATTCATTGTTCCTGCCGAACCAGTGAACGATGATTTTTTAGCTGTACCATAAGCTACTACCATGACTTCTTCCAAAGCTTGTGAGTCTGATGATAGAACAACTTTTACATTTGGCTTTATTGCGACTTCTTGGGTTTCCAGACCAATGAACGAAACAACCAAAGTTTTTGCCGGACTAAACTAATAGGCAGTTTTGGGAAAACTGATACATAATAAAAACAGTTTCATGTAGATTCTGATAATATATCTAGATGCAATGTGTACTTTTGTCTAATGGAATACTTTGATTTTCTACCTATTTGTTGTTAGGTTAATTCTTCTATTATACATTCTACATTTACTTGTTTAATCAAAACTTGCATTTTTTTAGTTCCTTGATTATTGTTTGCGGTAGCACTTCACCATAAACTTGGGTTGTTTTTATATTACGATGTCCTAATAGTTTTTGCACGGTAGAAAGCTGTACACCTTTATATATTAATAAGGTAGCATTCGTATGACGTGCTGTATGGAAAGAAAAATGTTTTGTTATTCCTGCTAGTTTTCCTATACGAATTAATTCTTTATTAACTGAAGCGTTAGGCTTTATATGAAAAAATTCTTCTATATCTGGATAATGATATAAAATGCGGATAGCTTTTCCCTGAAATAAATAGCCAAGGGGAAGTTGAGTGACAGTTCCTGTTTTTTGTGATTTGAAAACCAGCCATAATTCTTTATCAGTTTGAATAAGATTTTGTTTTTTCATACTTATAAAATCAGAATAGCGTAAGCCTGTATAGCAGCAAAATAAGAATGCGTCGAGAGTATGGCGAAGTGTATTCTTCTTTCTGGAAAGATTGATATGTTCTAACTTATCCAATTCTTCTGGTAATAAGTATGTATGGTGGCTTTCTGTTGTTTTTATCTTATATTCTGTAAATGGTGAATCTTCTTTAGCTATAATTCCTTGACGGACAGCTTCATTTATAATCGTTCTTATATGTCGTAAATGTTTTGCGATGGTATTTATTCCTAATTTTTTATTCTTCATAAATTGCTCGAATGATAATAAAAGTTTGTAATCCATCTGTTTAAAAGTAATCTCATGAGCAAAACTTTCTAATAGGGTAAGTGTAGTATACAAATTATTTTTTGTACTACTGCGTATGGGGGAATTTTCTATCCATTTTCTACCAAAAGAAATTATTTTATTGTCGGAACTTGGCTTTTCTTCCATTTCCTTTAGTAATTCCAAACAGATTTCTTTTCCTTGTTTCCAAGCATTTATCTCACGCATTTGCAAATTCAATATGAATTCTTCTAGCATATAATTTAATTCTTCAGCATGGGGATGGTTGCAAATTATTGATTTACGACAATTCCATTGGTCGGGTTTAATATAAATATGAGTAGAAAAATAGGCTTTTTTCCCTAATAGATAAGCTTCCACTTGAACTAAAGCTTTTCCCTGGCTATCTAACCGTTTTTTGCGGTTATAAACTATGCGATACTTAATCTTTTTCATTTTCAACTATTATGTGAAAGTATTATATCTTTATCTTAAAGAATCTTTATTGCGTTTATATATATACAATTGGTGAATATATATGCATTGATAGTCTAAAAAACATATAGGTCTCTTTACAAAAATAGACTTAGAAATTGAATATTAACCATTGCTTTTTTTAGAAAAACGTAATAATAACAAAGAAATTATTGTCATTTTCTATATTTTGTTTTTTTCTTATATAGCTTTTAATAATGACAAAGTGAAATGCTTTAGACTTGAAAATAGAAGCATTTTGGTGCAAAAAACGTGGTGTAAGTGTTAAAATAAAAGGTTTATATTGATTTTTTTTTATCGAAAAGTATACAGTTATTGCAATTTTAACTATTTTTGCGACCGAGAAATATAACTAATGAAAAATTATTAATTCAAAGTTAAACTTTAAGAGAGAATCTTATGAAAAGAAAATTGATGCTTTTAATGACCTTCCTGATGATAGGTATAGGTCTGGTAAACGCGCAAGTTTCAAAGGTTACTGGTACAGTCACCTCTGAAGAAGACGGTTTGCCGGTTGTTGGAGCGTCTGTCTTAGTTAAAGGTACTACTGTAGGTACTGTAACAGACATCGACGGTAACTTTACAATCAACAATGTGCCTAGTTCGGCAAAAACTTTGGTTGTTTCGTTCATTGGTTTGGAAAGCCAAGAAGTAACTATCAAGCCTACTGTTAAGGTCGTACTTCGTTCAGATTCAGAACAATTGGATGAAGTGCTGGTAGTAGCTTTTGGTACCGCAAAAAAATCAGCCTTCACTGGTTCTGCTGCAGTTATAGACAATAAGGAATTGTCTAAACGCATTACAACAAATGTTTCTGATGCTTTAGTCGGTTCTGTAGCTGGTTTGCAAATCAGAGGTAATTCTGGTGCTCCTGGTTCTAATGAAAACAAAATTAATATCCGCGGTATTGCTTCTATGTATGCCAGCACAGATCCGCTAGTGATTGTAGACGGTGCTCCTTATACCGCTAGCTTATCTAATATACCTCAAAACGATATTGAATCAATCTCTGTATTAAAAGATGCTGCTTCGGCTGCTCTATACGGAGCCCGAGGTGCAGCAGGTGTCATCATCGTTACAACGAAAAAGGGAAAGACCCAAAAAGCTGAAATCAATGTGGATATGAAATGGGGAGTAAACTCACGTGCCGTACAAGATTACGATGTGATTACTGATCCAGGAGAATACTATGAAGCTTATTATGCTCAACTTTATAATTATTCGTTCTACGGACAAGGAAATTCGGCAGCTGAAGCTAATGCGTGGGCAAACAAGACAATGATTGATCAGTTGAAGTATAATGTATATACAGTACCAGAAAACGAGCAACTCATCGGTATGGACGGAAAATTGAACCCAAATGCAACATTGGGACGCCGTTATGTAAATAATGGTACTGAATACTATCTGACTCCTGACAATTGGCAGGATTTGGCATACCGTAACTCACTACGTCAAGAATATAATGTAAGTGTAAATGGTGGAGGTGAACGATCTTCTTTTTATGCTAGCATCGGTTATTTAAATGATGAAGGTATTATCATCAATTCAGACTACGAACGTATCAGCGGACGAATCCGTGCAGATTACCAAGCTGCTAAATGGTTAAAGTTAGGAGCTAATGTAAGCTACAATCACTCTATACAACACTCCATTCCTAATCAGGATACAGGTGCAAGTAGCTCTAATATGATGTACTTTACAAGCTCTATCGCTCCTATTTATCCTGCATTTGTTCGTGTTGTAGACGGAAATGGAAATATTGTTATAAAACAAGATGAGCAAGGAAGAAATGCCTATGACTTTGGTATTGCTTCAAAAGATTATGGTTTAGCACGTCCTTTTTTAGGAACATCAAACCCATTAGCTAACAATCAATACGATCAAGTAGAAAGCATTGGTGACCAAATGAATGCGACTTTCAATGCAGACTTGAATATTACTAGCTTCTTAAAAGCAAATATTACAAGTACCGTAATTTGGGGACAGACCAATGGATCGAACTATGGAAATCCTTTCTATGGCTCAAAAGTTTCAGTAAACGGAGAGTTGACAAAAGAATCAACTACAGCATTGAGAACCAACAACGTGCAAACATTAACTTACTTCAAGGATTTTGGTCTGCACAATGTAAATGTAATGCTGGGACATGAATACTATAAAACTACAACAAAATACCTCTCAGCAACAGCACAAGGTGGATTTTCTCCATTCATTCCAGAAATAGATGCATTTGCAAAAGTTATAGATGGTTCTTCATACAAAAGTGAATACAATGTAGAAGGTTACTTTGGTAGTGCACAATATAATTATGATCAAAAATATTTTGCATCGGCTTCTTACCGTCGTGATGCATCTTCTTACTTTGCTAAAGAAAATCGCTGGGGTAACTTCTGGTCTGTAGGTGCTGCCTGGATATTGACCAAGGAAGAATTTTTAAAGAATACTTCTTCATGGCTTGATATGTTAAAACTGAAATTCTCAGTAGGACAGCAAGGTAACGATAATATCGGTGCTTATGCTTATACAGACCTTTATGACCTTGTACCTACAGGAGATTTCTCAATGGGAGCAACATTCAAACGTATGGGTAATCCAGATATTACATGGGAAACTACAACCAATTACAATGCAGGTGTAGAATTCAGTTTATGGAATGGACGCTTGAGTGGTAACTTAGATTATTATACAAAGAAAACATCTGACTTGCTGTTCTGGCTTTCTATCCCAGAATCAGCTGGTACACGTGGTTATTATGGTAATGTAGGTGATATCCGTAATATGGGTGTAGAACTTACATTGACTGGCGCTATTATCCGCACTCGTGATATTGACTGGACAGTGTCAGCTAACTTATCACACAACAAAACAAAAATTTTGAGTTTACCTGAATCAAAAACAGCTGCTATGGGAGGTTTTAATGAAACCAATAGTACCGGACTTGGTGGCAACTGGTTTGAAGTAGGTGGACCGCTATATAATGCATACTGTATAGAATACGCAGGTGTAAACGAAAAAGGAGAAGCACTTTATTGGGTAGATGACGAATTAGAACTAGCTGGTGCACCAGGAAAGAATCACTCATCAACAACAACCAATCCGAATGAAGCTACTTATTATAAACAAGGATCTATACTTCCAAAAGTATTCGGTGGATTTAATACCATGCTGCGTGTCGGAAACTTTGATGCGTCTTTATCATTTGACTATCAAATAGGTGGAAAGGTACAAGACTATCGTTATGCAGGACTGATGACACCAAATGAAACAGCTAATGGTGCAGGTAGTGCTATCCATAAAGATTATATCAAATCATGGAGTCCCAATAATACAGAAAGTGACATTCCACGTTGGCAATATGGAGATAAATACACATCATTCTCAAAATCAGACCGTTTCCTGACTAATGCTAGCTATTTAAACTTCCAGTCATTTACTGTTGGATATACTTTCCCGAAAAAATGGCTGAAGGGAGTTTCTAAAGTTCGAATTTATGCAGCAGGAGAAAACCTATGCTTCTGGTCAGTTCGTAAAGGATTTGATCCACGCTATTCATATGATGGTAACTCATCCATTACTCCGTACTCTCCAGCTCGTAACATTTCAGGAGGTATTCAAATGACATTTTAAATATTAATAAAAAGGTATACAATTTAATATGAAAAAAATATTATTCTCTGCTATAGCTGTTACATTGGGGGCTTTTATGACAACGGGATGTATCCAAGAGCTGAGCCCAATGACAGACTATGCAACAAAAGATCAAGTAAACGAAGCACCTGGAGCTTATCAAAACTTGGTAGATGGTATCACATCATCTATGCTCGGACAATTCTTATATAGCACAGATTATCCTTACGATTATGGTTATCCAACCTTTTTCCAGATGCGCGACGTTATGGGACAAGATATAGTTATAGATGATGCCGGACACTGGTATCAGACATGGTATACTTGTAGTACTGCATTAGGTCCTAGATATGCAGTTGCCCAATTCCCATGGACTATTTACTATGCATGGATTAAAAACTGTAATACAGTTCTTTCACTTGCTGGTGATGAACCTGATGAATCACATAAAACAGGTGCAGGTATAGCTCTTGCTATGCGTGCTATGTATTATATGGATATGGCACGTATGTTTGCTCCTAAAACCTATGCTTTGGACAAACAAGCAGAAACCGTCCCCATTATTACTGAAAAAACCACAGTTGATGAAATGAGAAATAACCCCCGTGCAACAAATGAAAAAATGTGGGCTTTTATTATTTCTGATCTTGATAAAGCAGAACAGTATTTGGAAGGTTACCAGCGTAAGGATATTTCAACTCCTGATCAATCTGTTGTATATGGTTTGAAAGCTCGTGCTTATCAGGTTATGGAAGATTGGGCTAATGCTGAAAAATATGCGAAATTGGCTCAAGAAGGCTACACTATGATGAGTCAAGAAGAGTATTTGAATCGTGAAACTGGTTTTAACACTCCTAACAGCTCATGGATGTTTGGTATGCAATTCAAGTCAACTGACCCTGTTATTGTAGGAAATGATGCTGATGGCTCATGGGGATCATTCATGTATCTAGAAGTAAATGGTTCAGGATGTGGATATGCATCCAGCTACGGATATCAGTTCAGCATTGACCGTCATTTATACGAAACAATTCCAGCCACTGATTTTCGTAAGAAATGTTTCGTAGACTTTGCAATAGATGAACAGACAACAACTAATGAAGAAGGACAAACAGTTCCTGATAAGGAAGCAATTATAGAAAAATTAAAAGCATATTCCGACTATCCTGAATATGTATATCAGTCAGGATATGAAGGAGGAGTTGGCCCTGCTACAGTAGGAGGATTTTCATTAAAATTCCGTGCAGCGGGAGGTGCAGCTGGTCATACTAACCAATATATAGGTTTCTTAGGAGCTGTTCCGTTCATGCGTGTAGAGGAAATGAAGCTTATTGAAATAGAAGCAGTAGGTATGCAAAATGAAAGCAAAGGCATAGAACTGCTAACCGATTTTGCTAAAACTCGTGATCCGGAATATGTTTATGGCAAACATAATGATGCTTACAACAATCAGTCTACTTCCGCATTCCAAAACGAAGTATGGTGGCAACGTCGTGTAGAACTTTGGGGAGAAGGGTTTGCTACATTCGATATAAAACGATTGAATAAAGGTATTATTCGTAGCTATGCTAATACCAACCACTTAGAAACTTTCCGTTGGAACACACAGACTCCTCCAGATTGGATGAACTTGTGTATTGTAGAAACGGAAACTATGAACAATACTGCTTGTACAAACAATCCGACACCAATAGCTCCAAGTTCGGATTCTGATGAATTTATTTGGTAATATTGACTTAAAAAACTTGAGATATGAAAAAGTATATTTCCTACTTGTTTTCTATACTGGTTGCTGTAGCTGCATTAACTTCTTGCTCTGAAGATGCAGGAACAGAGCCAGGGAGTGATGGTGCTCCAAAAGTAGTTATTTACACCTATACTCCTGGTGAGCCTTATAACCCAGATAATGATATTCAACTCCGTATAGCTACTAATCAACAAACTAGTGAAGCTTATTACTTAGCAGAACTGGCAACCGAGAAGGAAAAACATATTGCTTCTATGGGAGAAAATGGTTATATGGACTACGTAATATCTAATGGTACTAAAATTGAAGGTATTTCAGGTAATTCAAACGTTGACATATTCTTGACTGATTTGGTTGGAAATTATAGTATTACAGTAGTTGCAATAAATGGAAATACCAGAACTTCCAGTTCAGTAAACTTCATGGGAATAGAATGGAGCCTGATAGGAGAAGGCTATTATACAGCTCCTATGTTTGGAGTAACAGACATGCCCGTACAAGTATACAAAGCAGGCCATGCTGAATGGTATAAGATGCCATCTATCTTCGAAGATGGAAAGGATATGGTCATAAAAGTAAATGGAGCTTCAGCTACTGTAGATCAGCAGGATGTATTTACTGAACCTACTTATGGTTCTGTATATGTTGCTGGATCGGGAGTCGTAGAAAATGGGGTAATTACGTTGACTTTGCAATATACTTGCTCTGCTGGTTCATTTGGAACCTTTAATGATGTATTAAAATTACCAACACAACAATAAAAAATATTCGAATGATTTCTACTCTCTCTTAATGAGATACCGATTAAGTCGGAACACAACTATAAGAGGGTGTGTCAAAACTCGTTTTTTGAAAATATGAACTTATAATTTGAAATTTGAGCATCCTAAAAGACTAAAGAAAGGGCCGTATCATTACTCAATACAGAGTTTGATACGACCCTTTTTAAATATTATAGTTATAATCTGTAACTTTGAGGAGTAGTTATTTTAGTTTTGACACACCCTCTATTTTATTTTAATAGCTGAAATAGCAAAAAAGTTTTCATTTAGGTTTTGATCTATAAGATTTCTAAATTCTATTAATATGTTGTTTAAAAGGAATTTTACTTTACCTTTTAATTCCTTTCATAGCATTTAATACTATACAACATCAATTGATTAGGAAATTTTTCTCCTACTTGATTTTTTTTCGGATGATTTTCATAAAATACATAGCATGACGTTTGGGGCTGTATGATAAATACTTATTGTATGAATGTTTCTTTAATTTTTTGTTTGATAAAATACTTGGTGCGTGCTTTTTCGCTATATTTGCCACAATTAGACATACAACTATACTGAATGAAAGAATTTGTTATATCAGATGCGCAGACTGAAAAGGCTGCATTGGTGGGTTTGATTACCCAGACACAGAACGAGCGTAAAACGAATGAATATTTGGATGAACTTGCTTTTCTTGCAGAAACGGCAGGAGCTGAGGTGGTAAAACGTTTTACTCAAAAAATGGATTATCCCAATACTGTGACATACGTAGGTAAAGGTAAGTTGCAGGAAATTAAAGAATATCTTCTTCAGAAAAAGGAGGAAGAAGGGGAAGAAGTGGGTATGGTTATCTTTGATGATGAACTTTCTGCCAAACAGATACGTAATATCGAAAAGGAGCTGAACGTAAAGATTCTGGACCGTACTTCGCTTATTCTGGATATTTTTGCGATGCGCGCACAAACTGCCAATGCCAAGACGCAGGTTGAGTTGGCACAATATAAATACATGTTACCCCGCTTGCAACGTTTGTGGACTCACCTTGAGCGTCAGGGTGGTGGTTCCGGAGCCGGAGGTGGTAAGGGTTCTGTTGGTCTTCGTGGACCGGGTGAAACTCAGCTGGAAATGGACCGTCGTATTATTTTGAATCGTATGGCTTTACTAAAGCAGCGTCTGGCTGAAATAGATACTCAGAAATCTACTCAGCGTAAAAATCGCGGACGTTTGATTCGTGTTGCTCTGGTTGGATATACGAATGTCGGGAAATCAACATTGATGAATTTATTGGCTAAAAGTGAAGTCTTTGCTGAAAATAAGTTGTTTGCTACTCTTGATACGACAGTGCGTAAGGTAATTATTGAGAATTTGCCTTTCCTGCTTTCTGATACGGTAGGTTTTATTCGTAAACTGCCAACTGATTTGGTGGATTCGTTTAAATCGACATTGGATGAAGTGCGTGAAGCCGATTTATTGCTTCATGTGGTAGATATCTCTCATCCTGATTTTGAGGAGCAGATACAGGTGGTAGATAAAACAATTGCTGATTTAGGAGCAGGAGGAAAGCCTACCATGATTGTATTCAATAAGATAGATGCGTATACTTATGTAGAAAAGGCTGAAGATGATTTGACTCCGAAGACGAAGGAGAATATTACGCTGGAAGAGCTTATGCATACATGGATGGCTAAGATGAATGATAATTGTATCTTTATTTCGGCTCGTAATAAAACGAATATCGATGAACTGAAGGAAATTGTTTATAAGAAAGTAAGAGAGTTGCATGTACAGAAGTATCCTTATAATGATTTCCTTTATCAAACTTATGATGAAGAATAATTATGATAAATTTCCGTTCGCTGACTGATGAAGAAATAAACAGGCTGGAATCGCAGCTTTGTTCGGCTTCCGACTGGAAGGATGTACGGGTGGCTGAACGTTTCACTCCTGACTATGTACATCATGCTCGTTTTTCCGGAAAGGTGTGTCTGGGAGTATTTGAACACGAATTTACATTGCCGGGAGGTATCTGTAAGCATTCCGGATTATCGTATGTGACTCTGCATAATGTGACAGTAGGAGATAACTGTTGCATTGAAAATGTAAAGAATTACATTGCTAACTATGAGATTGGGGCATATACATTTATCGAGAATGTAGATATAATTCTGGTAGACCGGAAATCTCGTTTTGGAAATGGGGTAGAGGTGTCTGTCTTGAATGAAACAGGAGGTCGTGAGGTTATGATTCATGACCGTCTTTCTGCACATCAGGCATATATTATGGCACTTTACCGTCATCGTCCGCAGCTCATTGAACGTATGAAAGCGTTGGTTGAGGCTTATGCAGACGAACATGCTTCGGATAGAGGAACAATAGGTTCGCACGTCACGATTGTCAATTCGGGATATATTAAAAATGTGCGTATTGGTGACTATTGTGAAATAGAGGGAGCTGGCAGACTGAAGAACGGTAGTATTAACAGTAATGCTGACGATCCGGTACATATCGGTTACGGAGTGGTATGTGATGATTTTATTATCTCCAGTGGTTCGCATATAGAGGATGGCACGATGATGACTCGCTGTTTTGTGGGACAGGCTTGTCATATGGGACATAATTATTCGGCTTCGGATTCTTTGTTTTTCAGCAATTGTCAGGAGGAAAATGGAGAAGCATGTGCTATTTTTGCCGGACCGTTTACGGTGACTCATCATAAGTCTACTTTGCTGATTGCCGGGATGTTTTCATTTATGAATGCGGGTTCAGGATCTAACCAGAGTAATCATATGTATAAGCTGGGGCCGATTCATCAGGGAGCGTTGGAAAGGGGTGCTAAGACTACTTCGGATTCATATATCCTTTGGCCTGCACGTATCGGAGCCTTTTCACTTGTAATGGGACGTCATGTCAATCATCCTGATACATCGGATTTACCTTTCTCTTATTTGATAGAGGATAAAAATACGACTTATCTGGTTCCGGGGGTTAATCTTCGTAGCGTCGGCACAATTCGTGATGCACAGAAATGGCCGAAACGTGATTTGCGTAAAGATCCTTTCCGTCTGGATCAGATTAATTATAATTTGCTCAGTCCATATACAATTCAGAAGATGATGAAAGGACGGAGTATTCTGAAAGAGTTGGAAAGAGTATCGGGAGAAACTTCGGAAACATATTCTTATCAGAGCGCAAAGATTAAAAACTCGGCGTTGAATAAAGGTATCAAGTTTTATGAAACAGCTATTCATAAATTCCTGGGTAATTCGGTTATCAAGCGTCTGGAGGAAATACATTTTAAGAATGATGAGGAAGTACGCCAGCGTTTATTGCCGGATACTTCGATCGGACAAGGTGAATGGGTTGACATTTCTGGCTTAATAGCTCCAAAAACAGAGATAGAGCGATTGATGAGCGATATAGAAACAGGTGTTTTGCACACTGTTGACCAGATACATGACCGTTTTGCAGAAATGCATGCCAATTATTATACCTATGAATGGACTTGGGCGTATGGAAAAATGCTGGAGTTCTACGGACTGGATACCGAAACAATAACTGCAAAGGATATTATAAACATTGTGCATCAATGGCAACAGTCTGTGGTATGGCTGGATAAGATGGTATATGAAGATGCAAAGAAAGAATTTTCTTTGTCTTCGATGACTGGCTTTGGTGCTGATGGTAGTAAGGAAGAGCAAATGCTTGACTTTGAACAAGTGCGCGGTGTGTTCGAAAGTAATCCTTTTGTAACAGCCGTTTTGAAGCATATAGAAGTGAAGACTGAACTTGGAAATGAATTAGTTGCTCGTTTAAGCAATATATATAATTAAAAAGAATGTGATTTATGAAAGGCGTATGGCTATTTTTTGTATTTAGTTGTATGTTTTTGTTTTTACAGGCGGGAACTTATCGTAAAAGGGAAGTTAGCCGCCCGTGCTTTATTACGACAAATACGTCGAAAATAGAAATAAAGAAAATCATATTAACGGATGAGCAGACGCAGGTAGATGCTGTTTTGTATGGTGAGCCAGGAGAAGCTGCTGTTATCTCTTCGAAAACATGTCTACGTACCACGCAGCAAGAATTTAGCTTGCGTGAAGCTGAAGGGGTGTCTATTGATGGAAAAACCGAGCCGGAGCTTATTTCGAAGTCGGGGAAGCATCATGTAACTCTTTTTTTTGCTCCGATTCCTGCAGGGGTGCATGCTGTTGATTTTGTAGAGAAAGAAGAAGGATGGATTATATGGGGAGTACAACTAAGTAAGGCAGAACCCTATGTATATATACCAAGTTTTTTACAAACTAATCATCTGGAGCAAAGTCAGGATTTGCCTGCTCCCCAGTTAAAAGCAGGTAAGTCTATAATAAACGGTTATATATTAGGTTATGATCCTCAAATTGCATTGGATGTTGTTTTTCGTCATTCAGATTGGCTGTTTTATAATGATTGGGGAAAGACTGTAAAGGTACGTCAGGATGGTTCTTTTCATATTGAAACCGATTTGCTGCTCGCCGGAGGGGCAAAACTTCAGATAAATAAGGCACAGTTAGATCTTTTCCTTTTACCAGGTAAAGAAATGACTGTGTATATTCATCTTCCCAGATTGAGTATGTCGGCTTCCCGTTTGTTGAAGGATGAGTATGGCCAGAAGCAGAAAGCGTGGTTTGATGGAGCTGAATCCTTGTTGAATACGGAACTGGCTACCTGGGGATATCCTCTGGCTCTTAACGATGATCCTGATTTCTCAAGTAAGACGCTGGATTTATCTGATGAAGAATATAATAAACAGGTGCAGTCTGAGCTGGAAAGACTTGAATCGGATTTAGACCATGACCAACGAGCCGGTAAAGCGTATAAGGAATACGTATCTGCAAATATGCAGATAAATGCTCTTGTTCTGCAAGGTGCCCGTGCTAAAATGCAGGGGATTGTAGACTCTCCTTATGATAAATATGGTTACGATTATGTGACATACTTACAGTATCGGGAACGTGATACGGGAGAAACGTTAGATTTGTGGGAAGATATAAAAAAGGCAAGAAATATTTATCAGAATGTTGTTAAAGAAGAACGTCTGAAATCGGCAGACAAAAAAATGCTGGCTTCGATAGAACATCCGGAAATAAGTGCATATGTAAGAGAAAAGATAAAGACCATGCAGGCTGTTGCCGAACGGGCAAAGGCTTCTGAAAAATATGTTATTGCAGAGTTGGATACATTAGTGTCGGGAGCTGATATATTGCCTGCTATCATATCTCAGCATCGGGGTAATGCTGTACTTGTTGATTTCTGGGCTACATGGTGCGGTCCTTGCCGGAAAAGCATGCCTGCGGTAAATGTACTAAAGCAGCGGATGTCATCGAAAGATGTAGTATATGTTTATGTTACAGGACCATCTTCTCCAAAAGAAGTCTGGAAGACTGCTATTGCAGAAATAAATGGTATACATTATCGTTTGACTCAGAAACAATGGGAATATCTTTGTAATTCGTATGGCATTACAGGAATTCCGGGATATCTGGTAATCAGTTACGATGGTAAGCTTCAGGATCGTTATGTAGGATTTCCTGGAGTTGATATTTTGCAGAGAGATTTGTTGAGAGCTATGGAGTAGGAGAGTTTCAGTAAATCTCTTACTGAATCATGAAAGTGAAATACGGCAGAGTTTTTGAATCATTCGGAACAAAGATTTTATCTTAATTAAGGAAAAATTTCGATAATACTTCGTACCTTTGTTGGCATAGTAACTAACAATTAATTTCTTATCATTATGGCAACACCAGAATTCAAGTATCAGCCGATGTTTGAACACGGAAAGGATACTACTGAATACTATTTGCTTACAAAAGATTATGTGTCTGTAAGCGAGTTCGAAGGAAAACCTATCCTGAAAATTGAAAAAGAAGGATTGACTGCAATGGCTAACGCTGCATTCCACGATGTTTCTTTCATGTTGCGTCGTTCTCACAACGAACAGGTAGCCAAAATATTGAATGATCCGGAAGCTAGCGAAAACGATAAATACGTTGCTTTGACTTTCTTGCGTAACGCTGAAGTTGCAGCAAAAGGAGTTTTACCTTTCTGTCAGGATACCGGTACTGCTATTATACATGGTGAAAAGGGTCAGCAAGTATGGACTGGATACTGTGATGAAGAAGCTTTGTCACTGGGTGTATATAAAACATATACAGAAAACAACTTGCGTTATTCTCAGAATGCTCCGTTGAGTATGTATGAAGAAGTAAACACACGTTGTAACTTGCCTGCACAGATCGACCTGGAAGCTACTGAAGGTATGGAATATAACTTCCTGTGTGTAACAAAAGGTGGTGGTTCAGCTAATAAAACTTATCTGTATCAGGAAACCAAAGCTATCTTGAATCCGGCTACATTGGTTCCGTTCCTGGTAGAAAAGATGAAGACTTTAGGTACAGCTGCTTGTCCTCCTTATCATATTGCATTTGTAATTGGTGGTACATCTGCTGAAAAGAACTTGCTGACTGTGAAATTGGCTTCTACTCGTTTCTATGACAACTTGCCTACTACAGGTAATGAATACGGACGTGCATTCCGCGATGTAGAACTTGAAAAGCAAGTATTGGAAGAAGCTCACCGCATCGGTTTGGGAGCACAGTTTGGTGGTAAATATTATGCTCACGATGTACGCATCATTCGTTTGCCTCGTCACGGTGCTTCTTGTCCGGTTGGCTTGGGTGTTTCTTGTTCTGCTGACCGTAATATCAGATGTAAGATTAATAAAGATGGTATCTGGATTGAAAAACTGGATTCAAATCCAGGTGAATTGATTCCTGAAGAATTGCGTCAGGCAGGTGAAGGTAATGCTGTGAAGATTGACCTTAACCGTCCGATGCCGGAAATTCTTGCAGAACTCGATAAATATCCTGTTGCCACTCGTCTGTCACTGAATGGTACTATTATCGTAGGTCGTGATATCGCTCATGCTAAACTGAAAGAACGTTTGGATCGTGGTGAAGATTTGCCTCAGTACATTAAAGACCATCCTATTTATTATGCTGGTCCTGCCAAGACTCCTGCAGGTATGGCTTGTGGTTCTATGGGACCGACAACTGCCGGACGTATGGACCCGTATGTTGACTTGTTCCAGAGTCATGGTGGTAGCATGATTATGTTGGCTAAAGGTAACCGTAGCCAGGCTGTAACCGATGCTTGTAAGAAGCATGGTGGTTTCTATCTGGGTTCTATCGGTGGTCCGGCTGCTATTCTTGCTCAGAATAACATTAAGAGCATCGAATGTGTAGAATATCCTGAACTGGGTATGGAAGCAATCTGGAAGATTGAAGTAGAAGACTTCCCTGCATTTATCCTGGTTGACAATAAGGGTAATGATTTCTTTAAACAGATCAAACCACGCTGTACTGGAAACTGTAAATAAGTAATTTATTTTCAACTATAAGAAAGGCATCATCCTCTACTGATTTGAAAGAGGATGATGCCTTTTCTTTTTATGTCCCTAGTCGGTTTATTATTGAGGATTAGCGATGACTTCGAATATTTCAGCTTTGCCTTCCAGAGTGACTTTGGTTACTTTATCGTTTGTCAGTTCAAGTTTGAAGAAAGGCGAAGAAATACTTGTTTCGGATACCAATTCTCCTTTTTTATCAAATTGTTTGACTTTGAGCGGAGCTGAAAGTTTATCCATCAATAATGTATAAGTTTTTGTTCCTTGAGGAACTTCGAAAGTTAGTGCATTAGAAACCTTATAAAAAGTAGACAGATTTTGATCGAATGCATAAACAACTTGTTGTGGATTCTCTGACTCCAGTTTGAATCCTAGATTTTCAACATGAAGCGGGTTGACCTCGAAAGAGCGGACAGAAGCATAATTTTTGCGTTCAGATTCCAGTCTTTTCAGTCGTACGTAACGTGCTTTTACAGCATCTCCTTTCCAATTGATGACATATTGCTTATTCAATTCTTTGATAAGGGGAGTCCATGTTTTGCCGTCAGCAGAACATTCCAAAATCGCATGGTCAAAGTAGTCTACATCGTCTACAGAATTTCGTCCTTGCAGGATTGATATTTCTGTCACGTCACGGATGTCTCTCAGGTCTACTCCAATCCAGTCACCTTCTTTTTGTCCGATACCTGACGTATAGTAAGTCGTAGTGTCATTATCAAGCATTAATTTAGTAAGGATTGTACCAGAGTTACCAAACGAACCAATGCCTTTATAATCTTTAGGTGTTGTACCCAGCAGTTTCTTTAAGAAGCCATGAGCCATATCGTCCATTGCATTTTCATAGAACGGTTGCAGTTTGAGTGTTCCGGATTTATGAGCTTCATAAGCTTTACGATCTTCTTTACTCATCAGGTTCTGCACATATTTGTTCCAGAAGCTACTGTCGTCGTTGCCTGAGCGATAAATTTGAGCCAGTTCAATAGCTTGTTTCCCTCTTGTTCCCAGCTTCCCGAATTCTGTCAGCCACGGACGGAGTTCTTGCAGCAGAGCTTTATTCTCACATCCCTGTTCCATTTCAGCCGGGACTTTTTCTATTTTTTCGAATTCTGTTTTAAGAGCCTGAGCCGTGGCATCATTCCATTCTGCAATCCGGAATGTCTTAGTTTCCCAAGACTCATCTCTGCGATATCCGTTTTCAGTGTCACTGGAGTGAATGGCAAATGTACGGTAAGCATCTTTGGCTTTTGGAGTCAACTCCTGCAATCCTCTTTCCCAACTGTCTATAGGATTATAGTTTGCGATATTCCATGTGTAGTCTGCAACTCCGTACAAAGCAAGCTTGGAAGCCTCACCGTGTTCCATTGGGTTGCTGACAACACCACAGACATTTTCTTTAGTCAGCGAAGTATCCAGACCGTATACGGGACCTTGTAGAATGAAGTTACGGATATAATCGGTTACCGGATAGTTCCACCAGTAATACGCCGGTCTTTTGATACGTGAGTTAATCCATTCCATTGTTTCCGGAGTCAGGTCACTGCATACCACATCTCCTGTCCAGAATACTTTTATATCTGGATTTAAACTATTTCCATAGATAGCCAGGCTTCCCTGTGGAGTCGGATTAGCCCAAAGCTTAGAGTAATCTGTCGGGCAGACTGTCAATGGAGATACATCACCTTTGGCTTTTACAAAGTCATCAGTCAGACGATTTAGTAATTCTGTCTGTTTTAACGGATTGGTTCCTTCTCCTGAAATGTCATCGAAGAAAATTGCGAAATCTCTTACTCCCAGGTCGTACATCCAGTTAAACTTATTGACCAGATTCTGATAATCTTCTTCGTTCCATTTGATGTCTTGCCCCGGATGGATGGCCCATACAAAATCTACGCGATTCCGTTTACACGCCTGAACCAGTTCTTTGATATTCTGAGCTTCTTTTTCGGGATAAGGAAGTCTCCAGTTCGGACAACTATGAAATGGATCATCTTTAGGACCATATAAGTAAGTGTTCATTTTGAATTTTCCGTAGAAATCAATTAATGACATACGTACCTGATGTGACCATGGCGTGCCGTAAAAACCTTCTACTACACCACGGTTGGGTAAGTCTGGATAATCGTTGATATCCAAATAAGGTAATTGTTTTTCTGCAGCGATAGGGCTTTCTATAAGTTGGCGCAATGTTTGGATGCCATAAAAAGCTCCTCGTTCATCATATCCAACGATTGTAACTCCTTTTTTGTCAATATGCATGGTGTAAGCTCCAGAAATCTCCTTAACTCCTTGCTTTAGTGCTACCTTTTTTCCAAAATCGATAGTTAGTTTCACTCCTTTCTTTGTCAGAGTAAGAAATTTCAGATCTTCTGCAAATTTTTCTTGTTTATCTTTAAGAACCAATCCACCAGCAATATCCAACATATTGTTTCGATCTACTGTTAGTTTGTGGGGAGTCGGATTGATGATAATTCCCTGATGGTCTATCTTCTTTCCGGGAACGGGCAATACTTGTTGGATTTCCAGTCGTTGTGACGATAAATCAAACTCAGTTTCTTGTGCAAGGAGGTTACTGCATGCCATTGCGCATATTACTCCTGCCATTAGTGATTTTTTATAGTATCTTTTTTCCATATAAAATAGGTTTTGCTTTACAAAGCTATTGATTTCCTTGTAAAAGAAAGTTGTTTTAGGGCAAAATGTTTGCTTGAACTTGAAAAATATACTTTAATAAAAGACACTATTGTTTCATCTTTTATTTTAAGTTCGCCAATACCATTTGATACGAGTAAAAAACATAGTTATAAATACAGTTAAGCTTGTTAATATAATTCCGTGTAAAAATCCTAGCCAAGGAGATGAATAAAAATATTTTAATAAAGGAGTTATTCCTAAGATATTTAGTATTGGATATATCAAAAGATCTGTTGCTACATAGGCTATCATCGGATTTTGTCCAGACATGATTAAGAAACGTGTGGAACGAACACATTTGAAGTAATCACAAATAATATTGAAAATAATCAATGTCATAAAAGCTAATCCTGATGTAACAAAGAAATAGCTGAATGTTGCATAATCTTTTTTGATACCTTCTTGAAAAGGTTCAATAAAAAGCCCTAATAGCAGGAAGAAACTTCCTAGGTCGAACAGTTTGTACCAAAGTGTTCTAATATCAGTTTTAGGTTTACCTTTAAGTAATAAATATCCGGTTGTTAGTAAAATAATAGTAATAATCAGGTTTGCTTCAAGAAATCGATTATATAAACAATATAGATTTACTAATATGACAGATACCAGAATACTCAATAAAGCAACTCCTGTTCTGACTTTTGTCGGATAGATATTCTCATGGTTCTCTGAGAGCCATTTTTTTAGAATTTCTCCTGCAAAGCTTCCTGGGATAACAATGAACAGATATTCCAGATATTCAAACCGGTACAGCCAAGGTATAGGAGAAATATTCAGGTAATGTTCTACCCATGAGTTTTCGATATCTTTACTTATCATCAAAGCTCCTAATAAGATTAAAATACAGATTCTTAGCAAGCGATTATGTATAGTAAATATGTAAAGTAACGAGCCGAATATAGCCATATTGGCTAATATTAATATGATAATATTACTAAAATAGAGGGAAAAGCTTCTTTCATTGGCATATTGTGTCGTTACCAACATAACAATGGCGATTAGATAGGCTGATAGTTTTATGATTTTATGTATTTTTTCAGGTAGTTGATATGGAATACGCATAAACATAGGAAATAAAACCATAAAGCAAGTTATTGCTAATAAATTCAATCTCTCAAAAATAGTTTATATAATGATTTGAAAATCAGATTGTTGAAAATTTCACGATTTTAATTAAGGAACAAACAAGAAACAAAATCGTTAATTAAAGGTATTTCCCAATTTTTTGTTTTCACTCTGTTTCTTTCTTTGCACTTGCTTATAATCGGGACTTCTTGAACAGCTTCCCACCAGATTTTTTTCGTCCGATGGTTGCATGTGAGCTTCCAAGAACCACTGCAGCCAAAAGAAAAAAGCAAGTATTCTTTAGTTCATACAAAGATAAGGAAAAACTTATAGGCAGGCAAATTTGGCTGCCTAAATATAGTTTACTTTGATTTAGCATATATATAGGCTAATGGACTAAACTAAACCTTTTCCCGAACTTCGTAAAACACTCCGGTCCCATTGTACAGCCAAAAGAAAAAAACATTCCACGTCATATTTTTCTTTTCGCTGCAACCCCCTTTTTATAAACCATCAACCTTTTACACGAGATCTTCTCTTCCCTGTGTTCGCACATCCGCTTTCGGGCTGCCTGATATGAATTGTGTCGCAAAGGTACTTGTCATGTCTTTCTTGTATGCAAGGTCAAAGCCTAACGGTTCACGACAAAATCTCCACCCTCCGTTCCGCACGGGTAGTATTTAATCGTGAAACCTTGCATAAAGAGCCATGACACCTTTTGAAGCGACATAATTAAATCAAGCCCGAAAGTAGCTGGATGCTACAAGAGGGAAAAAAGAAAACTTAAAATTCAAAGTTATGGCAAACTACGCAACAAACATTTTCCACGCAAGTACGGAAAACAAACAAGACCTCAATAAGATAGAGGCATTTCTGGACGATAATTTCAACGGCTTTGTCAACCGGTATGGCGACACGGTAGATGCCGAATTTGATTCCCGCTGGGAATACCCGGAAAAAGCAATCAACGAATTAATAGCCTTATTGGCAGCCAAAGACAAAATCTATATCCGCATACTGACATACGAGTTAGAGGACGAATACGTGAGCTTTCGGATATTCTCGCAAGGTAAATGGAACATTAAGTTATCCTAAACCTAAACACAATTCACTATGTACGAATACGAAGAAGATAGCGATATTATCGGTTTGTCCTGCACGTTGCTCAATCCATATAAAGGTTACATGGAAGGCACAATCGTGGGCGACTATGGCAATACCATAGTTGTCCGCCTTGAAAGCGGCAAGGAAATTTCAGAATACCGTGATGAAGTGATTATCCATGATTAAACGATAGCAAACGTATGACACAGATAGCAACAAAATTCGTCAAATGGGACATTCCCGAACTGGCGACATTGCAGGACAGCAAGGTTTACAAATTGCGGGTACACCTGAACAACGGAGGCAAGTTAAACCGGGAAGAAAAGAACTGGATTACCCGTAACGTATGGGAAAGTATCTATTTCAAACGTGGAATTGCCTTGAGCGGTTATCACTTTGACTTTTCCGACATCCTCAAACGGTATTTCGTCAAACAGCACGGAAGTATTCACGAGTATTATGCGATTGACAAAACAGCGTTACGCTCGATACTGTACGGCAGAATAGAGGATATTGTAGAAGTAAGCGGTTAAAACAACAAGGATATGGGAGAATACAAATTTTATCAAGACCGTAAGGTTACAAGTTGGGAACGGGATTATTTCAGTGTGAAAGCGGACAGTTATGAAGAA
>OGYC01000051.1_pt1 | contig 111143 bp, 125 predicted proteins | sample 1576461 | NCBI WGS metagenome assembly OGYC01 (sample SAMEA3541569, study PRJEB24748) | human gut metagenome | biome: human gut; feature: human-associated habitat; material: faeces | place: China | collected 2012 | reverse complement strand
GAGATAACTGTAATGCCATTATAGAAAAAGAGACAAATACTCTTATACAGGGCTGTAAAAACACAAAAATCCCGTCGAGTGTAACGGAAATAGGGAGGTATGCATTTGACGGCTGTAGCGGGTTAATGAGCATAGAGATCCCGTCGAGTGTAACGAGCATAGGGAATTATGCATTTAGGGACTGTATCGGATTAAAAGATGTATATTATACAGGCACACAGGAACAGTGGGACAATATCTGGGGTTCTGGAAATGATGCATCAGATGTTTTTTATTATTATGATGAAGACTTGGATGAAAATATCTCAATTCCTTTTACCCTGCACTGTAACTCCTCAGAATCGGCTCCATCCGCATCACCAAGTCCGAAGCCAAGTGAGCAACCATCCGTAGCACCATCTGCAACCCCGAGTGAGAAGCCGAGTGCAGCACCATCTGCAGCTCCAAGCGTAACACCAAGCGAGCAGCCAAGTGCAAAACCATCTGCAGCTCCTTCCAAGACGCCGGAAGCAAATGTGCCTGCTGCAGGAACAACGCTGAAAGAGAAAACCGGCAGAGAATATAAGGTAACAAAATCCGATTCTTCCAAAGGGAAACCATCTGTAACGATTACAAAGCTGTCTGCAAAGGACAAGAAAGCAAAGAAGGTTACAATTCCGAAAACCGTTACAGTTGATAATGTGGAATATCAGGTAACAGGCATTGCAGCAAAGGCATTTAAGAACAGCAAGAAGCTGCAGAGCATTGTTATCCCGGATACGATCACAGAAATCGGAGCCAGCAGTTTTGAAGGTTGTAAAAACTTAAAGAGTGTTACGATTGGAAAGAATGTAACCTCTATCGGAAAGAATGCCTTTAAGAATTGCAAAAACCTCAAGAAGATTACTGTGAAGAGTACAAAATTAAAGAAAGTCGGAAAAGGTGCTCTCACAGGCATCAACAGAAAATGCGTTATTAAAGTACCGAAGAAAAAGCTGAAGTCTTACAAGAGCTTGTTCAAGGGAAAAGGGCAGAAGAAATCTGTGAAGATTAAATAATAGAAAGTTGATACAAAAACAGGAACAGCATACAGTAAGCAATCGATAGTGTAGGCGAAGGCAGCCAAACGTGATTGCGGCTGTATGCTGTTTCTGTTTTATTGTCTGTCTATAAATAGACGATAGAAGAAACCGAAAGAAAGAACCGAAAGAAATTGCGAAAAAACCTTGCAAACAGGGAAACAGAGTGCTATACTGCATAAAGATGATATGATTTTACTAGAAGAGTGGGCTGCAAAGCCCACTCTTTTGTATAATGTCTAAAGGTCATAAAGCAATCAGTAAAGGACAGGTGAAAATGGCGAAAAAAGAAACTTATGAAGCAAAAGCAGAAGAAATGCTGCTTCCCATCGTAGAAAGCCATGGATTTGAGCTGGTGGATGTGGAGTATGTAAAAGAGGGCGGTACATGGTACCTGCGGGCTTATATTGATAAGCTGGGCGGTATTACCATTGATGACTGTGAGATGGTCAGCCGTGCGTTTTCCGACGTGATCGATCAGAATGATTTCATCGAGGATTCGTACATTATGGAGGTCAGCAGCCCGGGACTTTTAAGACCGCTGAAAAAAGATAAGGACTTTAACAGGTATTTGGAAAAGCCGATCGAAATGCGTACCTATAAGATGATCGACAAAAAGAAAGAATTCATGGGTGTTCTGAAAGCCTATAATAAAGAACAGATCACGATCGAAGAGCCGGACGGCGCACTGCGTGTCCTGCAGAGAAATGAGCTTGCACTTGTCAGACCTTATGTTGAGTTTTAAGAGAAAATACAGAAAGCATACGATTTGATAGAATATAGGAGGAAAAAGGGAAAATGAACAAAGAATTAATTGAAGCAATGGACATTCTGGAAAAGGAGAAAGAGATCAGCAAGGAAACTCTTTTTGAGGCGATCGAGAATTCTCTGCTGACTGCCTGCAGAAACCATTTCGGAAAGGCAGATAACGTTACGGTCAGCATGAACCGTGAAACAGGTGACTTTAAGGTAGTTGCCGAGAAGGAAGTTGTCGCAACACCGGAAGAAGTGGAAGATGACTGCCTGCAGATCGCTTTAGAGGATGCCCTGAAATACAATAAAAAGGCTGAGGTCGGCGGAACTGTTTCCGTTGAGATCAAATCCAAAGAATTCGGACGTATCGCAACACAGAATGCAAAGAATGTTATTTTACAGAAGATCCGTGAGGAAGAGAGAAACGTTGTTTACAACCAGTTCTACGAAAAGGAGAAAGACGTTGTAACAGGTATCGTACAGAGATATATCGGCAGAAACATCAGCATTGACCTTGGCAAGGCAGATGCGATCTTAAATGAAAATGAAATGGTAAAGGGTGAGGTATTCAAGCCGACAGAGCGTATCAAGGTTTACATTCTGGAAGTCAAGAATACAACAAAGGGTCCAAGAATCCTTGTCAGCCGTACCCATCCTGATCTCGTGAAACGACTGTTTGAATCAGAGGTCGCAGAGATCGCAGACGGAACAGTTGAGATCAAAGCGATCGCCCGTGAAGCAGGAAGCCGTACAAAGATGGCTGTATGGAGCGACAATCCGAATGTGGATCCGGTCGGTGCCTGCGTTGGTATGAACGGCAGCAGAGTCAATTCCATCGTAAATGAGCTGCGCGGCGAGAAGATCGATATCATCAACTGGGATGAGAACCCGGGTAACCTGATCCAGAATGCATTATCACCGGCGAAGATCGTAGCAGTATTTGCGGATCCGGATGAAAAGACAGCCAAGGTTGTTGTACCGGATTACCAGTTATCTCTTGCAATCGGTAAAGAAGGACAGAATGCAAGACTGGCAGCAAGACTGACAGGATATAAGATCGATATCAAGTCCGAGACACAGGCAAAGGATGCTCCGGGCTTCCGTTATGAAGATTATATCGATGATGAGTATGAAGATGAAGCTGCAGAGGATGTGATGGATACAGAAGATGTTTCCGAAACAGAAGAGCCTGCAGACAATATGGAAGAATAAAAGAAACAGAGGAGTTTTATGAGTAAAAAAGTTCCACTCAGACAATGCGTCGGATGCGGGCAGATGAAGAGCAAAAAAGAAATGATGCGTGTCATTAAGACTGCGGAAGGCGATATTGTCTTAGATGTAACCGGTAGAAAAAATGGGAGAGGTGCTTATCTTTGCAAACAGGAAGAATGCTTAAAGATGGCTATGAAGAACAAAGGATTGGAGCGCTCTTTCAAAATGAGTATAGATCAGTCGGTTTATGAGAGCCTGCAAAAGGAGTATGACGAAAACAGTGAAAAATAAGAAAAAGATTTTTTCCCTGATCGGTCTGGCAACGAGAGCCAGAAAAACAGTCAGTGGTGAGTTCGCAACGGAAAAAGCGGTAAAGAGCTTTAAAGCCTGTCTTGTCATTGTGGCAGAGGACGCATCGGATAATACGAAAAAGCTGTTTCAGGATAAATGCAGCTTTTACGAGGTGCCATGCTATGTATGCGGTACCAAAGAGGAACTGGCACATGCGATGGGTAAGGAAGTGCGTGCATCTCTGGCGGTGACAGACGAGGGATTTGCAGATGCGATTATAAATTTACTTAATTAGACGGAGGTAGTGAAATAGATGGCAAAATTGAAAGTGCGTGAATTAGCAGAAGAGTTAAACATATCAAATGACGATGTAAAGAGCTTTCTGGCATCCAAGGGTGTGGAAGTAAAAAGAAGTGATTCCAGCCTGGATGAAGAAGCGGTTGCAGCAGTCAGGGCAAACTTTAAAAAGGCAGAGGCGCCAAAGGCAGAAAGTAAGCCGGAAGCACCAAAGGCAGAAGTAAAGCCACAGCCGAAGGCAGAAAGTAAGCCAGAGGCAGCTAAGCCGGAAGCAAAGACAGAAGAAGCACCGAAGAAAAAGAAAAATATTATCTTTGTCAGCAATCCGCACAACAGCAACATGGCAGGAAAAAGAAACCAGGGCGGAAACGGAAATGCGACAGGAAATTCACAGAACAGAAATAATAATGGCGGTGGCAGACAGCAGGGCTATGGCAATGACCGTGGCAGTGTACGCGGAAGCCGTGTGACACAGACAGCGCAGACGTATCGTCCTCTGCCAAAGCCTGTGATCAAACCGGTAGCGATCACACCGACACCAAAGCCACAGCCGGCAAATCAGCAGCCGAAGCCAAAAACAGAGGTAAGGCAGCAGGAGCAACAGGTACAGACAAACCAGCAGCAGGCTGATAACCGCAGCAGAAATAACCAGACAGGTGCAACGCAGAATACAGAAAGAAGAGCTTATAACAATAATGGAGACGGACAGAAGCGTTATGGCGACAGAAGACCACAAAACGGCGGCAGCGGAGCAAACGGACAGAGAAATGACAGAGACCGTAACGGCGGTTATAATCGCGGTAGCCAGGGTAATGGCAATGCTCAGAATCGTCAGGGTGGTAACAGACCTTTTGCAGGTAATGACCGCCCTAACAGAGGCGATGGCAGACCGCAGAATCGATTCGGCAAAAATCAGCCGGGTAAAGGATATGTTCCGGAAGCACCGATGAATGAGCCTGAAAAGCATCGTGATGATGAAAAGAGGCGCATGAGTCAGGAAAGAGATAAGAGAAGCAAAAAGGATCATATCTACGAAGATGACAATGCAGCAATGCTGAAGAACAAAAATAAAGCAGGCAGATTTATCAAGCCTGAAAAGAAAGAGGAAGTTGTAGAAGAACAGATCAAGGTGATCACAATTCCTGAAACAATCACGATCAAGGATCTGGCAGATAAGATGAAGCTGCAGCCTTCCGCTATCGTAAAGAAACTCTTCATGCAGGGACAGATCGTCACAGTCAACCAGGAAGTTGATTTTGAGACGGCTGAAAACATTGCGATCGATTACGACATCATCTGTGAGAAGGAAGTACAGGTCGATGTGATAGAAGAACTGCTGAAAGAGGACGATGAAGATGAAAAGGACATGGTAAAGAGACCACCTGTTATCTGTGTTATGGGTCATGTCGATCATGGTAAAACATCCCTTCTGGATGCGATCCGTAAGACCAATGTCACAGACCGCGAGGCCGGTGGTATCACACAGCATATCGGTGCTTATACAGTTAATGTAAAGGGTGAAAAGATCACATTCCTGGATACACCGGGACATGAAGCTTTCACTGCAATGCGTATGCGTGGTGCAAACTCAACAGATATCGCAATTCTTGTTGTTGCGGCAGATGACGGTGTTATGCCACAGACCGTAGAAGCGATCAATCATGCAAAAGCAGCAGGTATTGAAATTATCGTTGCTGTCAACAAGATCGATAAACCAAATGCCAATATTGATCGTGTAAAGCAGGAACTGACAGAATATGAACTGATCCCGGTAGACTGGGGCGGAACAACAGAATTTGTACCGGTTTCCGCAAAATCCGGTGAAGGAATCGATACCTTACTTGAGACGATCATCCTGACAGCCGAGATTCTGGAGCTGAAAGCAAATCCGAACAGACAGGCAAGAGGTCTTGTTATCGAAGCCGAGCTGGATAAGGGACGCGGTTCCGTTGCAACTGTTCTGGTACAGAAGGGTACACTGCATGTCGGTGACTTTGTATCAGCAGGTGCAGCACATGGTAAGGTAAGAGCCATGGTAGATGATAAGGGACGCAGAGTGAAAGAAGCAGGTCCTTCCACACCGGTTGAGATCTTAGGTCTTTCTGATGTGCCAAACGCAGGTGAGATTCTGATCGCGCATGAAAATGATAAGACGGCAAAGCAGTTTGCGGAAACCTTCGTAGCACAGAACAAAGTAAAGAAGCTGGAAGAAACAAAATCCAAGATGTCGCTTGATGATCTGTTTACCAAGATCCAGGAAGGCAATCTGAAGGAACTGAACCTGATCATCAAGGCTGATGTACAGGGTAGTGTGGAAGCAGTGAAGCAGAGTCTCTTAAAGCTGTCCAATGAAGAAGTTGTTGTCAAATGTATCCATGGCGGTGTTGGTGCGATCAACGAATCCGATGTCATTTTGGCAAGTGCATCCTCCGCGATCATCATTGGCTTTAATGTCAGACCGGATGCACAGGCAAAGGCAACAGCAGAGAGAGAAGGCGTTGATGTCCGTCTGTATAAGGTTATTTATCAGGCAATCGAAGATGTGGAAGCTGCCATGAAGGGTATGCTGGATCCGGTATTCGAGGAACAGGTGATCGGTCATGCGGAAGTCAGACAGATCTTCAAGGCATCCGCAGTCGGCAATATTGCCGGTTCTTATGTGCTGGACGGACGTTTCGAGAGAAACTGCAAGGTTCGTATCACAAGAGAAGGCGAGCAGATCTTCGAGGGTCAGCTTGCATCCTTAAAGCGATTTAAGGATGATGTAAAAGAAGTAAAAGCAGGATTTGAATGTGGTCTTGTATTTGAGGGCTTTGACCAGATGCAGGAGCTTGATATCGTAGAAGCTTACATTATGGTCGAGGTACCTAGATAGGAAGTTAATATGAGAAAAAACAGTGTAAAAAATACACGTATCAATGGTGAAGTCATGAGAGCACTGGCTGATATCATCCGCGGAGAGATCAAAGATCCGCGGATCGGTCTCATGACAAGTGTGGTTGCGGTAGAAGTTGCGCCGGATCTGAAGACCTGTAAGGCATGGATCTCCGTGCTGGGGGATGAGCAGACCGCAGCGGATACGCTGGCAGGCCTAAACAGCGCAGAAGGCTTTATCAGAAGCAAACTGGCAAAGATGATCAATCTGCGTAACACACCGCAGATCCGGTTCATTATGGATCAGTCCATTGCATATGGTGTGAATATGTCAAAGAAAATTGATGAAGTGAATAAGGATTTAAACCGCGAAGAGGAGTAGTGGTGTTATGTTAGATTTAGGAAAGGAATGTCAGGGTGCTTTATCCATCGGTATTACCGGGCATACAAATCCGGACGGCGACTGCATCGGAACAACTCTGGCACTCTGGCAGTTCTTAAAAAAACTGAAGCCGGAGTGCAGAATCGATGTGATCTTGGAAAAGCCGGCTCCGGAATATGATTTCATACAGGGCATTGACCAGATCATCACGGATGATACAAAGCCGTTTACGTATGATGTCATGATCGTGGTGGATTCGGTTCCGGAACGCTGCGGGCATGCCAATACGTATGTTCTGCGTGCGAAAAAACTGATCAATATCGATCACCATATCAGCAATCCGGGCTGCGGAGACGCTTATTATGTGGATCCGAAGGCAAGCTCGGCGGCCGAGGTCTTATACGACCTGATCGCTTCCAGACAGGAATATCTGGATCTGATCGACAAAGAACTGGCGCAGACGATCTATGTCGGTATCATCCATGACAGCGGTGTGATGCAGTATTCCAATACCTCACCGAAAACGCTGCGGATCGTGGCAGATCTGATCTCCTACGGCTTTGATTTCCCGAAGCTGATCGAGGAAACCTTCTATGAGAGAACGTATATCCAGTCCCAGATCACAGGAAGAGCTGTTTTAGAGGCTTTCCCGATGCTGGACGGTAAATGCATGGTTTCCATGGTAGATCGTAAGACAATGGATTTTTATGGCGCAGAGAAAAAGGATCTGTCCGGTATTGTCAATGAACTGCGGAATATCAAAGGAGTCGAAGTAGCGATTTTCATTTATGAGGTCGGAACACAGGAATATAAGATCAGTATGCGTTCACGCTCGTATATCGACGTGGCAAAGGTTGCGGTCTTTTTCGGTGGTGGCGGTCATGTCAGGGCAGCGGGCTGTAATATGAACGGTAATTTTTATGATATCGTCAACAACCTGATGGAGCAGATCGTGCTGCAGATGGAAGCACTGCACATTGAAACAGGATGTATTGATGTGTAGGGCTGCATAATGGAACGAACAGGAATGAATAAGGAAAATGATGAACGGAATCATTAACGTATATAAGGAAAAAGGATATACCTCGCACGATGTTGTGGCAAAGCTGCGGGGGATCCTGAAGCAGAAAAAAATAGGGCACACCGGAACGCTTGATCCACAGGCAGAGGGTGTGCTTCCTGTCTGTATTGGAAACGCGACAAAGCTATGCGATCTTCTGACAGACAAGACAAAAGAATACGAGGCAGTTCTTTTGCTGGGTGTGACGACCGATACACAGGATACGACAGGAGCGGTGCTTTCAGAGAAAACGGTTCAGGTAGAAGAGGATAAGCTGCGGGCCATTATGGAAGGCTTTGTTGGAAAAAGCCGGCAGATCCCGCCGATGTATTCCGCACTGAAGGTGAACGGCAAAAAACTGTATGAACTTGCCAGAGAAGGCAGGGAAGTAGAGAGAAAGCCGCGGGATATCGAAATCTTTTCACTGGATATTCTGGAAATGCAGCTTCCGCGTGTACGCTTCAGTGTACATTGTTCTAAAGGAACGTATATCAGGACGCTGTGTCAGGATATCGGAGAGAAAGCAGGCTGTGGCGGCTGTATGGAAGAGCTTTTGCGGACAAGGGTAGACAGGTTTTCGCTGGCTGAGGCGCATACGCTTTCCGAGATCGAGCAGATCCGCGATGCAGGTAAGCTTTCTGAGATATTGATCCCGGTGGATCAGATGTTTGTAAGTTATCCAAAGGTAACTGTATCGGAGAAGTATCAGCTCGCACTTGCAAACGGAAACAGCTTTACAGCACAGATGCTGGCAGATATGGATTTGGCAGATGCGAAAGCAGCCGCTATGGTTAGAACAGCAGATAATACCGGGAAAGCTGATCGGAGAGTAACAGAAACCGCACAAATCCATGACGGAGCACTTGTAAGGGTTTACAGCGCAGAAGATGTATTTTACGGGATTTATCAGTATACGCAGGCAGAAAAGCGTTTTATCCCTTATAAAATGTTCCTGCCACAGTAAAGCAGAATAAATAAAGGAAATGAGAATGAAGATAATAGCCGGAACAACGGATTTTACAATTGAAGAAATGACAGCAGTTGCCATCGGCAAATTCGATGGAATCCACAAGGGACATAAGAGACTGTTGGATGAGATATTCAAAGCAAGGAATCTGGGACTGAAAACAGCCGTTTTTACTTTTGATCCGTCACCTGCTGTCTTTTTTAAAGGCAATCAGGCGGGAGAACTGATGACAAGAGAGGAAAAACGTGCAGCCTTTGAAAAGATGGGTGTGGATTATCTGGTTGAGTATCCGTTCAGTAAGGAAACCGCGGCTGTTTCGCCGGAGGCATATGTCAGGGAATTTTTGCTGAAAAAGATGCATGCGGGCTTTATTGCCGCGGGAGAAGATGTATCCTTTGGAGATAAAGGTGCAGGAAATGCAGCACTTTTACAAAAAATTGCCGGTGAGAATGGGGTACAGGTACGGATCATTCAAAAGATCTGTCACGGCGGACGGGAGATCAGCTCCACGTTTGTCCGGGAAGCACTCACGGAAGGCGACATGGAGCTTGTGAATGCACTGCTGTCAGAGCCGTATTTTATCTGTGGAAGGGTAGCACATGGTAACAGGATTGGCAGAACACTTGGTATGCCAACGGTCAACCTGCATCCACAGGAAGGAAAGCTGCTGCCGCCCAATGGTGTTTATTTTTCGACAGTTACCTATGGGCAACAGACATTTTACGGTGTCACGAACATCGGTTATAAGCCGACAGTGGAAGATACGCACCGCATGGGTGTAGAAACGTATATTTACGATTTTGATGAAGATATTTACGAGAAGGATATCACGGTACATCTGTTTCATTTTGAAAGACCGGAACAGAAATTTGCGGGGCTTGCAGAACTGAAAGAGGCGATCGCGAAAAACGTAGCGGACGGAAAGAGGTATTTTAACATATGAGATTTGTCATTCAAAGAGTCAGTCATGCACAGGTAACCATAGACGGTCAGGTACGCGGCAGTATCCAAAAAGGGTATATGGTACTGATTGGGATCGGACAGGAGGATACAGAGGCACTTGCAGACCGTATGATCGCCAAAATGTTGGATCTGCGTATTTTTGAAGATGCGGACGGAAAGAGCAATCTGTCCCTGCGGGACGTAGATGGAGCCCTGCTGCTGATCTCGCAGTTTACCTTATATGCAGACTGCAAAAAAGGAAAACGTCCTTCCTTCTTTAAAGCCGGAGAGCCGCATATGGCAAATGATCTGTATGAATACATCATCAGGAAATGTAAAGAAGAAGTAAGGGATGTGGAACGCGGCGAATTTGGTGCCATGATGCATGTGGAGCTTTTAAATGAAGGCCCGTTTACGATCATCTTAGACAGCGCAGAAATGGGCTGGGCATAGAAAGTAAAGAAATACAGAAATCCCGGAAGTGACCAGATCTGATCATCTTCCGGGATTTTTTCATAGGATAGGAATTCCCTGCCATACGGAAATTCAGGCATTTGGAAAGTCTTTTGTTACAATACCAAAATCTTTTTCTTTGTAGTTCCAGAGCGCGCGGCCGACACCAAATGTATCGAATGCCTTGGAAATATCAGCAAGCCAGCGGTCTTTGTCTTCCTGGGAGGCAAGCTCTATCACACCATATTCACCGCAGTAAAGAGGAACGCCGGCTTTTTTTGCAGCTTCCACGGCGGGAGCAAAGATATCGGCAAAGAAGGCAGGACCTATATCGCTGATGCCCTCTTTAAATACTGCACCTGCAAGTGCTTTGGAAAGCTCTGTACTTGTTTTACGGTACTCAGCGAGCGACTTTGGATAGCCGATACGGAAATCAAGTGGCATATCCTCTACCCAGTAAGCTCCCTGATGCGTAAATACCATCGGTTCATAGCAGTGAAAGTTAAATACAATTTTATAGGTATCAGGAACCTTGATGAGCGGTACGGAGAGCACATTATTATAACAGACACCGCCAATGACCAGATAGGCTTCCGGTACGATAGAACGCATCAGTGTTACATATTTTGCAATGACAGCATTCCATGCGTCTGCAACCTCTTCCAGAACAACCTCGTTTAGTGGCTCAAAGGCAACCTGATCCGGATAGTCTTTAAATCTGGTTGCGATCTCTGACCAGAGATGCAGGAAGCGTTCCTGCAACGCGTCATCATAGAAAAATTTTTTCCGATCCATATCTTTTTTGAGAGGATCGAAAGAATAGCCATAGCATTCATGCAGATCGATCAGCATGTTCAGATGATGCTTTTCACACCAGCTGCGGCAATTTTCCAGATAACCGAAGCCGGAAGGAATGATGTTGCCATCCTCATCCTCCAGTACATTGTAGTCTACAGGGACACGCACATGATCATATCCAAGAGATGCGATATATGCAATATCCTTTTCTGTAATAAAGCTGTCAAAATGTGCTTTGTCATATTTGTCGAACTGCGAGATCCAGCCGCCTAAGTTGATTCCGTTTTGAAACCCTTTAAAAATCATTATAGTTACCTCCAAATGTATAATATTTGCATAAAGATAGAATCGCTTCCTGTTTATCATAAGTCCGAGGAAGATAATTTGCAATTTTTATTTTCGAATTTATGTAAAGCAAGTAAAATAAACGACATAATTGGCAAGATTCAGCGGACGGTAAGCCTCCTACTTGACACAATACTATCCTGTTGTTATAATGTTTGTAACATTTGTAACAATTATGTAACAAATAATAGGGGTTGAGAAATACAATTGGTTTAGGAAGGCTTTATATGTTTCATAAAAAAGGACTGAAAAAACAGATATTTGCACTTGTCTTAGCGGCTGCCATGATCTGCCAGACGCAGGCAGCATCAGCATCGACCGTATCTCTGCAGGCAGGTGCACAGAATGCATTGACCATACCGTCTTTACAGATGGCGGAAACAGAAGAAGTACAGACAATTTCCGTGGATGGCATGCAGCAGGCAGAGCCAGAAGCTAAAGCGGATAATTCCGATGTGGCTTTGACAGCCGGAGCAGGTGTCATGGTTTCTTCTCCAATCTATGTAGCACCGGAAGATATGGATGAGCAGGAGTACGATGAGGAAGAAACTGCCGGAGCAGCTTACGGGTATACCAATCTCGGTATCGCACAGGTGGCGGATCACCTGAATGTCAGAGAGACAGCGGAAGATGGCAGTAAGATCGTCGGAAAGATGGAAAATGATACCGGCTGTGAGATCCTTGGAATCGAAGGCGATAAAGCGCACATCACATCAGGTAGTGTGGAAGGCTATGTCAGCCTTGATTATATTCTGACCGGAAAAGATGCGGTAGCACAGGCAGACAGTGTGGTAAAAGAGCTTGCCACAGTAAATGCGGACGGACTGAAGCTGAGAGAGGCTCCTTCTTTAGATGCGCCTGTTTACGATATGGTTGCATACGGAGAAGAGCTGGAAGTACTGGACAATGGCAGTGGCAGCGACTGGGTCGGTGTTGATTTTGACGGAAACAAATTATATGTATCCGCAGATTATGTATCGGTTGATACAAAGCTGAAAACAGCCTTGAACATGACCGAGTTTTTATATGGCGCAGGTGTATCGGATGTCAGAGTGGAGCTTTGTGAATATGCAAAGCAGTTTGTCGGCAATCCGTATGTCTGGGGCGGAACAAGTCTGACAAAGGGTGCGGACTGTTCCGGCTTTGTTCTGAGCGTATTTGCAAAATACGGTATTTCCCTGCCACACTCATCAAGAGCGCAGGCAAACAGCGGTACAAGGATCAAAATGTCGGAGGCAAAGCCGGGCGATCTTGTCTTTTACGCAAAGGGCGGCAGGATCAACCACGTAGCGATCTATATCGGTGGTGGTCAGGTGATCAGTGCCAGCTCACCGAAGACCGGAATCCGTATTGCAAGTGCTTATTACAGAACACCGGTGGCGGTGACAAGAATTCTGCAGGACTGATCGTAAATTGTAAATGGAAACAGCAGATGCAAACAGAAAACAGAGCATTGTAAAAAACAATGGAAAGTTGAAAAAATCAGTTGCTTTCCATTGCTTTTTATGATAAAGTATGAATGTTGTGAAAAAGAGATGGTCCTCTGTTACGAAGTGTATTAAGAACATCCAGAATGGAAGGAGAAACACAATGAACGAAATCATTAAAGAAATCGAAGCAGCACAGTTAAAGGCAGAAGTACCTCAGTTCAACGTAGGTGATACTGTAAAGGTTTACGGTAAGATCAAAGAAGGAAACCGCGAAAGAATCCAGATCTTCGAAGGAACCGTTATGAAAGTACAGGGTGGCAGCAACCGCGCTACATTTACAGTACGTAAGTCATCAAACGGTGTCGGCGTTGAAAAGACATGGCCTCTTCATTCTCCAAATGTTGAGAAGGTAGAAGTTGTCAGAAAGGGTAAAGTAAGACGTGCAAAACTGAACTACTTAAAGGGTCGCGTAGGAAAGAAAGCGAAAGTAAAAGAGTTAGTAAAATAGTCATTGCCGCTTAAGCAAAGAAAAGGGACAAAATACATTGTGTATCTTGTCCCTTTTTAAATAATGTCATGCATCGCAGATGCATGATGCAGCCTCGCTCATCTGCGAAGCAGATTATGCATGAGCGAGGTTCCCAAATAATGTCATGCATCGAAGATGCATGATGAAAGGAAGTTTTATGAGACGACGCAAAGGACTTAGTTTTTATCAGAAGAAGAAAAAGATCAGTGCTTCCGTGATGAAGGAGATCTGGAATGTGATCTTTATTACGATCGCCTGCTGGATGCTGGCATTTGTGCTCATGTTCTGTTTTGGCATGCGGACAACCGTCATCGGTGTTTCCATGGAGCCAAGCCTTTACAACGGACAGCATATTTTGGTCAACCGGTTTGTATATAAGCTCAGTTCTCCCAAGAATGGAGATATTGTGGTGTTTCTGCCAAACGGTAACTCCAACACCCATTACTATGTGAAGCGTGTGATCGCTCTGCCGGGAGATACGGTGCAGATCAAAAACGGTTCCTTATATGTCAACGGTCTTTTGTATAAAGATGTCGAATATGATAAAATAGAAGATGCGGGGATTACGGAAAATCCCATTACCCTTGGGAACAATGAATATTTTACCCTGGGAGATAACATCAACAACAGTGAGGACAGCAGATCCGGTAATATCGGTGCTGTAAAAAAGGATAATATAATCGGAAAGGTATGGTTCCATCTGGCGGCGGGTGACAGTCCGATCGGCTTTATGGAATAGGTGTATAGATGAACTATCAGTGGTATCCCGGACATATGACAAAGGCAAAGCGGATGATGCAGGAAAATATCAAGCTGATCGATCTGGTGATCGAGCTTGTGGATGCAAGAATCCCGTTATCCAGCCGTAATCCGGATATTGATCAGCTTGGGGCAAATAAGGCGAGGCTGATCCTGTTAAATAAAGCGGATCTGGCGGACGAAAGGCAGACGGCAAAGTGGCAGCAATATTTCGAAAAGCAGGGCTGCTTTGTTGTGGCACTCAATGCGCGTAACCGCAACAGCATGAAGGCGATCAACGGCGTTGTCGCAGAAGCATGTAAGGAAAAGATCGAGCGTGACAGAAAGCGCGGAATATTGAACCGCCCTGTCAGAGCCATGGTAGTCGGCATCCCAAATGTCGGAAAATCCACCTTTATCAATTCTTTTGCCGGAAAAGCCTGTGCAAAGACAGGAAATAAGCCGGGTGTAACAAAGGGAAAGCAGTGGATCAGACTCAGCAAGACACTGGAGCTTTTAGATACGCCGGGTATTTTATGGCCGAAGTTTGAAGATCAGCAGGTGGGACTCAATCTGGCACTGATCGGTTCCATGAATGATGAGATCTTAAATATAGAAGAAATGGCGGTCAGCCTGATCCGGTATCTGAAGGACGTTTATCCGCTTCTCCTGACAAAGCGCTATGATCTTTCGGATGAGGCAGAAGAAAGCTGCAAAAACGAACAGGATGCCTATGAGGTTCTGGCGCAGATCGCCAGAAACAGAAAATGTGTATTAAAAGGTGATGAGCCGGATATCAGGAAAGCAGCGGCGCTTCTGTTAGATGATTTCCGGAGTGGCAGGATCGGACGGATCACACTGGAAAGTCCGACAGAGCAGGCATAATATTAAAGGGGAAGAAAAGCTTGAGTAAAAAAATGAAACAGATTTTAAAGGAAGTGCTCGGAACCAGTATTTATCTGCTGGCAGTTCTGGCATTGACCTATTTGGTGATCGCCTTTGTAGGGCAGAGAACAGTTGTACATGGACAATCCATGGAAAATACACTGGAAGACGGAGATAACCTGATCGTAGATAAGATTACATACCGCTTCCATGAGCCGAACCGGTTTGATGTCATTGTATTTCCGTACCAGTATACGGCAAATACTTATTACATAAAGCGTGTCATCGGTCTCCCGGGAGAAACGGTCATGATCGATGAACTGGGCAATATCTATATCAACGGAGAATTATTGACTGAGTCTTACGGAAAGGAAGCCATTAAGGATCCGGGCATGGCGGCAAACAGTATTTATCTGGGCTCGGATGAATATTTTGTACTCGGTGATAATAGAAATAACAGCTCGGACAGCAGGGATCCGTCTGTCGGTCTGATCAAGCGGGATCAGATCATTGGCAGGGCATGGCTGCGTATTTTTCCATTTGATAAGATTGGGTTTGTGATGCATGGAAAATAATCGGAGCAGAGAGGACATACAGATGAAAATCGGAGAAATCAGAGATTTATTACAGGCAGCAGAGGATCAGATGCTGCCTGATTTTATAGCAAGATTTGAAAAAGACGAAAGAAGCGGTGTACAGCAGCTTGTGCAAAGGGCACGGAAACGGTTGGATGCACTTGAAAAAGAGCGGGAAAGACTAATGGCTATGCATCAGTACGAAGAACAGTACAAAGACTGTCAGGCAATCTGCGGGATCGATGAGGCGGGCAGAGGACCTCTTGCAGGTCCTGTTGTGGCTGCAGCGGTCATTTTACCGAAGGATTGTGAGATTCTGTACTTAAATGACAGCAAACAGCTTTCCGCCAAAAAGAGAGAGCTTTTGTATGATGAGATCATGGAAAAGGCAGTGTCGGTCGGTGTCGGCTATGCAACGCCGCAGCGGATCGATGAGATCAACATCCTGCAGGCAACCTATGAGGCGATGCGGCAGGCAGTTAATAAACTGTCCGTTTGTCCCGATATATTATTAAATGATGCGGTGCGGATTCCAGGGCTTTTTCTGCAGCAGGTTCCGATCGTAAAGGGAGATGCAAAAAGCGTTTCCATAGCAGCCGCCAGCATCATTGCAAAGGTAACAAGGGACAGACTGATGATGGAGTATGACAAGGCAATGCCACAGTATCACTTTGCGGCAAACAAGGGTTATGGCAGTGCGGAGCATATCGAGGCGCTTGCCGTCTATGGGGCAAGTCCGATCCATCGCAGATCATTTATTACACATTTTAAGGTAAAAGAATGAGTTTTGACTTAGCTGGATTATTGCAACGGAATACACAAAATACATTGTCCGGACTTTCTTCCTCTGCATCAGCGGGACGAACGGATATGAGCGGCAAGACGGCAGATGGGGCACAGGCGGGCAGTCTGACAGTCGGCTCTGCCATCAGTGGTCAGGTGATCAAAGTAGAGGGAGATACTGTTTATGTGAAGCTGCCATCCGAGGTGTTGACCGCAAAGCTGCAGGAGGGTGTGAATCTGCAGTCCGGGCAGTCGGTGACATTTGCTGTCAGCGGGATCTCGGATAAACAGATCACGTTGCAGGCACTTTTTCAGAACAGTGCGCAGACACAGGTACTCGGAAAGGCATTGGAACAGGCAGGAATTGCGCAGACGGCGGATTCGCTTTCCATGGTAGATGCCATGATGCGGGAAGGCATGTCTGTCGATAAAAATTCGCTCTGGCAGATGTATCGTCAGGTACTGGATCACCCACAGACAACGGGAGAAAATATTGTACTGATGAACCGGCTGCAGATTCCGGTCAATGACCTGACTGCGGCGCAGTTTCAGAACCTGCAAAATGCAAACGGTCAGCTTGCACAGGCGGCAAATGCACTGACAGACAGTCTGTTTGCGGAATTTACGGATATGGCGGCGCAGTCGCCACAGGAAGCAGCTGCCTTTATGAAGGAGCTGGTACTTTTACTGGGAGAAAGCAGTCGGACAGAGGCAGGGCAGGTCGGTGCACTTCCACTGGAAGGGCAGGAAGTACCGGGTGATGTGCAGCCTGCAGATGGAAATCAGCAGCCGGCAGCAGGAAATAGCACAGGACAGACTGATGCTGCAGGTCAGCCGGCAGGCGGTCAGACAGCGGAAAATGGCGTAGATGCACGGCTTGCATTTGACGGACAAGTGCAGACAGAGACTGATGGCAGGCAGGTGCAGGCAGAAGCAGACGGCGGACGGCTGCAGGGGCCAAATGCGGAAAAACTGAGCACGGATGGGCAGGTTGTTTCTTCGGAAACAGCGGAAAACAGCAGTCAGCCGGGTGTAGATTCTCTGGCAGAGCTGATGAAGAGTGATCTGTTTACAAAGGGAGATACCAGACAGCTATTGCGTCTGTTTTCTTCAAAAGAATTTCGTAACCTTTTGACTGAACAGATGAAAGAGAACTTCCTGCTCAAACCGGAAATGGTGGCAGATAAGGAAGAAGTAGAGCAGTTCTTTACAAAGCTGCGGGAGCAGGTGTCGCGTCTGGCGCAGACGGTATCGGAGGCGGGAAAGGCGCAGACACAGCTTTTTACCCAGACAAACCAGCTGAGGGAAAATCTGGATTTCTTACACCAGCTTTCCCAGACGATGCAGTATGTGCAGCTTCCGCTCCGTATGGCAGGACAGGAGACAACAGGGGATCTGTATGTGTATGCCAATAAAAAGGGACTGACCAAAGAGGACAGTATCAGTGCTTTCCTGCATCTGGATATGGAGCATTTAGGACCTGTGGATGTGTATGTTGCCATGCAGAACCGGAAGGTAAATACGCATTTTTACTTACAGGACGATGCCATGATCGATTTTATACAGGCACATATTCATCTGCTGAATGAACGACTGGAGCAGAAAGGTTATCAGATGCAGACGGAGGTATCGCAGAAGGATACACCTTCCAAGGTAACGGAAGAAATGCGCAAAGATCAGGAAGAAGAAAGCGTATGTATCAATCAGTATTCATTTGATGTGAGGGCTTGATATGGCAGGAAAAGAGCAGAAACCAAAACAGGCGGTCGCACTTTCCTATGATCCGGACGATGATGCGCCAAAGGTCGTTGCGACCGGTAAGGGTGCACTTGCGGAAAAGATCATAGAGGAAGCAAAACAGGCAAAGGTTCCGGTGCATAAGGACAGTAAGCTGGCAGATACTCTGTCAAGGCTGGAGATCGGAGAGCTGATCCCGCCGGAGCTGTATGAAGTGGTCGCTGAGATACTTGTATTTGTGGATCAGATGGACCGCATCCGTGCAAAGATGGAACAGGCGAACAAGAAAAAATAGGGATAAGTTTAGGGAGATCAGGATGTGTCTGGAGAGGACATCCTATGAACAAAAGAAGAAAAGGAGCAGCTCACGAACAGGCTGCAAAAGTATATCTGGAAAAAAGAGGCGTGCGCATTCAGACGATTAACTATAGAGTCAGGCAGGGAGAAATCGATATAGTTGGCTATGAGAAAGGCACGCTTGTTTTCTTTGAAGTCAAGTATCGGGCAAATGCAGGAAATGGACTGCCGCAGGAGGCAGTCAGTGTGGCAAAGCAGAGGCGGATCTGCAGGGTGGCACTGTTTTATCTGAACCAGTATCACATACCGGAGCAGCAGCCGGTCAGATATGATGTGATTGCCATTCTGGGAAATGAGATCACCTGGATCAGAAACGCATTTTTGCACCAGATTTGGTAAATCTGTGACAAAAGTCACTTGGAAATCATGCGCAGATGCGATATTTTAGTACAAATAATGTCGGAGTCAAAATTCAAAAACAATGTTGTGCTGGCACTTGAGTGGATTTATGGCCTGAAAATGAGGTAAATATGTACAATTTACAGCGTGTTATAAAGACACAGGATACAAAAAATATACCTGTACAAAACAAATATAACAGCCCGGATGGCTGGGAAATGGAATACCTGACTTTTCCGGGACTGACTAAGACAGGATGTGTCAGACATCTGTTCACAACACGGACAGGCGGGACAAGCAGCGGGATCTTTGAAAGCCTGAACCTGAGCTTTACGCGTGGGGATGACAGAGACTGCGTCCTGCAAAATTATGACAGAGTGGCAGAGGTCCTTGGCGTTACAAGAGACCGGATCGTCTGCTCCGACCAGACACATACGACGAATATCAGGATCGTTACGAAGAAAGATGCCGGAAAGGGAATCGACAGACAGCGTGATTATGCGGACATTGACGGGCTGGTCACAAACGAAAAAGGGTTAGCATTGGCTACCTTTTATGCAGACTGCGTACCGCTTTATTTTGTGGATCCGGTCAGAGAAGTGATCGGACTGGCACATTCGGGCTGGCGCGGAACTGTGGCCGGTATGGGTAAAAAGATGGTGGAGCGGATGCATGCGGCATTTGGCTGTGATCCGGCAGATATCCATGCGGCGATCGGACCATCCATCTGTCAGGAATGCTATGAGGTCAGCAGTGATGTGGCAGAAGAATTTCAAAAAGCATTTGCAGGGATGAACGGGGCGGAAACGCTCTTATATCAGAAGCCGGAGCAGAAGGCGGAAGGCAAATACCAGCTGGATCTGTGGCTTGCCAATCAGCTGTGGCTTACAGACGCGGGCATCACGCCGGAGCATCTGGAAGTGACCAATGTCTGCACGGCACATAATCCGGCATATCTGTTCTCACACAGAAAAACGAACGGAAAACGCGGTAATCTGGGTGCTTTTTTATGTCTGAAAGAAAACGGTCAGAGGAATGACAAAAAACAGTAGACATGGAATATCAGTAACTGACAGAAAAACAGAAGCTGTAAAAATAAGAAAGCAGTAGGTGATAAAATGAGAGAGATAAACCGGGCGGTATTAGGCTGCGGTGTGATTGCAAACGAAATGGCTGTGGCACTGCAGAAACAGGGAAGACATATTTATGCGGTAGGAAACAGGACAAGGGAAAAAGCAAATGCCATAGCTTCACATACGGATAAACAGGAAGGAATGTATCTTGCGTATACAAGGGATGTCATGGAGCTTATGACAGCATGCAGGAGAGAATGGAATTTTACATACCCAGAGGAAGAATGCAATGAATAAAAAGAAATTTCTTGTAATTGGGATCGTTTTGCTATGGATCTTTGTATTCGGTTGTCTGGGGTGTATCCTGAAAAAATATGACGGGGGACTTTTGGATGCGGATAAGCAGCATATGATCGGTGCCAGTTACATGACGATGAATAATGAATTTTATAACATCGTAAGTGAAGAGATCATCCAGAGAGTGGAGGCGGAAGGCGATCAGTGGGTGCTCCGGGATCCGGCTCTGAGCGTGGAACGGCAGATCGGGCAGATCAACGATATGCTTTCCATGGGGATTGATGTGCTTGTTCTGACGCCGGTAGATTTGGAAAGCCTGACGGATGTTCTGAAAAAAGCAAAGGAAAAGGGTGTTTATATTGTTGTGGTGGATTCCAACGTCAAGGATGAAACGCTGGTAGACTGCACGATCACTTCTGATAATTATGCAGCCGGCAGACAGGTGGGAGAATATTTTGCAGCACAGACGAAAGAGGCAAGGGTTGTTCTGATGGAGCATCGGAGCACAAAATCAGGCAGAGATCGTATTGAAGGTTTTCTGGATGCAGTCCGGGAATGTGAGGGAATAGAGATCGTTGAACAGATTGAATGTGAGGGGCAGCAGGAAATTGCGCTTCCGAAGATGCAGGAGCTTTTGAAAAAGGGAATTGCATTTGACACTGTTTTTTGCCTGAATGATCTTTCCAGTGTAGGTGTTGTAGCAGCACTGGACGAAGCGGGCGTGCTTGACCGGGTAGGGGTATATGGTGTAGATGCATCACCGGATTCAAAGGCATTGATCAAGGAAGGTATGATGAAAGCTACTGCAGCACAGTTCCCATCGAAGATCGGAAAGGCCGCGGCGGAACAGATCTATATGCTTCTGGAAGGAAAAGAGGTAGAGGCATACACCTATATTCCGGTAGAACTTGTAACACAGGAAAATGTTGATGATTATGGCATTGAACGCTGGCAGTAAAAGGAGCGTGGCATGGAAGAAAATCAAACTCCAAAATATCAGTTTGCATTTATGAAGCAGTTAAACCTGCTGATACTTGTTTATATTGGGATTGTGACAATGTGCAGTGTGAAAGGAATCATCCGGGATCAGAATGCACAGAGCTTTTTAAACAGTGCAGGTAAGCTGCCGCTAAGCTACGTGGATACCTTTGTACTGGGGATCGGTTACTACATATGTCTGTTGCTGTTGTTGTCCTTTCGCAGCAAAAATGGCTGGCAGCTGGCAGGCAAAATTGTATTGGAGATTCTGGTGGGGATTTCCATATGTAATGCGGTACATTTTGGATATGCGGGTGTTATGCTGCTGATCATGGCGGATGGTATGCAGTATATACAAAATATGCGGCGAAGAGTATTTGCGATCATTGCGATCTGTGCGATCTATCTGCTGGTTGATGCAAATCTGATCTCTGTGATATATCCGATCGTTTCGCTGAAAACCATGTGGATGTATTATGATCATCGGGCAGTTGTTTTATTGTCTGCAGTCCTGACTTTTTTAAATGCACTGAATCTGTTTGTATTCATTTATTATATGGTTGAGATGATATTAAACCAGATGAGTGAGAAAAAGAGGATCTTAAGCCTGAATGAAGAACTGGCACAGAAAAATGAACAGCTTCTGATACAGGCAAGACAGCTGGAAGCCGCAACACAGACAAAGGAACGGAATCGCCTGGCAAGGGAAATCCATGATACACTCGGACATGCACTGACCGGTATTATCACAGGGCTGGATGCCTGTATGATGCTGTTGGACATTGATCCGGCTGCTGCCAAGGCGCAGCTTTCTGTGATAGCGGATGTTGCAAGAAACGGGATGAAGGATGTCCGGAGATCGATCAACGCACTCCGCCCGGATGCACTGGAAAAGACAATGCTTAAGGATGCACTTGTGCAGATGATCACCGAAACAGAAAAAACAACAGGTGCGGTCATTTCATTTGATTGCGATACCGGGCTGAACGGGTTTACACAGGATGAAGAGGATACCATTTATCGTATCGTGCAGGAAAGCATGACGAACAGCATAAGGCATGGGAAAGCGACAGAGATCAGGATCAGGATCGGACGGGAGTACAATCTTCTGACAATCAGCATCACGGATAATGGGATCGGCTGTCAGAATGTACAGAAAGGATTCGGACTGCATCATATGCAGGAACGGCTGCAGCTGCTCGGTGGACAGCTTTCTTATCATGGAGAAAACGGTTTTATGATCGAGGCACAGATACCGATCAGATGGGGAGAGGAGAAGGCAGATGATTAAAATACTGATAGCGGATGATCAGGAACTGATCCGTCAGAGTTTACAGATCATTTTGAATAATGAGGCAGATTTCGAAGTGACGGATGCAGTGGCGAATGGACTTGAGGTGGTCCGTTCGGTGCGTAAAAACAGACCGGATATTATTTTGATGGATATCCGTATGCCGGAGATGGATGGGGTTGTCTGTACGCAGATCATTAAAGAAAATTATCCCGACATCAAGATTATCATTGTGACAACCTTTGACGATGATGAATATGTGTTTAATGCACTCAAATACGGTGCAAGCGGCTATATGCTAAAAGGGGCATCCATGAAGGAGCTGTCGGATGCGATCCGTAAGGTATATCAGGGAAATGCCATGATCAACGGTGATATAGCATCCAAGGTTGTGAAGCTGTTTTCTAAGATGGCGCAGAGCAACCTGACGATACAGGTAGATGAGTTACAGTCAAACAGTCTGAAGGAAAATGAATGGCAGATCATTGTACAGGTGGGAAGCGGACTTTCCAATAAAGAGATTGCAACAAAACTGAACCTTTCGGAAGGGACAGTCAGAAACAGTCTGAGCATCATATTGAGCAAACTGGGATTAAGAGATCGTACACAGCTGGCGATCTGGGCTGTTCAGACAGGCGCGGTATACCATGATCTGAAAGATAAAATGTGAGAGAAGCGAATGAAAAAAACAGACAACAAACGAAAAACAGGAAAACTGATCGTAGTCATCCTGCTTCTTGCCATACTCGGAGTGGTTAGCACAGGACAACTAAAAAGAATGATTCATAAAACAGACAGAACGATCACGGTGGGCGTGTTTTCCGACAGCTACTGGGGTGTCCAGAACGGCTATGCGTATCAGATCATAGATGATGCGATCAGGCAGTTTGAAGCAGCACATGCTGATATCAAAGTAAATTATGTGAGCGGTATTATGAAGAGCGATTATCCGGAGTGGCTGTCACAACAGCTGCTTGCGAAAACAGCCCCGGATGTTTTTTTTGTGCCGGGCAGTGACCTCGGGGATCTGTCGCAGATAGGAGCATTGAAAAAGCTGGATACCTATATCGAAAAGGATCCGTCTCTTTTGCCGGATGATTATTATGAACCGGCGCTGTATGCGGGACAATACATGGGAACGCAATATGCCATGCCATATGAATGTGCGCCAAAGCTTATGTTTGTCAATAAGACGATCTTGGACCGGGAAGGCATTGATATGCCGAAGGAAAACTGGACATGGGAAGACTTTTACCGGATCTGTCAGCTTGTTACAAAGGATACAGACGGAAACGGAACGATCGATCAGTTTGGTGTAACCGGGTATACATGGGAAAATGCTTTCGTCGAAAACAGTGTTGTGTTGTTTGATGCAGAGGGAAAAAAATGTAGTTTGAATGATGAGAAGGTTGTGGCATCCATTCAGTTTCTGGAACGTCTGAACAGTCTTGTCAGCGGCTATGATGTGACAGCCAAGGAGTTTGACAACGGGAAGGTTGCATTTATGCCAATGTCCTTTTCGGAATACCGGGCTTATAAATCTTATCCGCTCAGCATCAAAAAATATGCGGGATTTGAATGGGACTGTGTGGAAATGCCGGCAGGACCTTCCGGAGAGAACTGTTCAGAGCTTGATACGCTGCTGGTCGGCATGAACGCAGAAACGACACAGGAAAAGCTGGCATGGGATTTTATAAAGCTCCTTTCCGGCGATGCGCGTATACAGGAAGAGATTTTCGATTATTCGGAGGGCGTTTCTGTGCTGAAGCGGGTAACGGAGTCGGAAGAGACAGAGTTTGTGCTGGAACAGGACAGTGGAGCGCATGTCAATATGAGTACAAAGATCCTGCATGATGTGCTGGAGCATGCAGTGACTTCCCCCACATTCAGAGGCTATGAGGAGGCAATGGATCAGGTGGACAGGGCTGTGCAGTCGGTAATGGATGACAATAAAAATATCAGTATGGATCTGATCGTAAAAAACAGGGAGATCAACAAATATCTGAAAAATATGCAATATTACAGTGAGTAACAGAAAAATATGACATTTGTCACAGCGGTATTATGACAAAAATCTGAAAGAAGAGATGACACATGCAAGGTGCGTATGTGTTGTCTTTTTTTTATACTTTGTTTAGAAAATAAAAAAACAAAGGAGGGAGCAAAATGAAATATGTAGTATTGGTCAGTCATGGCATGTTTGCACCGGGACTTCATAATGCACTCGGTATGCTGGCAGGGGAAAACAGAGAGGACATCCTTTCCACAAGTCTTGAAAACGGAATGGGAGCGGATCAGTTCGCGGAGAACTTCAGAAAACTGGTTTCTGTTGTGGGAAAAGAGGATGAAATACTTCTGTTTGCGGATCTGCTCGGAGGATCCCCGCTTACAGTCAGCGCAAATGTACTTGCACAGGAGGGACTGCTTTCACAGGCGACTATGTTCAGCGGAATGAATCTTCCGATGGTACTTACAGCCGCTATGATGAAGGATGAACTTTCAACAGAGGAATTAAAAGACACATTGATTTCCGAAGCACAGGATGGGATCGGAGAATTCCGGATCGATCCACTTGAAAACGACGATGACATTTAAGAACACAAAGTAAAGGAGAGAATAATATGGCAGTTTCATTTATCAGAGTAGATGATCGTATGATCCACGGACAGACATGTACAAGATGGGCACTTGAGTACCCTTGCGACGGACTGATCGCAGTCAATAATGCGGCAGCAGCCAATCCGGTATTAAAGGCAGCTTATAAGAGTGCCAGCGGAAAGAAAACATTTGTATGGTCACTGGATGAATTTGCAGCAAAATGCGAAAAGGTACTTGCCAGCAAGGATAACTATTTCCTGATCACAAAAAATCCGGTTGATATGGAAAAAATTCTGGTAGAGCAGGGCTTTCAGCCGGGGATCAAGACTGTGATCATTGGCCCATGTAATGACAGACCGGGTGCTACAAAGCTCGGTAATAACCAGTCCATTACACAGGAAGAAGCGCAGGCACTTGAAAATATCCAGAATGCAGGATATTCTGTGGAGTTTGCATTATTAAAAGAAGAAGCGATCGGTAACTGGACAAAATTCAGAGGACAGTTCGGATTTCATTAATTTGGCTTAGGAGGAAATAATTATGACAATCAGTTGGATTCAGGCCGCTCTTTTAGCCCTGTTTGCTTGTTTATCAAGTATGCCGGGTATGGGCGGAACCTCAGTTGGTAACTATACACTTGGCAGACCTTTGGTAGGAGGTCTTGTCTGTGGTATCATTCTTGGTGATATCCCAACAGGTATTATTGTGGGCTGTGCAATGCAGCTTATCTATATCGCACTTGTAACACCGGGCGGAACAGTATCTGCCGATGTCCGTGCAGTCAGCTATATCGGTATCCCGCTTGCAATGGTGGCACTGAAGAGCTACGGTCTTGAAGCAGACAGCGCGCAGGGTACAGCACTTGCAACAAGCTTTGGTGCAATGGTAGGTACAGTTGGTACAGTACTTTTTTACGGAACAGCAACGATCAATCTGTTATGGCAGCATATCGGCTGGAAAGCAGTAGAAAAAAGAGAATACAAAAAGCTTTATCTTGTAGATATGGGTCTTCCATGGATCTCCCACATTATCTGCTCCTTCATTCCTACACTTGTTATGTGTAAGCTTGGTGCAAGTGTGGTTGAACTGATCAAAACAGCACTTCCAATGGATGGACTTGCAATGAAGACATTATTTACCGTAGGTGCACTTCTTCCATGTGTCGGTATTGCGATCCTGTTGAAGCAGATCGTGAAAAAAGCAGCAGACTTTGTTCCTTTCTTCTTTGGCTTTGTTCTGGCAGGAACCATGGGAGTTAATCTGGTAGGTGCAACGATTGTGGCAGGTATGTTTGCAATCATTTTCTACAAGATCAAAATGTTATCTGTAGCAAAGCCGGCAGCAGCCGGTACATATGATGATGACGAGGAGGATATTTAAATGGCAAAGAAATTATCAAAAAAGACATTATTAAAATCTTTCCATAACTGGTATTATGGACATTTAACATGCTTCTCGCAGGAGCATATGCAGACATTCGGTTACCTTTGTGCAATGCTTCCGCTGATAGAAGAACTTTATGATGATGAAGATAAAAAAGCAGAAGCGATGAACACCTATACAGCTTTCTTTAATACAGAGCCGCAGTTAGGATCTGTTGTAGTCGGTATCACGGCAGGTCTTGAGGAAGCAAGAGCAAACGGAGAAGATGGTGTGGACGAGGAAACGATCAATGGCCTGAGAGCCGGTCTGATGGGACCTGTGGCAGGAATCGGTGATTCGCTCATAGTTGGAACGGTGATCCCGATCTTACTTGGTATTGCACTCGGTATGTCAACCGGTGGTTCTCCGATCGGTGCTATTTTCTATATCATTGCATGGAACTTATTCGCATATTTCGGTATGAAGTTTTTATACTTCAAGGGATATCAGCTCGGTGGAAAAGCAGTTGAATTTCTGGTTGGACCGCAGGGAGAAGCAATCCGTGAATCCGTATCCGTACTCGGTGGCATCGTCATCGGAGCAGTAGCAGCGACATGGGTCAGTGTTACGACTTCTTTCAAGCTGTATAACGATGCAGGAGAAGCTTATCTGGTATTGCAGGATAAGTTAAATGAAGTCCTGCCCGGTTCTTTGACCGCAGCATTTGTTATGCTTTGCTGGTATCTGATGGCAAAGAAGAAAATGTCACCGGTTAAAGTAATGTTACTTCTGGTAGTAATCGCGTTTGTCGGTGTTGTAATCGGATTCTTCAACCCGGGACTCGCTTACTAAAATACTGTATTCAGACCTTCGTTGGAACCTCGCTCATGCAAAATCTGCTTCGCAGATGAGCGAGGCTGCAACATGTATCTGAGATACTTGACATGATACGGATGGTCAGCCGCCATCCGGCAAAACTTTAGAATGCGCAGCTGTCTGATGACGAGCCGGCGAAAAATCAATAAAAGGAGAAAACATATGACTGGTGAAAAAAAGAAATTTCTGACAAAAGAAGCCGATGCACAGCTTAGGGCAATCCGCACGATCGGACATTGGAAAAATATCGCACTTGGATTATCTGCTGTAGGTGCGGCGGTAATGTATCTGGGATTTGTCAATCAGACGCAGTCTCTTTTGATGAAGATCACAGGCATCATTCTCCTGCTACTTGGTTTTCTGGGGGCAGCGGTATTGAATCTAGGTATTAAAAACGGAAAGAACAATGTTAATAAGATATTACAGGTAATAGAGAGTGAGGGCTATGGCAAATAAATATGAACTCATCTGTCTGGATCTGGATGGTACATTACTTGACAGCAGGAAGAAGGTATCGACCGGTGCCAAGGAAGCACTTTACAGAGCCGGAAGGGAAGGAATCCACATTGCTCTTTTATCAGGCAGAATGCCGCATGCGATCAGGATCGTAGAGGAACAGATCGGATTCTCCTGTATTGAAGGGAGCATGGCGGGGACTTATATTACGATGAATGGCAGATGCATTTGTGATGATACGATGCCACCTTACAGAATGACAGAGATACTGGAAAGGCTGGCGGATAAGTATAAAGTTCCTCTGTGGGCATACAAGGGAAATAACTGGTATGTGTCAAGAGAGGATGCTTATACAAGACGGGAATGCGGTCTGATCAGCTTTCAGTCACAGACGGTAGATTTCTATAAGCTCAGACAGCGATTTGAACAAGAAAAAACAGGACCGAACAAACTTCTGTTCTGTGCGGAAGCAAAGATGATTGACAGAATCAGGGAAGAACTGAAAAGTCCACAATACGATAGTATGGATTTTGCACGTTCCGATGCGGAATATCTGGAAATCCTGCCAAAAGGGGCAAACAAGGGAAAGGCGCTTCTGACGATCTGTGATAAGCTTCGGATAGATCCGGAGCACACACTTGCGATCGGCGATCAGGAGCTTGACATAGAAATGCTTGAAACCGCAGGATTTGGAGTCGCAATGGGAAATGCCACAGAAAAGATCAAAAAAATAGCAGATGCGGTAACAGATACAAACGAAGAAGACGGTGTAGCCAAGGCTATCTTCCGTTATGTGTTAGCATGATCATACAAAAAAATAGGAGGAAATAAAAATGAAATCATTTGAATACACAATTACAGATCCGGTAGGTTTACATGCGAGACCGGCAGGACTTTTAGTAAAAGAAGCAAAGAAGTATACAGATACCATTCTGATCCACAAGGGTGAGAAAAGCGCAGAGGCAAAAAAACTGATGGCACTGATGGCACTTTGTATTTTAAAGGGCGAAACCATTACTGTCACAGTAGAGGGTGAAAACGAAGAAGCAACAGCAAGTGAGCTGGAAGCATTCTTTAAAGAAAATCTCTAAAAGATGTCTGGTTGAAAAGAAGGAGAAACGGTATGGAAACAAAGGCAGGAAAAAAGGTTTTTAACGGGGTTGCCATCGGCAAGATCCATTTTTATAAAAAAACGGAAAATGTCATTGTAAGAACAAAGATCGAGGATGCGGAAGCCGAGCTTGCACGATACATGGAAGCAAAGGAAAAAGCAGAGCAGCAGCTTGGTGCACTTTATGATAAGGCTGTGGCAGAGGTCGGAGAAGCAAATGCGGAAATCTTCAATGTACAGGCCATGATGCTTGATGATGATGACTATAAGGATTCCATAGAAAATATCATAAGAGCACAGCATGTCAATGCAGAGTATGCGATCGCAACAACAGGTGATAACTTTGCAGAAATGTTTGCCGGTATGGATGATGAATACTTCAAGGCACGTGCTGTAGATATCAAAGACATTACAAACCGTATCCTGACTATTTTGTGCGGCAATGACGGAAGCAGCGAGATCGGTGATGAACCTGTGATCATTGTAGCGGATGATCTGGCACCGAGTGAAACGGTACAGATGGATAAAAGCAAACTGCTTGCCTTTGTGACAAGACTGGGATCCGCCAATTCCCATACAGCCATTCTTGCCAGAACAATGGGAATTCCTGCGCTGGTCGGTGTGCAGATCAGTGAAGAATGGGACGGAAAGAACGGTATTGTGGATGGCTATGAAGGAAAATTCATTGTAGATCCGGAAATGCCGGTGCTGGAAGAATACTTTAAGAAAAAGCTGCAGGATGAAGAGCAGAAGAAGCTTTTACAAATGCTGAAGGGAAAAGAAAATATTACAAAATCAGGAAAAATGATAAACCTGTATGCCAATATCGGAAATCCTTCAGATCTTGTTTCTGTCCTTGATAATGATGCAGGCGGTATCGGATTGTTCAGAAGTGAGTTCTTGTATCTGGAAGCAGACAATTATCCGACAGAAGAAGAACAGTTCCAGGCGTACAAGAAGGTTGTGGAAACGATGGGCAGCAAGAAGGTGATCATCCGGACACTTGATATAGGAGCTGATAAGCAGGTAGATTATTTTGATCTGGACAAAGAGGATAATCCGGCACTTGGCTACCGTGCGATCCGTATCTGTCTGACGAGACCGGAAATTTTTAAAACACAGCTTCGTGCGCTTTTCAGGGCAAGTGCTTTTGGAAATCTGGCGATCATGTATCCGATGATCATTTCCGTAGATGAAGTTTTAAAGATCAAAGAAATCTCCGCAAAGGTAAAGAATGAACTTCTGGCAGAAGGCATTCAGATCGGTGATGTGGAAGAAGGCATTATGATCGAAACACCGGCAGCAGTATTTGAAAGTGAAACTCTGGCTAAAGAAGTAGACTTCTTCAGTATCGGTACAAATGATCTGACGCAGTATACGCTGGCGATCGACCGGCAGAACGCAAAGCTGGATCCATTTTATAATGCACACCATCCGGCAGTTTTAAAAGAAATCCAGATGGTAATAGACAATGCTCACAAGGCGGGCATCTGGGCAGGCATCTGCGGCGAGCTTGGTGCGGATACTTCCCTGACAAATATTTTCATCAAGATGGGAATTGATGAGCTGAGTGTTTCGCCCGGCTGTGTCCTGCCTGTGCGAAAAGCAATCAGGGATGCAGAATAACCTCGAAAGATTTATTGTAAATGTCTTGCAACAATGGTATAGTTGTTGCAGGACATTTTTGATGTAACAGGAAACTCCGTTCCTATTACACAAAATGCTCTATATAAGATGGAATTTTAATGGAATCTTAAATTCTACCATTTTTTGAGAATGCTGATTTTACAACAAAAAACCGCTGAAAGTGCTGATTTTACGGTGCTTCCGGCGGTTTTATTCATAGTCAGAAAATAGCATCAAAAAGAGAAAAACAGGTACAGTTAGCAACAAATTAGTAACAAATTTATGATTGCGGGATCCGTATCTTTTCAATTTCATTTCTTAATTCTTCCAGTGTTCTGTGTCCGTATTTGGCATTTGTGATATCGGTTCCGAAAGAGTGTCCCAGCATTCTTTTTCTGTCATTCTCATTCACGCCATATCGTTCACACAGCATAGAAAAGGTATGTCTGCAGTCATGCGGTGTATGTCGTTCTATGCCAAGCTGATCCAGAGCTGCAGACATTTTATTCCGGAATAAAGCTGCAGTGCAGTGTAGCATATTTTTATCTGCTCTGTTTGTAACAAAATCATATATGGCAGAATGGATCGGAACAATCCGGTTCTTGCCGGCTTTTGTCTTTACACCGCCTTTAAAATATCTGTCAGTCAGATTTACTTCTATATTTGTGTAGGCTGCGATTCTGAAACCGGAATAGCACATGATCAGGATCATCTGAATGACAGGATCCGTGCTATGTGTCCATAGGATTTTCAGTTCATCATCTGAAAATGGAACACCGGGTTCATCATCTTCCTCTTTGGGCATATATAAGAACTGGGAATAGTCTTTTTCTACTATCTCATATTTCAGGGCATATTTGTACATTTGCTTTAGCAGACTGATTATAAGCTCAATAGAAGAATGTTTCAAAGTACATTTGTTTACTACATTCTGGAGATCTTCATATCGCAGTTCTCCGAAATGTCTGTCATGTAATACACTGCAGTTCTTGAATGCGGCTCTTGTGCTGTCCTGTGACTGCTTGGATAGCTTCTTTTCGCTATGATTGTACTTTTCATCATAGAACCGATCATAAACTTCCCGGAAGGTTGGAGTACGATCAATAAACAAATTGTTGGATACCCTGATCTTGCCTGCCTGCTCTAGATTGTATGTAGTCAGTATCGCATAGGCATCTTCCCATGTTTCACAATAGGAGAGAGCGGGGGGACTGACAGGACCTTTCGCAGTCCAGTCCCTGACCGGGGGATAGGCAGCATATGGTTTCCGGCGACCATTGCCAAGATACTTGATCGATCCGAAGCCGTTCGGCAGCTTCATTCTCTTTTTTCTCTTTCTCATAGTATCACCTTCTTAAAAATGGGCGCAAAAATAGCGCATCACTTGAAATAATGCGCTCCGGATGATACAATGTGCTTGTGTAGGGCACCTGTATCATACAGGAGCTTGCCGCCTTGGTACTTCCAATACCAGGGCGGTTTTGTTAAGTAACCTAAAAGAATTTCTACTTGTGTAGATTATATGAACTTTGCAATACCGCCGGATTGTGCTATAATTATCAGTATCAGTTATGTATCATTATTTGAATAATGATAAGATATTGCAGATCAATTCTGCGATAGTGCAAATTTTACATCATGCCCCAGTGTTGGTAGCGCTGGGGCATTTGCTTTATTATTTTTGATCTGCAACCTCCGCAGGGCGGTTGTAGATATCTTTTATGACTTTCTTGTATTTGTTTCTAACCTTTTTACTGATCTTGGTATTCATCCGTAATATAACATTTCCACGGCGATATAATTCATATTTGGGGCTCCTCTTTGTATAGCGGGAATTGTAATAATAATCTTCAGTTCTATTTCCGTGGCTCCATACTAATTGTGCCAGTAAATTTATGGCATCTTCACTATCATAGCAAACTAAAATTTCTATATCATTGTTTTTCTTGTTGTTCACTTTAAATTTAGCACTGGTTTGTAGATCTGTGTGAACAAACCATTCGATATACCCATCAACAAAATATTTTGCTTTTTTAACTTTTAACTTATTTTCTTTAAAAGTTTGGGCGATACCATATGCTGTCATATTCTGCAGATCCTGCGGCGTAGCTTCTACAACGCAGCTCATAATGAGCGTGAAGCATAATGCTAAAACGGTAACTCTTTTGACTAAATTCTTCATACATATTCCCCCATGTAGTTAGTATATTTCGTAACAGTCATTTGTTAAGTAGATTTCATAGGAATTAAATGAAATATCTTCGCCAGCTTCACAAGTAAATAATTCTGTACTACCACTATCCAACCAATCCGCGTAATTCTCATTATCCACATCTACAATCTGACCATTAAGATAAAAAATACATAAAATACTCATATCATCTATAGGCTCGGAAGATGTATTAGAAATAGATACAATGACATCATGAGCCCCCGATCTATTTGATTTTATTTTTAAATAGTCAGATATACTCGTATAATTATTTCCAGATGATACATTCAAAACAAAATCGTAATAATCATAATGAACAAAATTTTCTGAGTTGGAATCATATGGTTTATAAAAAGCATATTTTTTAACACTTTTTTGATCTAAAAAAATTGAATATATATTCTCATAATCAACTATTTCACCAGAATTTAAGTAATATATGATCTTGCCAGATAATATTATTTTCTGGTCATAATCATTTTTAAAGTCCGTTATTATATATTTGGGCGTTTCGGTTTCACTATGAGACACTTTTTGCAGTGCATCATTACGAATAAACTTATCATATACAGTTACCTTACAACTATATTTCTTTTTATTAATTTTTGCTGTGAGAGTAGTAGTTCCCTTTGAAATTGCTGTAACATATCCATCGGAATCTACGGTGGCTATTTTTGTATTAGAGCTTTTCCATTTTACCGGAAGAGTTGTTCCGTACATATATACATAGTCGGATTCGCCAATTTCAATATATATGTTTTTTTCACTAATACGTGGAGTTTCGACCTTTATTTTACATTTATAGGTTTTGCCTTTATTTGTAGCTGTAATTATAGCTGATCCTCTCTTTTTGGCTGTGATTTTTCCGCTTTTATTTACAGATACAATAGACTTGTTAGAGGATTTCCATTTTACCTTTCCAGTGGATCCTTTTAAACGTAACTTATATGTTTGCCCTTTGATCAAAGTCTGATTTTTTACATTCATCTTAACTGTAGCAGCATTAGCTGTTGTGCTATAAGCATTTGATAATGAGAATGCAAAAAGTATCGCCAGTGATAGAAAAGTAGTGAGTAGTATTTTTCTTAGATTTTTCATGTAAAATCCCTCCCCTTTAGATTATTTATATAATTCAAGCACGCCAAGCGGCTCAAAATATATCAAGTAGTTTCCACATGCGGCGCATAAGCCGTATTTTTCTTTATAATACCGCAGGCTATCAAGCAAGAAGTGCTCAGTCACATCTAAATACTCTGCAATTTCATATTGATTTTGGCAGCCTGCATTATAAGCATCTATGATCTTGGATAGAGAAACCATATAATTGTATGCCCAGATACGTGCCCGGCGTTCTTGCTTCCGGTTTGAAGTAGAAGACTGGTCTATGATATCTCCAACAGTGGTGTAATAATGTCCCATTTCTTCCGCGAGCACACAAGCTTTCTCTTTTTCGGTCATATTTTTATCTATTGCAATAGTTCCGTCACAGTACAGCCCTTTTAGCCTTGTTTCGGTAAAATCTATCTGATCTGTGATCACAACATGTTCTTTGTCTGCTTCATTTAATATTTGTTCATAAGTCAAGTAGATTCCTCCCTACCTAAAAGTTTCTTTGGTATAGAATAGACTATGTATTGTCCGATATATAGGACTACTTTCTGCTTGATTTCACGAAAGCGGCAAATTCTTTTATTTTCTTTAATTCTTCTTCTGTATATTCATCTCCATCGAAGTGAGCAGCGATGGTATGTACACTATTTGAAACATTATCATCTGCCAAGTAGTCAAGCGAACAGTTGAAATAGGCACAAAGCTTTTTTAAAGTAGAAAGCTTTGCATTTTCTGATCCTTTTTTGTAGAATCCGTCAATAGTTGTATAGGGAACGCCGGATTCTCTGGCAAGCTCTGCTTTGTTGATATTTCGTTCTTTCATAAGCGCATCTAATTTATCTGTAAGTCCCATATTGTATCCCTCCGATGTGATTAGATTGTACATCTTTTTGCGCACAATGTAAACAATAAATTACCCTTTAAGGTAAAAAATATACTTTTTAGGGTTGACAATTACGACACAGGGTATATAATAGCATTGTAGTTACGACATAGGGTAATTGAAAGGAGATGAAATATTGTTTAGTAATCTTTCAGCCGAACTGGCTAGAAATAAAATGACGATCAAGGCTTTATCAGCGAATACCGGTATCAAGTATGAAAGCTTAAAAAATAAAATGTCTGGCGCAACTGAATTTAAAAGAAGTGAAATGGTTGCTATTAAAGAACAATTTCCTACCTGTAGCCTTGATTACTTATTTAAAACAGAAACATAGGAAGGGAGATGAATAAAGAGAGAGAAATGAATATGACAGCACAAGAAATGACAGGGCGTCGAATTAAGATGCTCCGCATAGAAAAGGGCTATTCACAAGCCAAACTTGCAGAAATGGTGGGATATAAAGACAAAACTGCCATTGCCAAAATTGAAGCAGGAAAAGTCGATCTGCCGCTAAGTAAAATAATGGCTTTTTCAACTGCACTAAGTACAGATATGTACTATTTACTTGGCAACATAAGTGATATGGAAGAACCACAGAAAAATATTTCAAAGACACTGGGAATTTTAATACCTGATGGATGTAAGCAAATATACGTTTTTGAAAATGAGAGTGATTTCTTATCTGCAGTGCAAAGCGGGCAGATGATTCCCTTGTATGGAGCCAAAAGGCATGAAAAGGACTACTTGCCTCTGTATATTGCACAGAAGGGAGATGAAAAACATGATCATAGCCATTGTATGGATTGTGTCTCTGATATGCATATTCATTATGAATAAGATAAAGCCGGATATTCTTGTTGGCTACGCAGTCTATGTAATAGTAATTTGTGTGGCATTTACAGTTTTTGCAGTATATCGCTTATATCTGAGATGATGCCGGAAGGAGTGAAATAAGATGGGTCATAGAATTGCTCCAAATTTCTCACATTTCACTGGAAAGACCAAAAGTAAGAGAAAGCATTTGAGAACCTATAAGCCCAAAAGAGTACATAAAAACAAGTATCCAAAAGAAAGGAAGTGAGGAAAAAGGATGGCAAGAGAATTGTTACCATTGTCGGAATTGGAAGATCTGTGTAATCCAATAGTGAACTGGCTCAGAGAAAATGGAAATCCGTATACATTCGTAAAGATTTCTGATGAAGGAATTGAGGTAACAGAGATAGCAGCAAGGATTCCAATTCAAAAGACGGCTGATTCATGAAAATCAACCGCCCAATACATTACAACACACGACTATAACGATGAATCTTATCAAGTCGTGATAAAGCAGAACCTAAAGATGGAGAATTTAGAAAAGCAGTGTATTCAGCCTGTGAAACATTGTAATACTGGTAGATTGCTCCGTTATGGAATTGCACTTCCATAATATCATTCTCCCATCCTACATTAGCAATTCTGCTAGATGATACAGGATGTCTGTTCATAGCAGTCCCCCTTTCATGGTACTCAGATGTATTTGACATCTTGTAAATCAATTATAGCACAACAAAATAATATGTTCCATGCCTTGCACGCGGTGTACAAGCACCGCAGATTCCCCTTCACAACATCTTAAGATGCACGGCTGTCCCCCGGCTGTGCATCGCGTGGAGGGCATGGAGAGAAAGGAGAGAATGTATGGCAGAAAAAAAGAGAGTGTCTGTGGAAGATGCAGCAGCAGAGATTGGCTGCGCAGCGGAATTTTTAAGACGACAGATGAAAGCAGGTAACTGGGATCTGGGTGCTGTGGTAAAGCCGAGAGCCGGACAGCAGAATTATACCTATTATGTTTTTCGGGACAAGCTGAATACGTTCCTGGGTATAACGGCATGAGAAGAAAGCTAATCTTTAAGAAGATACGAAATGCCGTGGAAATGGTGGTAATCATTGCATCCTATCTTACCATAGCCGGAGCGCTGGACGAGCAATCCGAAGTACCGATGATAGTAGCAATCATTGCTGCTGTAGTCTTTGGTATTTCGTGCTGGATCCATGAAATGGACTGCAAATGAAAAATGGACGATCAAGGAAGCCGCCAAGATCGCCCACACAAGAAAAAATCTTTGTATGCATTATAGCATGCTATGAGGAAAAAGCCAATGTTTTTTAGAACTTGTAACTATTGTGGAGCTGCACTGGATCCAGGAGAAAAATGTGATTGTCAGGATCAGAAGCAGCAGAGAGACGAACAAATAAACAAAGCCCTTCGGATGGACCCGTGGGGGCAGATGGAATTTAAGGAGGATATATGGAAACAAGCGCAGTAACAATCACAAAAGAAGAATATGAGAAGTTAGTGGAAGCAAAGATCAGATTAGGTCTGGTACAGGATTATGTCGAGAATGAGACATATTATAACAGAGTTAATCTTCGTAGCCTCTTAGGTATGCCGAATGAGGAAAAAGAGTGATGTCGTGGACAGATGATCCGGTTGCTGATGCGGAGAATTACTACCAGGAGCTGGAAGAAGAAAAAAGCGGTTATCCAATCTGTGAGGAATGCGGTGATCATATAGTGCAGGATACGGCAGTATATATCGGCGGCAACTGGTATTGTGATAACTGCATCTCAAATATGCGGATAAGCACAGGAGGTTAAGATGCTTAAATCATATGAAGAATTACGGAAAGTCGATGTGAAACCGTTTTGTGAGGAAAGAGACGGTGCGCTCTATCTGAACTGGGCAAAATGCGTGGATCTGTTACATGAATACGGAGCAGAGAAAGTATATTGGCTTCCTATTCCGGATGAAAAAACAGGAACAAGCCTCAGGATGGCGGACGTGACTTTTAAAGATAGCAAGGGCAATGAGAATCGATGCTATGAAACTCGTATCAGAGTTTTTATTGATGATCAAGTATATGAAATGCAGTCCCCTGTTATGAACGGATCAAATCCGGTCAAAGACAATTCCATGTCACAGCAAAGGGTGTGGAACAGTATGTGCAGATCATTTGTTAAGTGCGTGGCCATTCATACCGGTCTTGGTTTTGACCTGTGGTTGAAAGAGGAAATGAAGCCATTTTCCAATGTAGTACCGGAGCAGTCTAAAAAAGCATCGGATGCACAAACAAAAACATTGAAAGATCTTGGTAAAAAACTGGGACTTAATATGGATGCATGGGTTGAGCAGAACGGAAAAACGTGGAAAACCCTAACGGAAAAGGATGCAGGATTCATGTTGAATGCTTTGCGGCAGAAATATGGTGATCTTGTAGATGATTATGGTGGTGCAGATGGAAATTAGTGGTAAGATTGCCGGACTGTCAACTGATTGGGAGACAGGAGAGCTTACAATCTCTTTTCGTACAAGCTGTGCGGCGCAAATAAAGGCAGAATATGACCGCCTTAAGGATTTACCAAAATTGCGGATCAAGGCCGTTAAATGGACGGAAAAGAGAAGTCTGGATGCCAATGCTTACTTCCATGTACTTGTAGGAAAGATAGCTGATGCAATGACCATATCAAAGGCAAAAGCAAAGAATTTAATGATATGCCAGTATGGTCAGCCGGAACGTCTGGATGATCAATCAGAGCTTGTCTATAAGACAAATGCCCCGATTGAGTACATGGAAGAGCAGGAAGCTGTTCATGCAAGATGGATAGGTATGAAAGAAGAGAACGGGAAAGAGGTCAATTTCTATAAGATCTACCGTGGCAGTCATACATATGACACAAAAGAAATGTCCTACCTTATTGATGGAACAGTGGCAGAAGCAAAAGAGCATGGTATCGAGACTATGACACCTGATGAACTGGAAAGGATGAAGCAATCATGGCAGATAAGAGAAAAAGCATTGTAGTAAATAGTCTGAGCTACTGCATGATCTGTGGCAGACCAAGACCACACAAGCATGAGATCTTCTTTGGTCGCAATCGTCAGATGTCAATCAAATATAATATGATCCTTCCCTTATGTTATGAACATCATGAAGGTATCAATGGTCCTCATCAGAACCGGGATGTAGATCTCAGATATAAAAGAGCTGGTCAGATGGCATGGGAAGAAACATATGGATCAAGAGAAGATTTTATAAAGATATTTGGAAAATCATATTTATAAAGGGTTGTAACACCTTGTTCCCGACACTTATGTTGGGAGCAAAAAGAAACCGTTCATGCATTTTATATCACACAGAAGGCTGCCAGTGTGCAGCCGGAAAGGAGTGATCATGGAGATATTGGATATCATTCCTTATGGTCATGAGAATGCAGTTAGCAGAAGCTATCTATCATCACTCACGCATATGACGGATCGTAAGGTAAGGCTTGCTATCCAAAAAGAGCGAGAGACGCACGTGATCCTGTCTACAGATGATGGAAATGGCTATTTCAGACCGACTGAAAAGGATTATGAATATGTCCGTATGTATCATGTCAGAGAAAGGGCGAGAGCGCGGACGATCCTTGATAATTTGAATCCGGTACTGGAGTTTTTAAGAGTACATGAAGGGGCGGTGCATAGTGGATAGTAAATGCAGCTTTGTGCTCTATACCGAGTATCTGGAGCATATAGCTTTGCTCACGATGGAGCAGAGAGGTTTGCTTTTTACGGCCATCCTTACATATGTCGCAGGCTATGATCCGCCGGTAATGGATGGCACAACACAAATGGCATTTTCTTTTATCAGATCACGGCTTGATCGTGATGGAGCCGCTTATGCTGACAAGATAAAAAAGCGGAGTGATGCCGGAAAACAGGGCGGCAGACCGAAAGCAAACGAAAGCAACGAAAAGCAAAAAAAAGCAAAAAAAGCAAATGCTTTTTCTGAAAAGCAAACGAAAGCAAATGAAAGCAACGAAAAGCAAAAAAACCCTGATAATGTACCTGTACCTGTATCTGTTAATGATAATAATAAAAAAACATTGTGCAAATCTGCTGATGCAGATGCACTGTTTGAGCGATTGTGGTCGCTGTATCCGCTGAAACGTGGAAAGGCTCAAGTCTCAAAGGCTAATAAGATGCATTTACTTGATATCGGCTTTGATGAATTTCAAAGGGCTATCGACCGATACAAGGCGGACTTAGATAATGAGACATGGAGAAAGCCGCAGAACGGTAGCACATTTTTTAACAGCGGATATATTGACTATCTGGATGCAAATTATGTTCCATGCGAGCAGAAAAAGGAGCATAAGAAAAACAGTTTTACAGACTTCCAGGGGCAGCGTAAATACGATTACGATGCGCTGGAAAAACAGCTTTTGGAAAATGGAGGGACATAATGGGAAAAATAAATGCAAAGCAAAAGGGCGCGAGGTTTGAGCGGGAGCTTGCTGATCTGTTTCGCAAAATGGGATATGCAGGCGCAAGGAGAACAGCGCAGTATTGCGGAAATACAGGTGATGCGTCAGATGTGGTCGGTCTTCCTGGAATCCATGTAGAAGTAAAGCATCAGGAAACAATGCGGCTTTACGACTGGATGGAACAGGCAAAGCGTGATTCTGATGGTAAGAGAGAACTGCCTGCTGTTTTTCACAAAAAGAATCGCGCTGACATACTGGTCACAATGACCTTGGAAGACTGGATGCAGATCTATGCAGCGTATGAAGCTGCTACGATGGCTGACAGCGACCTGATGCTAGGAGGTAAAGAAAGTGCAGAATATGTAGCAATAAAAGAATTGCAACTAAATATAGATTTGCCATTTGGTACAACTGTATCAGATGAAACGTCAGAAATGGCAATCAAAGCACTTGAAAAGCAGGTTGCAAAGAAGCCTTCTTTTGAAGGTGATGGTTATGATCATGATGGAAATCTTGTATATGACACATGGATTTGCCCTTGCTGCGAAAAGCATTATGAAGTTGACTATGAAGAATATGATTATTGCCCTTCTTGCGGTCAGAGGATTGATTGGAGTGAGGAACAGGAGGGCGAATGATGATATGTTACCAGAAAACTAAACCGTTCGTTCCAAAATACGCAAACTACGAGTATACGAGAGTTTACGACAGAAACGACAACTTCATCGGATGGATAAGGATTTATTATGAGTATAGGAGGTCGAATGATGAGAAGATTGATTGATGCAGCTGAATTTACAGAAAGTCTTGTTGACCAATACTGTGAAGACTGCTCGAAATGTAACGGAAGTTGTCGGCATGATGAACTAATGAAATTAGTTGACACACAGCCAACCGCCTATGATGTAGATAAGGTTGTGGAAAAACTGGAAGCATACAGTAATGCAGATGGAGCAGAAAGACTTGGAACAATGCCAGTAGTGGAGCTTGCAGACGCAATTAAAATCGTGAAAGGTGGTGGAGTGAATGGCTAAGTGGAATGCAAGCGTGGGTTTGCAACTTTCGATTGATTATGATGACATCGAAGCTGATACACGGGAAGAAGCAGAACAGATTGCAAAAGACAGAGCATTGGAAGATATTGACTGGAACAACTGTGAATGTGATACTGGCAATCCGATTGTGTATAGCTGCTATGAGGAGGAGCCAGAAGATGAGTAGGGTGTTACCGATTTTATTTAATACAGAAATGGTTCGTGCGATTTTGGACGGACGGAAGAGTTGTACAAGGCGGTTGGTAAAATTCCTTTCGGGAGAGAATCCTAAATGGACTGGCTATATCAAAGACGGATCGATGCTGTACAACGGCAGGAATGAACCTTGTATCAGAACACAGCCATATCAGCCGGGTGATATCCTGTATGTACGGGAAACATGGTGTGCGCTTCCAGTTAATGAAGCCGGTCATATGCGCGGTCACTCTGTTTATTATTACAAAGCGGACAGGGATTTGCGACCAGAAGGATGGCGTGGTAATTGGCATCCTTCAATCCACATGCCAAAAGAAGCTGCACGTATCTGGCTTGATGTTACGGATGTGAGGGTGGAGAGGTTGCAGGAGATTGACGAAGATGGAGTGTGGAATGAAGGTTTTAGATTTACGCCGCCATGCTTAACCAGAGTATCAGCAGATGGACATACTTGTGATTTAGATGGTCCGTGTACGAGCCACATTAAATATTGCGATATGACTATGGGAGAGCTGTTTGGCAGGGAATTATGGAATAGCACCATCAAGAAATCCGACCTTGACCGCTATGGTTGGAATGCGAATCCTTACGTTTTCGTGATAGAATTTGTGAAAATTGATAAGCCGGAAGGAGTGTGAAGGTATGGAAGATAACAAAAATGAAATGTCAATAACAGAAGCTATTGAAAGGTGCGACATTATGCTAAACGCTATCAGCATCAATGGCGCAGAGAAAGGTTTTGCAAATGATGATAATGGATTTCCAGATTGTGTAGTAATGAAATCCCTTATTAGAAGATGCAAATGGGCTTTGAAAAGGCAGATACCGAAGAGGGCATATCATATATCGCCTGTAGATGATAATGATAATGCGAATGTGGAGTGCCCAGAGTGCCATGCCACAACAGATTATGCAGTCAATGTAATTAAAAGAGGGCATTGTTGGAAGTGTGGGCAGTTATTGGATTGGAGTGATGAGAATGAATAATCGAAAAGCAATACCTAAAAAAGCAGGTGTGGATCGAAAGGAAACAACACTATTTTTGGGAGAATTGTTAAAGAGAGATAGATTCAGTGGCATAGGTAAGTACTGGGCGAGCGAGGTAAGCGTTGATGCGTTTACGACTGCGGGAAAAGGTGGTCGCGTGGATTTCATGCAGTTTAAGCCGCCGAATCAGTGCACAGTATCCTCATTGGAAAAAGGGATCTTCATTTGTTATGAGATCAAGAGCTGCAAAGAGGATGTATACAGCGGCAATGGTCTGAACTTTTACGGAGAAAAGAACTACATAGTAACTACGATGCAATGCTACAAGGACATTTTCCCAGACTTAAATGATGGCACATTTTATGAGCATTTGCGTAAGACAAATCCAGAATCATCCGCAAATTACGGTATTATGGTTGCTGTGCCGGTGATGAGAGAAAGGTATTTGGAGTTTGAAGAACCTACGCCGATTTCGAATGACGTCTCGTGGCGGCTGGATATAATCTATCCGTGCAAGATTGGATCTCGAAATAAATCTATGACGGAGCTGTTATTTTGCATGGTGCGGAGCGGACATTAGTGGATTGCTGGAAGTTGTACATTGATACAAGAGATAATGAGCCTTGTTGCAGATGTGATAGCAGACGCACCAATGCGGAATAGGAGAGAATATGAAGAGAGTTAAATCAACACCGGGAACTGTGGTGTTCAAGAGTAAGAAACGACATGTATCGTTTGCTTTTGGAATTGGTAAACGTTGGGAAATAAATTTTGGAGCAGGATATTATGAGGCTTGGGATTGGCACCATTTTGTCATAGGATTTACAATAATTAAATTTTTTGTTGCGTTTAGAGTAAATTGGCGAATTTTTGGAGAAGGTTACGACAGAGACGAAATGTACTTCTGAATGTACGACTGAAAGGAGAGAACATGGAAGATAGATATTTATTCAAGGCGAAAAGACTTGACAACAGGGAATGGGTACAAGGAGCATTATTGCTTCATGATACTGACGCAGCGACTATATTCAATCAACATCCGGCGGATGGATCTTTGCAAGGATTTGAAGTAGACCCATCCACAATCTGCCAATGCACAGGCTTGAAAGATAAGAATGGTAAGCTAATTTGGGAAAATGACATTATGGTTGCACACCTAGACGATGATTACCCGGAAAATGAGACTTATATAAGAATTTTGTGGTTTGGAAGCGGATTTTGTTCAAAAGAAAATGGAAGCAAAGATATAACACCAGTTGATAAATTTGACCAAGAACATTTTGAAGTTATCGGCAATATTATTGACAGTCCTGAGCTTATGGGAGGGACTGAGTAATAAATAACGGGTTTGAGGGGACTCGAACCCCTCGACGCCCAAACTTATACTTGCCCTTTGCTCCTGCTTCATTGGTTCCTGATGCAAAACCCGCGCTCGTCTGCACCCGCCGAAACGTTTTGTAAATAAGTATATATTGTCATGAGCGTACCTCCTGAAAGAATGAATCTAAAGTTACAGTTATCTTTTAGTCTGCATGACCACATGACGGAGCAACAGGATAAAATTGCTGCAAGTATAAAGGTTGTTGGCAAATTACAAATATATTATAGGACGATTTATAAGAAAAAACAAGAAAGGAGCCGGAACCTATCCGGATAAAAGGCGCGCCGGGTTCCTTTCAGAAAAAATGGGATTAGAAGTATTTAACTATGAATGCCCTGGACAGCTTAGTTTTATCGAGCCGGACTATATCAAGGATGCAGATTGTACCGTGAGGACGCCAGTTATTCGTGGAGTCAAAGACAGTCCTGTATATGGGCAAGGAATGAGAATTAAACCTAGGCTTCCGGGCAGAACAGGAAGCCAGCATTTTGAACAGATATACTTACCAGAATTGCTTCCGTTGGAGGAATACGACTTAATTGTTGTTCTATTTTCGGGAGGAAAAGACAGCACGGCGTGCTACTACAAGCTGTTGGAACTGGGAGTGCCGAAAGAAAAAATAGAACTCTGGCATCACGACATTGACGGTGGGCATCCCACGCGTCAGATGGACTGGAGATGCACTCACAATTATGTGAAATCCTTTGCAGATGCGGAAGAAGTACCCCTGCGGTTATCCTACCGGGTGAATGGTTTCTTTGGAGAATTGTATCGCATAGGTGCATCTGAACCGATTGAATGGATTGACCCAGAAACCGGGGAAATCATGAGGTGCAAACTGTCCCAGAATTACCTTAAGTGCAAGGAATTGAAAGAAAAATGCACCGAGGATATGGAGGAACGGTTAAAGGAATATGGCTACCGGATGAAATTTCCAGCAAAGAGCGGAGATTTGAGCCGTAGGTGGTGCAGTGCCTACTTAAAGATTGCAGTGGCGGATTCAGTTGTGAGCAATCTGGACAGGCTGGACCAGCTTGCGGAACTGGGAGGAAAGCGACTTAAATTCCCGGCAAAAGGCGGCACACACCAGGGACGGTGGTGCAGCGGGAATTTAAAAGCAGCGGTACAGGACAGTGTTACTTCCAACCTGGACAAAACAAGGGAAAATACAAATATATTGATCGTATCTGGAGAACGGCGCGGTGAGAGTGCAGGACGGGCAAATTACAACGAAATGGAAATCCACCGGACAAATGCAGAGAAGAAGGCTCACCGCATTGTCCACCAGTGGCGGCCAGTCATTGATTACTCTGAAAAAGATGTCTGGGAAGTTCTGAAACGGTACAATGTCAATCCGCACCCGTGTTACCGAGCGGGATGGAACCGGTGCAGTTGCGCCCAGTGTATCTTTTCCACACCGCCGCTGTTCGCTGGCATTCGGGAGATATATCCGGAGGAATACGCCAAGTTGAAACAGGATGAGGTCACTCTTAGATTTACCCTGGACAACAAGTGCGACCTTGACACCTTTGTTGGTGATGCCAAGTCTTGTGTATATCACGGCGATACGGCAGCTATACACAGTTTGGTGACGGGAGAATTTACGGTAGATGATGTTTATATCAAAGGTAACTGGAAATACCCTGCTGGAGCATTCCACGGGGCAGAGGGAGGACCATGTTAATGATAAACGGAGAACTGATTGTAGATAACTTTGCCGGTGGCGGCGGAGCTTCCACTGGAATAGAAATGGCGACAGGGTACAGCGTAGATATTGCAATCAATCACGACCCAGAAGCCATCAAGATGCACAAAGCGAATCATCCGAACACCAAGCACTACTGTGAAGATGTGTGGCAGGTAGATCCGGTAGAAGCATGCAAAGGGCATCCGGTAGGACTTGCCTGGTTTTCCCCAGACTGCAAACACTTTTCAAAAGCCAAAGGCGGTAAGCCTAAAGATAAGTTTATCCGTGGCCTTGCATGGGTAGCGTGTAGATGGGCTGGACTTGTTCGACCAAGGGTAATCATGCTAGAGAATGTGGAAGAGTTTAAGACGTGGGGACCATTAAACAGGGGACACCATCCAATCAAGAACAAACAGGGTAAAACATTTGAGCGGTTTGTTCAGCAGCTTACAGATCTTGGATATAAAGTGCAGTTCAAAGAGCTGGTAGCTGCGGATTATGGAGCACCAACCATGCGAAAAAGATTTTTTATGATCGCTCGTTGTGATGGTCAGCCTATTGTATGGCCGGATCCGACACACGCACCAGCGGACAGCGAAGCAGTTAAAGCTGGATTGCTGAAACCGTATGTAGGAGCATACACGCAGTTGGATTTTTCGCTACCGTGTCCGAGTATCTTTGATACATCCAAAGAAATAAAGGAGAAATACGGCATTCGGGCGGTACGACCGTTGGCACCTAAGACAATGGAGCGGATTGCAAGAGGGCTGAAAAAGTTTGTGCTTGAGAACCCGGAACCGTTTATTATCCAGTGCAACCACGGCGGCGAGCGCAGACCGAATGATATTCGGGAGCCAATGCCGACAATTACCGGAAAACACGGTTACGGTGTGGTAGAACCTTACATGATTCCTATTGGATATGGCGAAAGAGACGGACAGGCACCCAGAGTACATGATGTAGAGAAACCATTGCCGACCATAGTTGGGAGTGGAAAACATTATCTGTGCGAGCCGTACATGGTACAGATTGGGCAGACAGGATTTACGGCAGACAGGAGCAAGGATGTGAGAGAACCTCTTACCACGATTGTAAGTAAGAACGAGCATTGTTTAATAAGTCCTACACTGATCCAGTACCATTCCGAAACTGCTCAGGGAGAAGTGAGAGGACAGACGATAGAAGATCCAATCATGACCGTAGATGGTTCAAATCGATACGGACTGGTTACATCATTTCTGAGTAAATTCTATAAAACTGGAATAGGTCAGGATGAAAGAGAGCCGCTGCACACGATTACAACGTCAGCCGGACATTTCGGAGAGGTTAGAGCATTTCTGATTAAGTATTATGGAGATGCCACAGGACAGGATATAGAGAAACCACTTGATACAGTTACGACCAAAGATAGATTCGGACTGGTAACAATCGAAGGTGTGGATTATCAGATCGTAGATATCGGACTTCGGATGCTGGAGCCGCGGGAACTGTACGGATGTCAGGGATTCCCGGAGGACTACATAATCGACCACGATTATACCGGCAAGACATATCCACGAAGCGAACAGGTAAGAAGATGCGGTAACGCGGTTTGTCCGCCAATACCGGCAGCACTGGTTAGAGCAAATCTACCGGAATTGTGTGTGGCAGAACGCACACCGAATATGCAGATCAGAGCTGAACAGACCGGGCAGCTCCGGTTTGCCTAAGAATGTATAACATGAAGTAAAAACAGGATCCAAGCTATCATATACTCACCCCGCTATTAGTATATGCGGAAATGGTCGTTTGGATACTGGAGATAGTAATTTTGTACATTGAAAATTGAATAAAGATGGTTGGTATGATGAGGATGATTTATTATCAATAATTGTATGTTAACACATGTATTGTAATCATACAATTAACACAATGTTTGCTATCATTTGAAATTGTGCATTTGTTGTTGTAGTGATATAATTATCTATTATATGAAAGAAGGAAAGAAACAATGGATAAGATTATAGAGTTTTTGACAAGCAAAATAGGGTATACATTGGTGGTTATATTAGGACTTTTGTTTCCTGGAATGTTATTTATATTTGTATGGGATAGACAAACTTATTTCGAGCTTGGGATTATACGGCTATTGATTTTATCACTAAGCATTTCGTTTTCGATATTAATTTGTAACTTCTTGGTTGCCTCTTATGCATTTATGATGCAAGAGAAAGCAGGAATTAGTAAAATGGAATTGGAAGAAATTATTGGAGTACCGCTATTTATTACTAATGCTGAGATGTATTTTGCACTTATCCATAAATTGTGTGATAATACATTTACAATATCTAATTTTGTAAACGTGATCCTTTTATTTGCATGTATATTAGGAGCTGTAGGAATTATTCCAAGCTATATAAAAATATTATGGAACAAAAGGCATAAAAAGTAAGTTTTACCAACCATCATTATTTGATGGTTGGTATTTTTTTGCCTAAAAGGAGGAGCAACTATGAGCGAAATATTTTACAAGCCATTAACGCCACAGTTTAGGGCGGAGCTTAATAAATCAATCGATAAAAACATGGAAGAACTTAAAACCTGTCAGAATAATGTATATGTATCTATGCAGAGAGTAGCCAATAATGCTGCAAGAAAGATCATCAACGCGCTGCCGGATGGCTATCCTATGCCAATGGAGAGAACATACAGGGATCATTATATGGACAGGTTTGAAAGGAGATATTAGATGCCAGCAAGATACGATAACCCACAGGATATAGCGCAGCTCATGCATCAGACCAAGAGACTGCAGCAGTCAGCCGAGAGAAGTCCATTTACAGGACTGGTGACATTGTTCTGCTATGTGCTGTGGAAAGATTACAGATATAGCCAGAAGAAACTTGCAGAATTCTGTGAGCAGATACATAAATACGAGGATCAGTGGCATGACAAGCCAATAGATCAGATTCATGACAGACTGGATGATTATGCAGGCTGGTGTGTAGAATATGAGGAATATACAGAGAAAGATTTTCCACACTTCCGGTCTAAAGTAGCACAGAAGGCTATTAAAGAGCAGATCCGGTGCAATAATAAGATCAATGATCTTTCAACCAGGTATATGACATATGGCTTTTGTGTGCTGATGGATGATGGATTCGGACGGCGGAAACTGACCAATCTCAAAGATAAGGTGCAGAAGCAGATGAATGATGTCACAAAAGCCGGCAGAAAAAAAGAAATCATGGATCTGTGGCGTGAACTGGTAGATGGTGCAGGAATATGGATTGAAAAGCCTGTATTTGATTGAGAGGTGCACATGAAAGAACATTATTTAACATCGGAAGCCGAGAGGGCTTACCGGAAAAGATATTATCAGAAGAACCGAGAAAGGATCCTTGCAGCAGCCAAGGAGAAGAGATCGGATCCTGATTTCAAAAAAAGACGATCAGAGTATGGTAAACAATATTGGGCAGATCACAGAGAAGAGCTGGCACTAAAGGCAAAGAAAAGACGTTTGCAGGGTGCGCTTGAATGTGGTAAAATACAATCAAATATGACCGTATGCCAATAGGGGCATGCGAAGGACTAAGTGGAGTCAGTTGCATTTGTAGCTGGCTCTTTTTATATATGCAGAGAGAGGAAGTGAGATAGCGGAGAATTACCAAAAGGCAGAACAAGATTATATGGCAGGAATGAAGTATAAAGACATAGCCGAAAAGTATGGTACCACTATCAACACTGTCAAGAGCTGGAAAAAGCGGTATGCATGGAATAGAGAGGGTGCACCCAAAGAAAAAAGGGTGTGCACACAAAATAAAAAAGGTGCGCAGGTAGAAAAGATTCAGATTGATGATGGAACGAAAGAAACTTTGCAGAATACCGATCTCACATCAGAGCAGCAGATGTTCTGCATTTATTACAGCCGAACCTTTAATGCTGCCCAGAGCTACCAGAAAGCTTATGGTTGTCAATATACGACTGCAGTGGCGCATGGATATAAGTTGTTGTCGAACGTGGTTGTTCGTGCGGAAATAGAACGGCTGAAAGAAATTAAGCGTCAGCAGATTGTTGCAAGTGCAGACGATATAGTAGAACTGCAGATGCGAATTGCCTTTGCAGATATTGGCATCTATATGTCATTCGGTAGAGAGAATGTGAGCGTAATGGGAGCGTTCGGTCCAGTAAAGGATCCAGAGACTGGCGAATATATGAAAAAAGAAGTAAATGCTATTAGACTGAATGAATCAGATATGGTTGATACACAGATCATACAAGAGGTGAAGCAAGGTCGGGATGGTGTCTCTATTAAACTGGCAGATAAGCAGAAAGCGTTTGATTGGCTAACAAAATATTTCCTCATGCACCCAGAAAGTAAATACCGGGCGGAATATGAGAAACGAAAAGCCGAGAAAGAGGGCGGAGAGACTACAGAATATGAATCAGATGGATTTATGGAAGCACTGCAGTCTGATGTGAAAGACACTTTTAAGGAGGATGATAGCGTCGAAACGTAAAGCACTATTCCAGTTTACGCGGTTCAGCCATAAGCAGAAGGTAGTCCTTGAGTGGTGGATGCCCGGAAGCCCATATGCGGACAAAGATGGGATCATCTGTGATGGTTCTATCCGATCAGGGAAAACAACGGTTATGTCTCTATCGTTCGTTATGTGGGCAATGGAAACCTTTAACGGTCAGAACTTCGCTGTATGTGGCAAGACAATCCAGTCCCTGCGTCGTAATGTGATCGGACAGCTCAAACTTATGCTTATGTCCCGTGGTTATCAGGTAGAGGAACATCGATCGGAGAACTATATTATTATCCGCATGAGGGACAAGGCGAACACTTTTTATCTGTTCGGCGGTAAGGATGAGGGATCGCAGGATCTGATACAGGGTATCACGCTTGCCGGCGTATTCTTTGATGAAGTTGCACTGATGCCGGAATCATTCGTAAATCAGGCAACAGGACGATGCTCTGTAAAAGGTTCAAAATACTGGTTCAACTGCAACCCGGAAGGTCCCGATCATTACATAAAGCTGGAATGGATAGACAAGATCAGCGAGAAGAATATGATACGCGTTCACTTCACAATGCGCGACAACCCAAGTCTTGAGGCTGAGATCGTAGAACGATACGAACGAATGTACAAAGGTGTGTTCTATGACCGCTTTATCTCTGGTTTGTGGGTGCTTGCTTCCGGCATCATCTTCCGGTACTTTGCAGAGGATGATACGCCGTATCTGTTTGACGATAAAGATATATTTGATGATAATGGAAAGCTCAAGGTTCCGTTCTTCAAAATTGTAATGGGAATTGACTTTGGTGGTATGGGATCCATGACAACCTACAATCTCACAGGATATCAGAACAGATACAGGGACTTTAAAGCATTGGAAGAGGATGGGCTTCCACTGTCAGAAGACATAGACAGTAAGAAGATCTGTGATAAATTCGTAGAGTTTTATCGTATGAGCATAGAAAAATATGGTCGCGTGGACTGGGTGTTCCCGGATAGCGCAAGCCCGACTATGATCAACAGCCTGCGGAGTGCTGCCAAGGAAGCAGGATTGCCATATCAGAACATTAAAGGGTGTCGTAAGAATGAGATATCAGAACGACCAAAGACTGTAGATATGCTATTTAACAGCGGAAGGCTGAAGATCAATAAGAGATGCACACAGACAAGAAAGGCTATAGCATCTCTGAGATGGGATGAAGATCATCCGGATGTACCGGAAGATAAGAACATAGGCAACTGCAATGACCGATGGGACAGCTTTTGTTATACGTGGCTGGATTTCATCGAATATATTGATTTAAAGAGATAAGGAGAAGAACACGGAAGTATGCGTTAAGAATTTTTTAGTAGGCAAAGGATACACAGTAAACGACAAGGCAATGACTGTCATACAGTCGTGTGACGACTGGTATGCGAACAGAGTGATCGAAGCATTCCATAAGCGCAAGACGATCAACGCGGTTCCATATGAGCTTTCTCGGCTAAACCTCGGAAAAAGATGCTGCTCTGATGATGCTAACCTGTGTGAGATTTTGGAGATCAACGCAGGAGACGGGGAACAGGCTGATTATGTGAATGATGTGCTGAATGGCAGCATGTTCAACACACAATACAGAAAGCAGCTTGAAAAGACATCAGCAGATGGTACGGTTGCATGTTATATCCGTTTGGACAATGCCACCTTCATGGATGATGGCTCTGTGCACGACGGCGTGATCAAGCTGAATTATGTGGAAGCAGATGCATTTACACCGCTGACCGTGGAAAATGATGTGGTGGTTGAAGCAGCCTTCTCCGGAAGCACACTTGTAAAAGGGAAAAAGCAGACCACGCTCGTATTGTTTACGCTGGGAGAAAATGGACTGTATACCGCGGAAACGCATGTATTTGACGACAAAGGGAATGAGCTGAAGGATCTCGAAACCGTTGTACAGCTTGGAGATGTGAAGCCGTTTGCAGTTATGCGCAATGCGGAAGTCAATAATATCGATGACATGGAAGGATATGGTCTGCCAAAGCTGCACAATGCCATCCCCGCACTCAAGATAGCGGATCTGTGTTACAATGTGCTGTTTACGGATCTGGACAAGGCTGAAAAGATTGTACTTGTCAATGAACTGTTATGTGATTTCGATAAAAACGGAAAGCCTGTTATGACGACAGAGCAGAAAAAACTGTTTGTCTTTACCGGAGAAAAACTGCCAGAAGAAAAAGGCATGATCCAGGAGTACAACCCTGAGATCAGGATTGAGCAGATTACCAAAGCGTTTGAATTGGCTTTGTCACTGCTGTCTCTGTCATTCGGCTATGGCACCAAGAAATACAGCTTTGAGAATGGGCAGATCACAACAGCAACGGAATATATAGGAGAAAGGCAGGATCAGATGCAGGAGCTTAACCGGCAGCGACAAGAAGCGACACGGTATATTCAGGACATCTGCAAAGCCGTTATGTGGTTTGCAAATACCTTTCAAGGGAAGCACTTTAATCTGGATCAGGAGATTTTGATTGATTTTGATGATTCCTATATCACGGATAAAGAATCTGAGCTGGAAAGAAAGAGAAATGATGCTTTGTCCTTTGATATCCCGCAGCTTACTGTATGGTATCTGATGGATGCGTACAATCTGACCGAAGAAGAAGCTACAGCAATGTTGCCTAAGCAGGAAGAGCCACAGGAGCCGGAAGAAGATTAAGGAGGTAGCGCACGCTTACAGATGAACAGCTGCAGATCATAGAGGATACGATAGCACCATTATTTCAATACCTCGAACATGAGGTTATCGTTGACGTCGCGCGGAGAATCGGAAAGACCATGACATATACGCGGACGGCGGAACTGCAGGCTATGAGTATGTACCGCCTTGGATATAGCCCGGCACGGATCCGGTCAGAAGCCATGAAGATATTAAATGCAGATCCGCAATATCGTAAAGCGGTAGCCAAGAATACCTTGGAATACAAAAAGGATGTAAGGAATCTTATCAACGATATAACCAAGCAAGCAATGCTGGCGGGGGATGAACTGATTGCAGGAGCCGGTAACATGGCATGGGTTAATGATCTGGCAATCTGGAAAGCTGCCAATAAGACTTTAGAGGATAATTCCTATTTGCAGCAGCTCATTGATGCATATGGCAGGCAGACAGAGCAGAGCATGAAGAATCTGACAAAGACCACAGGATTCAAAGCCAAGAGCGGGTTTGAGAGTATTGAAAATCTGTACAGACGTGAGATGGACAAGGCGACGATCAAGGTATGCTCCGGGACTTTTACAAGGGAGCAGGCGACAAGAGATGCAGTAAAAGAGCTTGCGCAGAGTGGATTAAGATCGGTGGACTATGCCAGTGGATACAGTATGCAGATAGATACAGCCGCGCGGATGGCGATCAGAACAGGCTGCCATCAGATCAGTGGTCGGGTAGAAGATGCTAATATTTTACGAAGCGGTGAAGGACTGGTATATATTGAACATCATGCAGGAGCACGTAACACCGGATCCGGTCATGCGAACCATGAACAGTGGCAGGGTAAGGTTTATTCCTTTAAAGAAGACGGAACAGACTATAGCAAGGAAGCTAAACGAATAGGACAGGATAAGATAGAAGATCTGTGGAAAGCTACAGGTTACAGCTTGGATGGCAGACATGAGAATGACTTGGAAGGTCTGTATGGATATAATTGCCGCCATCAGCATTATATATGGTTCGAGGGAATCTCAGAGAAACCGGATCCACAGCCAGAGCTGGAGCCTGTTACATATAACGGAAAAACACTGGATCGTTATGCACAGACACAGAAGATGCGGCAGATGGAGCGCGGGATTAGAGCATTAAAGCGCGAAAAAGAAGCCTGTAAGAAGCTGGGAATTGATACCACAGAGACAGATGCAAAGATCAGCGCAAAGAGAAGAGAGTATAATGAGTTTTGCGACTTATGCGGTATCAGACCACATACAGAGCGGCTCAGATATGATTGCAATACCAGCGAGTTGAGAAATACAAGGACTTATGAAAAATTTGTCACTGCATCAAGAGAAAATGCAGTGTATGCAGATGAAATAGTATCAGCGCAGAGTAAACTCGGCAAACTGGAACAAAAGGAAATAATAAAAAGAGGTAAAGACCTTGATTTACCAGTCTTTGATAATGGAAATCTTGGAAAAGCATATAGAAAATGGAACATCCAAAAGGAAAGTGGATATTATGACGTTGTGGGACATGGATCTCCGGAGATTATGGAATTCTTTGGGAGAAAGGTAAATGATGATATTATTGCAAAAATAATCAAGGGCAGATCGGACTACAAGGGGGAAAAGATACGATTATTATCATGTATGACAGGACTGGCAGATGAGAATGGTAACTGCTTTGCACAAAGACTTGCAAATATTTTAAATGTAGAGGTTCAAGCTCCAAATAATTTGCTATACCTGCATAAAAATGGTACAATACACGTAGGAAGTAGTGAGTATAAAAAGGATGGAGAAATGCTTACATTCTATCCACGAAAGGAGCACAACAATGAAAGAGATAACAGATAATATTGTATTTGATAAAAGAAACCGTGCTCAGGTAATGCGGGATGGAGCACAGATACAGGAGTGCAGTGAAAAAGATAAAGTGCTGAAGTATTTGAAATCATTTGATGTAGAGTGTGTTTCGTCTGGATATGTATATGATTCTGTCAAAAAAGAATATACAAATGTAGGAATCAAAGGGTATACAGATGGAGAATACGGATGGGGATCGTCACAGATTTATTATTTTGAAAACTATGATATAAAACTATGTGATGCTTTTATCAAAAAGGTGATAGGCGCATAATATTATTACAAATTGTTTAAAATCCATCGCAATTATGTGGTGGATTTTTTGCAATAAATACAGAAAGGAAAGCATTATGGATAACTTCAAAGCAGTATATAAAATTCTATCTGCTCTGGAAAAGGCAATGGACTATCCAGAATTTGATATAGCTCAGATCAATCATGAAAAACTGGGAGTATCAAAAGAACGCTGGTGCAGATATTTAGAAATGATGGAAGATGTCGGCTATATCAAAGGCGTAGAGTTATATGAAAATATAACGGGAGATATGATAGTAAACGCTGATGATATAAGGATAACATTAAAAGGGTTAGAATATCTGCAGGAAAACACTATTATGCAGAAAATGTATAATGCTGCAAAAGGAGTAAAAGAAGTAATACCGGGACTGTGAAATTCTGGTTGCCAAGCTGTAGCTACTGCGTTATAATAGATCAAGGAGGTCGAACGTATGACCGATAACGATAAACAGATTATAGAAGCCATTCGCCGGATCTGCCTGCGTGGGAATAATGCAGAGGTAAAAAAAGCGAAAGATGGCACTCTTGTGGTATATGAAGTTAAAAAGAATATTGCCGTCAGATAAATTGGTATCTGGCAAGAGCTAATAGGAGCTGACTTGTACGAAAAGTACAGGTTGGCTCTTTTTTATTATCTATCGCACGGTGGAGAAGGCTGGTCATCTCGTGAGCGTCGTGAGCTTAAGATCGCAGGTTCAAATCCTGCCCGTGCTACTATCCCTACCGGAGAAAGTCCGGTAAATAAATTATTTAAGGAGAGACAACATGAAGAACATTTTAACTATCTTGCATGAACTTGGAATTGAAGTTCCGAAAGACAAAGAAGAAGGTCTGAATTCTGCTGTAGCGGAAAACTATAAGCCGGTAGCCGACTACAACAAGCAGAAAGAAAAGCTGGACGCAGCCAATGAAACGATCAAGGCAAATGATACTGCCATGAAAGACCTTCAGACGAAGCTGGATGGATTCAAGGACGTTGATGTATCCGGTCTGAATCAGAGAATCAAAGATCTTGAAACTGAGAAAGAGAACATCCAGAAGGACTATGATGCGAAGATTGCAGATCGTGATTTTGATGATCTGGTCAAAGAAAGTATCACAGCGGCAAAAGGCAAGAATGCCAAGGCAATCACCGCTCTGTTGGATGTACCTACACTGAAAGCATCTAAGAATCAGAAAGAGGATATTGCTGCAGCACTGAAGGCACTGACCGAAAAAGAAGATAGCAAGATGCTCTTCGGAGAGCCGGAGCCAAATCCGGTAGTAACAAGAAACATGATCGGACAGGTAAAAAAGACCGATACACCGCAGACTGACACATTAAACAGTGCCATTGCGGAACATTACAAAAATTAAAGGAGATTAGAACACGATTACATTAGCAGAAGCAAAAGTAGGCATGGCTGACAAAGTAGATCAGCAGATTGTTGATGAATTCCGTAGAGATTCTTTCCTGCTTGATAAGCTGGTATTTGATGATGCAGTATCACCGGGAACAGGTGGAAGCACTATGACATATGGTTATATGCAGTTAAAGACACCTTCCACTGCTGCGAGACGTGATATCAATACGGAATACGATAAAAATGAAGCAAAAAGAGAAAAGAAGACAGCAGATCTGGATATCTTTGGTGGAGCATTCCAGGTTGACCGTGTTATTCAGGCAACATCAGGAGCAGTCAATGAAATTGAATTCCAGATGAAGCAGAAGGTCAAGGCTGCAACCAATCTTTTCCATTATCTGGTTGTGAACGGATCAACTAAAAAAGAGACTGGATATACACAGTGTAAATTTGACGGTATCAGAAAGCTACTTGCAGGAGCTTCTACTGAAAAATCGGCAGAATCTATTGATCTGTCAACAGTAGAAAATATCGACAAATATATGTATTCCTTTGCACTGAAGATCAATAAGTGGCTGCAGACAATGGGAGATCGCCCGGATATGATGCTTATGAATGGAGATATGCTTGCAGTGATGCAGTATATCGGTCAGAAGATGGGATATTTCTCACGCGATAAAAACGATTTTGGCAATGAGGTAGTGACATACCGCGGAATTGCTATGGTTGATGCAGGCCGTTATTACAACGGAACCAATGAAGTTGAGTGTGTGGAAACAGATACTACTACAGGCTTAAGTTCTATTATCGGTCTGAAAATTGGTCTTGATGCATTCCACGGCATTTGCCCTACAGAAACAGCGGCCTTTATTAAATCTTATCTGCCGGATCTTAATGCACCGGGAGCTGTTAAGACAGGAGAAGCCGAAATGGTAGCGGGCGTTGTTCTGAAAAACACAAAGATGTCTGGTATTTTAAAAGATATCAAGATCGCGCCTACAGAGTAAGAAAGAGAGGGAGCAGTATGACTTATATCACATGGGAGTTGTATAGCTCCCTTTTCCATAAAATTCCACAGGATAGTTTTGATCGGATTGCCCGAAAAGCCAGCATGAAGATGGATGCTCTTACGCATACCAGAGTGCAGAAGTTTATGAGTGAGTACGACGATGAGACAGCTACAGGTTTCCAAAAGAATGTTAAAGCACAGATTGAAATGACCTGTGCAGAGCTTGCAGAAGCCATGTACGGACATGAGAACAGCGCGATAGGGACAGGCGTTACAGCGGTAAGCAACGACGGCTATAGTGAATCCTATAAGGTAGTGACACAGTCTGAAAAAGAATGTGAACTGCAGTCTCTTGTGATCCGTGGTCTTTCTGGCACCGGATTGGCAGGTGCGTTATGATCTGCAATGATGTTATGACCGTATATAACCATTACACGGTGGATGGCGCAGATAAGTGGAATAGGAGCGTTGTAAGCAGTGTCATGTGGCGGCATAACAAAACGGAAGTAATCACACAGGGTACAGAGCAGACTATCAGTAAGGCAGAATCGATTACCATTGATTTCAGACATGGAGATCAGGGCTATGTGGATCCTATAGAATTTGCAAAGCTGGAAGATAAAACAGGGCATTTTACCCTGTCTGCAAAAGGGCTCGATGTCGTTGTGCTTGGCGTATCAGATAAAGAGATCAGCAAAGCATATAAGCTGGCTGATTTAAAGAATGACTTCCAATATGTCGGGACCATATCGGCGGTATCAGATAACCGAAACGTCAACTTCCTGCCCAATATTAAGGTGGTGGCAAAGTAACGGCTATTTCAATCACAGTAAATGGCGAAAAGAGAAGCGACATCAGCCTGTTTTCTAAAGAATTTCCCAAGGCACTGGAAGCAGAGTGTATTGATAAGGCTATTTCAATCACGAAGCGCGGATCAGCGGATTATGTACCGTTTGATACAGGTGAGCTGAGAGATTCAGCAAGGCAGGAAGGTACAGATCTTGTATATGACACACCTTATGCACGTAGGCTCTATTATCATCCGGAATACAATTTCCAAGGTGCGCCGATGCGCGGGGCATATTGGCCAGAGAGGTATCTGCAGAATGGCGGCATGGACGAGATCAACAGAGCCATCGACATAGAAGTACAGAAAGGAGCTGACAAGCTAATCAAATGACAGTTTCGCAGGCGATTATTAAATGGCTTTTATCCTTTAATTCTGAATACGGCAATATGTCCGGTATAGATACTGACATAATCAAGGGCACTGCAGCCAGCTATGCGCTTGTAAAGGAGCCGGTACAGAATAAAAAGAAAGATATCCTTGGCAATGTGACATATACAGATCATTATCAGCTTGCTGCCCGTCTTGACAGCCAGACGAATTCCGACAGGATTGACAATGTTGCATTTCTGGAAGCATTGACAGAATGGATCCGGGAAAAGGACAAAGCCAAAGACTACCCTGTCATTGAGCAGGGGACAGTAACAGTAGAAAAAATTGAGGTTACTACTCCATTCTATCTTGGAAAGACGGATGGAGATAATAGTATATACCAGTTAACCATAGCTATCAAATATAAAGGAGAGTAAACACGTCACAGATTAAGAGAAAATACTTAGGGCATCTGATCGATGCAAATTTTGGGTCAGGAACAGCAACAAACTACAGACTGGGTAAGGATCTCGAAGAGTATAACATTGAGCTTAACCCAGAAGTGGAAACGAAAAAGAATATCCTCGGAGAGCAGTCCGCAAAGCTCAAGAGCTATGAGCCATCATCTTCCATTGATACTTACTATGGAGATTACGACGAAGCTCTTACAACTGCACTGCTGGCAAAAGCCAATGAAAGAGCAACAGGTGATGATGTCAAGACAACTGTCGTAGATTTCCTGATCAATGAAGAAGGAAAACTCGAATGGGCATACCAGGAAGATGCGGTTATCGCGGTTAAATCACTCGGCGGTGCCAACGAGGGTGTCAACATTCCATTTGATATCCATTACACAGGCAATCGTAAGAGAGTCAATCTGGATCTTACAACTTATGCGGTATCTGAGTATACCGCAGGCTAAGAAGCTATCAACCATTATTTGTTAGTATAGAGGGACGCAGACCTTTCTGATGCGCCCCTCACAGAAAGGATAATAACATGAGCAGAAAATTACAGATTAAAACCAATACAGAGCAGATTGAGATTGTAGATGAACACGGCAACAGCCGCGGAATGATCGAGATTGCAAAATCAGATATCAATCTGATCGGCAGACTGGAAAAACTGGGAGATAAGGTAGGTCACATTATTGAGCAGGTACAGACGCCGGAAGATATGACAGATGAAGAGCTGTTTGACAAGCTCGAACAGCTTGATAAGGAATTGAAGCAGGAAGTAGATGCTGCTTTCGGATATCCGGTATCAGACACGATCTTTGGTGCGCAGCATTGCTTATCTACCTGTGATGGGGAATTCTTTATTGTACGATTTATCAATTCCATTGCGCCGGTTATTTATGATTTATTCGGAGAGGAGTACAACGAAGATAAACTGAAAAAATACGTTCCGCAGGATCATAAGAAAGGAACAAAATGATAGGGCGGCTCCCGGAGAATCTGATGGTAGGTGGTAGAGAATATCCAATCCGTTCAGATTTCCGGGATGTCCTTGCAGTAATAGAAGCACAGGCAGATGATGAACTGACAGACATGGAAAAAATGGTAGTAACCATCTATATGTTATATGCAGACTTTGGCTGTGCTTCTGACGTATTAGAATCTGACATCGATATGGAAGAAGCCTATTTGCAGGCGGTGTGGTTCATGAACTGCGGACAGGGTGATGTAGATGAGCCCCAGGGCAAACCTACTTATGACTGGAATAAGGACGAGCAGATGATTTTTTCCTCTGTCAATAAAGTAGCCGGTAAAGAGATCCGGGCAGAAGCCTATCTGCATTATTGGACGTTTATGGGATATTTTAATGAGATACAGGATGATCTGTTTGTAACGGTAGTATCGATCAGAGACAAACGAAATAAGGGCAAGAAACTGGATAAATGGGAAAAAGAATTTATCCAAAACAATCCGAAGCTGTTTGATATTCAGACAGATAGTATGGCAAAGAAGTTGACGGAGCAGTTGAGAGCACGGCAGAAGTAAGAATTAAATTCGGGGCAGATACAAGTGCATATGTAAAGGGCATTAAGTCCATGCAGAGCCAGCAGAAGAAGCTGACAGATGAGATCACAAAGACAAAGAACCGGATCTCGGAGTATGAACGTAAGCAGAAGGCTTTGGAACATACAAAGCCAAAAGAAACCGCTGAGTGGAAGAGCATCCAGAGACAGATCAAAAAAGCGGATGAAGCGGCAGAATCCTATGAAAAACAGCTTCAGAAGATAGAGAAAGAGCATATCGATTCTTTCATGGATATCGATCCGAAGCGAGCTGAAACACTTGGTATTGAAGTAGCACAGAGCACAAAGGAATACAAAAAGCTGTATGATGCTATGGTCAAGGCACTAGATAAGTCAGAAAATCTGACAGGCAATCTGAAAGGTGTGCAGCAGTACCAGTCTACAGATGGATTGCAGGCGCAGAAGCTGGCAAATCTTGACCGTATCGGCGAAGCAAAGGATAAGCTGGAAACTCTTGAAAGGAAACTCGAGGAAGTTCAGCAGAAAAACAGTGTGGAAGGATCCCAGAAGCTGTTTAAGAGCATGAAATCCAACGCTGCAAAAGCATTTAAGACGATATCATCCGGTGCAAAGACAGCTATGAATGGGCTGAAAAAGCTGGGCACTATTGGTGCAAACGCATTCCGGAAGTTACGTGATCATGCGAAGAGTACAAATAAGTCTACCAATGGACTGGCAAGCTCAGTTGCGAAGATGCAGAAGCGTATGTTGGGACTGGCAAAAACCGTACTGGTATATCAGATGATGAGGACGGCTCTGCGGGGTCTTAGAGATTACATGGGCTCCATGCTCAAGACAAATAAGCAGTTCATGAACAGTCTTTCAGCGATCAAAGGTAATCTGCAGACGGCTTTTTATCCGATCTATCAGACGATCATGCCCATTCTCAATACTTTTATGGGAGCACTGGTAAAGGTAACAGGATACCTTGCGACATTCTTTAATACTTTGCTTGGCCATAATGTAAAGACTTCTGCCGGTGCTATCAAGAATCAGGCGGATGCTACAAAGGATCTGGCGGATGCCACCAAAAAAGCGAATAAAGAACTGTATAGCTTCGATGAGATCAATAAGCAGTCTGATAATTCGGACAGCAGTTCTTCTGGCAGTGGGGGCAGCGGTATCACGACAGATGTCGCAGATACTGCAGATGTCTCAAAGATGGTCGAAATGATCAAGCAGGCATGGCGGGACAGCGATTTTACGGAGCTCGGCGAAATTGTAGGTGGCAAGATCAAGGATGGACTGGATTCCATCAAATGGGATAAGGTACAGCAGACCGCAGTTAAGATCGCAGCCTGTATTGCCACTTTTATCAATGGGGCATTGTCTGTGTCAGGGCTTGACACTTCTATTGGTAAGACCATAGGAGAAGCAATCAATACCGGCGTACTGGGTGTAAATACATTCCTAAAAACTGTAAACTGGGCTGTTGTTGGAGACTTTATTGCCACAACGCTAAATACTGCAATCAGTACAACGTCCTTTGCTTTGATTGGCGAGACAATATGTACGGCCATCAATGCACTTTTCACTACATCAGCAAACTTTGCCGATAAATTTGATTTTAAGAATCTGGGACAATCTGTTGGGGAACTGATAGACCGTGCTATTTCCGGGATTGATTGGGATGTTGCCTTAAAGGGCGCAAAATCATGGGGAACAGGAATTGCTGATACAATCAATACTGCAGTATCTGCGACACCGTGGGATAAGGTTGGAAGTACGATAGGCGGTTGTTTATCTACGATCATTGCGACTGCCCACAGCTTCATCAAGACAATAGACATTAAGAAGCTGGCAGATGGCATTGCAACAACGATCAATAACACCTTGAAGACAACGGATTTTAATGCGTTGGGAGATACGATCGGTACAGCAATCGGAAAACTTGCAGGTGCGATCGCTACATTTGTAAGTGGGCTCGAATGGGATGAAGTCGGCAATGCAGTTCTTGAAACACTGAAAGGTGTTTTTAAGGGGATCACGGAAGACAGCGACAATATGAAGGCAATCGGTAAGATAATTGCTGTATTGATTGGAGCTGCCATTGCAAAACAGGCAGTGGCAAAGTTGTTTACTGCTGCAGCTGGTAAGGTTATTTCTGCTTTAGGAAGTGGATTTACATCTGATGCTCTTGCAGGCGTGGGAACTACTATTACATCTGCATTGAGTAGTGCAGTAGGTACAGCATCCAAAGCTGCAGGAAAATTCACTTCTGCAGCATCAGAGGTTGTTTCATCATTAGGAACAAGTATAGGTGGATCATCTGGCTGGAGTGGAGTTGGTACTACAATAACAGGTAAGTTAAAGACAGCTTTGACTTCTGATATTGGTACAATGATGAAAGACCAAACTTTACTTGGAAAATTTGCGACCATAGGTACAACAGTGGCTACCTGCGTTGGAACAGCCATTGCAGGTTTTGAACTTGGCATGAAATTAGGTTCATATCTGTTTCCGGAAGATGCAGAGTATTATGAAAACTTTACTTGGTCTGATTTCTTTTCTAAGTTTAACAAAGAAGACGCAAAGGGTGCATGGAAAGAGTTTATTAAGGACATTACTGGCGGCAGCGATAGCGAAGCAGAAGTTGATATAAAAATGTCTGTAGATGAGAATTCCGTGAAAGAATCAAATAACAAAATAAGTTCTGGACTTAAAGTTACAGATACGGCAGCAGGCGCAGGTAAGGTGTTGGGAGTAGGAGTTCAAACCTCGGCAAATGCATCTACGATAACCAGTGCAAGATCAGATATTGCAAATGGCTTTACCGGGAAGAACCAGGTAAGTGCATCTATTAAATCTGCTGTAGATACTGGATCAGCAAATACAGCAAAGCAGAATATTGTTAAATCATTTGCGAATGTAAGTACAAGCATTAGGATCAATAAGGCGACAAACCTCAAAAAGGTAAAAAGTGACATTAGATCGAGCATGAAGAAAACAAATGCGTCTTTTAAAGTACAGGCAGACACAAATTCCATCAAGCAGGCGAAAAACGCTATCCAAGATGGATTGCAGGGAATCTCAATTACTGCAACGGGAACGATCAAATGGGAACCTGGTCAAACATCACAGACTGTCAAAGATTCTAAAGGTAAGGTACATACTATATATAAAGCAATGGGTGGCATTCTTGGCAGTAGTGGATGGCTTCCTATAACCCGCTATGCAACCGGCGGTCTTCCGAAATCGGCTGAAATGTTTATGGCAAGAGAAGCAGGTCCCGAACTTGTCGGACGGATCGGCAGCAGGACAGCAGTCGTTAATAATGATCAGATTGTGGCATCTGTATCTGAAGGTGTATACCGTGCAGTGGTTGCTGCTCTTGGATCCGGCGGGAATCAGCAGGCTATCAACCTTGCCCTGCGGCTTATTATGGATGGTAAGCAGACCACACAGATTGTGATTGACCGGATCAACGAAATGATTGACACAACCGGGCAGATACCGATCAGGATATAGGAGGTATACACGGCACATTATTACAATTTGAAGTTTAACGGGAAGCAGATGCCTAATCCGAAGGAAGGCGGCGTTTCGCTTTCCAAAAATAAAATATGGTCAAGTAATACCGGAAGAGATACAAACGGGGATATGACCGGAACGATCAAAGCGATCAAGACAAAGCTGGAGATCCAGTGGGAAGATCTGACACAGGCGGAAGCCGGATTGATTGATTCGGTGGTAAGTGATGCAGCAACGCCATTTACAACCGTTTCCTATGTGGATGTAAATGGCACAAATCAGACCATGACCGCTTACTTTGGGGATCCGGTTTATGGCATAAAGAGATACGATGTAGATAAGAAACAGCAGACTTATGATAGTGTCAGCGTTTCGACAGTTCAACAGTAAAGGAGAGATAACATGAAAAATGCAGAAGTAATTGCGAGACTAAATCTGATCAACAAGATGCAGCAGGACGGTGTGAAGCTGCCTGTAAAGGTAGGCTATGCACTGATCAAGAACCGCAAGGCAATGGAAGAGGTATATGCAGCATACGACGAGAAGCGATCAGAGATTATGCAAGATAAGCAGGCAACAGATCTGACACAGGAAGAGATAAAAGAGATCAATGAGCTGTTGTCAATCGAGAATGAGATCAAGCTGCATACGATCACAGAAGATGATCTGATGCAATGTGATGCGTTATCATTAGAGGAACTGACAGCACTTGAATTTATGATTGAGGGATAAAACACGAAACAGGCAACTAAAGCATTTCGGGCAAAATCGAATAGCGGTCATGCATTTTACCATGCAAAGGTAGGAGATATTACAGAGGGTATTATCTCTATCAAGTACAGCGGACAGATCAATGCTGATACATCCAGTCCGGTCATTGGATCGACCTGTGCACAGACTGTAGATATTGCGTTGACTTCTGAGCTGGATCCTGCCAAAGAATATGCCATCAATCTGGGCATTATGGTAGGTTCTTCCATTGAATATAAAAAGCTGGGCTTATTTACCTTTGAGCACCCGGAGATCAATGACGGGCAGTATCGGTACAAGGGATATGACCGGATGATGTATAAATTCAATATGCTCTATTCCACAGCCCTTACCGGCGCACATAAGACCAGCGAGTATATGGCAGAGATCGCGCGTCTGACCGGCGTTCCGTTTGTATCTGCTTTGGAAGATATTACGATTACAATGCTGTCCGGTTATACATACCGGGAAGTTATCGGCTATATCGCGGCACTGCATGGCGCGAATGTGATCATAAACGATGAGGGTAATCTGGAATTTCGGTGGTATACGCAGTGTGATTATTCGCCGGCGCATATTTATATGGGCGGTATTACCTATGGAATGACCGATGATTATACATTGAACATGATCAAGTGTACCGTCACAACGCAGACGGACAGCGGCAGCGAAGATGTGACATACACATCCGGTACCGGATCGACGGGTATCAGCATCAACAATCCATTTATGACACAGGCATTGCTTGACAGCATATATGCCAAGATCGGCGGGCTTGTTTATCGTCCTATGACTGTCAGTTTTTCGGGGGATGTGCTCCCGGAGCTGGGAGATATCGTAAAGGTGGTTGATTCCGGCCGGACATACAAATGCCCGATCATGCAAATGTCGCATGATTATGATGGCGGTATCAAGACGGAGATTGTCAGCGTCGGCTCATCTGCAAGTGAATCTACGAAAGATACTTCGGGACCACTCACCAAAGCAATGGAAAGATATTATGCGGATCTGGTACTGATCAATGAAGCCTTTGTAACCAAGCTGACCGCGCAGGAAGCAAAGATTGATAAGCTGGATGCAGAAAAGATTACAGTATCATACCTCGATGCGCACTATGCCAACCTGCAGCTCACTAATATAGAAGCAGGTAGCATCAAGACGGCAATGATCGCTACCGGAGCCATTGAGACCGCACAGATTGCAGATGGATCCATAACAGATGCAAAGATCGTGAGCCTTACAGCAAATAAGCTGTCTGCAGGTACTATTGATGCGTCTAAGATTGAGGTAACCAACCTTAATTGTGCCAACCTGACGGTAGGTACGATCAACGGTCAGCAGATAGCAAGTGGCGCGGTGGATATGAGCAAGCTTGGTAGTGACATGACATCATGGATCACAAGCACCGACAGCGGCGTAAACAAAGCTCTTGCTGATGCGGGGATTGCCAATACAAATGCTACAGCGGCAAAAAATACAGCTGATAGTGCCAGCACCACAGCAACAGCTGCTTCAAAAAAGGCAGATACAGCACAGAGCACGGCAGATAGTGCAAGCTCTGCAGCAGCTTCTGCAGGCACAAAAGCGGATAATGCAGTCGCTATTGCAAATGGGAAAAATACAGCTTATTATCAGACTTCTCAGCCTACAGGTGGAACCTATAAGGTCAATGATAACTGGTTTGATACAGATGATGGATATCGGATGTATTACTGGAATGGATCCAAGTGGATGGCTACAGAATATGGTGCCAGTGCTATCGCGGCAAATGCAATTACCGCAGATAAGATTGCTGCCAGTGCAATTACCGCCGGAAAGATTGCAGCAGGAGCTATCACAGCCGACAAGATAGCAGCAAATGCCGTTACAACCAATAAAATAGCAGCTAATGCTATTACAGCTGGACAAATAGCCGCAGGAACCATAACTGCAATGCAGATAGCATCCAAAACGATTACGGCAGATAATCTTCACGCAGACTGCATTACATCGGATAAAATTGTTGCCAGTGCTATCACAGCCGACAAGATAGCTGCCAATGCAATTACAGCAAATAAAATAGCATCAAATGCAATTACGGCTGATAAATTATCTGTTGCTTCATTATCAGCAATATCAGCGAATCTTGGTGCTATTACCAGTGGAAGTCTGAATATCGGTTCCGGTAATTTTGTTGTAGATACAGCCGGCAATCTGACAAATAAAGGCACTATGAGTATTGGTAATGGCGGTATTACTTATACATCCGCTGGCGGACTGAGTGTATTTGGAGATATCAAAGTAAAGAATGCGCTTAAGATGTACTTCAATGATACGACGGGAGCTTATGATGGCAAAGAACATTATTTTGATGTCTTGAAAATTACGATAATGTCGGAAGCACCATATCTGGATGTAATGTCAATTTTTACAGAAGGCAGTGCAACATTCAATGGTGGATTGGCTACGGCAGCAGCACTAAGTGCAGGCTCATTAACTGTGAGTGGCGGAAGTACACTTATTGGAAATGTAACTGTTACGGGTAAGATTTATCCTAATGGAGGAATATATGCAAATGATGGTAGCTTAATAACATATGATTTTACATATAAAAGATGGGCAATGTACTGTGCAAGTGGTAAAGGATGGTCTGTATTTGATGGAGTAACATTTTCTGCTCCTAATTTTGCAACAAGTGGATATGTAACTTTCAAAACATTAGATGGATCATCTGGTAGATATGGTATTGGTACTGTGAGCGCAAATAAACAAAGGGTATCTAACTTTGGCGTCAATGCATCTGGTGCATTGGTTGTCAAATGCCAGAGCGGTACAGGTATCACATACGGAACGCATAAGGTTGTCGATGGCATGTCAGATCAGCGGTTGAAAGGTAACATTTCGGACTGTAATGTGAGTGCGCTCCCAATTATTGATAAGATAAGACTTAGATCCTTTGACTGGGTTGGATACAAAAATAATCGGCACCAAAATATAGGATTTATTGCCGATGAAATTGAAATGGTTGATCCGTACTTGTCTGATGGTGGCGGTGGTTATAATGAAGATGGCTCTATCAATATAAAATCTGTAGATACCTTTTATCTGCAGGGTTATGAGGTAAAAGCAATACAGGAACTGCATCAGATGATAAAAATGCAGCAGCAAATGATTTATAACCTGCAGTTTGAAGTTGCCAAGCTGCAGGCATAAATAAATATCAAAAAAGAAAGAGAGGACAAGAGCACGTTAGTAAAAACAAAGACAATCAGTGCAAATGGCAGAAGTACAGTAACAGTGGATGGAGTTGAGACAGTGGCAATGACCATGAATGCATCCATCAATGAGGACGGATCTATGAGTGTCAACAAGTATATCCAGAACAAAGAAGTCTACAAAGCAAATAAGGCAGCCTGCGATGCTGATTATGAAGAATTCGAGACATATGTAGACGGCTTGATGGAAGCATAGAAAGGAGAAAATCACGCAGAGAGAAGTAGTTGTAACAATTCAGTCGCTTATTACAGGTTTTTTCGCATGGATCATGGCGAAGATGGGGATCCTCTTCCCGGTACTTATGATCTTTGTGGCATGTATGATCATTGATTATGTGACAGGTTACCTGGCATCCGCGAAAGAAGCTCTGGACCATCCGGGAGATCCTAATTATGGATGGTCAAGCAAGAAGGGAAGGCTGGGAATCTATAAGAAATTTGGCTACATATTTGTAGTAGCCATGTGTATGCTGATCGACTGCCTGATCAGGACAGCCGGAGTATATCTTGGATATGATGTGCCAAATGTCGCGATATTCACATTACTGTCTGCCTGCTGGTACATTCTCAATGAATGTTTATCAATCATCGAGAATGTGGGGCGCATGGGTGCTCCGGTACCGGCGTGGATCGCAAAGTATATCGCGGTGCTGAAAAATAAGATTGATCAAAAAGGAGAAGAAGATACACGGGAAAATTAACAGGACAGAGACTTGCGGATTTCGTAAAATCAAAACTTGGTACACCTTATGTATATGGAGCAAAGGGCGCAAACGGAGTGTTGACACAGGCTTTTTATGAGTACCTCAAAAATGCCTACAAAGCTGTCTTTACGTATAGCTATCAGACAAAGATCAGACAAAAGAAGCTGATCGGAAAGGTATGCTGCGATTGCTCAGGGCTGATTTCGTGGTATACTAATCATGTGCTCGGTAGTTCCCAGCTTTACGCGCAGGCGTATACAAGACTTCCTATCGCAAAAATTAAAGATTTTGCCGTTGGTACAGTTCTTTGGAAACAGGGACATGTTGGTGTGTATATTGGTATTGAGAATGGTGTACCAATGTGCGTTGAGGAAAAAGGCATTGATTATGGCTGTGTCAAAACCAAGGTGTCCGCAACCAAATGGGTATATGGTCTGACCTTCAACTGGATCGATTATCTCTATAAAGAGAATCTTGCCGGAGAAGCCACATGGAAAGGTAAGAATCCATACAAGCAGCCGACACGTACCATCAAAAAGGGCTGCAAAGGCGAGGATGTCAGATGGGTTCAGTGGGAACTGAGAGAAGCTGGATTTGATAGAGAATTCGTGTATAATGGTAAGAAATACAAAGCGGTTGCTATCGACGGTGATGCAGGTACCATTACAGATGCTGCCATCTGTGCATATCAGCAATCTGTAAAAATTAAGGTAGATGGCAAGTGTGGGAAGAACACAAGAGCAAAAATGATTGCTGATTAAAAAGTGTAGTATCTTCCTATTTATAATTGGCTATTAGTAACAAATTAGTAACAAAAGTTTGCAAACCCGCATGAATAGGGCATTGTATATCGTGGTTTCTTAATGGAATCTTAATACTTTTCCTACCCGGGTATTAAGATTCTTTTTATATAATACTTTCAGGAGGTGAAAGAAATGGCAAATATTCTGATATGTGACGATGATAAGGAGATCGTGGAGGCGATCAGTATCTATCTGTCACAGGAGGGTTATCAGATTTTTAAAGCATATAACGGAAGAGAAGCAATTGAGGTGTTACAAAAGGAAGATATTCAGCTTCTGCTCATCGATATTATGATGCCTGAGATGGATGGAATCCATGCAATGATCAAGATCCGCACATTTTCCGCCATCCCGATTTTAGTATTGTCGGCGAAATCGGAGGATGTAGATAAAATATTGGGACTGAATGTGGGTGCGGATGATTATATCACAAAGCCGTTCAATCCACTGGAGCTCGTGGCACGTGTGAAATCCAGCCTGAGAAGATATACGATGCTGGGAAGCTGTGCAGGCACGAAAAAGAATTATGTAGTCGGTTCTCTGGAGATCGATGATGAAGCAAAGATCGTCACAGTGGACGGAGAACAGGTCAGGCTGACACCGATCGAATATCAGATCCTGCTTCTTTTAGTGCAGAATCCGGGCAGAGTGTTCTCAACGCAGCAGATTTATGAAAACATCTGGAATGAGGAAGCTTATGGCGCGGAAAATACGGTAGCGGTACATATCCGTCATATTCGTGAAAAAATAGAGATCAATCCAAAGGAGCCGCGTTATCTGAAGGTTGTATGGGGCGTAGGCTATAAGATTGAAAAGTAACAGATAAAAATGAAGTGCAGAAGGAATTCTGTAAAAGAGGTAGGAAAATAAGAATGAAGAATTGGTTAAAAGAAAACAAGCGGCTGATCGCCGGTGCGATTTCCCAGATATGTGCCATGGGAATGGCTTTTGTACTGGCGTTTTTGGGATATTCCATGAATGTGGTAAACAGACAGGGCAGCTATTATACGCTGGATCTGTTTACAGACGAAGAAAATTTTGAGCAGACGAGTATATTTTATGATTTCCTGCATGCCGATCTGTCACAGCTTTCGGAGTATATGGCTGTCAGCTCGCAGATGGAAAAGAACGGAAAATACGATTCTGATAAAGAAATCGATATATTTGCCTATGACAACAGAAAAAGAACTGTCAAGCCGGAGGTGGAGCTGCCCAAACTGATTTACAAAACGGGAGATCTGATCGCATGGTGGAATAGTGAGAAAGGGTTCTGCTATGAGTCATACGGTTCTACGGAAAGTACGCCGGAGGAAAGTATGGAAGCAACGGCAGAAGACGATGAGACTGTCTCTTATATGATCGTGGCAGAAACCGAGGATGAGACGGCAGAAGGGGAATACAGGACAGAAACCAACACCGCTTATACAACAGATGAAGCGGCATTATCGGCTGAGACCGAAGCAACGCAGTCTGATACTGCAGAGCAGGAAGAAACCAGACTGATCGAAGAATACAAGCCGGTCAATATGGACAGTCTGTATGATCTGACACTTCCCGATGGAATGACTTATGCAAATGTGGAACAGGCTGTGCAGCAGGCAGCATGTGATCTTGCAACAAACTATACAATTTATAACAGCTATAAGCAGGTTCTTAAAGAAGATATGAATTTAAAATATCTGATGGTGGATCCATCCGGTAAGGTACAGTATACGAATCTGGACCGCAGTAAGGATACAGATGCACTTATCACTGCCATGCAGGAATGCGGTGTCTATATGTGCTACGACTATGAGACGGATGAGCTTGTTTGTGATGGGGTAAAAGCAGGCAATGAAGTGCCTTATAAGAGCCTGCTCCATTCTTACCGCTACAGTTTCCCGGAAGGTGGTAAGCTGTATATCTGCGTGCGTACACAGGCAGATCAGGGAACAAATACAAAGCTGCTCGGCAAATGGAATGAGGATGATGCTTATGCACAGGCAGCAAAAAGCTATACGATGCTGAAAAACAAACTGCCTCTGATGGGCTTTATGATGCTGCTTATGATCGCAGGGGTACTGGCGTTGTCTGCACTTGCAGGCTATCTTGCATTTATCATTATGCAGCCAAAGCGGGAAAAAGAGCAGCTGCGTTATTTTGACACCTGGTATACAGAGCTGGCAGCAGCCATTGCGATCGGCAGTGCTGTTTTGATTGGCGGCGTTGGCCTGGAGATTGCGGCAAGTCTGAGTGACAGTGGATATGACACTTACAGCGGACAGATCGGGGCAAAGATATTTTGCGGTATTCTGCTCCTGACATTTTTCCTGTTATATTTGCTGCTGCTTGCCTACACAGGATCTCTGGTCAGAAGGATCAAGGCAGGGACGTTCTGGAAGAACAGTATCTGCTACAAAATTCTGCATATTGTGAAGGCAGTATGTAAAAGGTGCATCCATGTGATCTGCAGAGGTATCAGGTCTGTGTTCAACCACCGGTCACTTGCCGTCCGCAGCTTTGTACCAGTGTATGGCGGACTTTTGGGACTGTTTTTGGTAAACCTGTTTTTTGCCGGTGTCGGTGTGATCGGCATAGCCATTTTCATTGATCTGATCGTTATCATACTGTATGGGCTTTATATTTATTACAGCAACCGGACACGGGAGAAAATCGTGGAAGGTATCACAAGGATCTCTGAGGGTGACCTTGCATACCAGATCGATACAGAGAAAATGTACGGCGAAAACAAGGTAATGGCAGAGGCGGTCAACCAGATCGGAAATGCTGTTCAAAACGCTGTGATGATCAGTATGAAGGATGAACGGCTGAAAGCAGATCTGATCACGAATGTATCACACGATATCAAAACGCCGCTGACCTCCATTATCAACTATGTGGAGCTTTTAAAACGGGAAGATATCCAAAATGAAAAGGCACAGGAATATATCAGGATACTGGATGAAAAATCACAGCGTCTGAAAAGACTGACACTGGATCTGGTAGAAGCAAGCAAGATCAGCTCCGGAAATATTACACTGAAGATGGGGCAGCTCAACGTTTCCGAGCTGTTTACACAGGCAATCGGAGAATATGAGGACAAATGGAAAGAAAAGGAATTGCAGATCGTGGCAGATGTTGAGCCGAAGGAAGGGGAGAAGCCTTACCTGATCTGGGCAGATTCCGACAGAACATGGCGTGTCCTCAATAACCTGTTTGGAAATATTTATAAATATGCGATGCAGGGAACGAGAGTGTATTGTGATGTCAGACGTACCACAGGCATGAAACACTGTTATGCTGCAGATGATATGTGTCAGACCGGTAAAAGGGAAAGCAGAAATACAAATGAAACTTGTGACGCAGGTGCAACGAATGAAAACAGAATTGAGATAACGGTCAAGAATATTTCCGCACAGCCATTGAATATTGCGGCGGATGAGCTGACGGAGCGTTTCATCAGAGGGGATGTCAGCCGCAGCACGGAAGGAAGCGGACTGGGGCTTTCTATTGCGAAGAATCTTGTGAAAGCGCAGGGCGGAGAGTTTGAGATCTATCTGGACGGGGATCTGTTCAAGGTCAGCATCGACTTCCCGGCGTATACGGATAATACGCATTAACATGGTATAGAAATTTATGAAAGCATGAAAGAAAACGGCTCCTGCATGACAGGTATGCACGCTGCATATGCTTTTCTACTAGGGCACGTACTGTCAATCTATATGGCACGCGAACATTCGACATCCATGTCTCAGGTTCGCTGCCACGACATCCTTGTCGTGGCACCATATATCTTGTCAGTACTTAGCCAAGTAGAAAGACGCATACACAGCTCATCGCATTTCTTGTCATGCAGGAGCCGTTTTTATAATTTTTCACTGATATGCAGATCTATTCTACAGCATTAAGATGTAAAAATCCCCGCGGTGGCAGACAGTAAGCAATCGATAGTGTAGACGACTGAGATTTGCGAAGCACTTGCCACGCGGAGAGACCACCATGCTTTTTGGTGGCCGGAGCGCGTGCAATATGTGCTTCGAGCAAATCGCAGGGGAGTCAAACGTGATTGCGTCTGTCTGCCACCGCGGGGATTATATATTATTTATTCTATCTAGATCAGCACATCCTCCCGGGCATTGTACTTCGCAAGCACCTCATGGATCTTCTCTGTCGGTGTCAGTACATTTCCCATGGAAATATCATGATTCATAAAGTCAACAATGCTGGCAAGGAACTTGCTCATATCTGCCGTGACAAAATAGTCACGCTCTAAAATTTCCGGTGGAAGATACGTCAGGTTGGTGCAGACAACGCGGTCAAACACACCGTTTGCATAAGCCTCATCAAAGGCTGCAAGCCCTTCCGTGAAAAGACCGAAAGTACAGCAGACAAATACACGCTTTGCCTTCATTGCCTTTAACTGCTTGGCTGTGTCGATCATACTACCGCCGGATGCGATCATGTCATCAATGATGATAACATCCTTTCCTTCGATATTATCTCCTAAAAATTCATGTGCTACGATCGGATTTTTGCCGTTTACGACCTTGGAGTAATCACGACGCTTGTAAAACATACCCGTATCAACACCGAGTACGGAAGAGAAGTAGACTGCTCTGTCAAGAGCACCTTCATCCGGGCTGATCACGATCATATGATCCTTATCGATGATCAGATCCTTCTCGTAACGGAGCAGGGAACGGATGAACTGATACGGCGGTGTAAAATTATCGAAGCCCTTCAGTGGTGTGGCATTCTGGACACGCGGATCGTGGGCATCAAACGTAATGAAGTTGGAAACACCCATTTCACTCAGCTCTTTGAGTGCATAAGCGCAGTCAAGCGATTCGCGGCCGCTTCTTTTATGCTGTCTGCCTTCATATAAGAAAGGCATGATAACATTGATTCTGTGTGCTTTCCCTGCGATAGCAGCGATCATTCTCTTTAAATCCTGGTAGTGATCATCCGGAGATTTGTGGTTTTCATAACCGTTGACCGTATAGGTCAGACTGTGGTTACATACATCGACCATTAAAAAGACATCCTTACCTCTGACAGATTCGGATAAGACACCCTTGCCTTCACCGCTTCCAAAACGCGGGCAGGCAGCATTGATCAGATAATTTTCTTCTGAATAACCGCGGAATGCGGGATCCTGTTTGATATCATTATGTACATTTTTGCGAAAATCCACAAGATATTCGTTGACACGGTCACCGAGCTCCTTACAGCTGTCAAGTGCTAAAAGCTTCAGCGGAGCAACCGGCATTGCGGATTCGAGTTCAACTAAGTTTGGCATGATTCCCTCCTAAGATATGTGCAGTTAAAATCCATTCTTATTTATAGCATACATAACAGGGAAAGACAAGCTAAAATACAGGGCGTGGTCTGCCGGACAGGGGCTGACCACTTTACAACTCAATCTGAATATTGTAATATAAATCAATATGGAAAAAAATAAAACCTATTATGTCAGAGTGTGGTGTGAATGGCTCCTCCAAGTCAAAGTGGAGCAGCGTAAAGAAGATCCGCATCAGAAAGTGGTTTATCGTATAAAGGAGAGCATATGGAAAATAGAAAAAGAAAGCCGATCGTTGCGGTGGTTGGGCGTCCGAATGTCGGAAAATCAACCCTGTTCAATGCCCTTGCGGGTTCCCGTATTTCTATTGTAAAGGATACGCCGGGTATTACAAGAGACCGTATCTATGCAGATGTGACATGGCTGAATTACAGCTTTACACTGATCGATACAGGCGGTATTGAGCCGGACAGCAAGGATATCATCCTTTCACAGATGCGTGAGCAGGCACAGATCGCGATCGATACGGCAGATGTTATTTTATTTATGGTAGATGTCAAACAGGGACTGGTAGATGCGGATGCCAAGGTGGCAGACATGCTCAGACGGTCAAAGAAGCCGATCATTCTGGTTGTCAATAAGGTAGACAGCTATGAAAAGATGATGCTCGATGTGTATGAATTTTACAATCTGGGCATCGGAGAACCAATGGCGATCTCAGCGGCAAACAGACAGGGCATCGGTGAAGTGCTGGATGAGGTTGTATCGCATTTCCCGGATGATACAGCTGAAGATGTAGAGGATGAAAGACCGCGTATTGCGATCGTCGGAAAACCGAATGTCGGAAAGAGCTCCCTGATCAATAAGCTGCTTGGGGAAAACAGACTGATCGTATCCGATATCGCCGGTACGACAAGAGATGCAGTCGATGCAGAAGTGACCTATAACGGAAAAGAATATATTTTTATCGATACAGCGGGACTTCGCCGCAAAAATAAGATCAAAGAGGAACTGGAGCAGTATATGATCGTGCGTACGGTTTCTGCTGTGGAACGTGCGGATATTGTGATCCTTCTGATCGATGCACTGGAAGGTGTGACGGAGCAGGATGCCAAGATTGCAGGGATTGCACACGAACGCGGAAAGGGCATTATCATTGCTGTCAATAAATGGGATGCACTGGAAAAGGACGATAAGACGATCTACCGCTTTACAGAGAAGGTCAGACAGATCCTGTCATTTATGCCATATGCGGAGATCACCTTTATCTCAGCAAAGACAGGACAGCGTATCGGAAAGCTGTATGAGCTGATCGACATGGTAGAGCAGAACCAGTCCATGCGTGTTGCAACAGGCGTGCTCAATGAGATCATGGCAGAAGCAGTTGCACTCCAGCAGCCACCGAGCGACAAGGGCAAGCGCCTCAGACTGTACTATATCACACAGGTTGCTGTAAAACCGCCGACCTTTGTGATATTTGTTAACGACAAGCAGCTGATGCACTTCTCTTATACAAGATATATCGAAAATAAGATCAGAGATACCTTTGGCTTTAAAGGAACACCGCTGCATTTCATTATCCGGGAGCGGAAAGAGAAGGATCAATAAAAGAGATAATCAGGATAAACAAGCGAGGGCAGGAAAATGGAACGAGTTATTTGTCTGGCGATCGGTTATGTGTTCGGTCTGTTCCAGACGGCATTTATTTATGGAAAGATGAACCATATTGATATCAGGGAGCATGGAAGTGGAAATGCAGGCACAACAAATGCATTACGTGTGCTTGGGAAAAAAGCGGGACTGATCGTATTTTTAGGAGATGTTTTTAAATGCTTTTTTGCAGTAGAACTTGTCAGATTGCTTTTTAAACACACATATCCGGATATATTGCCGCTGTTATCACTCTATGCGGCAGCCGGTGCTATTCTGGGACACAATTTCCCGTTTTATCTGCAGTTTAAGGGCGGAAAAGGAATTGCGGCGACAGCAGGGCTGATCCTGGCATTTCACTGGCCGTTCCTCATCGTGGCAATACCGGTCTTCTGTATTTTGTTTTTTACAACACATTATGTTTCGGTCGGTTCACTGGCTGTCTATATCGGATTTATCACAGAGCTGATCGTTTTAGGACAGAAGGGATATTTTGGCATGAGCCAGCCTGCACTTCTGGAAATGTATGCGGTCGGTATATTCCTGATGATCATGGCATTTGTCAGACATAAAGAAAATATCAAGAGATTATTTGCGGGAACAGAACGAAAGACGTATCTGTTTAAGGCTAACAAGGAGGACTAAAAAATGGCGAAAATTGGTGTGATCGGCGCAGGAAGCTGGGGAACAGCACTTTCCAGACTGCTTGCAAACAACGGACATGATGTGATCGTGTGGTCTATTATAGAAGCGGAAGTAAAAATGCTGCAGGAAAAGCATGAGCATGTCGATAAGCTGCCGGGTGTGAAACTGCCGGAAAGCATGGAGTTTACAACCGATTTAAAGAAAGCGATCGAAGGAAAGGATCTGCTTGTACTGGCTGTCCCTTCTTCCTTTACAAGAAGTACGGCAAAGTCCATGCGCGTGTTTGTGGCAGAAGGGCAGATCATTGTCAATGTAGCAAAGGGGATTGAAGAACATACGCTGATGACCTTATCCCAGATCATCGAGCAGGAGATCCCGCAGGCGGATGTTGCCGTATTGTCCGGACCTTCCCATGCGGAAGAAGTCGGAAAGGATATGCCGACGACCTGTGTAGTCGGTGCAAAGACAAAGCAGACAGCGGAATATATCCAGAATATTTTTATGAACAATGCATATTTCCGCGTGTATACAAGCCCTGATATTCTGGGAATCGAGGTCGGTGCGGCACTGAAAAATGTTGTGGCACTGGCAGCAGGTATCGCAGACGGACTCGGCTGTGGAGATAATACAAAAGCAGCTCTGATCACCAGAGGAATTGCGGAAATTTCGCGCCTGGGTGTCGCTATGGGCGGTAAGCCGGAGACATTTACGGGACTTTCCGGAATCGGCGATCTGATCGTGACCTGTGCTTCTATGCATTCCCGCAACAGAAGAGCGGGGATCTTAATGGGACAGGGCAAGACGATGGAAGAAGCCATGGCTGAGGTTAAGATGGTCGTAGAAGGGGTTTATTCCGCAAAGGCAGCCAGAGAGCTTTCACGGAAATATAAGATCGATATGCCGATCATTGAAGAGGTCAATGAGATCTTATTTGAAAACAAGCCTGCAAAGGATGCGGTTAAAGACCTGATGTTCCGCGATAAGAAGCCGGAACTTGCCTGGGAATAGAGTACTTTGCCGGATTGTGTGCATAAATACGCGGGAACATTGCACATAATTTGAAAATTGGTGTTGAAATTTGCAAAAAAATAATATAAAGTAACCTTTGTAGTTTAAAATTTCATGAAAGGTCTAAAGAGGAGGACATTATGAAGAAAAAATTATTAAGTATTCTTCTTTCTGTTGCTATGGTTGCTTCTTTATGTGCTTGCGGTGCGAGCAATGATGCAGCTGACAATGCAGCTCAGACAGAAGAGACAACAGATGCAGCAAGTGACGAAGCTACAGATGCGGCAACGGACGCAGCTACAGACGAAGCAACTGATGAGACAGCAGATGCAGCTGACAAAGCAGGTGTTATGCCGGCTATCGCAAAAGAGGATATCAAGGTTGGTGTGATCCACATTGGTGATCCTGCAACAGGAAGCGGTTACTCTTATGCACATGATCAGGGTATCGTAGGTATGCAGCAGACATTAGGTCTGTCTGATGATCAGATCGTTCGCAAGCTTAACGTAGATGACGGTGATACAACAGCAATCGAGAACGCAATGCTGGAATGTGTTGAAGAAGGATGCAACATCATCTTCGCTACAAGCTGGGGTTACATGGATACATGTGAACAGCTTGCTGCAGAATATCCGGATGTTATTTTCTCTCATGCAACAGGTTATAAATCAAACGGTACAAACTTTAATAACTACTTTGGCAGAATCTATCAGGCAAGATACCTTGCAGGTATTGCAGCAGGTATGAAAACAACAACAAACAAGCTTGGTTATGTATCCGCAATGGGTCAGGAAAACTCTGAGTGTACAGGTGGTATCAATGCATTTGCAATGGGCGCTTATTCTGTAAATCCTGATTGTGAAGTATATGTAAAGGTTACAAACAGCTGGTATGATCCGGAAGGTGAGACACAGGCTGCACAGGCTCTGATCGATGCCGGTTGTGATGTGATCGCACAGCACTGTGATACACCGAACCCACAGCTTGCAGCTGAACAGGCAGGCGTATTTGGTGTTGGCTACAACTCAGATATGTCCAAAGATGCACCAAAGGCAGCTATCACATCTGTTATGTGGGACTGGTCAGCATACTATACACAGGCTGTTGAATCAGTGATCAACGGTACATGGGATGGATCTAACTACTACGGCGGTATGAGCGACGGTCTTGTAAACATTGCACCACTTGCTGATTTCGCAGCAGAGGGTACACAGGAAGCAATCGACGAAGCTACAGCTAAGATCGAGTCCGGTGACTGGGATGTATTCGACGGTGTGATCGAAACAAACGACGGTTCAACAGTTGGTACAGAAGGCGAGCATATGGCTGATGCTGATATCACAGGCAATATGAACTGGTACTTCAAGAACGTAGTAGTGAAATAAATATTTTGACTGTACAGGTCAATGAAAGTAAGGGGGATCTCTTCAAAGAACGATCCCCCTTAAACTTATTATATAACGAGAATATCAAAAGCAGCGGTAGCTGCGACGCTGTAAAACAGCGGGATTTTCGAGTCAGAAAGAGGAAAGAAACCAGAATCAATAAGGTACAAAGAGGTTGAGTATGGCAGATTATGCAATCGAATGTAAAAAAATAACGAAGACCTTCGGTAGTGTGGTTGCAAACGATCAGATCGATCTGAAGGTAAAAAAGGGTGAGATCCTGGCACTGCTTGGAGAAAACGGATCAGGAAAGACAACCCTGATGAATATGCTTTCCGGTATTTATCATCCGGACAGCGGGGAAATATTGGTAAACGGACAGACCGTGGCGATCAATTCGCCGGTAGATGCGATGCATCTCGGAATCGGTATGATCCATCAGCACTTTAAGTTGGTGGAGTCGTTCCGCGCAATGGACAATATTGTGATCGGAACAAAGGGAAAGAGACTCACAGATAAGGAACTGAGCCAGAAGATCAAGGAAATCTGTGATAAATTTGGATTGGAAATTGAACCGGAAAAACGTGTCTACGAAATGAGTGTCAGCGAGAAGCAGACAGTAGAGATCGTAAAGGTTTTATATAAAGGTGCGGATATTTTGATTCTGGATGAGCCGACAGCGGTTCTGACACCGCAGGAAACGGAACGGCTTTTTGAAATCCTCCGGAAGATGAAGGAGAAAGGCTGTGCGATCATTATCATTACGCATAAGCTGCAGGAAGTGCTGGAGATCAGCGATCGTGTGACGATCCTGCGAAAAGGAAAGAGTATTGAAACGGTAGAAACAGCCAAAAGTAATAAACAGACGCTGACAGAGTTAATGGTCGGCAGAAAAGTCAATCTGGAAATCGACAGACCGGAGCCTGAACAAGTAGATACGATCTTAAAGGTCGTAGATCTTTCGGTCGACAAGCCGGATGGCTCAAAGGGGCTGGATGATATTTCCTTTGAGATCAAAAAAGGTGAGATCCTCGGTGTGGCAGGTGTGGCAGGCAGTGGCCAGAAAGAGCTTTGCGAGACGATTGCAGGTCTGATGCAGGCAAAAGAAGGAGCGATCCTTTATAAAAAGACAAATCTGCTCGGCAAGACACCTTCCGAAATTATCAATCTGGGTATTAGTATGAGCTTTGTACCGGAGGATCGTCTTGGTATGGGACTTGTTTCCACGATGGGTATGACAGATAATATGCTGCTCAAGAGCTATAAAGCAGGCAAAGGACCGTTTGTCAGAAGGAAACCGGCAAAGGAGCTTGCAGCAAAGCTGGTTGAGAAGCTGAGTATTGTAACGCCAGGTATTGAGACGCCTGTGCGTATGATGAGTGGCGGTAACGTACAGAAGGTCCTTCTGGGGCGTGAGATTGAATCAGAGCCGAATCTGCTGATCACAGCTTATCCGGTGCGTGGACTTGATATCAATTCTTCTTATGTGATCTATGATCTGTTAAATGAACAGAAAAAGAAAAATGTGGCAGTCATGTATATCGGAGAAGATCTGGATGTGCTTCTAGAGCTTTCCGACCGGATCATGGTACTGTGTCACGGTAAGATCACAGGTATCTTAGATGCCAGAACAGCGACCAAGGAACAGATCGGTATGCTGATGACCGGCGATACGGATGAAAGTGCGCAGGATTCTGAGGAAAAAAAGGCAGAAGATAAGAATAAAGCATCCGTGGGAATGAAACAGGAAAATGAGAAGGGAGGAGACGCAAATGAATAACAAGACAAAAGAACCATTGCTCCGTACCGTGAAACGTGCGGAAATGGGTAATAAACAGATTCTTTTATTACGTCTTGCCGCAATTGTATTATCTCTTGTAGCGGGCGGTGTGTTTATCCTCTGTATCGGATACAACCCTTTTGTGATCTATGGCACGATCATTACCGGTGCATTCAGAAGTGCCATGGCTGTACAGGCGACAGTTAAGATCATGATCCCGCTTCTGATCTGCTCCCTCGGTGTGACGCTTGCTTTTAAGATGCGTTTCTGGAACATCGGTGCAGAAGGACAGTTGATTTTCGGGGCAACCTGTGCTTCCTTCTTCGCTCTTTACTGCAGTAACTGGAACCACGTTGTACTGCTTCTGGTGATGGCAGTGGCAGGTATTGTGGGCGGCGGTCTCTGGGGACTGATCCCTGCGTTCTTTAAAGTAAAATTCAATACAAACGAAACCTTGTTTACACTGATGCTGAATTACATTGCCATGTATTTTGTATCCTATCTGCAGGATGGTCCATGGAGAGATCCTGCGGCAAACGGTTTCTCCAAGATCCAGAGATTTGATGCCAATGCGGCGCTGGATAAGGTGGCAGGCATCCAGTGTGGCTGGATCGTGGCACTGATCCTCGTTGTAGTGGTGTTTGTATACCTGAAGTTCAGCAAGTCCGGCTATGAGATCGGTGTTGTCGGTGTCAGCCAGGATACAGCAAGATATGCCGGTATGAATGTCAAAAAGATCATTTTAAAGACGATGTTTTTAAGTGGTGCGATCTGCGGACTGGGCGGTATGATCCAGGCAAGCGGTTCCGATGTCACACTGACTATGAATGTGGCAGGCGGTGTCGGATTTACAGCGATCATCGTTGCATGGCTGTCACAGCTGAATCCTTTTGTGATACTGATCGTTTCCTTCCTGTTTGCAGTACTGGAGAAGGGAAGTAGTGTTGTACAGTCATCGTTCGGACTTTCCACAGATTGTGCGGATGTACTGCAGGGAATTATTTTATTCTTCATTTTGGGCTGTGAATTCTTTGTACGTTATAAATTTGTAGGCAGAAGTAAAGGAGGAGACAAATAATGGATATGGTAATTAAATTCTTGGTAGCGGCAGTACTTGCCGGAACTCCTTTATTATATGGTACGGTAGGAGAAATCCTTTCCGAAAAAACAGGACATCTGAATCTGGGGGTGGAAGGCATGATGTCGATCGGTGCCTGCGCAGGCTTTATGGCAGGCTATCAGACAGACAGCTTTGTCATTGCTATTTTGGCATCTGCTCTGGCAGGCGCACTCAGCGCATTGATCTATGCATTGTTGACGGTTACGTTTATGGCAAATCAGAACGTAACGGGTCTGACACTGACGATCTTCGGTATCGGACTTGCCAACTTCATCGGTGTTATGATGATCGCAAAATCACCGGACGGTACTTTGAAATTACCGGAGCATATTACAGCTGCGATGCGGAGCATCCATATTCCGGGGATTTCCGATATTCCGGTTGTGGGACCGCTCTTATTCTCTTATAATCCGTTTGTTTATCTTGGTATCCTGATTGCGATTCTTTGCGGTATTTATCTTGGTAAGACAAAAACAGGTCTGAATGTACAGGCGATCGGACAGAACCCTGCAGCAGCGGATGCAGCGGGTATTCAGGTGACGAAATGGAAATATATCAATATTGTAGCCGGTGGTGCGATCTGCGGTATCGGTGGGGCATATTGTTCTATGATCATCAATGGTGGTGTATGGATCAGTGATAATGTAGGCGGACTTGGCTGGATCGCAGTAGCACTTGTTATCTTCGCTTCCTGGAGACCGACTCTTGCAATCTGGGGATCCTTTGTATTTGGTGCCCTGCGTATCCTGAAGTATTACATTCCGCAGTCGGTGTTTCCGTTCCCGATCGCGTTTTACGATATGCTTCCGTTCCTGATCACAGCGGTTGTACTGGTCCTCAGTTCTATCCGCAACAGACGAAACAGTAATATGCCGGAAGCACTTGGAAATAATTACTTCCGCGAAGAACGGTAGATCTTTCTGCATGACCCGATGTCGGTTATGGCATCGGGTCATGTAGAAATCAATATAATTCATATATACCTCAAAGTACTTCCATATTCGATACACTTTTCATTATTTGAATGAAAAAGGCATCGAATCTATCTTGGCTAATCTTTTTCGATGCATTTCTGATCCTATTTTAGGCAAAACCCGAAACAAAAAGCATCGGAAATCTGAATTTCTGTTTGCGCTTATAGCAGTTTCCTGTTTGCTTCTACCTCTTCTTCGCCAGTGGTGCAAAGATCGTCTTGCGCCCGATAAAGCCCACGATCCGCGTCAGAATGATTCCTAAAAAGACACCACAGCTGTCTATGTAGACATCACGTTTTGTTGGTGTCCGCCCGGCGACAAAGGACTGGTGGTATTCGTCGAGACAGGCGAAGCCCACACAAAAGGCGCCTGCAAACACCATCAGCCAGATCCCACGCATGCCATATACATAAAGCGGGAAGGAGACTGTCACAGCCAGCAGGAAATATTCACTGAAGTGTGCCAGCTTACGGACATAAAAATGATATTTGTCCGTGTAGACATTGATCTGTGCATCGGTCAGTTCCAGATCTGCGATCGTATCGACCGTTTCTACCAGTTTATGGGTGACCTTGTAGCTGAGCTGTGCAGAGGAAACCCCGCTCTGGGAGGAAAAATTAAAAATACAGTACATGACGATAATGGCGGGCACAAAGGAAAGCGGCTTTAAAACAAGCCGCAATACGGTTTTGATAAATAACCAGACATATTTCATAATATAAAACTCCTCTTATTTTACTTCTCTAAATATTCGATCTGTGCCAGCAGCGGTTCCGGTGTCTGACCGTGGTTGTTGCGCTGTGCACGGAAGGCTACACTATTCATACGTGTCAGTTCCTTCTTTTTATTGTTTTCATAACGTTCAAATAAGCTGGTATATAATGGGTTCGTTTTCAGCTTCTCACGGTATTCCTTCGGGAACGGGCAGTAGCGGGACAGGATCTGTCTCGTAACCTTGTTCAGACGCGGGGAACCGGCGGATTCATAAAGAACCCATGCCATATAATCTAAAATGAAGGCATCTTTGAAACGGTTCTTTGCTTTCTGGAGCTGCATATGGCATTTCTCCTTGGCATCAGCGGAAAGATCCCTGTTTTTCTTGTAAAACTGTAAATAATCAAAAAATTCACTTGTTAAGGAATGGTCGGTGACATCGTTCCATCGTGCGCCCTGTACACGTTTACACATTTCCCAGCGGAATTCACCGGTCAAGCGGAGCATCATCAGATGGATGTCGGACAGACAGATCGCCGGAAGCAGCATACTGGCAGGGGTCTGCCTGTCATGTCCTTCAATTTCCTGCCAGAGAATGCCTCTTGTACCGATATTCGGCATTAAGATAATGTCAGGCAGGATTTCATGCTGCAGCACCTCATGCGTTGTGGCAAGAAGCGGAGAGGTGTAAATATAATCTCTGTAATAGGCACTGAAATCAACTGCAAGTACATTCTGCAGAGCTTCTTTGATCGCATGGAAGGTCAGGCAGCAGTTTTCTGCCGGGCGCAGGAAGTCATGTTCGGAAAGGAGCGGGCAGAACAGTGCAGGTCTGCCATAGGTGACCTTACCGCCTGCAGGCAGTAACTGCCGCAGCTCAAACTGTACCTTTTGTTTTTTGTCAGAAGAAAGTGTATCAAATTCTGCCTGTGTGATGGAGTTATCACGCAGCATGGTCTGCAGATAGGCATTATAATCCTGGTCAAATTCATTTTTGTGTGGCTGTTTTTCACCGTTTAAGATCAGCACCAGATAATCGTAGAACGGAAAGACCTGCGTGCCTTCCCGATTGCCGTAGGTAGAGCCGAGGTCATAGAGATAAATGGCATTTTCCTGTCCGCACAGCTCTTCGTCAATAAAACCGAAATAAAAGAACATTTTCATAATGACAGGAATGTCTTTTGTGCGGGAAATAAAAAATGCCTGGGTATACAGCTCGTAAAATGCTGTGCAGAGTCTGCTGCGCAGCTGATTCAGTTCATCGGAGGCGGCATTTTTATCGGTCACTGCCTTGTAGGCATTCAGATCTTTCATAAAGTCTGCGGAAAATTCTTCGGACATCTGTGCATAGCCGAGAATCTGGAGCGCAGCGTTTTTCAGCTGGGAAAGTACCAGCTTTTCATGGGCTTCCTGATCGTTTTCGTTGATCTGCTGCATATGGGACAGGGCTTTTGTCAGCTCCTGGTATTCGGAAAGCCGGTCCTTGTAAAGCGCCATGTCAATGGAACTGACACCTTTTGCACGGATGAACATACGGCTGATGGCAGCATTGATCGGCAGAATATCCTGCCTGCGGTGACTGGCTGTGACAAGGATCGTTGTATACAGATCGACAAAGTCCAGATGGTCTTCATTGATCAAAAGGATGGAAAGTTCGGAAATATAGTCATACATTTCCTCATAGCTTGTCAGATACAGATGCAGATCCTGGCTGACACGCAGCAGAAAACCGATCACAAAGCCGCGTCTTTCAAACAGAGGTGCAAGTGATTCACTCAGACAGATGTTTTCCATATCCTTATAATAACGGGATAAAAAGGCATACGGTGTATTGCCAAGCTCCAGCGGCTGCACATTTTCAAGACCGGGCAGATGCTTGGTCGGAAGTGCATATTGTTTGCTGAATCTGGTGTAATCCCGGTAAAATTCCATTAAAGCGGTATATAAAGCATTGCAGCGGTATTTGGTCATGGAATAGAGCTCCTCCACATGGAAGAACTGTTTTAAAGCAGCCCAGATAAAGGTGGGTGCAAGGGTAGGATCCTGATCGAATAACTGTCGGAAGGATTCTTCACTGCGGTACGGATAGGAATCGACAACAACGTCAGTCAGTGCAACATAGTCGCAGGAATGCGAAAGCTGGAACAGATCCAGAAATCCGATTCCATCGCCGGCTTCTAATGTGATCTCACCATGTGCAAGCTTCATGGAAACCTGCCCTTCGATCAATATACCGACTGCACGGACGGGGGTATCCTTATGATAAATGGTCGTATCTTTTTTTATTTGAATTTCTGCCATAAACTTGTCCTGTCTTTTCTGTAAAATTCCATGTTACCACGGTAAAAACAGTATAGCATACTTTGCGGATCAGGGTGTACTTTTTTCAGTTTTGTGGTAAAATAAATAAAACTGATTGTTGTGTCATTTTTGGGAGGTATTGAAATGGAAAAAATGGGGAGAGAAGAAATCGTGGCAATGTACAAGCCTGATGTGGAGCGGCTCCTGCCATATCTGTCATGGCTGCGTGATAAAAGCGGCGCAGATGTCACCAAAAGCTATGAAGCGGATGATAATAAAAAGACAATAGCATTTCCTGTATATGATGGAACGTTGCTTGCATTTCTGAACGAACTTGGTTCGACCGCATTCATGAATCAGAATTACCGCTATATCTATTCACGTTACCGGATCCGCGATCATAAGGATGAGCTTATGCAGATCGATAAGGCAGATATCATGTCAATGGAGATTCTGGGCGGTATTTTGTCAAAGTACACACTGGGCGGAATGACAAAGGCGTACTTATGGACAGAAGGGGTAGAGCATCAGATTTTTTACAGAGCGCTTCTGAAGGCAAAGAGCATCATTGAATACTGGGATGTTCCACTGGAAAATACGGGGGGAGATCTATGAGCGAAAAGTCAGTACAGAAACGGAATTATATTATAGAAAAAGCAAGGGAGGTTTTTTCGCAGAAGGGATATCTGACAGTGACAATGAAGGATATCGTGGAAGCCTGTGAGATCAGCCGGGGCGGTTTATATCTTTATTTTGACAGCATCAAGGCGCTTTTTCTGGCGGTGCTCGAAAAAGAAAAAGAGGAGACCGACGATGATCTGGAACCCGCACTTTCCAAGGTGACTTCCAGTGCGGATATTCTGGTACTCTTTTTACAGGAGCAGAAAAAAGAAATACTGAAAAAGACAGGCAGTCTGAGGCGTGCAAATTATGAATTTTACTTTGGCAATGAGATCCCGCGGAAGGAAAATCCGATGCGGAAGGAGTTTGTCATGTCGGTCAAGATCGTGGAAAAGCTGATCAAAGACGCCGTAGAGGAAGGCGATTTTGTCTGTGAGGATCCCATGGGCGCAGCAAGGAATATACTGTATGTGCTGGAGGGACTGAAGGTAAGTGCGGAAACGATCGGTATTACGGAAGAAACAGTAAACCGTGAAATATATTATTGGTTGAAAGGTCTGGCATATGATTGAAACAGTAGTGGCGTATCAGCTTGCAGTAGGTGAGACGCTCAGGATACAAAAGAAGAGACTGATGCCCGGTGCGGGAAATCCGAATATCGGCAGGATCAGTATTGTTTCCGGAATTCACGGAGATGAGCTGGAAGGGCAGTACGTCTGTTATGAGATCATCCGGCGGATACAGGAGCATCCGGAGAACTTAAATGGGATTGTGGATGTTTATCCGGCATTGAATCCGCTTGGCGTGGATTCGGGCAGTCGTGTGATCCCTAAACTGAATATGGATATGAACCGTATGTTCCCGGGGGAAACAACGGGCACGATGATGGACAAGCTGGCAGCGCGGATCATTGAAGATATCAAGGGCTCCGATATTTGTGTGGATGTCCATGCTTCGGATACCTTTGTAAAGGAAATGCCGCAGGTGCGGATCAGTGAAGAACACGGAAAGGATCTGGTCGATTTTTCCAGATTGCTAAATGCGGATCTGATCTGGATCAATGCATCTGCCGCAGCGCATGAGGCGACACTCACAAACAGTCTGAATACGATCGGTGTTCCGGCACTTCTGGTGGAAATGGGTCTGGGAAACCGTGTGACAAGAAGCTTTGGCGATCAGATCACGGAAGGCATCTTTAATCTGATGCATGAGATCGGAATCTGGTCAGGGCCTGTGGGAGAGATCAGAAATGCCAAGCTGACAAGAGATTATGGGATCGACTTTTTCCGGGCGCAGTCCACAGGTATTTTCCTGCCGGATATGGAAAACGGACAACAGGTATCAGCGGGTGATATGATCGGGAAGATCGTCAGCACCTTATCCGGAGATGTGCTTGAGATCGTACAGGCAAAGCGCAGCGGTATTTTATTTACCCTGCGGGAATATCCGCTTGTTTATGAGGGCGCACTGATCGCCAGAGTTTTAGCAGAGGAGAGAAACGGATGGTAGAGGAGATCATATATTCCATGGAAGCACCTTATCGGGAGAAATTACAGGTGCGGGGCTATCATTTTGGAAAAAAGGAAGAAAAAACAGCCTGTATTTTAGGCCCGATCCGTGGAAATGAAATACAGCAGCTTTATATCTGTTCCCAGCTTGTGCATGCCCTGCGGGAGCTGGAGCATAATGGCTGCATCAATAACAATAAAGGCATTATGGTCATTCCCTGTGTCAATTATTACGGTATGAATATCGGCAAACGGTTCTGGCCGGTAGATAATACGGATATCAACCGGAAGTTTCCGGGCATGGATTATGGGGATACGACAGAGCGGATCGCTGCGGGTGTGCTCAGTGCGATCCGGGATTATTCTTATGGCATCCAGTTTGCATCATTTTATATGACAGGAGAATTTGTGCCGCATGTCAGAATGATGGAAACAGGATATCAGAATGCATCACTTGCCAATCTGTTCGGTATGCCCTATGTTGTAGTCAGAAAGCCGAGGCCGATCGATACAAAGACTTTAAATTATAACTGGCAGAATGAAATGACGGCGGCATTTTCTGTTTATACGAACAAAAACGATGAGGTCGATGAGACAAGTGCGAGACAGGCAGTTGCTTCTGTACTGCGGTTTTTGATGCGGATGGGAATCATCAAGTATGAAGGACACAGCGGTTATATTTCCCATGTGATCTATGAGGAAAATCTGAGTAATGTGGATGCATCGTGCGGCGGCATTTTCCGTTCCTGTGTGAAAGCGGGAGAAGAAGTGCGTTATAACCAGTTGATGGGAGAAATCGTAGATCCATTCTTGGGAGATGTGATCAGCGAGATCCATGCGACAACGGATGGGATCGTCTTTTTTGCACACAAGGATCCGCTGGTCAATGAAGGCGATATCGTATTTCGGCTGATCCACAGGCTTCACGCCTGATGGACTACCTGTGATTTCGTTTATATTGTTTCAGGAAGAGAAGCAGCTTATCTGCTTCTTTTTTTGTGATCCCATTTTGGGAGAAGCAGCATTTTTCCAACAGATCCAGCATGTTCTGCGGGAGGAGTCCGGCAGCTTCTTTTCCCTGACCGGAAAACAGCCTGCAGATCCTGTGGTAGTGCAACAGCAGAAGAGGCTTATAATCGCCCTTTTGGTACTTGCGATATGCCGTGTAGTGGAGATACAGCAGTCTGCCTGGCACGAAAATAAGCAGAAGCAGCAGGATGATCACAGCAAAGGCAAAGAGAGGCATCAGATACGAGCTGTTTTTCAGTCTGGCCGTGATACTGTTATGGGAGGCGTCGGTTGTCTGCCCGCTCTGCTGCATCCCGGTTGTCTGGTCCGGTGAGAAAATGCCGGCAAAAAGTGACCAGAAGTCGGAATACAGAGTAGAGGAGTCATCCCCTTCAGAGCCGGAAGAAGCCGGTGTAAATTCATACGGAACCCATCCGATCCCTTTCTGGTAGACTTCTACCCAGGCGTGGGCATCCGCATCTGTCACGTTCACGGAAACGACACCGGTATCACCGATCGGATTTTTGCCGTTAAACCAGTCAGAGGTAGTTTCATTCTGCAGGGTAGAACCTTCCGATACATCAGAAACAGAAACGGCGTAGCCCTCCACATATCTGGCAGGAATGCCATAGGAACGCAAAAGCAGCGTGGCGGCAGAAGCAAAATGGGCACAATAGCCTTCCTTTTGTTCCTGCAGGAAGTAGGAAACAAAATCTTTCCGGACCGGTGTGCTGCCGGGCGTCATGCTGTAGCTGTAGTTGTCTGTCAGATAATTCTGAACGAGCTCGATCTGCCTTGGCAGCGTTTCTCCCTGCCCGATCTCTTCCCTGAGCTGAGAGAAATAATCCTGCAGATCGTCCGGATAGTCCAGATAATGATCCAGGCAGAAGGTGTCGTAATACTCAATATAAGAAGCAAGTGTATCTGTTCCGGAAAGATCATTTAGCAGGGCATCCGGCTGCGCGGGAATGTTCCAGTAATTGTGCAGGAGCGGGTAGTAGGACAGTGTCATGGCAGAGCCTTTGGCAAGCTGCCCGCGCACAATGCTGTCTGTTGTCTGATACGGAACGGACAGGCTGTTGATCGTATAATAAGGCAGATACAGACAGTTTGGATTGGCATCCACATTTTCAATCTGCATCTTGCCGTAAATACCGGCGTTTTTCGTTGTGTTTGTATAGTGCTGGAGTCTGCGTGCTTCCAGAAAGGCAGTGTATTCCTCGTAGTCGTCCAGATGCTCTCCGAAAGCCCGCTCGAAAATACGTCTGTCAAAGGAGGGAGCTTCCCAGGAAGAGCCGGTATAGGTTTCACCGACATAAGCCCGCAGATAAAGTGTCTCGTAGGAGAATGGTACAAAGGTGATCGTCAGATCTGTCTCGTAATCCGGGCGGACACTGCTGACACCGCCGAGTTTCCCTTCACTGATACCGCCTGAGGCACTATAACGGTCGAAGAAACCGCCGATACCGCTCTGGGTCAGAATCTTCATGGAAGTATCTACGCTGGTGCGCAGCCTGCTGGTATTTTTTGTACCGGAGGCGGAAAGAAACGGAATACAGAAAAGCCCTGCCAGACAGGTAAAGGCAAACAGCAGTACAGTCAACTGGAAAAATAATCTCCCGCTTGCATGATAGCGGAACGTGAGCTGTTTTCCTTTTTGCCGCTGGGCAAATTCTGTCCATTTTTTATCCCGGTAGGGTAGTCTGAAATGCCTGCTCTGTTTCAGAAGAAAGATCATAAAATAGGAGAACAGAAGCAGCACAAAATACGGAAGTGCAGGCATTTTGTCAATGTAGATCCCAAGCTGGAAGATCGGGAATGTCAGAAGGAATACAAAGAACAGATTCATGTATTCGGAAATACAGATATTTAAAAGCACGATCAGAAAAAAGCCGATGAAAATAGCGGCGAAGGTGATCGTCAGGGTACGATCCGCATAATATTCCTTTGCTTCACGCAGGATAGACAGGTCAAAGTAATCACTGTAGGCTTCCTGTAAGATCGCCATGAATGCCTGATATCCACTGTTTACCTGATAGCGGTAGGTAAAAATGGAATAGGAAAAGATAAGAAAAATAACCGGATAAAACAGATTAAAGATAAAACGGCTGTAGTGCAGAAAAGCAAGCAGCATGGAAAAAAGCAGAAAACAGACAAAAACTGCTACCGGATAGCAGGGGAGCGAAAAACTTGAAATGACTGCACCGATCGCGCCATAAGAAGCAGCAAAGATCAAAAGACCCTTCATGGCACAGACAAATGCGCGCCCGGAGCAGGATGTCACAGGGGCATCCATCGAAAATCCGTGCGGATAGGCAGGCTCTGTCTGTTCTTGTTTTTTCTTTTTATGAAATAACATCTTCGACTCCTTTGTCAGTCACGTGTAAAATGCTGCCATGCACCATATCCGCCTTTTGCAGGACAGTAAGTGCAAGATCGCTTTCCGCGTAGGTGGATTCATAGAAACAACTGCGGAAGGCTTCTTCGAGCTGGTCTTCGTTTAAAATGCAGAACTGCATGAAATCCTGTGCGGCGATCGAATAGTACCGGAAAAAGAAGGTAATACCATCTGCAAGCAACGATCTGCCCATGGTCAGTGTATTGGACAAGATCTGCTCCAGCACAGGCTGCGCCGGATCCGGCAGATAAAGCTCCGGCAGTAATATAAACTGGTGGGAAGAAGTCTGCTCGTTTTCCTTTACCATCAGCTTATGGATCTTGGCACTCAGCTTCCAATGGATCTTCTGCAGACGGTCGCCCGGAATGTATTCACGGATGTCGGTCACATTGGAAGAAATATTTCCCTTTGCACCGTTTTCTTCAAATTCATCAAAGCCTTCTCCGAATGCCGCAGAAGAAAATTGCAGGCTGTCGTTTTCCGGCGGGAAAATAAAAAGTTCTTTTTGCAAAGTTACTTCTTTGTGAAAGTTAAAAAAATGCAGATAATCCCAGACCGTGATCTGTGTAAGGCGGATCTGATAGCAGGCTGCCCGTCGAAAGGTCAGTGGTATGGAAAATGCAAAGCTGTCGTGCGCATAAACCGGACAATTTACTTCGTAGTTCTCCTCATTCGGATAAAACGGAGAGGAGACGGTATAGTGGAATGTACAGTCCGGAAGTGGCAGATAAGCCGGATTTTTCAAAACGAAAGAAACCGTGATCTCATCACCGCTGTGTCCGAACAGGAGGGAAGTTGTGATCTCCGGCTGCAAATGGCGGACCGCATACCGCGCTGCCAGATAAGAAGCCGGTGGCAGCAGAAGGAGCAGCATCAGGAGAAACAGAAAGATCGGTTTCTGATAAAAGGTTGCCAGCAGGATCACGATCAGATATAAAAAGAAAAATCCTGCGGCAGAGAGTATTTTACGGAGCATGGCAGATTCCTTTCATATCAGCGGGCAGGGGAAAGCAGCGGGATACGGATACTTTTTAATACCTGTGACAAGATATCTTCGGCAGAAAGTCCTGCTGCGCGCGCCTTTGTATTCAGGATCACACGATGGCTGCAGACACTTAAAAAGACTGCATGGATATCCTCCGGTACAAGATAATCCCGATCCATGTAAAAGGCATAAGCGCGTGCCATTTTTAAAAGCGCGATACTGCCACGCGGGCTGATGCCCTGTAGAAGATATTCGTGAACGCGTGTGGCTTCGGTAAGCGTAACAATATAGTCGATCAGCTCAGGGGCTGTATAAACAGCTTCTGCCTGTTTCTGCATGCCAAGAAGTGTTTCACCGGTCAGAACAGCCTGCACGCTGTCCATATTGCCGGAGGAATGTCCCATGAGGATCTCCGTGGCAGCAGTATGATCCGGATAACCGAGTGAAAGCCGGATAAAGAAACGGTCAAGCTGCGAATCGGGCAGCTTCTGTGTTCCGGAAGCACCGGTCGGATTTTGTGTGGCAATGACAAAAAAAGGTGCATCAAGCTTTCGGGTCACACCATCCACGCTGACACTGCCTTCCTCCATGACTTCCAGAAGCGCGGACTGCGTTTTGGGGGAAGTACGGTTTATTTCATCCGCCAGAAAGATATTGGTAAAGATCGCCCCCGGACGATAGACAAATTCACCGGTTTTGGTATCTAATAAAGAAAAGCCCAGAATATCACTCGGCAGGACATCCGGCGTAAACTGCATTCTTTTATAATGAAGGGACATGGCACGGGAGAGGGCAACGGCAAGTGTTGTTTTTCCGACACCCGGAATGTCCTCCAGCAGGATATGTCCGCCTGCCAGCATACAGCACAGGATCTGGTCGATACAGTCTTCCTTGCCGCGCAGTACCTTTGTGATCTCAGATTTTACCTGTAATAAGTTTTCGTTCATTGAAATCTCCTGTTATATGGTATAATGATCAATAGGTTTCTGTTTCCTATTTTAAAATAGAATGAAAGAAGTTACAATAGGGAAATAGAACGTAAAGTCAAGTTCAGGTCTAAAATAAATAAAAACATTGCATGAGCGAGGTTGAATGCGAAAAATTTGTATGCTATAATAAAACGATTATGCGAAAGGATGAACAGGTGAGACTATGAAAGCTTTTTTAATCTTGGAAGATGGCACCGTTTTTGAAGGAACTCATATCGGAGCCGACAAAGAAATCATTAGTGAGATTGTATTTAACACATCAATGGCAGGCTATCTGGAAGTGCTGACAGATCCGTCCTATGCGGGACAGGCAGTTTGCATGACCTATCCACTGATCGGTAACTACGGAATCTGCACGGAAGATATGGAATCAAATAAGCCGTGGCCGGATGGATTTATCGTCAGGGAATTATCCCGGATCCCAAGTAATTTCCGCAGCAATATCACGATCCAGGAATTTCTGGAAGTAAACGATGTACCGGGAATCGCAGGAATCGATACAAGAGCCCTGACAAAGATCTTACGTGAAAAGGGAACAATGAACGGCTGCATTACAACAGATGAGCACTATGATCTGGCAGCACTGACAGAAAAGATGAAAGCTTATACCACAGGAAAGGTAGTGGAAAAGGTTACCTGTGATCAGAAATATATCTGCAAGGGATCTGAGACACTGGAAGAAAACGGACCAATCTCAGGCAGTGCGGTTTATACGGGAGAAAAGGAAATGAGACCTTCTCTTGTGCATGAGCTGAACGGAAAGGGCAAGAAGGTAGCACTCCTTGATCTTGGAGCAAAAAAGAATATTGCCAGATCACTGGCACAGAGAGGCTGTGATGTCACGGTATATCCGGCTCTGACAACAGCAGAGGAGATCATCAATGATCATCCGGACGGTATTATGCTCAGTAACGGACCCGGCGATCCGAAGGAATGTGTTTCCATTATTGCCGAGATTAAAAAGCTTTATGATACAGATATTCCAATCTTTGCGATCTGTCTGGGACATCAGCTCATGGCACTTGCAACGGGAGCGGATACATTTAAAATGAAATACGGACACAGAGGGGGCAATCATCCGGTCAAGGATCTTTCTACCGGACGTGTTTACATTTCCTCTCAGAACCATGGCTATGTGGTAGATATGGATAAGCTGGATCCGAAGGTTGCAACACCTGCCTTTGTCAATGTCAATGATGGCACCTGTGAAGGACTCAGCTATACAGGAAAGAATATATTCACCGTGCAGTTCCATCCTGAGGCTTGCCCAGGACCACAGGACTCCGGCTATTTATTTGACCGATTTATTACGATGATGGAGGAGAATGCAAATGCCTAAGAATCCAAATGTAAAAAAAGTTATGGTAATCGGCTCCGGCCCGATCGTGATCGGACAGGCAGCAGAATTTGATTATGCCGGTACACAGGCATGTCGCTCCCTGAAAGAGGAAGGTGTGGAGGTTATTCTGGTAAACTCCAATCCGGCGACGATCATGACAGATAAAAATATTGCCGACAAGGTATATATTGAGCCACTGACGGTAGATGTGATCAAACAGATCATTGAAAAGGAAAAGCCGGACAGCTTACTGCCGAACATGGGCGGACAGGCAGGGCTGAATCTTGGTATGGAGCTTGCAGAGTCAGGCTTTCTGGACAGCCACGGTGTAACGCTTCTCGGTACGACCGCAGAAACGATCCGTAATGCAGAGGGCAGACAGGAATTTAAAGATCTGATGGAGCGTATCGGTGAGCCGTGTGCACCGTCTCTTCTTGTTGAGAATATTCAGGACGGTGTGGATTTTGCCAATAAGATCGGCTATCCGGTCGTACTGCGTCCTGCCTATACACTGGGCGGTTCCGGCGGTGGTATCGCACATAATCTGGCAGAACTTGAGAGCATTCTGGAAAACGGTCTGCGTCTTTCCCGTGTCGGACAGGTTCTGGTAGAAAGATGTATCAGCGGCTGGAAAGAAATCGAGTACGAAGTTATGCGCGACAGTGCAGGAAACTGTATTACCGTATGTAATATGGAAAATATCGATCCGGTCGGTGTCCATACAGGTGACAGTATCGTAGTAGCACCTTCCCAGACACTTTCCGATAAGGAATATCAGATGCTGCGTACTTCAGCACTGAACATCATCAACGAATTAAAGATCACAGGTGGATGTAATGTACAGTTTGCACTGCATCCGACCAGCTTCGAATATTGCGTGATCGAGGTAAATCCGCGTGTGAGCCGTTCTTCCGCGCTGGCTTCCAAGGCGACAGGTTATCCGATTGCCAAGGTTGCTGCCAAGATCGCACTCGGTTATACACTTGACGAGATCAAGAATGCGATCACAGGAAAGACATACGCAAGCTTTGAGCCGACACTTGACTACTGTGTTGTAAAAGTACCGAGACTTCCGTTTGACAAGTTTATTACGGCAAAACGTACGCTGACAACACAGATGAAAGCAACCGGTGAGGTTATGAGTATCTGCACCAACTTTGAAGGTGCCCTCATGAAAGCACTCCGTTCCTTAGAGCAGCATGTGGACTGTCTGCGCAGCTATGATTTCACGGAGCTGACAAAGGAAGAGTTGGTCGAACGGTTAAAGATCGTGGACGACCAGAGAATCTATGTCATTGCGGAAGCCCTCAGAAAAGGCGTCAGCTATGATGAGATCCATGAGATCACTATGGTAGACCACTGGTTTATCGATAAGCTGGCAATTCTGGTTGAAATGGAAGATGCCCTGGAAAAAGGCCCTCTGACAGTAGAACTGTTACGCGAAGCAAAGAGAATTGAATTCCCGGATACGGTTATTTCCCGCCTGACAGGAAAGAGCGTGGAAGAGATCAAGAAGATGCGTTATGATAATGGTATCGTAGCTTCTTATAAGATGGTAGATACCTGTGCAGCCGAGTTTGAAGCTGCCACACCATATTACTACAGTGTATATGGCGGAGAGAATGAAGCGATCGAGACAAATGACCGCAAGAAGGTGCTGGTACTCGGTTCCGGCCCGATCCGTATCGGTCAGGGTATCGAATTTGACTTCTGTTCCGTACATGCGACATGGGCATTTGCCAAAGCCGGTTATGAAACGATCATCGTAAATAACAACCCGGAAACAGTCAGCACGGACTTTGATATCGCTGATAAGCTGTATTTTGAACCGTTAACTGCAGAAGACGTGGAAAATATCGTAAACATCGAAAAGCCGGACGGCGCAGTTGTACAGTTCGGTGGACAGACAGCCATCAAGTTGACGGAAGATCTGATGAAGATGGGTGTTCCGATCCTTGGTACAAAGGCAGAAGATGTCGATGCGGCAGAGGACAGGGAATTATTTGATGAGATCTTAGAGCAGACCGGTATTCCGAGAGCAGCGGGCGGAACTGTCTTTACGGCAGAAGAGGCAAAGGCGGTTGCCAACAGATTAGGCTATCCTGTTCTTGTCAGACCTTCCTACGTGCTGGGCGGTCAGGGTATGCAGATCGCAATTTCCGATGCTGAGATCGAAGAATTTATGGCAGTCATCAACCAGTATACACAGGAGCATCCGATCCTTGTCGATAAGTATCTGATGGGTAAAGAGCTGGAAGTAGATGCGGTATGTGACGGTACAGATATCCTGATCCCGGGTATTATGGAGCACATTGAAAGAACAGGTGTCCATTCCGGTGACAGTATTTCCGTTTATCCTGCACCGACAGTCAGCGATAAGGTAAAAGAGACGATCGCTGAGTATTCCCGCAGACTGGCTAAAGCACTGCACGTTATCGGACTGATCAACATTCAGTTTATTTCTGTCGGGGATGAGGTTTATGTCATTGAAGTAAATCCTCGTTCTTCCAGAACAGTACCGTATATCAGTAAAGTAACAGGTATTCCGATCGTAGATCTTGCATCAGAAGTTATTATGGGCAAGAAGATCCGTGATCTGGGATATGAACCGGGTCTGCAGCCTGCTGCTGATTATTTTGCGATCAAGATGCCGGTATTCTCCTTCGAAAAGATCCGTGGTGCGGAGATTTCCTTAGGACCTGAAATGAAATCAACCGGTGAGTGTCTGGGTATTGCAAAGACATTTAACGAAGCACTTTATAAAGCATTCCTCGGAGCAGGTGTGGATCTGCCGAAATACAAGCAGATGATTATCACTGTAAAGGATGCGGATAAGGGAGAGGCAATCGAGATCGGACGCCGGTTTGAGAAGCTCGGCTATACGATCTACGCAACACGTTCTACGGCAAATGCTTTGAAGGAAGCAGGTGTCAGCGCCAGAAAGGTAAACAAGATTCATCAGGAATCACCTACCGTTATGGATCTGTTGCTCGGTCATAAGATTGATCTGGTCATCGATACACCGACACAGGGACGTGATAAATCAAGAGACGGATTTTTGATCCGCCGTACTGCGATCGAAACAGGTGTCAACTGTCTGACCAGTCTAGATACGGCAAATGCACTTCTGACCAGTCTGGAAAATACAGATGCAAAGAAGCTGACGCTGATCGATATTGCACAAATCTAAATGGGTTAATGAAGCAGTTGTTTTGTTGGGGGAAGCATGAAACAGAACAGAAGGAAAAAGAAAAATGATCGCCCGGTCATTCGCATATTGCTGTTGGGATTGGTAATACTGTCCATCTGTATGCTGGTATGCCTTTCCCATGTCGTAGATGTGCAGAAATGTTTTATGCATATGAAGACGGCAGAAACAAGAAATAATATCAGCGATGCCAGCAGGTTTATCGACGATCAGACCACTAATACGCTGGAAATTGTGCAGCAGGCGGCTGCACTGATGACGGCAGATGGCAGGGCAATGACGGATGATAATATATTTTCGATACTGGAAAGGTACTCCATTATGGAGACCTTTTCCGAGGTCTATTACGTTGATGCGGAAAATACGATATATCAGTCGGGTAGTGTGAAAAGGTTATTGGCAGATGCGGAAATCAGGGAGCAGCTGGAAGCCGGTGAAAGTAAGGTTTACGTGGATAATGTGGAAACCGGGAATGGATACAGAGGCTGTGTATTTTATATGGTACCTGTCAACCGTGGCTATGCACATTTTGGAGAACTGGTTGCTGTACAGGAAATCGGAGATCTGCTGCAGTCATCTTCCTTTCAGACGTTAGGAGAAGAGGGTGATGTGTATCTGATCGGTGCTAAGGGATCCGTTTATGCCAAAAAAGAAAAGAATCATGCACTGACAGAAGAATCGCCGGTTGAGGTATTTTTCAATTACCTGAGAAGCAGGGCGGGAGACAGTTATGCCGCGGGGAATATCAGTGATGTTGCAAGAAACATGCACAGGAAGCAGTATCAGAAAACATCCTTTGTGGATAAGGACAGTATAAACAACTATCTGGAAATAGAGGCAATTCCTGTTGTTAATAATTTTTATCTGGCTGTTGTGTATCCGGAGACGATTTACAGTGAAGATGTACAGCCAATCATTTTCCGGACACTGATAACCTGCCTGACGATCATATGTATGATGTTTGTTATGTTCCTGTATATCTGGGGCACGACAAAGCATTCCAACGATATGATCTCGGTGCTTGCCTATGAGGATACGATTACGGGCGGCAAGAATGATAATTATTTCCGCGATGTGGCAGCGAGAGTAATCTGGGAAAATTCCAATATTCCGTATCTTGTTGTACGGTTCGATATTTCGAACTTCCGTTACATCAACGAAGCATACGGACATGCGAGAGCGGATGGACTTTTGAAGATTGTTGTGGAAGAAAGTGAAAAGTTTTTTAATGGTATTGAGATCTGTACACGTATGAATGCGGATCAGTTTGTGCTTCTGGCAAGAAACGATCAGGAATTTGAAGCCAAGTGTGAAGATATGATTCAGTCGATCAACGAAAGAGCACGCGAAGATCTGGCAATTATGTTTCCGATCCGTCTGAAAAGAGGTATTTATCCGGTCAGAAAAGATGATACGGATGTGAATATTATCATTGATCGTGCAAATGCTGCACGGAAGTCTTTAAATGGAGACGAGAAGACGATGGTTGCCATGTACAGTGACAAAATCGTCAATCAGATGTATAAGGTGGACCAGATCGAGTCCGAAATGGAAACGGCGATCAAAAATAAAGAATTTCAGGTATTTATCCAACCGAAATGGGATATAGTTCATGACAGGATTTATGGCGGTGAGGCACTGGTGCGCTGGATCAAAGCAGATGGTACCAGAATATTCCCGGATGAATTTATTCCGGTTTTTGAGAAAAACGGATTTGTGGAAAAACTGGATCTGTATATGCTCGAAGAAGTCTGCAAGAGACTCCGTGTTCTGATTGATTCCGGTTTTTCAATCTTTCCGATTTCCGTCAATCAGAGCAGGCTGCTTCTGCATAACCCGAATTATGTGGATCAGATCAAGAAGATTTTAAAACGTTATCGGATTCCAAACGGATATATTGAGCTGGAGATCACGGAAACGGTATTTCAGGATGAAAGAGAGACTATGATCACAACGATGAATCTTCTGAAACAGCAGGATGTGCAGCTTTCCATGGATGATTTTGGCAGTGGATATTCTTCCCTGAACATGCTCAAGGATGTACCGTTTGATGTTATTAAGATCGATCGTGAGTTTTTCAGTGAGTCCATTACTTCAAGCTCCAGTATCCTGATCCTCAGAAAGATTATTGAAATGGCGGAAGGACTGGGAATCCGTGTTCTTTGTGAAGGTGTTGAGACAAAGGAACAGGTAGAACTGTTGAAGCAGCTTGGCTGCTGTTATGTACAGGGGTATTACTACGCAAAGCCAATGCCAATGGAAGAATTTATTACAACATATTGTAAATCCATACCGGATGGCAAAAAATATTATGATGATCTGTATGAAGCAGAAGTTGTGCAACGGGAAGAAAAACTCCTGAAGGAAGCAGAATCTGTAAAGTCGCAGTCTGTATTCAGTGCAGTGGAGAAATTTAAGAAAAATTATGTGGAAAAGCCGGTACAGGAGCGGAAAATGCCACAGACAAAAGGACCTAAGCTGTCAACAGAAGAACAAAAGGTTCTGATGCGGGAAGAGAGAAAGAGAAAGAGAAAGAGTAAGGATGCAGGGAAAGATTAATTATCAAAAGCTTTTGGATGAATTGCTCTTAGAGGAATCAATTAAAGGAAAACGGCTTCTGTTACATAGCTGCTGCGCACCGTGCAGCAGCTATGTGCTGACTTATCTGTCAAAATATTTTGCGATCACTGTTTTTTATTATAATCCAAATATATCGGAGCAGGATGAATACCGCAAACGTGTTGAGGAGCAGAAGAGACTGATAGCATTGTTGAATGAACAGCCGGATACCATTTATCCAATCAATGTGATCGAAGGGAGCTATGAACCGCAGCGGTTTTATGAGACTGTCCGTGGCTATGAGGACTATGCGGAAGGCGGCGAGCGGTGCTTCCGCTGTTACAGGCTTCGCCTTTTGGAAACGGCAAAGCTGGCAAGAGAAAAGCAGTTTGATTTTTTTACAACAACGCTTTCCATTTCGCCGCTGAAACGGGCAGATAAATTAAATGAGATCGGACTACAGTTGCAGCAGGAATATGAGGTTCCGTATCTTTTCTCGGATTTTAAGAAGAAAAACGGCTATCTGACATCCATCAGATTGTCGAAGGAATATAACCTGTACAGGCAGGACTATTGTGGCTGTGTATATTCTAAATTACAGCGGGAAAGAGAAAAGCAGAAAAAAGAAAAGGAACAACTGGAGGAATAGAAATGAAAGAATTTTTAGAGATTGTTTCGGAAGAAATGAAACAGGCATTTGAAAAAGCCGGTTATCCGGCAGAATATGGAAAGGTAAATGTTTCCAACCGGCCGGATCTGTGTGAACTGCAGTGTAACGGAGCCATGGCACTGGCAAAGCAGTTTAAGAAAGCACCGATCATGATCGCAAATGCGGTAGCGGATGCCCTTGCTGACAGCAAGGTATTTTCCAAGGTTGAGGCTGTTATGCCGGGCTTTTTGAACTGTGATATCGCACCGGAGTTTCTTGCTTCTTATCTGCAGCAGATGGAAGAAGCAGACAAGTTTGGTCTGGAAAAACCGGAAAAGATCAAAAAGATCGTGATCGATTACGGCGGACCGAATGTGGCAAAACCGCTCCATGTCGGACATCTGCGTTCTGCCGTGATCGGTGAAAGCGTAAAACGTATTGCGCGTTATATGGGACACAATGTGACCGGTGATATTCATATGGGTGACTGGGGACTGCAGATGGGTCTGATCATCACAGAGCTGCAGGAAAGAAAGCCGGAACTGGTTTACTTTGATGATGCTTACACAGGTGAATATCCGAAGGAAGCGCCGTTTACGATCTCTGAACTGGAAGAAATCTATCCGACAGCCAGCGGCAGATCCAAGGAAGATCCTGCTTATAAAGAAAAAGCAATGGAAGCAACGAAAAAGCTGCAAAACGGCGTACGTGGGTATCGTGCTCTCTGGGATCATATCATTTCCGTATCTGTCAGTGACCTGAAAAAGAACTACAACAACTTAAATGTACAGTTTGATCTCTGGAACGGCGAATCTACCGTGCATGATATCATCCCGGGCATGGTTGACTATATGAAAAAGGAAGGCTATGCACATGAGTCTGACGGTGCACTTGTGGTAGATGTCAAAGAGGAGACGGATACGAAAGAAATCCCGCCTTGCATGATCTTAAAATCAGACGGTGCTTCTCTTTACAATACAACAGATCTTGCAACACTGATGATGCGCCGTAAGGAAATCGATCCGGATCAGGTTATCTATGTTGTGGATAAAAGACAGGCGCTTTACTTTGAACAGGTATTCCGCTGTGCAAGAAAGACAAAGATCGTCCGTGATGATCTGGATCTTGTATTCTTGGGATTTGGTACCGTAAACGGAAAAGATGGTCATGCATTTAAAACACGTGAAGGCGGTGTGATGCGTCTGGAAAACCTGATCAGCCAGATCAACGAGAAGATGTTTGAAAAAATCACGGAAAATCATGAAGTGGAAGAGCAGGAAGCAAGACAGACCGCAAAGACGGTTGCACTTGCAGCGATCAAATACGGTGATCTTTCCAATCAGGCAAGCAAGGATTATATTTTTGATATCGACAGATTTACTTCCTTTGAAGGTGATACAGGTCCCTATATCCTGTATACGATCGTGCGTATCAAATCTATCTTAAATAAGTATGAACAGGCAGGCGGAAGTCTGGAAGAAACAAGCATCAAGGTGCCTGTCAACAAGGATGAAAAGGATCTGATGATGGTGATCGGCAGATTCCCTGCCATGGTCAGAAATGCTTATGAAGAACTGGCACCGCATAAAATCTGTGCCTATATTTATGAAATGGCAAATGCATTCAATCATTTCTATCATGAGACAAAGATCCTGACAGAAGAGGATGCGGATAAGAAAGCCGGTTATATTGCACTTCTGAAGCTGACAAAGGAAATTCTGGAAACTTGTATTGATCTTTTGGGCTTTGATGCACCGGAAAGAATGTAAGAATGATGAATTGGAAGATGTGGCAGAAATGCGTTGGGAAGATGGGGAAGAAACTCCCCATCTTTCTGTTTATTTTTATATTATTGTATGTGATCGGCAGTTTGATATGTTACCCGATGCTAACTAAAAGGTATGTATCAGGATCTGCCAGAGCTTTGCAGGGCAGGAAAACAGATCGAAATCATAACAAATGCTGTGGAAAGCAAAGAGCTGAACAATATTATAAGCTGCCTTTTCGGTAAGTGCAAGGATGCGGGCAGTCTGCGCAGGCGCTCGCCGGTGCAGATTTTTTATTGGCTGCGTTATCCGGTGCCAGATCAGCGAGAAACAAAACCGTTTTCAGGGGCTGCATACAGCCACCGGGCAATATCCGGATTTCAGACTGCGTGAGCTGCTTTAGATAAGAGGCAAGCTCTGCAGGATCGTCGTTTCCGATAAAATGCATACCGGTCATGACCTGACCGGTCAGCTGCTTAAGTGCTTCGCTCCATCTCTGATAGCCGTTTTCCAGAAGCAGCCAGCAGAGCTGGTCAGCAAGATAAGCGGTCAGCAGATCCTTTTTTCCAGTTTCGCCAAGCCAGGTATCGGTCTGCGTGCCAAGTGTCATGGCAGTCAGCATCTGTGTGCTGCAAAGCGGTCTGTAATAGACATGGACCGGGCAGGAGGACAGCTGTCTGGCAAGCTGCTGACAAAGCTGCAGCTGCTTTGCATCCAGTTTGTTTGTCCGGCAAAGCTGTAGAAGCTGTGTGTGACTGATATGACAGATCAGCGTGAGCATTTCTGTTTTGGCAGCGGAAAGAGCAGCGGAAGATGCGGGCTCTATATGTTGCGATTTATGTATAAGAGACATATGTGATACCTCTGTGCCTGAAAATAGCTGTTTTTTGAAGCAAACCTATTTTAGCACAGATCCGGTCAGAAATAAAATAATTTGGAATTCTTTCATTCATTGATTCCTGATCTGCTTGTGGAGTTTGTTGGTTTGTTAGATTTGTTGAAAAAAGTAGTTGAAAAATATGAGATTTTAGTATAAACTAGTATAGAATTATGACGTGAAAATTTTAGGAGGAATAGATTATGATTTCTGCAGGTGATTTCAGAAATGGTGTTACCATTGAACTGGAAGGCAATATCTATCAGATTATTGAATTCCAGCATGTTAAACCGGGTAAAGGAGCTGCTTTCGTACGTACAAAGCTGAAAAACATTAAGAGCGGCGGCGTCGTAGAAAAGACATTCAGACCTACTGAAAAATGCCCTCAGGCACGTATTGACAGAAAAGAAATGCAGTATTTATACGCAGATGGTGATTTATACAACTTCATGGATACAGAAAATTATGAGCAGATCGCATTAAATAAAGATGCAGTCGGCGATGCAATGAAGTTTGTAAAAGAAAATGAAATGGTTAAGATGTTATCCCACAATGGTAATATCTTTGCAGTAGAGCCACCTTTATTTGTTGAGCTTGAGATCACTGAGACAGAGCCGGGCTTCAAGGGTGATACTGCTACAGGTGCTACAAAGCCTGCAACAGTTGAGACAGGAGCTACTGTATCTGTACCGTTATTCGTAAATCAGCATGATGTTATCAAGATTGATACACGTACAGGCGAATACCTCTCCCGTGTATAATCATTCTGTTTATAAAGACTAGACAAGCTTTAAAGGCAATGGATTTGATCGATCCGTTGCCTTTTTTTGTAATAGAAACAAAGTAATCATCAGATGCTGTTCACGGCATCTACCATTCAAATCTCAGGAGGAAAATATGCAAATCACAGAATTTACAAATCAAATGGTTACCCTTATCAAAAGTAAAGTAAGTACAGAAATGAAAAATGTACAGTCTCATACTATATGGAAAAATAATGGAATACAGGAGGAAGGAATTACATTGATCGAAAAAGGGGTGAATATCTCTCCGACTGTTTATATGCGGGAATATTATGACAGATTTCTGCAAGGAGAAACACTGCGTGCTCTGGCGGAGGAAGTGATAGAAGAGCTGGAGCGGTGCAAGACATACAAAAGCATGGATATTTCATTTTTCCTTTCATTTGAAAATGCAAAAAAGCATATCGTATATAAGCTGGTCAACCGGGAGAAAAATGAGGAGCTTTTAAAACAGGTTCCTTCTTTGTCTTACATGGATCTTTCCATGGTATTCTATTATTTGCTGGAGGATATGCCATTTCATCATGCAACGATACTGATCCACAATTCACATCTGACAATGTGGCAGATCACGAAAGAAGAGCTGTTCAGACAGGCATTGGAAAATACACCGAGGCTTCTGCCTGCAACGATCCGCAGAATGCAGGATGTAGTGCGGGAAATGATGAAGGACAGACAGATGGAAGAGGATTTATTTGAAAATGAAATTCCAATGTATATTATGTCCAATCCGATCAAAATGAATGGAGCAGCGACGATGGCATATCCTGGTGTGATCCGGAATTTTGCGGAAACGATCCGAAAAAATCTGTATGTGATTCCAAGCAGTATTCATGAGGTAATACTTGTCCCGGAAAGTGGAACGGAAGATACGAACCTGAACGATATGGTTGCAGAAGTCAACCATACACAGGTGGATCCGAAAGAAGTTCTGGCGGATCATGTCTATTATTACGACAGAAAAGAGGATCATATGATCTCCTGCGTGCATGAAAACATATGCTACTGTTAAAATAACACCGGATGATGTATAATATACACAGACGCTGCGAACGGAGTTCGCATATAGGTGCGTTAGCACCGAAAAGAGGAGGGAAATCGTGGGGACATTTCAGTCATGTACGCTTTGCCCGCGCAACTGCCGGGTCGACCGGAGCAGACAGAAGGGCGTATGCCAGAGCAGCGATCGGTTAATGGTCAGCCGGGCAGCCCTGCATATGTGGGAAGAACCCTGTATTTCAGCAAAAGAAGGATCGGGGGCAGTCTTTTTTGCAGGCTGCTCCCTTCATTGTGTGTTCTGCCAGAACTTTCAGATTTCAAACGGTCAGATGGGGCAGGAGATCTCAAAAGAACATCTGACAGAGCTCTTTTACCGGTTGCAGGAGCAGGGGGCGAATAATATCAATCTGGTCACACCGGATCATTATCTGCCGCAGATCGTCTGGGCAGTTCAAAAAGTAAAGAAAGATGGTTTTACGCTTCCTTTTATCTATAACTGCAGCGGTTACGAAACGTTGGAATCACTGCGAAAGCTGGAAGGATTGATCGATGTATATCTGCCGGATTTTAAATACATACAGCCGGAAACAGCACAGCGTTATTCCCATGCGGCAGATTATCCAAATGTGGTAAAGGCTGCGATAGCGGAAATGGTGCGACAGACCGGTGCATGTGTATTTGATGCACAGGGCAAGATACAGAAGGGTGTTATTGTCAGACATCTGCTTCTGCCCGGAAAGGTCAGAGAAGCAAAGCAGATCGTGCAATATTTGCATGAAACATATGGAGACAGGATTTATATCAGCCTGATGAATCAGTATACACCCGTAGCGGCATTAGAAAATTATCCGGAGCTAACTCGTAAGGTTACCAGAAGAGAGTATGACAGGCTTGTGGATTATGCAATTTCCCTGGGTGTGGAAAATGCATTCATACAAGAGGGAGATACGGCGAAGGAAAGCTTTATCCCAATGTTTGGGGATGCATTGTGAGAAACAGAAAGGACAGTTATGCAGGAGAAGAACGAGAGATACAAGAAAGAATATCACGCAAAATACAAGCAGGATGAAAACAGAAAGACAGTACAGAAGAGCCGGTGCCCTTATGCGAAAAAATGCGGCGGATGCCAGTTTATCGATATGCCTTATGAAAAGCAGCTGGAAAGAAAGCAGAAAGAGCTGAAGGCACTGCTTGGCAAATTCGCGAGAGTCAGTCCGATCATCGGTATGGAAGATCCGCTGCATTATCGCCATAAGGTACATGCAGTCATGGGCTATGAAAAGGGAGAGCCGATTGCGGGCGTATATCAGGAAAAATCACACAGACTGGTACGTGTTGATCAGTGTCTGATCGAAAACGAAAAAGCAGATGCGATCATCCAGTCGATCCGCGGGCTTTTAAAATCCTTTAAGATCAAAACGTATGATGAAGATTCGGACAGAGGATTGCTCCGACACATCATGGTGCGTGTTTCGCATGCAACGGGAGAGATCATGGTAATCCTTGTGCTGCGTTCCCCAATCCTGCCATCCAAAAATAATTTTGCAAAGGCACTCTTAAAGCTGCACCCGGAGATCACAACGATCGTGCTGAATGTCAATGACAAGAAAACGACCATGGTGCTGGGACAGCGCGATATTGTATTGTATGGACCGGGCTTTATCTATGACAGTCTGTGCGGTGTCAGATTTCGGCTGTCACCACAGTCATTTTATCAGGTGAATCCTTTGCAGACGGAGATTTTGTACAGGGAAGCGTTGAAGCTGGCAAAGCTGACGAAAAAGGATAAAGTGATCGATGCATATTGCGGAATCGGAACGATCGGTCTGATCGCATCCAGACAGGCAGGTTCTGTGCTGGGAATCGAGCTGAACAGAGAAGCTGTCAAGGATGCCAGAGAGAATGCAAAGCATAACCAGTGTAAAAATATCGAATTTGCCTGCGCCGATGCAGGCGAGTATATGGTAGAAATGGCACAGGATGGAGAAAAGGCAGATGTTGTTATCATGGATCCGCCGCGCAGTGGCAGTAATGAAGCATTCTTATCCTCTGTCTGCAGGCTGTCACCAAACCGTATCGTGTACATTTCCTGCGGCCCGCAGTCGCTTGCCAGAGATCTGGACTATCTGACCGCCCGTGGTTATCGTACGGAGCGGATCCAGCCGGTCGATCTGTTCCCGATGACGGTGCATGTGGAGACATGTGTTTTATTGTCCAAACTAGGACAATAGTTGGATGATTCGATGACTGGAAAGTGAAGAATTATTATATAAGTCAACGAATACTGGGAAGCAGATGACTAGAATTTGAAGAATTGCTATATGATTCAACGAATGCAAGGTGAGTGGATAACTAGAAATTGAAAAAATGCTATATAAGTCAACGCATGTTGGGTAAAGTAGGTGACTAGAATTTGAAGAAGTGTTATATAAGTCAATACATGCTTGACATTTGTTGACTAGATCTTAGAATAGTACAATCAAAGTCAAAGTGTAGCCAGTAAATTGATGACTTAGACAAGAAATTTTGCAATAATGGGTCAGAGCGGTAAATGGTATTCGTAATATGGCAGAAGAGATTGTGTTAAATGAATTGATTTACAGGTAAACAAAGAGCTGAACAGGTAGGAAGAAAAATCCTATTTGTTCAGCTTTGGTGTTTATAAGGGGTCAAAGAAGAAGCATATTACAATTCTACTGCTAGTCGATTGATTTATGCATACTCCCATTATAATATGTGTGCAGGAGGTGGATATATGTATCAGATTAGTAATGAAAAATTTGGTTTATTTGTAACCGAATTAAGAAAGGAAAAGAATTTAACTCAAAAGGATTTGGCTGAAAAATTATATGTATCAGATAAAACAGTTAGCAAATGGGAACGTGGTCTTAGTATGCCCAATGTCGTATTACTCATACCAATAGCTGATATATTAGATGTTACCGTTACAGAATTGTTACGTGGAGAAAAAATAGATACACAGAAAAATATTGATAGAAAAGAAATCGAGGAATTAGTAGTAGGCTCTCTCGATATGGCTGTTAGGGATTCTATTCATCAACATAGAAAAAACTGGATATTAGCATATTTGTTATGCCTTTTTATATCTATTACAGAAATTATTATGTTAGTTGTATCTGGAAGTTCATTAGCTGAGATGAAAGGGGATATATTGCTGGTTACCGGGGTAATGCTTTTATTTGGTGCATGGTTTTGTTTCTTTGCCAAAGACATATTACCAACATATTATGATGCCAACAAGATAAATTATGTTTCACAAGGAATTTTTAGAATACATCTAGTTGGTTTATCCTTTAACAATGGAAATTGGATATACATCTGCACAACTTTAAAAATATGGACACTTGCAACGGTTGTTTTATATCCTCTTGCAGGTATTATAATAATCAATTGTTTCAATATAGGTTTATGGAATATTTTGAATAAAATTTTCTTAATTATGATATTAGGTGGTATGGTAGTTTCGATTTACATTATCGGGAAAAAATACGAATAATTAAATTACCTGTTATCGTTGTGGATAGTACTAATTTACAACATTCTTCATGGGAAATATGGAATGATGCAGAAGAGGTTGTGTTAAGAGAATTAGTGTACATTTAAAACGTGGAAAGCTCCTTCGAGGCTTTTTGCTGATTATAAAGAAAGTATATAGAAAATGCATTAATCATATGGTATGATTTGAACAAAAGATAGAATCTTATGAAGTAAGAAGAATATTTTTGATGAACGCAACTTAGAAGTTTCTGAATTAAGTTAATCGTGCCATATGGCTTGATTATAAAAGCAAAGATAAAAACGCAACGTACATCTTTGATGTGCCAGAGCCGGTAGGTAGCCCGGCCGTCCTATATAAATAGGGTAAGTAACCTGCCCCTCCGGGTTGTCCATTCTTTGTTCAATCAATTTTAGGAGGGATTCTTATGGACAAAGTAAATGGAAAGCTGACAGTATTTTTTGAGGAGCCGTTTTGGGTGGGGATCTTTGAACGCATCGAAGATGGTAAACTATCTGCGGCAAAGGTAACATTTGGTGCAGAGCCAAAAGATTGTGAAGTACAGGAATATATTCAAAAGTGGTACTTCAGTTTGAAATTCAGTCCGGTTGTTGAAACTGTTGTAAAGGATATCAAAAGAAATCCGAAACGGATGCAGCGGGAAGCAAAGAAGCAGATGCTGGAAATAGGCATTGGTACAAAATCGCAACAGGCGTTGAAATTACAGCAGGAACAGAACAAGCAGGAACGCAAAGAGAAAAGCCGCAAGAGAAAAGAGGCAGAAGAGCAGCGCATGTTTGAACTGAAACGGCGCAAGAAAAGAGAAAAGCATAAGGGACATTAAAGTCCCTTGGGCTTTTACTCAAATCGAAAAGTGTTGAATAAAGATTTCGGGAGGTGTTTCTATGAAGAAAAAAGTACTTGCAATTATGTTAGTTGCCGTATCAATCATGTTGATTTCAGCGTGCGGAAAAAAAGAAAAATTGTACGAAATTCCTGATTTATCGCAGTATAAGACAGATTATGTAGGAGATTCTTCAAATGTTATAAACATTGTAAGCGGTCAAGAGTATCCAGAGGGATACTCATATGACAGTATAGAGATACAGTCTGAAACAGAGCCTTATGGATTAACAGTTTTTCTAAAAGATGAGCCGTCGGCAGTCAAACTTGAAGATGAATTGCAGGTTAATGCAGATATGACATTTGACTTGATTGGTAATTTGGGAACAATTGATTATAAAACAGCAGATAGCAAAGAAATTATTGCATCATATGAACGGTGATATATTTTTAGTCAACTTTTAGACAATTTGAAGAGCGGAATATAAAAAGGCGTATGGAAGTTTTAAATCCATACGCTTTTTTGAAAAAAATTTATTTTTGAACAAGAGATTTGTAAGAACATATTATCTATTCAAAGACGGTTACAATTCTATATCATATGACTTTTTCTTAGTCCGAGCAGGCTGATTTCGCCGTATTTCCTGTTCTCTTTGATATTTAAGTTCCCATGCACGATGGGAGAAGACATCAGGATCTTCCACATTGAGATAATCCACTTCATTGGTTGCAATATCACGACGGTGATAGTCATAATACTTACCAAAAGTACCTTTGAGCTGCTCGATCAGCTTATCCCGGAAATCAGGACGTATATGGATTCTGGTGTCCAGCAATTCTGTATACTGTTCAGGTTCAGGACGAAATTTTTCTTCCCGGAAAGCAGCGGCGTCTTTTTCGAGCTGTTTTTTAAGGGAGATGTCCTGAGAATCAAGAATATCAAGATTGTTATTCATCTGGTCATATTTCTTGGATAGATTTATCATATCTTTATCAGTAGAGCATTGTGCCTGGAAGATTAGCTGCTCTTTCCTTGATTTCAGTTCTTCAATTTCTTCGGTA